>Ga0255338_1002254_pt1 | contig 29430 bp, 24 predicted proteins | sample MeOH1_35cm_T4_19_FD_203715 | JGI IMG/M metagenome (GOLD analysis project Ga0255338, IMG submission 203715) | Sandy soil microbial communities from University of British Columbia, Vancouver, Canada - MeOH1_35cm_T4_195 | ecosystem: Engineered > Artificial ecosystem > Sand microcosm > Unclassified ... | reverse complement strand
GCCCAGCACGCCGAAGACTGGGTGCTGGGCCTCTCGGACCAGCAGGCCCTCCGCAAGGCGGGCGTCCTCTCCCGCCACTTCTGGCTCCGCTCCTTGGTGTAAAGGAACTTTTGCCTACCTACTTAGCAAGCCGCTGCCTCCGGAGGCGGAGGCGCGCGCCGAGCAGTACCACCAGGCAGTGGTGGGCCGGTTCCCCAAGGGCACGCGCGCAGAGGTGGTGCTGCGCAACCAGAAGGGCAAGGCGGTGCTGGACTTCAAGGGCATCCCCTGGGAGCAGGTGGAGCAACTCGTCGAGGTGCTCACGAGCCAGCTGGCTGCGGCGCGGGCTGCCAAGAGCCAACTCTCCTAGCGTGGCGCGAGAGGGGCCCCGCGTCCCTGTCCTTCAGGGACGTGGGGCCGCATCTCTTCTGCGCGGCTGGCGCTGGCTCGTGCGCTCCCTGACAAGTCCCGCCAGACACTACCGGGGCGGCTGCCGCTGGCGCTTGAGGCGCTGGTACTCCTGCCACGCCGCCTCGGCCCGGGCGAGCAGCCGCGACAGCTCCTCCTCCTCGGGGGTGAGAGGCTCCTCGGAAGGCTCGCTGCCCTCACCCGAGGTGCCCACGCTGCCACCCTCGGCGGCGGCGTGCGCCAGGCGGACCGCGGCGGCCTGCGTCGCCAGACCCGGCCAGCTGGTGCGGCCTTGCTCGATGCTCACCTCGGCCCAGGGCTCCTCCGAGGGGTTCTCCCGCGGATCGAACACGAGCCGTGCCCTCAGGTCGCCGTGGAAGCGCACCATCAGTGAGCCCAGCACCTTCTGGAAGAAGCTGCCGTGCGCGTCCTGGGAGATGGAGATCTCCACCAACTCCGCGCCGTCGCCCTCCAGGTGAAAGCGCAGGAAGCTCTCCTGGCCCTCGTGTTCAACCCACAGCGTCCCGTCCTCTTCCTTCTCCACACGCACGGGCAGGGCGGGGCCCAGCTCCGACGGGAGACGATCGAGCACGAGCTTTGGCAGCTCGAGCCGGAAGGACAGCACCTCCACTGCTTCGATGCGCGAGACCATCCGTTCTTTGCTCCGGCAACCCCAGAGACGCTCTAGAGGTCGACCTTCTTCTCCGAGTGGTTCTGGCCGTCGTAGCGTAGCATGACGCCCTTGCCATCGTACCTGGTAACGATGTTGACGGGGCGTCGCCAGAGAGACTGTAAGTTTCTAAGCGTCTCCCGGGCGTAGTCCCCCTTCAGGTCCTGCCCGTCGTGCTTGTGGGCCAGGAGCAGCTCGCTCCGGTTCTCGAAGTTGCCGTCCACCACCTCGATGATGGGCTGGCCGAAGTTGGTGAGGCCCTGCAGCAGCTTGGCCTTCACCTTGCGGAACTCCCGGTCGAGGATCTCCCACGAGTTGCGCTTGTCGTTGAAGCCGTAGACGAACAGCTTCTGCTCGATGGCGAACTCGGGGGTGAGGAAGGTGTCGATGAAGGTGATGTCGTTGTAGTGCTTGCGGACCTCGAAGATCTTCTCTCGGCCGGCGCCCAGCTTCTTGTCCCACGCGCCCCGGGCCCGCAAGTCGTCACACTCGTCCCACTCCTTGCCGAAGCGGCCCTTGTTCCAGCGCTCCTCGATGTCCCGCCACAGCTCGATGCCCAGCTTGTAGGGGTTCAACGCACCGGGCCGGGTGCCCATGGTGCCCGAGTGGCGGTCCGCGTAGTCGATGATCTCTTCATCCTTCAGGGCGCGGCGCGTCATGATGGTGGAGTGCCAGTAGCTGGCCCAGCCCTCGTTCATGATCTTCGTCTGGCCCTGGGGGGCGAAGTAGTAGGCCTCGTCCCGGAGGATGCTGAGGATGTCGGCCTCCCACGGCTCCAGGGGGGCGTGCTCGAGCAGGAAGTAGAGGACGTCGCGCTGGGGGCGCTCGGGGAACTTCTTGGAGCGCTGCTTCTCGTCCTCCACCTTCTTGCGCTGGGAGTCGAGGAACTCGCTGGGGTTGATGAAGCCGCGCATGTACTCGCGGCCGACCTTGAAGCCCTCCACGCGCTCGTTGGCCTTGGCCTCGTCCTCGGCCCGCTTCGGATCCGGGTTGCGGCGGATGTGCGGAGCGTGCTGGTCGATGAGGTTCTCCAGGCTCAGCGTCCGGTCAATGAAGTCTTCCACCTTCTCCACGCCGATCTTGTCGATCCAGCGGCGCACGCGGGTGGCGTGGTTGGCCATCTCGTCGATCATCCGCCGGTTGGTGTGGCGGAAGGAGAAGTTGTTCTTGAAGAAGTCGCAGTGCCCGTACACGTGGGCCATGACGAGCTTCTGGTCCACGTCCGCGTTGCTCTCCAGGAGGTACGCGTAGCAGGGGTCGTTGTTGATGACGAGCTCGTAGATCTTCGAGATGCCGTACTCGTAGCCCTTGGAGAGCTGCTCGTACTCCATGCCCCAGCGCCAGTGCGGGTAGCGGTTGGGGAAGCCTCCGTAGGAGGCCACCATGTTCATCTCGTCGTACGTCACCACCTCGAACACGGTCTCGAAGAAGTCGAGCCCGAACTCGCGGGCATACCCGAGGATCTCCTCGTTCAGAGCGGCCAGGCGGGGTGTGAGGCTCTTGGGCATCGGGCGGGTGCTCCGTGGGGGCAGGCGGCGCTTCAGCGGCCCTTGCCGAGGAAGTCCTTGATGGAGTTGTAGATGGCGTCCTTGTCGGCGATCTCGCTGAGGGAGACGTTGTTCTGGTCCCCCACGGCCTCGCGCAGATCCTTGATGAACTGGCCGCTGCCGTACGGGCTCTCCACCTGGCCGTAGGCGAACTGGTTCACGTTGGGCAGCACATCGTTCTTCAGCATGTCGATGCACTGCCGCGTGTCGTCCGCGCTCCAGTTGTCGCCGTCCGAGAAGTGGAACGGGTAGATGTTCCACGCGCTCTTCGGGTAGTCCGCCGCGATGATGTCCCGGCACAGCTTGTACGCGCTGGAGATCATCGTCCCGCCGGACTCGCGGGTGTGGAAGAACGTCTCCCGGTCCACCTCGCGCGCCACCGCGTCGTGGATGATGTAGCGGGACTCCAGGCCCTTGTACTGGTGGCGCAGCCACGTATCGAGCCAGAAGCTCTCGATGCGGACGATCTCCTTCTGCTCGTCGCCCATCGAGCCGGACACGTCCATCATGTAGATGATGACGGCGTTGGTCTCCGGCAGATCCTGGAGCTTGTAGCTGCGGTAGCGCCGGTCCTCGCGCGTGGGGATGATGACCGGCTTCTTGGGATCGTACGTGCCGGTGGCGATCTGCCGCTTCAGCGCCTGCTTGAAGGTGCGCTTGAAGTGGCGCAGCGACTCCGGGCCGGTGGTGTTGATGCCGGTGTACTTGATCTTCTGGGTGACGATCTTCTCGTTGTGCCGGCGCTCGATGTTGGGGAGCTGCAGCTCCTCGCCCAGAATCTGCGCCAGCTCATCCAGGGTGACGTCGACCTCCAGGGCGTGGTCTCCTTCACCCTGGCCGGCCTGGCCGTGCCCATCCCCGGGCTGGACCTGCCCGGGGCCGAGCGTCTGACCCACCTCGCCATCTCCCTGCCCGACGCCGCCCTGCTCCTTGTGGCCGTACTTGAAGCGCGGGATGTCGATGAAGGGGATGGGGATGGAGATCGCATCCTTCCCCTTCTTGCCCAGCATCTCGCCCTTCTGCACGTACTTGCGCAGGTTGGCCTTGATCTTCCCTCGGACGATCGCTTTGAAGCGGGAGTGGTCCTGGTGGATCTTCAGCGACACGGCTACTCCTTCGCATCCCCGCGGGCGAAGATGCTCGCCACGAAGTTCAGCACGTCGGTGGAGCAGATCTCGCAGTAGCCGTAGTTCTTCATCATCCGGTCCTTCACGAGATCGATCTTCTCCTGCGTCTCCTTGTCCACCACGCTGGACACGAGGTTCTTCAGCTTGATGCTGTCCTTCTGATCCTCGAACAGCTTCAGCTCCAGCGCCTTGTGGAGCCGCTCGTTGGTCCGGTAGTTGAAGGTCTTCCCCTCCACCGCGAGCGCGCCGATGTAGTTCATGATCTCGCGGCGGAAGTCGTCCTTGCGGCTCTCGGGGATGTCGATCTTCTCCTCGATGGCGCGCATGAGGCGCTCATCCGGCTCCTCGTAGAGGCCGGTGTACTTGTTTTTCACTTTCTCCTTCTGGGTATAGGCCTTGATGTTGTCGATGTAGTTGCCGCACAGCTTGCCGATGGCGTCCTCGTCGGCGGAGATGGCGCGCTGGACCTCGTTCTTGACGATGTCCTCGTACTCCTGCTTCACCGTGGTGAGCAGCTCCTTGAAGCGCTTGCGGGCGTCCTCGCTGTTGATGAGCGAGTGCGTCTTGAGGCCGGCGTCCAGCTCATTGAGGACCATGAAGGGGTTGATGCAGCCCTCGCCCTTGTCGCTGACCAGGGCGTTGGAGATCTTGTCCTGGATGTAGCGGGGGGAGATGCCCTCGAGGCCCTCGCGGACGGACTCCTTGCGGAGCTCCTTGATGTTGTCCTCGGTGAAGTTGGGCAGCGTCTTGCCGTTGTAGAGCTTGAGCTTCTGCAGGAGCGAGAGGTTGTGCTTCTTGGGCTCCTCCAGGCGCGTCATCACCGCCCACATGGCGGCCATCTCCAGGGTGTGCGGGGCGATGTGCTTGCCCTTGATGGCGCGCGAGTTGAAGTCCTTCTCGTAGATCTTCACCTCTTCGCCCAGCTTGGTGATGTACGGCACGTCGATCTTCACCGTACGGTCTCTCAAGGCCTCCATGAACTCGTTGTTCTCGAGCTTCTTGTACTCGGGCTCGTTGGTGTGGCCGAGGATGACCTCGTCGATGTCCGTCTGGGGGAACTTCTTCGGCTTGATCTTGTGCTCCTGCGAGGCGCCGAGCAGATCGTAGAGGAAGGCCACATCCAGCTTGAGCACCTCGACGAACTCGATGATGCCGCGGTTGGCGATGTTGAACTCGCCGTCGAAGTTGAAGGCGCGCGGGTCCGAGTCCGAGCCGTACTCGGCGATCTTCCGGTAGTTGATGTCGCCGGTGAGCTCGGTGGAGTCCTGGTTCTTCTCGTCCTTGGGCTGGAAGGTGCCGATGCCGATGCGGTCCTTCTCGCTGAAGATGAGCCGGTTGACGCGGATGTGGCTCATCACCTTGGCGAAGTCACCCTGGTACTGCGTCATCAGATCCTTGAAGACGAAGCGGCAGGCGGGGCACAGCTCGCTGCCATCCGGGATGGTGTAGCCGCTCTCCTGCGGGGACAGCTCGGCGAAGATCTTGTGCCGCCACTCCCGGGGGATGAGGTTGAGCGGCTCCTCGTTCATGGGGCACTTCATCTTCTCCTTGATGACCGAGCCGTCCGGCTGCTTCTTGTCGGTGGTCCAGGAGTAGGTGTACGCGGCGCCCTCGGGCGTCCTGGAGTACTCCTCCATGCCCTTCTTGAGGAGGCGGGCGATGGTGGACTTGGAGGAGCCGACGGGGCCGTGCAGGAGGATGACGCGCTTCTCGGTGCCGTAGCCCTGGGCGGCGGACTTGAAGACGTTGACGAGCTTCATGAGGGGGACGTCGAGGCCGAAGATGGCGTCGCGGCCGCCGAACTTCTCGTCACTGAAGAAGTGGTAGCGGATGAGCTTCTTCTTGTTGTCGATGTACTCGGTCTTCCCGTGGCTGAGGATCATGTCGTAGATCCTCTGGTAGGCCGTGCGAGTGATCTTGGGATTCTTGCGGACGATCTCGAGGTAGTCCTCGAAAGAGCCCTCCCAGGTGAGCTCCGCGTAGGTCTTCGTGTCCTGCAGCGCAGCGATCTTCGAGACCCACGAACCCTTCTCAGCGTCCTTCATGTCTCTCCCTCGCGGCCCCCGAGGGCGCGGGAGTCGCGCACACGGGGGGCCAGAATTTTGAACCTGGGGGGGTTGATACCCATTCCGATCACCCCGCCAGCGGGTCCCAGGCGAACTGCTCTCCTGGCGCCAATTCGGGACCCCGCCGCGGAGTGGGACCGCGTGGTCAGCACGTGTCGGGGGTGCCACGGGTGGGCACACCCTCCACGGGGTGAAAAGGCATCCTGATTATAAGGACCCCAGCCTCGGCGGGTAGGGTCCAGCAGGTCATCCCCCCATCAGTGAACGTCCGGGGCCGGACTTCCGGCGGATCGAACGGCCGAGTGTGGGGCAATGTCTCATGGGGATGGACATAACGGCGGCCTGCTGTGATGCGCAACCCGTACGCCTAAGGAGGTAGGGGGGGAGGTAGGACACTTGTCCTGGGGGAGATGTTGGGCAGGCAACGGGTTTGCTCCTGGTGCGAGGTGGAGGCAGGTCTGGGGAGGGCGGGCAGGGAGATGCAGGACGCAGGCCGGGCAGGGAGGCGAGGGGTGCTTGGTTTTGAGCACTGCCTGCGTATCCTCCCGCGCCTCCATGGCGTCCGCTCTCTCTCCTGTCCCCGCTGCCTCTTCCAGGTCCGAGCCCGTGCTGTCGGCGGTCCCCGAGCCCGAGCGCGAGCCGAGCCCTCGGCTGCTGCTGGGCCTGTTGCTCGTGGCGGCCCTGGTTCCGCGGCTGGTGGTGTTCCCGGTGAACGAGAACCTCTACGGGGATGCGGTGGCGCGCACGGAGCTGGCGGAGCGCTGGCTGAAGGAGCCGCGCCTCATCCGCTCGTTTGGGGATGGGGCTCAGCAGTTCGGGCCGCTGCACCTGTACCTGGTGGGCGCGGTGCTGACGGGGGTGGATCGGGAGCATGCGGGCCGGGCGGTGAGCCTGCTCTTTGGGGTGCTGTCCGTGGTGCCGCTGTTCGCGCTGACGCGGCGGTTCTTTGGCTGGCGTGCGGGGGTGTGGGCGTGCCTGGCCTTCTCCGTCTGGGGAATGCACCTGCAGCTGTCCACGACGGCGGCCAGCGAGGCGGTGGCGCTCTTCTTCATGCTCGCGGTGTTCGCGCTCTTTGCGCAGGCGCTCGAGGAGAACCGGTTTGGTCCGCTCTTCGGGGCGGCGATGGTGCTGAACCTGGCGTGCGCCCTGCGCTACGACGCGTGGATGTACATCCCGCTGCTGGCGGTGATGCCGCTGCTGTGGCGGCGGGACAAGGTGGCGGGAGCGACGATGGCGGTGGCCTTCGGGCTGCTGTGCCTGCCCTTTCCGCTGTGGTGGATGCAGGGGAACGAGCTGGCGCACGGCGATCCGCTCTACCCCATCTCGTATATCGATGAGTTCCACCGGGGCTGGGTGGCGAGCTCGGGCGGTGGGGGGAAGGGCCTGTGGCTTCGCGCGCAGGGGCTCGGGTTCTGGCCGGCGATCGCGCTGTTCACGCTCACGCCCGGGGTGGCGCTGCTGGGGCTGGTGGGCATGTGGAAGGCCTGGCGCGAGCGGCCGGAGACGCGGTGGCTGATGCTCGCGGCGCTGGTGCCCACCGCGTACTACACGCTCCGAGGGGCAGTGCTGTTCAACTTCGTTCCGCTCGGGCGCTTCACGGTGACGCAGGTGGTCCTGCTGCTGCCATTCGTCGCGCTGGGGTTCTGGGAGTGCGCGCGCGCGTGGGGGGAGCGGGCCAGCCGGGCGGTGGCGGGAGGGAGCATTGCGCTCGCGGTGGTGATGCCGGTGGCACTGGGGGTGTCCACCTTCCGCGCGGATGGGGGCTGGCGTGACCTGCTGCGGCCGGTGAGCCCGACCTCCACGAATCCTCAGCCGCTGATGCGGTCGGCGCGCTGGCTCGAGGCGGAGGTGGCGGAGAAGGGCAAGGCCCTCGTACTCGATAGCGACGATCGGTACCTGGACCTGCAGCTGGGCTTCTTCGTCGGACTGCCGGATGAGCGCGTGGTGCGCATGCGTTGGCCTGACTTCCGGCAGCGGTTCGAGCAGGAGCGGCCCGAGTTTCTCGTGCGCTTCGATGACGGGGCACTGACTCGCGAGCCGTGGGTGAAACTCGAGGGACGCACGTTGATGCTCGGTGACGTCACCTATGAGGAACAGGACGGCTTCTCCCCACCGGTGCACGTCTATCTGCGAAAACAGGGCCCACGGTAACCCTGGGACGCAGGTCGCGGGTCCCTCGTCTCGGTGCGGGTCCCCCCGTCAGCTGACGGGTCCTCCCGCACCGGCCGTCCCGCTCTCCCTCGGACCACGGCCTCTCTGCGCTGCCCCGATTATTGCCCACCGGACTGCTCGCGCTTCTTGCGGAAGAACTCCACCTGCCACTCTCTCACCGCCGCCTCGTGGCACTCCCGCGTGGGGCAGAAGAGGTGCGTCCCGTCGTTGCGCGACACGAAGAAGAGGTCCTCGCAATCCTGGGGGCGCAGTGCGGCCTGCAACGCGGCGCCACCGGGGCTCGCAATGGGGCCCGGGGGTAACCCCGTCACCGTGTACGTGTTGTAGGGGTGCTCGGCCCTCAGGTCCTTCCGGGTGATGTTCTTCGAGCTCACCCCTCGCAGCCGCATCGAGTAGAGGACCGTCGGGTCCGTCTCCAACTTCATCCCCCGCTCGAGCCGGTTGTGGAAGACACAGGAGATGCGGGCGCGCTCCTCGGGGACGCCCGTCTCCTTCTCTACGATGGACGCCAACGTGAAGGCCTCCAGCACGTCCAGCTTCACTCCCTCCTGACGCTGGGCATCGGCACGCCGGTACTCCTCCAGCGCTCGGCTCACCATCTTCGTGAGCACGGACTCCTCCGTGGCCTTCCGGGTGAAGGTATAGGTGTCCGGATAGAGGAAGCCCTCGATGGAACCCGCAGGCACTCCGATCTCCGCAAGGAAGCCCTGATTCGACACCAGTTGCTCCAGCTTGCGCCCATCCAGCTTCAGCTCCGAGCTGACCAGGATGGGGAGGATCTCCTCGACGCGCAGGCCCTCGGGGATGGTGAAGCGGTACGCCTTCACCTGTCCGGAGAGGATCTTCTCGAGCGCCTGCACGGGCGTGACCGTGTCCGTGAACTCGTACTCCCCGGCCTGGAGCTTCGGGCCCAGCCCCTCCCGGCGGATATAGCGGTAGAGCAGGTCCGCGTCCGATACGACGCCCGCTTCCTCGAGCAGCCGGGCCACTCCCCTGGGGCCGGTGCCCGAGGGGATGTCCACTGTGACGGGCACCGACAGGGGCATGGGCGTCACGGCGAAGGCGGCAACGCGCCGCTCGCGCCACATGTACCAGCCCCCCGCAGCCGCACCCACGAGCACCCCGAGGGCAAGGAGCGCCAGGAGGGCCTTCTTCACTCAAGACTCCAGGTCGAAGTCGTCCGCATGCACGTCGGCGGTGGATCGGTGGGCGTCGAGCCACCCCTGAAGGATGAACTGCGCGGCCACCTGATCGATGACCTGGCGGCGCTTGGCTCGCGTGAGGTCCGCCTCGAGCAGCGTGCGCTCGGCTGCCACCGTGGACAGGCGCTCGTCCCAGAACTCCACCGGCAGGCCCAGAGCCTGGCTCACCGCGTCGGCGAACTTCCGCGAGGCCTCGGCCCGCGGGCCCTCGCTGCCGTCCATGTTCAGGGGCAGGCCCACCACGATGCGTGACGCCTCGTGCTCGCGCGCCAGCTCGGCCAGCGCCGCGAGGTCCGCCTTCATGTTCGTGCGCCGTACCGTGGTGACCGCCTGGGCCGTCAGCCCAAGCCCGTCCGAGACGGCCACCCCCACGGTTTTGGTGCCTACGTCCAGGCCCAGGGTCCGCATGGCCGGGGGACTCTAATCGCAATCTCCCGCCGTGGACCCTCTTGTCCGCGGCGCGAGACGGCTCCGTCTGGTGCGCAACCTAACTGCCTGAATTCGTTGAGTGTGCTGCACGCGAAGGTCTCGGCATCACTGCTGCAATGGGTCCGGCCCATCTGCGCGGCGTTTCGCTTCTCAACCTTCAACCCGCCGCGCGGGAGGCAACATGCTCGACTTCATCAAGAATGCAGTGAACACGTTGGCCGGTCCGATGGCGACCGTGGTCGACTTCGCGGGGGACAAGCTGGGTCTTCCCCCGCTGCTGACGAACTCCATCAAGGCCGCCGCCGGGGTGATGACCGGCAATGTGATGATGGCCGCCAGCGGCGCGTTGGGCGTCGTCTCGGAGCTGCAGAAGAACCCGGCGGCCCAGACGGAGTTCTACCCGTCCCAGGATGCCGCCAAGGCCCAGGAGGGCTACGCGCCCTCCGCGCAGCTGGCCGCTCCCACCGCCAGCACGGGCTACCTGGAGCCGAGCGTCCTCCAGTACCAGGAGGCGCTCCGCACCCTCGCCGCCAACTTCGGCATCCTCGACACGCTCAACGGCAAGAAGAACTCGAAGATCGACCAGCGCACGCTCCAGCTGGCCGCGCAGCACCCGAACCTCTCCCCCGAGCTGCGCAGCGCCGCGCGCTTCCTGCTCGAGCATCCCGAGTACCGCAACATGCTGGACACCGCGGGCAAGGGAGGCTCCGTGGATGGCACCATCAGCCAGCTGGATGTGCAGCGCGCGCTGAAGAAGGTGAATGACGACATCGCCCAGTACGGCGTGCGCCAGCCGTCCACTCCCGCGCCGTCCACCCCGCCCCCGCCGGGCGCTCCTCCCTCGCCGGGCAAGCCGGGCACCCCCGTGGAGACCCAGCCGCCGTCGACCGGTCAGCCCTCGCCTCCCGTGGAGAGCGCTCCGCCCGCGACGCCGGCCCCGAAGCCCGGTGGGGGCTGTGCGCCTTCCGGGGGCTTGAGCGACATCATCAACAACCCGAACATGAGCATGGAGGAGAAGCTCCAGGCCCTCCTCACGCTCATCACCCGCGACACGGACGACGAGATCCTCGACGTGATGAAGGAGATGGCGAGCGTCCGCGGCGAGCGCGCCAAGCTGGGCACGGACGAGAAGAGCCGCACCCGCGAGGCGAAGCTCGAGACGACCATGGAGCAGCTCAACCTGCGCCTCCAGAAGCTGATGGAGAAGCGCAAGCAGATGTTCGACCTCATGAGCAACATCTCTTCGAAGTTCAACGAGATGGCCAAGCAGGCCATCCAGAACCTGGGCCGGGCCTGAGCCGCCATGGGACGCGTCATCAAATACCAAGGAGACACGACGATGGAGATCCAGACCGAGACGGTGGGGAAGCTGAAGGCGTTCGCGCGAGGCGAGGTGACCTGGGCGGAGGTCGAGGGAATGACGTTCGAGGAGGCCAAGGCCATCGCGCAGGTGGGCTGTGAGCTCGCCGCGGCCGGCCGCTACGAGGAGGCGCGCGTCCTCTTCGAGGGGCTCGTCGCGGGCAACCCGAAGGACTCGGCGAGCCGGGCGGCGCTCGGCACCGTGTACCAGAAGCTGGGGCGGCTGCAGGACGCCATCACCGAGTACAGCGCGGCGCTGGAGCGCGACCCGCAGAACCCGGTGGCCCTCGTCAACCGGGGCGAGCTCTACCTGCGCCAGGGCCTGCGGCAGGGCTTCACCGATGTGGCCAACGCCGTGGAGGCAGATCCTCACGGTGACACCGCGGCGGGCCGCCGGGCCCGGGCGCTGGTGAAGGCCATCACGCTCGTGGCGGTGGAGAAGCTGAAGGGCAACCCGCAGGCGTAGTGCCGCGGTCAGGCAGGAGGGGGGTGGTCAAAAGGGGCCGCCGGGCCGTGGCGAGGTGCCGGCGGAGCAGCGGGTGGGTGGGTCCAGGTGGAAGCAGGGCATGGCAGCGGCCCACCCACCTGCTGCGTTTCTTCAGGGCACGGAGATGTCGGAGACGCGCTCTCCGACGGGCGGGTGGGTCAGGCCCTTGATGACGATCCACCGGGGAGGCTCGGGGTCCATCTTGTTCACCCGCGCGGCCTTCACCAGCATCTGGCGGAACGTGGCGGGGTCTTTCGTGAGGCGCAGCGCATAGCGGTCGGCCTCCCGCTCCCGCTCCCGGGAGAACGCCGCCGAGACCGGCGCCGCCGTCAGCATCACCGAGAAGTACAGCAGTGAGATCAAGGGCAGGGTGCGGATGTCCGCGAAGCGCGTCGAACCGAACCAGCTCCGTGCCGCCGCTCGCCGCAAGAGTCCGTCGATCGCAAAGAGGAAGGCCACCAGCGCAAGCGCGGAGGCGATCCGGTTGGGCCACTGGGCCTCGCTCACGTGGCCTGCCTCGTGGGCAACCGCCGCGAGGATCTCTCCCTCGGTGAACTGCTGGAGCAGCACGTCGTTGAGCACGATGGTGCGCGTGGGACCCTGGCCCGCGAAGTAGGCCTGCACGCGCTTCGAGGCGACCGAGGTCTTCTCCACCAGGATGTCCGCGAAGGTGATGTCCGCACGCGCCAGCAGCTCGGTCATATGGGTGCGGAGCGGGCCCTCCTCCAGCGGCGCTTGGTCGAAGAAGGCGCGGCTGCGATACGGGTCGAGGACCGATGAGACCAGCAAGAGGAGCACGGCCATCGGCACGCCCAGCACGAGCCACCAGCGCCGGACGCGCCGCGCCAGGCCGTAGACGCCGAGCACGAGCGAGCAGACGAGGACCATCCCCGCCAGCACATCCTTGAGCTGATCCCTGGCGAACGTCAGCGGCGTGTACGTCGACATGCCGTAGCGGTGCTCGAGGATGTAGCCGAAGTAGATATCGGCCGGGAGGAAGACGAGCTTGTAGGTCAGGTCGACGCAGAGCCCGAACAGCAGCGCCGCGCCCCAGCCCGGCTCACCCCAGAGCTTGTCCAGCACCTGGAGGAGCACCCGGATGCCCGGCGTCCTCCGCAGGAACCCCAGCCGGCTGTCGAGCCACGCGGCCGCCTTCTGGGCTGAGCGGTAGAAGGGCCCATTCAGCGGCCCGAGCACCAGCGTCAGGTACCCCAACAGCAGGAAGGGATTGAGCGCCGAGCGGATGTAGTACGGCAGGTGGTACGCCTTGATCTCGGCGAGCTGCTCAGCGGTGAAGATGGGCTCCATGGGCTGGGCCAGAGGCTATGCCGTCTCGCCCCATGCTGCCCAGCCACCCCTCCGGGAGTCCTCCGTCAGGAGTGCGGCTTGGGCTTGGGCTCCGGCGGCGGCTCCTCCGCGTCCTGCTCTCCCTCCGCATCCGCCAGCAGCAGCTCCCGCACCTTGCGCAGGCTCTCCCGCGTGCGATCCACGAAGGCGTTCTGCGAGCCGATGCGCTCGGCCGCCTCCAGCGTCCGCTCGTAGATGTTGATGGACTTGGTCAGCAGCACGCGGATCTTCTTGCGCAGCTCCTGCCGGTACACCTGCGCCTCCTCCTCGTCCAGCTCCGGTGGCGCCGGCGTGTGCACCATGTGCTCGTACAGGTTCTCGTACATCGCGCCGATCTGCGCGCCCGCCGCCGTGGCCCAGTAGCCATTGCCGATGCGGATCGAGCGCAGGTAGTGCCCCTGCGCCGACAGCAACAGCTCGGCCTTGTAGTTGAGGTCCTCGGCCAGCTTGTCCGTGCCCTTGGTGGGCTCCAGCTTCACCGACTCGTAGTGCAGCCGGTAGATCTCTCCGATGAAGAAGTGCGCCTGGGCCGGGAAGTAGTCCTCCACCTCGTCCTTGTCCGAGAGCGCCTCGTAGTCGCTCAGCGCCTTGCGCAGCGTGTCCTCGGCCTGCTCGCTGCGGCCCTCCTCCAGCTCGCAGATGCCCTGCTGCACCCGCGCCTCCATCCGGCGGCCCATCGGGAGATCCTGCCGGCTGGCCAGGGTGGCGAGCACCTGCGCCGCCTCTCCGAAGCGCTCCAGGTGGTACTGCGTCTCCGCCACCCGGAAGGCCGCCTCCAGCGCGTCCCCCTGTCCCTTCGCCGCATCCGCCAGCTCGGAGAAGCGGTGGTAGGCCTCCTCCCACTCCTTGAGCCGCTGGTGCGAGAGCCCCGCGTTGTAGAGCGCCTCGTTCCGGTGCGCGCTCTGGGGGTGGAAGTCCACCAGCCGCCCGAAGTACCGCGCCGCCTGCTTGAAGTCCCCCGCCGCGAACGCCGACGTGCCGCCCGCGAAGAGCTCCTCGTCGTTCAGCTTCTCCAGCTCGAGATCCGCCGTCACCTCCACCGGATCGAACTGCAGCTCCTGCCGCGGGTGCTTCCCGTCATCCCGTACCGCCGTCCCCGTGGTCCGGCAGCCCGTCAGGCCGACCAGGCTCACCAGGCCCACCACTACCCACCATCGCCATGTGCCCGACATGTGCGTCCTCTCGCTCATGTTCACCGTCCAGGCTCTCCCGAGCCAACGCCCTCACGGACAGCGCCGGCCTTCACAGAGTTCCGCTGTGTGCGCGGGCCCCAGCTTAATGCGCCCCGAGCCTTCTGGCTCCCCTGGCTGCCTGGTCCAGCGGCGGACACGTGACAGCGCCCCCCGGGAGCAGGCGGGGAGTCAGGGGATCCGCTCGTCTCCCACGAGGTAGCGCCCGGTGCGCCAGAGTGCGGTGAGGTCGTGCACGTCCAGATCGAACCGGGGCACCTGGATGAGGGGTGTGTCCGGGCAGGCGGCCGAGAGCTGGGCAATGGCGGCGGCGTCCTGGTCGGCCAGCACCTTCAGCTCGTTCAGCGTCTGCTCCACCTTGGCGCGGCGGCTCTGGGTCAGCCGGGCCGCATCGTCCCACAGCGACGGCGGGGGCTTCGGGTGGACGCGGTTCACCACCAGCGCCAGCACCTCCATCTGGTTCTGCTTCAGCAGCGCGCGGAAGTACGTCACCTCGTCGAGCCGCTCCACGTGGGGACCCGTGACGAGCACGAAGCCCGTCTGCGGATCCTTCAGGAGATCTCTCACGCCCTTGGCGCGCTCCCGGAAGCCCTCGTTCATGGAGGAGATGGCCAGCATGAAGCTGGACAGCTCCTGCAGCGTCTCCACCCCGGTGAACTTGGACAGCGTCTTCGCCATGTAGCTGCTGCCGAGGTTGAACAGCGACAGGCCGATCTTCCCCGCCTTCAGCGCCGGGGTGAGCAGCCACTTGGCCGCCTCGTTGTCCAGGAAGTCCAGGATGCGGTTGGGCGCGTCCAGGAAGTCCAGCGCGTGCGCGGTGGGCGGCGTGTCCAGGACGATGAGCTCGTACTGGCTGCGGCGCCGCAGCTCCCAGAGCTTCTCCAGCGCGATGTACTCCTGGCTGCCCGCCAGCGCCGTGGACAGCGACTGGTAGAAGCGGTTGGAGAGGATGCGCTCACGCTGCTCGGGCGGGGCGAACCGGGTGATGAGCTCGTCCCACGTCTGCTTCATGTCCAGCATCATCGCGTGCAGCGAGGCCTTGGGCTTCACGCCCAGCCCCTCCAGCACCCGGGCCGGCACCTGCGTCTCCGAGTTGCCCAGCCCCGAGAGCCCCAGCGAGTTGGCCAGCCGCTTCGCCGGATCGATGGTGCACACCAGGCTGGAGCGGCCGTCCACCGCCGAGCACAGCGCCAGCGTGGCCGCCACCGTGGTCTTCCCCACGCCGCCCGAGCCGACGCACACCAGGACGCGCTTCTTCGCGAGCGCGGCGCCGAGAGATGTGCTCATGAGGCCCCCGTCACCAGGCGCTCGAGGTGCCCCATCACCTGCTCGATGGCCTCGCGCCCGAAGGTGGAGGTGAAGATCCGGGGCACCGGGTGCACGGGCACATGGAGGTTGCGCTCCAGCTTCGTGGCGGAGAGCTCCGCCAGCGCCGCCCGATCGTGGTGCGACTTGGCCGCCCGATGCAGCTCCGGCATCCCCGAGAGCGCCTCCAGGTCCGCGTCGGTAAAGCGGTCGGGGAAGGTGCCATTGAGGACCGCGGCGTGGGTGCGGATGTGCACCGTATCCCGCAGCGCCGCGTGCAGCTCCAGCGCCTCATTCACCGGCAGCTCCTCGGGCATGGCCACCAGCACTGCCGCCGTCACCTGCGGATCCACCAGCAAGTCCCTCATCTTCAGCGCGTCGCGGGCCAGGGGGCCGGGCGGCACCGTGCGCAGCAGTACCTGCGGCACGTTGAGGAAGGTGATGGCGTGCCCCGTGGCCGGCGCGTCCAGGACGATGGTCTCGTAGCGGTCCTTCCCATCCGGCAGCTTCTCCTGCAGGTGGTAGAGGATCTTCCCCAGCATCACCAGCTCCTGCAGCGAGGGGATGAAGCGCAGGAAGTAGCGCACCAGGCGGTTCTCGAAGACCGTCTTGTAGAGCGTCTCGAAGCGCAGGACCATCAGCGCGTACTCGCGCATGGCCTCCTGGGGCCGCACGTCCACCGCCCACAGGTTCTCCTCCAAGAGGGTGATGTTGGGGCCGGCGGCCGGGCGCTCCAGGAAGCGGGTGATGCGCTCCTGGGTGTTCACCTCGCACACCAGCGTCCGCCGGCCAGCACGGGCCGAGCGCAGGGCCAGCGCGGCGGAGATCGTGCTCTTGCCCACGCCCCCCTTGCCGGAGACGATCCACAGGCGCTTGTCGAGCAGGCCGGGCATAAGGAGGCGGCGAACCGTAGGGAGGGCCCCGCCCCCTGTCAACCTTGCTTGACACGTCGCGTTGGCACCCCCCACAGTGCGCAGTCTCCTTCTCGACTCGCCGACGCCCCGGCGTGCCTCATGAGGACCCCACGACCATGCTCAAAGACAACCCGGTGATGAAGAAGCTGGTGGAGACCGGCGAGGAGCGCATCGGCAAGATCGCCCAGCAGCTGCTCTCCAACGAGAAGTTCGTCGCGACGGTGCAGGGCATCGTGTCCCGCTCGCTGGCCGCCAAGGGGACGCTGGACTCCGCGCTGCGCTCGGCGCTGTCCGCGATGAACCTGCCGTCCACCGCGGACGTGGAGCAGCTGCGCTCCAAGGTGGATGACCTGGAGAAGCTGCTCGCCTCCGTGGAGGGCAAGATCGACTCGCTGGTGAACGCCAAGAAGCAGTAGCCCCAGGAGCGGCTGGCCATGCGGCGCATCGCGTTCATCAACGAGAAGGGTGGCACGGGCAAGACGACGCTCGCGGTGAACACCGCCGCGTGGCTCGCCCAGGAGCGCAAGCTCAAGGTGCTCCTGGTGGACCTGGACACCCAGGGCCATGCCGGCAAGTCGCTCGGGGTGGACGTGCGCACGCTGCCGCGCAACGTCTTCCACCTGCTCACCGAGGAGAACGTGGCGCTGGCCGACGTGGTGCAGCCCACCGCCGTCCCCGGCCTGAGCGTGCTGCCCTCCTATAAGGAGATGGGCGACTTCCCCGTGGTGGTGGCCCAGGACGAGCGCCGCGCCTGGCGGCTGGCCGAGCGGCTCGCCCCGGCGGAGGCCGAAGGCTACCAGGCCATCGTCTTCGACGCGCCGCCCTCCATGGGGCTCACCACGCGCAACATCCTCGTGGCCGCCACCGAGGTGGTGGTGCCCGTGGCGCTCACGTACCTGGCGCTGGATGGCTGCGCGGAGATGGTGGAGACGGTGCGCAAGGTGGGCGAGGCCGAGGGCCGGCCGGACCTGCGCGTCACCAAGGTGGTGCCCACGCTCTACCGCAAGACGGCCCTGGCGGACGCCATCCTCGAGCGGCTCAAGGCCTACTTCCCGGACTCGCTGGCCTCCACGCCCCTGGGCTTCAACGTCAAGATTGACGAGGCCCAGAGCCACGGGAAGACCATCTGGGAGTACGCCCCCAGCAGCCGCGGCGCGGAGGTGCTCGCCGCCATCGCACGGGAGATCCACGACGCGCCCTCCGCCAAGAAGGGGAGGGCGCCTCGGGTGGCGTGAGCTGCCCCGAAGGGCGGCTCAGGCGGGCGGCTCAGGACTTCTTCTGCTGCTCCAGCTCCGCGAGCTTCTTCTCCAGCTCCTCGAGCCGCTGCGTCAGCGCCTGCATGTCCCGGCCCAGCGCCGGCAGGTTGCTGGTGAGGCCCTCGACGGCGTTCTTGACGCGCTCGTCGATCTTCTGCTGCCAGTCCTCGAAGGCGCGCTGGCTGGCCTTGAGCAGCTCCGAGGGGTTGATGCTCGGCTTGCTGGTAGCCGGGGGCGCCTCCTCCGTTGGAGCCTGCTGCTCCGGGCCGGCGGGCTCATCGCCGCGCTTCTCGTCCCGGCGCAGCAGCTTGTCGAGCCGCTGCTCGGCCTCCTCGCGGATGGAGGCCACTCGGGGAGTGACCTCCTTCTGGATGAAGCCCGAGATGGACTCGCCGGGGTGGCGGATGATCTCCCGCAGCACCGCCAGCGGCATCTGGTTCTTCTTCTTCTCCTCCTCGAAGATGATCTGGGCGAGCGTCACGGAGGTGAGATCCTCTTTCGTACGGTTGTCGACAATCCGTACCTCGACGCCCTCCTTGATCATCGCCGCGATCTCATCGAGCGTGACGTACCGGCTCTCCACGGTGTCGTAGAGCTTCCGGTTGGTGTACCGCTTGATGACCTTCGGCTCCTTGGCACCTGGAGCGCTTGCCTGCTCTGCTTCGCTCATGTTCGGTTCTCTCCGCCCACGTCCGGAAGCCTTGCGCGTCAATCACGGAAACGCGGGAACCCTGTAGCAAAGGGGGGTTAGTGGAGCAAGCTGGCTCGGTTGCTTGCTCGCGGTGGACGGGCCGGGCGCCTATACTCCCGACCCGAGCGAATGATCGTCAAGTGCGAGCAGTGTCAGACGCGATTCAAGATCCCCGATGAGAAGGTGACGGACAAGGGGGTCAAGGTCCGCTGCACCAAGTGTGGACATACCTTCCGCGTCACGCGGGAGTCGGCGGCGTCCCCCTCGGGGACGTCTCTGCCGGCGGTGCCTCCTCCGCCCGGCGCGGCTCCCTCTGACAGCGGGTTCGATCCCTTCGAGCGCTTTGGCACGGCCCCCGAGCCGCCCAAGGGCCACTCCACCCGCCCGGGCCTGTACTCCGAGGGGATCGAGGCGAGCAAAGTCCCGCTGCCTCCCCCGACGCCGCCCGCGGCGCCCTGGAACGCTCCGGATTCGGGCGTGGGCGAAGAATTCTTCCAGGAGACCACCCGGGTCATCCCGCTCCAGGTGCCTCCCGAGGCGCGGCCCCCCGTGCCCTCCCTGCCGCCCCTGCCGTTCGACGCGCATGCTCCGGGGCAGGGTCTGCCTGGACCCGGAGCTGTCTCGTTCAAGCCCTCGGGGCCGGGCGGGGCGTCCCTGCCGGGTGTGCCGAGCGTGGCTCCCTCTGTCTCGTCCGCCGGGGCCCGGGGCCTGGCCACGCCTGCGCCGCTCAAGCCCTCGATGCCCGCGGGAGCGAGGCCCTTGGGTGGGGCCGCGCCTTCCGCGCCCAGGACGTTGGCGCCTCCGGCCATGCCGGTTCCAGGAGCCGCGGGGCCCGCCAGCAGCGCGCGCCCGGGAGTGAAGGCCCTCGAGCCCTTGCCGGCCCCCGCCGCTGCCCCCGCCGCGCCGGATGACCTGTTCTCGGAGTTCTTCGCCGGCCCCGCCGGTGGACCGGCCCCCGCGGCCCCGCTGCCCAAGGCTCCGGTGCCCCTGCCGCCGGCTTCCGCTCAGGCCCGGCCTGCCCCCGCCAGTCCCTCGTTTGGGCCCTCGGATGACGATCCGTTCGGCTCGGTGAGCGGCGATCTGGGTGAGTCGGCGGCGGATCTCGGCCCCGCGCCGGAGTTCGACCCCACGGCCATGTTCTCGGACCCCGCGCCGAGCCCCGCGCCCGTGGCGCAGCCCAGGCCTCCTGCGATGGGCCGGCCGACGCCTCTCCCGACGGCATCTGCTCCGCCGACGGGGCTGGGGCGGCCTCCCATGTCTCCGGCTTCCGCTCCCGCGGCGAGCCGCCTGCCTCCATCTCCGGCACTGCCCAGCGTCCCTACGCCTGCGCCCGTGGCCCGGATGGCGCCCCCGGCGATGCCGCCGCCGCCTACCCCCGCCCCTGCCGCGCCGGCCTCCTTGGGAGACGACCCGTTCGGCCCATCGAACTTCGATCTGGGTGAGTCTCCTGCGGATGAGTTCGGTTTCGGAGCCGCGCCGTCGGCCGCGCCCGCTCCGGCGGAAGACGAGTTCGGCTTCGGAGCCGCGCCTGCTCCGGCGTACACGCCCGCTCCGGTTCCCATGCCCGCGCCGTCGGCCGGACCCGTCGGGTTCGCGGACGAGGATCCGTTTGGTTCCCAGGGCATGGAGTTCGGTGGGGCTCCCGAAGCGCCCGCCGCGCCCGCGCCGGATCCCTTCGCTCCGCCTTCGTCGGATCCCTTCGCCGCGCCTGGGGGCGACGAGTTTGGCCCGTCCTTCGGAGGCTCTGCACCTCAGGCGCAGGCAGCGCCCGCCCCTGTGGATACAGGCTTCGCGCCTCCTGGGCCCATGGACTTCGGGATGGTGGGGGACGAGCAGTTCCCTCCGGCCTCCGAGCCCACGGCCGCCGCAGAGGAGCATCCGTTCGGGTCTCCCGCGGGTGGGATGGACGATCCGTTCGCGGCCCCGGCTCAGGCGGGGGGCATGGCGGATCCCTTCGGTGCTCCCGCGGGTGGGATGGACGATCCGTTCGCAGCCCCGGCTCAGGCGGGGGGCATGGCGGATCCGTTCGGTGCTCCCGCGGGCGGGATGGACGATCCGTTCGCAGCCCCTGCTCAGCCGGGAGGCATGGCGGATCCGTTCGCTGCCGCGGGCCCGGGCCCCGGTGGGGGCATTCCGGATCCCTTCGCGTCGGCGGAGCCTGCCTTCTCGCCCACGATGACGGGCCGCCAGAGGATCGGCTCCTCCGAGGGCTTCCTCACCCAGACCGACACGAGCCATCAGACCATCAGCCCCACGGACACGGGGCGTCAACTGCTCGACATTCCTTCTCACGAAGGGGCGGAGCAGGCACCCGGTGAAGAGCATGGGGCGCCTGGCTCCCGCGAGCTGATCGATCTGCCGTCGCAGCCCACCGAGGCCGCACCGCCGCCGAGGCCTGTCCCGACCCTGGGCGCTCCGGGCATCACTCGCCCCGCGGGCCGTCCCGCGGACATGGGCATCCCCGAGCGGCGCAAGGTCTCCGCGGCCCAGGCGGTGACGGGGCAGGTGGCCTACCTCACCATCGCCGCGGGGCTGCTGCTGGCGCTCACCGCGGTGGGTGGCGTCTACATGAAGGAGGGGCGGGTGGACGCGGCCGCGCTCTCGCCCAGCCACATCATCCAGCTGCTGACGCCCAGCCAGTTCGTCATGCGAGACGTCACCAACGGCCTCTATGACACGCGGGGCGGTACGCCGATCTTCTACGTCCGCGGCGAGGTGGAGAACCGCTCCTCGAAGCCCACGAAGGTGAAGGTGACAGCCGCGCTCTACGACGGCGGGCAGCGGGTGAAGTCCGCGGAGGGGCTGGCGGGGATGACGCCCTCGCCCGAGGAGCTCCACGCCATCACCAGCGCCGAGACCGCCACGGAGCTGCGCACCCGGCTGGATGCGGGCGCGACGGTGGTCGCTCCCGGGAAGCGAGCTCCCTTCACGCTCGTGCTCCAGGAGTACCCCCAGGACCTCAGCGCCTTCCGGCTCCGGGTGACGATGGAGCCGGCGGCCGAGGAGGAGACCAAACCGTAAGGGAGGGATGAGCCATGCCCACCCATGAGCAGGCCCGAAATCTCGCGCTCCGGCTGCATGGCCTGAGCGGCGGCCCCCAGATCCTCCGCAAGGCCGCCGCGCGCGAGCTGGCCCGGTACGATCCGCTCGACGCCAACGAGCTGATCGACCACCTCATCTCCCTGGCGCGCTCGGGCTGGGAGCCCGCCACCCACGTGCTGTCCGCCTTCGTGGCGGCGCTGGGGATGGAGGCGTCGCAGATCCCCTATGCGGACGAGCTGCGGCGGCTGGCGCAGGTGCAGTCGCTGCCCTCGGTGGCGGACCTCTTCGCGGAGGGCCCCGCGCGCCGGGAGCTGAATGCGGGGGCGGCGGCCAAGGCGGACGCGAAGGTCTTCACCCAGTCGCTGGGGCACCTCAAGCAGCAGGCGCGCCTCACGCGGGATCCGGATGTGCTCTCCCGGCTGGCCACGGTGAGCAACCCGGCCGTGGTGCGCAACGCCCTCATCAACCCCCGGCTCACGGAGCCGCTCGTGGTGCGCATGGCCGCGCGCCGTCCGGCCCGGCCCGAGCCGCTGGTGGAGATCTGGAAGTCTTCGCGCTGGTCGGCCCGGCACTCGGTGCGGCGCGCGCTCGTGTTCAACCCGTACCTGCCGCCCGAGGTGGGGGCGAAGATCGTCCCCCTGCTCAACGCGACGGACCTGGCCGAGCTGGCCTCGGACTCCTCCGTGCACCCGTCCCTGCGTGAGCAGGCCGCGCGGTTGCTGGCCCAGGGCCTGGCGGGCGGAGCGCTGGTGCGGCCGGGCCGGAGCGGCTGAGCGGCTTGTCCGGGGCCTCTCCCTGGGGTACGTGCGGAGGCCATGTCCACCGCCGCTGTCAGAGCCACCTTTCTCATTGCCTCCCCCGATGGGCCAGGGCTCGTTGCCAGGCTGGCCGGCTTCTTCTCCGAGCTGGGCCTCAACATCATCGACGCCAGCAACCACACCGAGGTCTTCACCGAGAGCGGCGTGCCCCGCTTCTTCATGCGCCTGGTGGTGGACCTGTCTCGCCTGGAGAGCCCCCAGGCACTGCAGGGGCTGGGCGGCTCGAGCACCCGCAGGAGCCTGACGGAGGCCTTCTCGAAGCTGGCGGGCTCGCTGCAGGCCGAGTGGTCCGTGGCCTTCAGCGACCGCGTGGCCCGCGTGGCCCTGCTGGTGACCAAGGAGCCGGTGTGCCTCTACGATTTGCTGCTGCGCCAGCAGAGCGGCGAGCTGCCCTGTGAGATCCCCCTCATCATCGGCAACCACAACGCCCTGGAGCCCGTGGCGGAGAACTTCCGCATCCCCTTCTTCACGCTCCCCGTCACCCCGGAGACGAAGCCCGCGCAGGAGGCCGCCGTGCTGGACCTGCTGCGCCGCCACCACATCGATCTCGTGGTGCTCGCGCGCTACATGCAGGTCCTCTCCGAGGACTTCCTGAAGCAGGCCCCACCTGTCATCAACATCCACCACGGCTTCCTGCCGGCGTTCCAGGGCGCCAAGCCCTACCACCAGGCCTATGCCCGAGGGGTGAAGATCATCGGCGCCACGGCGCACTACGCCACGAGGGATCTCGACCAGGGACCCATCATCGAGCAGGACGTGGCGCGGGTGTCCCACGCCATGGGGCCGGAGGAGCTGGTGCGCGTGGGCCGGGACGTGGAGCGGGTCGTGCTGGCCCGGGCCGTGCGCGCGCACCTGGAGCGCCGGGTCGTCGTAGAGGGCCGCCGCACCATCATCCTCTAAGCCTCCGAGGGTGCCGACCCTCCCTCCTATTGATCACCCCGGAGGCGCGCCATGCTCGACTTCCTGCTCCGACTCTCCGCGATGAGCCCTCCGGTCCGGATGGAGCGCATCCGCCGGGAGGACCTCTCCGAGGCAACGCTGCGCGACCTGCACGCGCTGTCCACCCGGCTGATGGCCGAGGACCTGGAGCACTTCCGCGTGCATGCCCAGGCCAACGAGCTCGTCCACGTCTTCCGCCGCACGGACACCGGCGGCATCGTCGGGTTCCAGTTCTGGCGGACCGCGCCGCTGGGGTTGCCTCGGAGCCGCGTCATCCTGGGGGGCAAGCTGCGGATCCTCCCCGAGTTCCGCCGCCACGGACTGCACCTGCTCGCGGGGCTGTCCTTCTTCCTGGAGAACCAGCTGCGCCACCCGAGGACCCGCTTCTACCGGCTCTCGATCGCCAGCCTGTTCGGCTTCGTGTCCATCACCGAGGCGCTCGCGCAGTACCACCCGTTCGACCCGCGGGCATCCGGGAGGGAAGGGGGGGCGGTGCGCGACGCGTTCCTGGCCCTGGCCGAGGAGAGCCACTTCCGGGTGGATCCGGAGACCGGCCTGTTCTTCGTCGACATCTACATGACGCCCGAGACGTTGGGCCGCTATCCCTCCGCCTTCTTCGAGAAGCCTGCGGCCCAGCGCTACGCCTCGCTCAACCCGGGGTTCCGCACCAACGGCTCGTACGTGGGAATGTGGTTCCGTTTCACCCCCGCGAACCTGCTCTTGCTGACGCGGGCGATCTCTCGCAGGCTCTGGCGGGCCCCAGCTTGTTCACGCGCAGGCCCGCCCTGAGGCGATCGGGATACGCGAGCGTGGCGCTTGGGGCCCGAGCGTGTCTGGAAACGGAGGAAGGGTCAGCTCTTCTTGGAGTCGGTGTACTCGGCGTCCGTGGAGCCGCGCCGCCCGGGGGGTAGGGGCTTCACGTCCACGAAGTCCTCACCTTTGGTGGCCTTCTTGAACGAGTAGACGAACTTGCCCACGGCGTTGCCCAGCTGGCCCATCCGCGAGGCGGAGAAGACCACCAGCAGGATGAAACCGAGGACAATGAGTTCACCGAGGCCCAGCCCACACATGGCGCCCACAGTGCAACAAACCCCCCGGCGAGGCAAGCCGCCTGTCCGCTGACGGCGCCAGTCCGCACTTCTCCCGCCGTCTCCGGCCCGCCCTGGCGCAGACTGCTCCCATGCTCCTGCTCGCTCACCGGGGTGCCAGCGCTGACGCCCCCGAGAACACCCTGGAGGCCTTCGCCGAGGCCGTGCGGCAGGGCGCCGACGGCGTGGAGCTGGACGCCCAGGTGTGCGGCTCCGGCGAGGTGGTCGTCTGCCATGACGAGCGGCTGGACCGGCTCGCCAGCCTGCCCTGGGAGGTAGCCACCACCGCCTGGTGGAAGCTCCAGCGAGCAGACGTGGGCACGCCCCTGGGCTTCCGCCCCGCGCGCATCCCCCTGCTGGAGGAGGTGCTGGACGCGCTGCCCGCTCACTTCCTCGTCAACATCGAGCTGAAGTGTGGCCACGTCCGGGATGGGGGGCTGTCGCGCCAGGTCGCGGAGCTCGTCATCCGGCGGGGGCTGAGTGAGCGGGTGGTGATCTCCAGCTTCAACCCCCTGTGCCTGTTCCGGGTGGCCGCCGCCGCTCCCTCCTTGCGGCGCGGCCTGCTCATCAACCCGGACAAGCCCTGGGGCCCTCAGGCGCACCTGCTGAGCCCGCTGGTGTCCTCGCACTCGGTGCATCCCCACCACAGCGCCTGCACCCCGGAGCGCGTGGCGGAGTGGACGGGCGCGGGCCTGCGCGTCGCCGCGTGGACGGTGGACGAGCCCGGGCGTGCGCGGGAGCTGGAGGCGCTGGGCGTCTCCTACCTCATCACCCACCGGCCGGGGGCCCTGCGAGAGGCCCTCCGGCGGGCGCGCTGACCTAGAAGTCCAGGCCCAGCGAGGTGTTGAAGGTGACGACGGTCGGCAGGCCGCGGGTCTCCGTCGAGCCATCCGCCACGGGCGCGCTGCCCAGGCGCGTGAAGGAGATCTCCGCGCCCAGCTGCAGCACGCCGCCGATGAAGCGCGCGCCGCCATAGATGCGCTGGATCATGTTGTCCGAGAAGTGCAGGCGCGAGTAGGCGCCCGTGTTCTCGAGCGCGGCCGCCGAGCCGTTCTGCAGCGACCCGCTGTAGGGCCGGTCCGGCTGGAAGTCGAGGGTGCTGGACTTCGCGCTGACGAAGGTGAAGTCCAGGCCGCCGTAAGGCGTCAGCGTGATCATTCCGCCCAGGGGGAACTGCTTGCCGATGCCCGCATCCAGGCCAGTGGCGGTGAGGCTCAGATTCTCCGCGCCCATCAGCTTGGTGATGTGGCCGCGCACGCCAATGTCCGGCAGGTAGGTGAAGCCCTCGTTGACGGCCCACTTCAGCTCGCCCGTGGCGGCCACCATGCGGCTCTTCTCCACCCAGCCCACGCGCCCGCCCAGCTCCACGGAGAAGGGCAGCCCCTTGCGGACGTGGAAGGAGGGCACCAGCACCGTGCTGGGCTGCGCGCTCTCCGTGGGGATGCGGATGCTCCCGGGCAGGCTCACCACGGACAGCTCAGCGCTGGTGTTGAAGGCCGCGTGGCCCAGCGTCTCCGGCGGCATCAGGTTGACGGAGGTCAGGCTCGCGGACATGGCCCGCGCGAAGGCCTGGAAGTCAGAGTTCGCCGTGGCGCTGGCGTTCGCGCCGCCCGGGTCCGGGTTGCCCAGCTGCGCAATCCGCAGATCATTCTTGTCCGCGTGCGCGGCGACCCCCGCCAGGAGTGTCGCAAGGGTCATCCACCGACTGAACGCGTGCATCCTCAAACCGCCTCCCAGGCTCCCGCCGGCAACGGGCGCCACTCTCGCGGGACGCTAGCGTGTGGCCGCCAAGAGCGTCAATAAAACGGGCGGCCCCGCCAGAGGCTTGTGGCCTCCGGGGAGCCGCCCGGGGAAATGCGCGGTGTGTGCGTGCGGCCTACGGCGTCTTCTGGGGCTGCCCGGAGGTGGGCGCCGTCAGCTTCTGCGCCACCTCGGCGGGCCGGCGGCGGATCACCAGCGTCTTGCGGCTGGCGAAGTCCGCATCCTCACGCGCCACCACGAGGACGTTGTTGTTGCCCTCCTTCAGCGCGAAGTCCGTGGTGAACTTCAGCTTGCGCGGCTCCTCGCCCTTCGGGTCCACCGCCTTGAAGTAGACCTTCTGGTCGTTGACGAGCACGTACACGTCCAGGATGCCGTCCGGATCCGTCACCGCGCCGGTCAGGGTGAACCGGTCACCCGTGGCCATCACCCCGCCGTGGCTGCTGTCCACGTCCAGCTGGATGCCCGGAGGCGCCATGCGGGTCAGCCACTCCACCTTCTTGGGCAGCACGGCCTTGGCGGCCTTCTGCTCGCGCGCCTCGGCGCTGTGCACGAAGGCGAAGCGATCCTCGCCCAGCGACACCTTGTAGAAGCCCTTGCCCACGGCCACCGCGGGGAGCACCACCGACGCGCCCGACACCCGCGCCACCGGCTTCGCGTCCGGCAGCGGCGAGCTCAGCAGCTCCGTCTTCTCGCCCAGCTTCACCATCGTCTTGGTGGGCTCCAGCGTCAGCACGGGCGCGTCGCGCACGGGCAGCTCCAGCTTCTCGGTGACGAACTCCTCCAGCGGCTCGTCGATGATGGCCAGCTTCAGCGGGAAGGTGTCGCCCTTGAAGCCCTTCTTCACCTCGAGCAGGAAGCGCGCGGACTTCGTCTCGCCCGGCGCCAGCTCCTCCAGGCTGAAGCGCCCCTTCTTGATGAAGACGTTCGGGTCCCCCGCGTTCTTGATCGTCGCGAACGAGCCCATCGCCACGCCGGTGCCCACGTTCGTCACGTCCAGCACCACGGTGATGTCCTCGCCGAACTGGGCCACGCCGTCGCCATTGCACGTGGCGCAGTCGTCCTGCACCTGCCAGTTGAAGGCGAAGGCCGGCCGCGGCAGCTCCAGGAAGCCCACCTCGCTCACCAGCGTCTTGGGCAGCGCGCCATTGTCGTCCATGAACCTCACCGTCACGTCGTCCCGGCGCGAGGTGAGATCCTTGGGCAGCTTCACCTGCACCTTCCACGTCTTCTTCTCGCCCGGCGCGATGGCGCCGAAGATGAACTCGCGGCGGTCGATGAAGGCGTTGTCGCTCTCCGTCCACGCGCGCACGCGCTTGAGCGGCTCGGTGCCCTTGTTCTCCGCCGTCACCACCAGATCCAGCGACTCACCGGCGCGGACCGGCTGATCCGAAGGGGGAGAGAAGGTGGCCTCCAGCTGCACGCTCTTCGGGGTGGGGCCCGGGCTCCAGTCCACGCCCAGCGCGGCGATGGCGGAGTTGATGCGCTGCTCCTCCTCCGCGCGCTTCTGGTCGATGAGGGACTTGCCCTGCTTCATCTGCTCCAGGCGGCTGCTGGAGGTGGCCTTGAGCACGAAGTCCCGGGCGAAGGAGACCTCGAAGTCCTCCTTGATCTCGTCCTGGCTCTCCGCGTCCAGCTGGTCGTCCAGATCCTCGCCCTGGCCGGCCACGTCCACGTCCAGGAGCGGATCCTTGCCGCCCGCCTTGCCCTTGGCGTCCTTGCCATCCTTCTGCGCCGTCTTCGGAGCCTTGTCGGCCTCCTCCTTCTCCTTCTTGGCGGCGGCCTGGGCCTGCACCTTCTCGTCCACCTTCAGGTACTTGAGGCTCTCGGAGGGCTTCTCGCGATCCAGCACCTCCTCGCGCTTCTTGGCCACCTTGTCCGAGTCCGGGTTGCCGAAGTGCTGGTCCAGATCCGCCTCGCCAATGGAGCGGCGGGGCGCGAACACGTCCAGGCGCTCGTCGGTGACGCGCGTGGGCACCAGCTGGATGTCCGGGATGATGCCCACCTCCTGGATGGAGACGTCGCCCGGCGTCAGGTACTTGGCGATCGTCAGCTTCAGCGCGCTGTCGTCCGGGAAGTCATAGAGCACCTGCACGCTGCCCTTGCCGAACGTCTGCCGCCCGATGATGACGGCGCGGTCGAGGTTCTTCAGCGCGCCGGCGACGATCTCCGAGGCCGAGGCGCTGCCCGCGTTCACCAGCACGGCGATGGGGTAGGTGTCCTCGCCCTCCTGCGGCCGCGCGCGCTTCTCCTCGCGCAGCTTGTCGGACAGGCCCACCGTGGCCACCAGCACGCCGCTGGAGATGAAGGTGTCGGACACCTGGATGGCCTGCTCCAGCAGACCGCCCGGGTTGCCGCGCAGATCCAGCACCAGGCCCTTCATGCTGCCGCCCTTGGCCTCGGTCTGCTTGCGGATGTCCGCCAGCGCCGCCTCCAAGTCCCGCGTGGTGTTGCCCTGGAAGTTCTTCAGCCGGACGTAGCCCACGTTGCCGGCCAGCAGCTTGTGCTGCACGCTCTCGATCGAGATCATCGCTCGGCTGAGCGTCATCACCCGGGGCTTGTCCCAGCCCTTGCGCTCCACGGTGATGGTGATCTTGCTGTCCACCGGGCCGCGCAGCTTGGAGACGGCCTCGTTGAGGTCCATGTTGACGGTGGACTCCTCGCCAATCTTCTTGATCTGGTCGTCCTTCTGGATGCCCGCGCGGTGGGCCGGCGTCTTCGGCAGCACGCGGACGACGGTGAGGTTGCCCTCGCGCATCTGGATGACGAAGCCCAGGCCGCCGAACTCACCCTTGGTGGACAGCTTCATCTCCCGGTACAGCTCCGGGCGCAGCAGCACCGAGTGCGGATCCAGCGTGGACAGCATGCCGTTGATCGCCGCGTACTCGATGTCGCGCGTGTCCTCGATCGGACGCATGTTCTTCGAGATGAAGTCGAAGACGTCCTTGAGGGTGAAGGACATCTTCCACGGCGAGTCCACGTGGCTGATGTCGAAGTCCTTCGTCTTGCCGTTGACGTTGAGGCTGAGCTTGCCCGTCTCCGCGTTGCCCTCGACGAGCACGTCCGGGACGCTCTTCTCCACGTACTCCAGCGCGGCGATCATCATCTCCTTGGGCTTCACGCGCTTGGGATCAACGTAGTTGTCCTTCACGTAGAGGATGACCTTCGTGAAGACGCGCAGGGAGGAGAGATCGTGCTGAGCCTTCTCGCCCTTCTGCTGGGAGAGCGAGCCGTCCCAGCCCTGGCTGGCCTGAGCGGCCCCCATGGTGAGCGGAATAGGGGCCCGGTCACTGCCCACCAGGGCCCAGGCCCCGAGGAGGACAGCGACGGCGATGATCCGGCGAAGCATTCGCGGCATGTGGTTCATCCAAGCTGGGGCGCCAGGCACCCCGGGGTGAAGCGTGAGGAAAAGGCCAGTGAATTCCAGCTGTTGTCGAGGACGAGGAGCACAGATGGCAGCCGGGCAAGCCTAATCATGGACTCTAGGTGCTTCAAGGCGTCCGCTCCTCAGTAACGAACAGGAACGTTCCTGGGAGGCACTGCGTTCCCGGCCGCCCCTGAGCAAAAGGTCCTCTTCCGGGCGGAGACAGCCGGGGGGCTCCTTTATTTCACGGTGGGGTGCGTGAGAGGGCGGGA
>Ga0255338_1002253_pt1 | contig 29444 bp, 27 predicted proteins | sample MeOH1_35cm_T4_19_FD_203715 | JGI IMG/M metagenome (GOLD analysis project Ga0255338, IMG submission 203715) | Sandy soil microbial communities from University of British Columbia, Vancouver, Canada - MeOH1_35cm_T4_195 | ecosystem: Engineered > Artificial ecosystem > Sand microcosm > Unclassified ... | reverse complement strand
CGCAGACGCGACTCGGCAGCCTTCTTCTTGCGCTTGCGCTCGGTCGTCGGCTTTTCGTAGGCGGTACGGCTCTTCAGTTCCACGATCAGGCCAGTCTGCAGAATGGCGCGACGGAAACGACGCATTGCAACTTCAACGGGTTCACCCGGCTTCAGAACGATCTTAGTCAACTCAGTCCTTTGAGGGAATGCCGCGGGGCGGCGGGTTCATACGAGGGGGAAACGTCGTCGCTGTGGGGCTCCGGAGCCTTCTGCGACGGTGGTATTGCACGCTGCGGCGAATGCCGAGGTGCGCCCCCGTCGAACCTGCAAGCTTGGACCGGGGTCCGGACTGCCAGTGTCAGGGGTGAAGGGCCAAATTTTCCTACGTAGTAAAAAACTTGGCGAGATACCTGTTTCCTTGGATATTGCGCAAATGATACGCCGGTAAGCTTTTACAGGTATACGAGCCCGGAGTCAAGATCAAGGCGCGCACGGGCCGCATATCCGTGAAAAATGCGGGGAAAAGTGCCCGATAGGACCTGCGGAGGTGGGGGTGGATGGCGCCGATGGAGGGGCCCCGGCCACCTCCAGTCCACCCGCCGCGAGGGGGCAGGCGAAGGCTGCCGCTGTGCTTTCATGGATTCTCGCTAACCACAACAAGACGAGGAGAAGGGCCATGATTCGCAAGTTGCTGCGTCAGAGCGCATTCGCGCTGGGCATACTCGGGTGCCTGTTCACGGTGTCCAGCCCGGCACATGCCGGCTACACCACGACCAAGTATCCGATTGTCCTGATCCACGGCTGGGGCGGCTGGGACAGCCTCGCCGGCTTCTACAGCTACTTCTACGGCATTCCGCTGGCGCTGGAGGCCGATGGCGCCGACGTGTACGTCTTGCAGGTGTCGGCGGTCAACAGCACCGAGACGCGAGGCGAGCAGGCGCTCGAGCAGATCCAGCAGATCCTGGCCGCGACGGGTGCCGAGAAGGTCAACCTGATCGGCCATAGCCATGGCGGGCCGACCTCCCGCTACGTTGCCGGCGTGCGCCCCGATCTGGTGGCATCGGTCACGGCGGTCGGCGCGCCGAACTGGGGGGTGCCGTTCGCCGACGCCGCCACAGGGCTGGGCAGCTTCAGCCAGTCCGTGGTGAACAGCGTCACGACGGCTGTCGGTACCTTGATTGACCTGCTGTCGGGTGGCGGCCAGCCACAGAGTTCGGCAGGTGCTTTGGCTTCCCTGTCGACGCCGGGCATGAATGCGCTCAACGCCCAGTTCCCGGGTGGGCTTCCCAGCACATACTGCGGCACCGGCGCGCCCGTCGCCAACGGGGTGCGCTACTACTCCTGGGGCGGCGACCGCGTGCTGACCAACGGGGCGGATGCCAGTGACGCGGCACTGATCGCCCTGAACGCGGCGAACACCGAGACCAGTGATGGCGCGATCCCGACCTGCAGCATGCACCTCGGCCAGTTCATCAAGGCCTATCACCTCAACCACCTCGACGAGATCAACCAGTTGGCTGGGCTGAGCAACGTGTTCGAGACAAATCCGATCACCATCTATCGCCAGCACGCCAACCGGCTGCAGCAAGCAGGGCTGTAATCGGCATGGGCATCCGTACGCTCGCTGTCAGCGGCGCGGCGGTGGCGGTTGTGGCCCTGGTGGCGATCCGTTCGCTGCCGGGCGACCCCGCATCGCCGCCCGCCACACCCGTTGCGACGACGGATGCCGCCTTGCCCCCAACGATGGGGCAGGTGGCATCGGACGATGACACGACGGCCGCTTCCTTGCCGATTCCGTCCCACCTGCGGGGCGTGGCAGTCGACGGTGGCGTCGACGTCGACCGCAACGGCAGTCTGATCGTCAATCGCAAGCTCAAGAACCTGTTTCACCACATGATCGGTATGGCCGAGGGGGATCCCGCGCGGCTGTCTGGCGTGCGGGAGAGCCTCAAAACGTGGCTGCTGGAGCAGGCCACGCCAGCGACCGCGCAGGACGAAGTCATGGCGGCGTTCGATCGCTATATGACCTATCTCGAGGCGGCTTCCCACGTGCAACTACCATCGCAATCGCCCGGCGATCTTGAACGCGTCTACCAGACCCTCGCCTTGCTGCGCCGTCAGCATCTGGGTCAAGTGATGGCCGAGGGCTTCTTCGCCGAGCAGGAAGCGCTGGACCGCTACACCGTCGAGCAGCGCCGGGTCCTGGCGGATGACACGCTGAGCCCGGATGAGCGCAAGCAGCGCCTCGATGCGCTGGCGCAGCAGTTGCCGGAGTCGCTGGCCCGGCCATTGGCGCAAACGCGCAAGATTTCGCAACTGGCGCAGGACACCGAGTCACTGCGCGCCAGCGGCGCGAGCCAGGAGGCGATCGACCGCCTGCGCACCGAGCGCTTCGGCCCCGAGGCCGCCGAGCGATTCCGCGCGCTCGACCAGCAGCAGGCGCAGTGGAAACAACGTCTGGTGAGCTATCAGGCCGAGCGGGATGCGATACGCGCGGACAGCAGCCTTGCACCGGAGGCTCAGGCGCGCGCGATCGATGAACTCGTCGCCAGGCGCTTCAGCGGCACCGAGGTGCTGCGGGTCCGGGGTTTGGGAAACCACTGAGGAGGGGAGGGTGCTGCGAGGGGCGAGCAGAAAACAAAAAAGCCAGCAGGCGCTAACCTGCTGGCTTTTGTATTTCTTGGCTCCCCGACCTGGGCTCGAACCAGGGACCTACGGATTAACAGTCCGGCGCTCTACCAACTGAGCTATCGGGGAACAGCTGAGAAGGAAATTATAACCAGCCTCTCTTCGTTTCGTCAACAACTTTCCGACGTTTTTTTATCCATCGAAACCTGCTGCAAAAACTCTGGTTCGCCTCGAAACCGGCCTGCAGCGGGCGTTTCCGCCGATTGCTGCGTGTCGTGTTCGACAGCGAGGCCGCATTATAGCGACCTTTTGGATTTGTGCAAACAAAAAAACCGCCCGAGGGCGGTCTTTCTGCATCGGCACTCGACAAGCTTAGTCGAACACCGGCGATTCCACGCCGAGGATCTTGTGCAGCTTCGGCGAAGTCGTCGTGTACTGCATGTGGATCTTCTTCTCGGGGAAGATGTACGGGGCAGCGCCGAACGCGGCCAGCGCGCACTCGTGGAAGCCCGACAGGATCAGCTTCTTCTTGCCCGGGTAGGTGTTGATGTCGCCCACGGCGAAGATGCCCGGGATGTTCGTCTGGAACTTCTCGGTATCCACCTTGATCTGCTTGCGCTCGAGCTCAAGGCCCCACTCGGCGATCGGGCCAAGCTTCGGCGAGAGGCCGAAGAACACCAGCAGGTCGTCCAGCGGCAGGCGGCGGGTGACGCCATCGGCACCCGTCACCTTGATTTCGGTCATCAGGCCGTCGCGTTCCTCGTAGCCGCTGATCTGGCCCACCAGGAACTGCATCTCCATCTGTTCACACAGTTCCTTCATCTTGGCGACCGATGCCGGCGCGGCGCGGAAGCCGTCGCGACGGTGGATCATCACCACCGATTCAGCCTTGCCGACCAGGTCCAGCGTCCAGTCCAGCGCGGAATCGCCGCCGCCCACGATGACCAGGTTACGGCCGTGGAAGCGGCTCGGATCCTTCACGCGGTAGAACAGTTGCTTGCCGTCGAACTTGTCGATGCCTTCCACCTTCACGGTACGCGGCTGGAACGAACCCACGCCGGCGGCGATGAAGATGGTCTTGGTGATGAAGCGCGTGCCGGTCGAGGTCTCGACGAAGAAGCGGCCGTCCTCGCGGCGCTCCACGACGGCGACTTCCTGGCCCAGGTGGAACGTAGGCTCGAACGGCTCGATCTGCTTGAGCAGGTTGTCGGTCAGCTCCTGGCCCGTGCAGATGGGCACGGCCGGGATGTCATAGATGGGCTTGTCCGGGTACAGCTCCACGCACTGGCCGCCCACTACCTTGAGCGAGTCGATCACGTGCGCCTTGATTTCGAGCAGACCCAGTTCGAAGACCTGGAACAGGCCAACGGGGCCGGCGCCAACGATCAGCGCGTCGATTTCCAGCGGCTGGCCGCCGGGATTGCCGCCGGCCTGCTGGGTCGCGTCGGCCACGGGATTTGGAATGCTCAAGTCCATATTCGTCCTGATACGTTTGTGGGCACGCTGTGCCCGGTATTGCGGAAAGCGCGTGGGGCGGCTTTCTTGTTGTGGTGTCGCCGGGGCTCAGCGCTGCAGGTATTGCAGCTTGTCGGTGGCGTCCTTCCATTCCTCGGCCTCGGCCAGCGGGGCCTTGGTCTTGGTGATGGACGGCCACGAACGGGCCAGTTCGGCGTTCAGATCGATGAAATTCTGCTGATCGCCGGGGACGTCTTCCTCGGCATAGATCGCGTTGACCGGGCACTCGGCCACACACACGGCGCAGTCAATGCATTCGTCGGGGTCGATGGCCAGGAAGTTCGGGCCTTCGCGGAAACAATCGACCGGACACACATCAACGCAGTCGGTGTAGCGGCAACGGATGCAGGATTCGGTGACAACGTGAGTCATTTCGGTTCCAAAAAGCGGATCGGTCTTCGATGGGAAACAGTTCAGGCCACTTGTGGTGCCGCCGCGCCCGGCCGCCGGACACGCGCGCACGCGCATGTCAATCGGTGGATGTCGGGGCGCACGGGGGCCGTGGCCTTTCAAAGACCGATATTGTATCCGAGCCTTCCCGCAAGGATAGCGAGTCTATATAGCCGGGTCAGATAGTTTTCTTATTTCTTTATGTGCTTTTGGGTGCAAACCGGGCGAACCCGGCCCCAAATCGCCTTGGCAACCGCCCGTTGCGCCACGAAAGGCGCGCGACGGACTAGTATTCCCCTGTATGGCCCGGGGGCTTTCGGGTCATTTTTTCGCCTTCTTCCTCGATTTCCGAGACGCGCCATGCCCATTTCGCACCGCCTGACCTGCCTGCTGATCGCCGTTTCTCTGGCGCCGGCCGCCGGCGCGCAGCCGATGGGCGCGGGCCGGGGCAACAATATGGCCGATAGCGTCGTCTCGCGGCTGGTGGCATGGCGGGCGCGCACCGACCAGCCGGTGGCGCTGGCCGCGCTGACCGCCTTCGACTGGGACAGCTTCAGCGTGGTGCGGGCTCCGGCTGGCGACAGCATGGCCAACTGCAGCCGCGAGGGCCTGGTGCCGTGCGGGCCGGAGCTGCATCCGCCGCCGGGCGCGCAGGTGCAGGTGCTGCGCTTCGACCGGGCCGGCCAGCAGGTCTATCAGGAGCGGATCATGGTGCCATCGGGCAATTTTGCCGATCCGCTGCCATCCGCCGTCAGCCGCGCGCGGGCCACGCTGGTTACCTGCGCCGATGGCGGCGGGCCGCCACTCTGGTGCCTGCAGTCGGGCGCGCAGCCGGGGGTGCCGTCCGACCTGCGCTGGCTGGATGGCAGCTAGCCCAGCTCCGGCCATCCCTGGCCATTCGGCCAGTTTCGGTTAGCATGTGGGCCTCGTCTCCGGCATGCCGTTTGCGCCACGCTATGATCATCCGCTCCCTGCTAGACACCGACCTGTACAAGTTCACAATGATGCAGGTGGTGCTGCACCGCTTCCCGCAGGCTCAGGTCGAGTACCGGTTCAAGTGCCGCAATGCGGGCGTCGACCTGACCCCGTATATCGACGAGATTCGCGCCGAAGTGGCCAACCTCTGCCAGCTCCGCTTCACCGAGGAAGAACTCGACTACCTGCGCAGCATGCGCTTCATCAAGAGCGATTTCGTCGATTTCCTGGCTCTGTTCCACCTGAGCGAGAAGCACGTCGCGATCACGCCGTCCGAGAAGGGTGGCGGTGAGATCGACATCACGATCCGCGGCCCGTGGCTCCATACGATCCTGTGCGAGGTGCCCTTGCTGGCCATCGTCAACGAGGTCTATTTCCGCCGCACCCAGCCGGCACCGGACCTGGCTGAGGGCCGCCGGCGCCTGGAGGCCAAGCTCGCGCTGCTGAAGGCGGCGCCCTACGCCGACTGCGTGATCGCAGACTACGGCACCCGCCGGCGTTTCTCGGGCGCCTGGCAGGAGGAGGTGCTGCTGACCGCGCGCGGCATCCTCGGCGCGCAGCTTGCCGGTACCAGCAACGTCCACTTCGCGCGGCTGCACAACATGACCCCGCTTGGCACCATGGCCCACGAGTACCTGCAGGCGTGCCAGGCGCTCGGCCCGCGCCTGCGCGACTCGCAGGTCTACGCGCTGGACAACTGGGCGCAGGAATATCGCGGCGACCTGGGCATCGCGCTGTCCGATACTTATGGATTCGATGCCTTCCTGCGCGATTTCGACCTCTTCTTCTGCAAACTGTTTGACGGCGTGCGGCACGATTCGGGCGATCCGCTCGAGTGGGGCGAGCGCATGCTCGCGCATTACGCCTCCCACCGCGTGGATCCGCGCGGCAAGACGCTGATCTTCAGCGATGCGCTGAACATCCCCAAGGTCATCGAACTGTACGAGCGCTTCCGCGGCCGCTGCAAGCTGGCCTTCGGCGTGGGCACGAACCTGACCAACGACCTCGGCTACACGCCGCTCCAGATCGTCATCAAGATGGTGCGATGCAACGGCCAGCCCGTGGCCAAGCTCTCGGACACGCCCGAGAAGACCATGTGCGACGACCCCGGCTACCTGGCCTACCTGCGCCAGGTGTTCGCGATTCAGCCCCCGGCTTAACAACATTCACGCCCGGCGGCGCCCGCGTGCCGGCGCGGCCTTCTATAATCGGCCAGCCCCAGGAACCGGACCCCTTACGCCATGGAAACCAACGCCGCCCGTGACCGCATCTTCGCCCGCATCCGCGCCGCCCAGGGCAGGGGGGCCACGGTGACCACCGGCGAGCGCGAGGCCGTGGACGACTATCTCGCACGCCATCCGCAGGGCCCGCAGCCGGCCATTGCCGCGGATCGGGTCGAGGCGTTCAGCCTGCAGGCGCAGAAGATGGCCTCCACCGTGGAGCGCGTGGCCACGCTGGCCGACGTGCCGGGTGCCGTCTCGCGCTATCTGGACGGCCTGGGCCTCGTGCGCCGCGCGGTGGCGTGGGACAGCCTGGGCGACCTGCCATGGCAGGCGCAGGGGCTGGACGTGGCATGCCGTCCGCCGGCGCGCGATCCGCAGGTCGACCATGACCATGGCGACCTCGTTGGCATCACCGGCTGCTTCGTGGCGATTGCCGAGACCGGCTCGCTGATGCTGTTGTCGGGGCCGCAAACCTTTGCCTCGGCCGCGCTGCTGCCTGAGACCCACATCGCCGTGGTGCCGGTTTCGCGCATCGTGGCGAACCTCGAGGAAGCCTTCGCGCGCATGCGTGCCGAGCACGGCCAGCTGCCCCGCGCTACCAATGTCATCAGCGGCCCGTCGCGCACGGGCGATATCGAGCAGACCATCGTCCTCGGCGCCCACGGCCCATACCGCGTGCACGTGATCCTCGTCGACCAGGACTGAGGGCTGGGCTCGGGGCCCGGCCAGGCGTCACATTCCGGGTTATTCCGGCAGCATTTTCAGACCAGTCTCAAAAGGGTTTGCTTTACACTGGCCGCTTTCGAGACGAGGAGAACCTGCCCGATGATGCGACGCGCACGACGTGCCATGGCACCGTGGTCTACCGCGATGCTTGCGGTCATTGCCCTGTTTCCGTCCCTGGCCGGTGCCGCCGAGATCGATGGCGCCACGCTGTCGCCGCTCTGGGGCGTGCCGTTTGCCGGTGTCCTGCTGTCCATCGCGCTGTTCCCTCTACTGGCCCCGCACTTCTGGCACCACCACTATGGCAAGGTGGCTGCGGCCTGGGGCGCGCTGTTCCTGGTGCCGTTCGCGATGCAGTTCGGTGTCCACGCCGCCGTGGCCAACACGGTGCACGCGCTGCTGGGCGAATACATCCCGTTCATCATGCTGCTGGGGTCGCTCTACGTGGTGGCCGGCGGTATCTGCCTGCGTGGCAACCTGCACGGCACGCCCAGGCTGAACACCGGCATCCTCGCGCTCGGGACCGTGCTGGCCAGCCTGATGGGCACCACCGGCGCGGCGATGCTGCTGATCCGGCCGCTGCTGCGCGCCAACGACAACCGCCGCCATGTGGCACACGTGGTGGTGTTCTTCATCTTCCTGGTGGCCAACGCGGGCGGCTCGCTGACGCCGCTCGGCGATCCGCCGCTGTTCCTGGGCTTCCTGAAGGGCGTGGAGTTCACGTGGACGCTACGCAACATCTTCCCCGAGACGGCGTTCCTGTGCGTGGCGCTGCTGGCGCTGTTCTATGTGGTGGACCGCCACTACTTCCTGAACAAGGAAGAAGAGCTGCCGCTGGCGCAGGACCCGACGCCGGACTCCAAGCGCCTTCAAATCGACGGCAAGATCAACTTCCTGCTGCTGCTGGGCGTGCTGGCGCTGGTGCTGATGAGCGGGCTGTGGAAGCCGGGTATCGCGTTCGACGTGATGGGCACCGAGGTCACGCTGCCGGCGCTGGTCCGTGACGTGCTGCTGGTGGTGATTACCATCGTGTCGCTGATCGCCACGCCGCATAGCGCGCGCAGCGGCAACGAGTTCAACTGGGAGCCGATCCTCGAAGTCGGCAAGCTGTTCGCGGGCATCTTCCTGACGATCATCCCGGTCATCGCGATGCTCAAGGCCGGCACCGACGGCGCGTTCGCTGCAGTGATCCACGCGGTCAGCGATTCCTCTGGCAAGCCTATCGACGGCATGTACTTCTGGGCGACCGGTATCCTGTCCTCGTTCCTGGACAACGCACCGACCTACCTGGTGTTCTTCAACACCGCCGGCGGCGACCCGGCCACCCTGATGACGCGCGATGCCTCGACGCTCGCCGCCATCTCGGCCGGCGCGGTGTTCATGGGCGCCAATACCTATATCGGCAATGCCCCCAACCTGATGGTGAAGGCCATTGCCGAAAGCCGCGGCGTACGCATGCCGAGTTTCTTCGGCTACATGGCGTGGTCCGGTACCGTGCTGCTGCCGCTGTTCCTGGTGATGACGTTCCTCTTTTTCCACGTGTGACTGCCATGAAGCCCTCCGTCCTCGTTACCCGCGCGATCTATGCCGACGTCGTCGATCGTCTTTCGCAATATTTCGATGTCGACAGCAACCAGGAAGACCTGGTGCTGGACGCCGCCGCGCTGAAGGCCCGCCTCGCGGGCAAGGCCGGCGTGCTGGCCAATGCCGCGGACAAGATCGACGGCGCGGTCGTCGCAGCGCTACCGCAGCTGCGCGCCGTCTGCAACATGGCGGTCGGCTACAACAATCTCGACGTACCGGCCCTGACCGCCGCCGGCGTGGTGGCGACCAACACGCCCGACGTGCTGACGGAGACCACGGCCGACTTCGGCTGGGCACTGCTGATGGCCACCGCCCGCCGCGTGACGGAGTCCGAGCACTACCTGCGCGCCGGCAAGTGGAAGCGCTGGAGCTATGACATGCTCGTGGGCATGGACGTCTACGGCAGTACGCTCGGCATCCTCGGCATGGGCCGCATCGGACAGGCGCTGGCCCGTCGCGCAGCTGGCTTCGGCATGAACGTGCTGTACCACAACCGCAGCCAGTTGCCCGCCGAGACCGAGCGCGCGCTCAATGCGCGCTATGTCAGCAAGGCGGAACTCCTCGCGCAGACGGATCACCTCTTGCTGGTGCTGCCGTACAGCCCCGAGAGCCATCACGCGATTGGCGCAGCGGAGCTGGCGGCGATGAAGCCGACCGCCACCCTGATCAACCTGGCGCGCGGCGGCATCGTCGATGACGCCGCGCTGGCCGCCGCGCTGCGCAATGGCCAGATCTTCGCCGCCGGTCTGGATGTGTTCGAAGGTGAGCCGAGCGTCCACCCTGATCTGCTGACGGTACCAAACGTGGTGTTGACGCCGCATATCGCGAGCGCCTCGGAGAAGACGCGTCGCGCGATGGCCAATCTGGCCGCTGACAACCTGATTGCGGCACTCGACGCCGGCCCCAAGGCGGGCCATCCGCCTTCGGTGATCAACCCTGAGGTCATGGCGCGCCGCCGCTGAATCGGATGTTCCTGAATTGATGACATTGATTTCCGTCCTGACGCTCGCCACCGCCATCGTGGCGGTGATCCTGCTGGCGGTGCTGCTGTGGCGCTCGCGCGCCGGGGCGGCATCCGCGGAACTGCTTGATGGTCTTGATCGGCTGGAGCGCGTGTTGCGTGGCGAAGTGAGTGCGGCCGCCCGCGATGGCCGCGATGAGTCCGGCCGGCAGATGCTGCGCTTCCAGCAGACCTTGTCGGCGCACCTGACCAGCATCGCCACGGTGCAGAATCAGCAGATCGCGCAGATGTCCGAGTCCAACGACCGCCGGCTGGCCGAGGTGCGGGCGACGCTCGAGCAGAAGCTGCGCGACATCGAGGCGAACAACGCCGCGAAACTGGAGGAAATGCGACGCACCGTGGACGAGAAGCTCCATGCGACGCTCGAGCAGCGGCTGGGCGAGTCGTTCAAGCTGGTGTCGGACCGGCTGGAGCAGGTGCATCGCGGCCTGGGCGAGATGCAGATGCTGGCACAGGGCGTGGGCGATCTCAAGCGGGTGCTGACCAATGTCAAGTCGCGCGGCACGTGGGGCGAAGTGCAGCTGGAAATGCTGCTGGAACAGATCCTCACGGCGGACCAGTACGGCAAGAATGTTGAGACCGTGCGCAATTCGGGGGCGCGGGTCGAATTCGCGATCCGGCTGCCGGGCCGCGACCCGTCCAGCGGCCCGGTATGGCTGCCGATCGATGCGAAGTTTCCGAAGGAGCAGTACGAACGCCTAGTCGATGCCCAGGAGCATGGCGACGTGGACGGCGTGGCCGTGGCGGGGCGTGAGCTTGAGGTGGCGTTGCGCCGGGAGGCGCAGTCGATCGCCGAGAAATACCTGGCGCCGCCGGCTACCACCGACTTTGCAATCCTGTTCCTGCCAACCGAGGGGCTTTACGCCGAGGTGCTGCGCCGCCCGGGCCTGACGGACCTGCTGCAGCGGGATTTCCGCGTGACCGTGGCCGGGCCGACCACGCTGACCGCGTTGCTCAACAGCCTGCAGATGGGATTCCGGACGCTGGCGCTGGAGAAGCGCTCCAGCGAGGTGTGGGAGGTGCTGGGCGCCGTCAAGACCGAATTCGGCAAGTTTGGCGAGGTGCTGGCCAAGACGCGCGATACGCTGGTGCGTGCCGCGCGCAATATCGAACAGGCCGAGGTGCGAACCCGCCAGATGGAGCGGAAGCTTCGCACGGTGGAAGCGCTGCCCGGGGAACTCGCCGAGCAGCTATTGGGAACCGCCGCAACGGTGGGTTCGCCGGAGGCGGTGCAACCGCCTCCGCCACAGGACGACGCCAGCGCGGCCCAAGCCGCCAATGGTGACGTTACTGGTGATCTTCGGGCGTGAGTTCGCGCACGTGCACTTCGATGCCGCCGAAGCGGGCGGCTACCCAGTTGTAGGCCTTGCAGCCGAGCCACAACAGGCCGAAGCCAATCAGTGCGTTCAGGATCAGCGCGGTGAAAACCGTAATCCCCGGCAGGTCGCCATAGCGGATAAAGGCCACGAACAGGCCCATCGCCACGATTGGCACCGAGAAGCACAGATAGACCAGCACCAGTGCGCGCGCGGTCTTGACGGGGTGGAGGTACGCGATCTCCTGATTCATGACGACAGACAAGATATTGGGGGGGTGATTTTTCGTGCTGCAAGTGTAGCGACTGGGGCTTGCGACGCATAGTCCGTCACTCGCGGGGCGTACAAAAAACGACAGCGCAACGTGTGCTGTCATACGATGACTGCCGATTTGATCATTGATTCGGCTCATCAATGCGGCGCACCTATGCCTCGGGCGTTCCGCATGGCGGACTGCAACAAATTACATCAGCCCGTCGAACAGCATCACCTCGACCAGATCGCCGGCGGCAACGGCCTCTTGCTCGTGGCCCAGCACGATGAAGCAGTTCGCCTCGCTCATCGACCGCAGTACGCCAGAGCCTTGCTGGCCGGTGATCCGGACTTCCCAGCCGCCATCGGCCGCCGGCGCCAGAATGCCGCGCTGGTATTCCGTGCGGCCGGGCTTCTTGCGGATGGCGGCCGCGCTGCGCACGCGCATCAAGGGCAACGGCGGCACGTTGGCACCCATCTGCCGGTGCAGCGCGCCGCGCACGAAGTGGTAGAAGGTGACCATCACGGCCACGGGGTTGCCGGGCAGGCCGAAAAGCAGGGCCTCCCGGCCGTTCGACGCAATGCGTCCGAATGCCATGGGGCGGCCCGGGCGCATGGCGATCTTCCAGAATGTGACATCGCCCAGCCGCGCCATGATTTGCTTGGTGTAGTCGGCTTCGCCCACGGACACGCCGCCGGAGGTGATCACCGCATCGGCGTTTTCGCAGGCGCTGCGGAACGCGGCCTCCAGCGCGGCGGGGTCGTCGCGGACCACACCCATGTCGATCAACTCGACATTGAGCCGCCGCAGCATGCCGTGCAGCGTGTAGCGGTTGGAGTCGTAGACGCAGCCGGGGTCGAGCGGCTCGCCAATCGAGCGCAGTTCATCGCCGGTGGAGAAGAAGGCCACGCGCAGTCGGCGCCGCACCTTGATTTCGGCCACGCCGAGCGAGGCCAGCAGGCCAAGGTCCGCCGGTTGGAGAATGCGGCCGGCGGCGAGTGCCGCCTGACCGCGGGCCAGATCTTCGCCACGCAGCCGGCGGTTGTCGCCGGGGCGCACGGCATCGGCCGCAAAACGGATCTGGTTGCCGCCTGCCTGCACGTCCACGAATTCCTGCGGCACCACGGTGTCGCAGCCGCCGGGCATGATTGCGCCGGTCATGATGCGCACCGCCTGGCCCGCCGTGGGCGCCGCGTCGCACGCATTGCCGGCGTAGGCCGTGCCGATGACTTCCAGGACCACGTCGCCGCCGGCTGCCAGCGCCGCGCTCTGGAAGGCGTAACCGTCCATCGCGGAATTGTCGTGGGCGGGCACGTCGATGGGCGAGATCACGTCCTCGGCCAGTACCCGGTCAAGCGCGGTGCGAAGTGCCAGTTGCTCGGTGCCACGCACCGGCTCGACCACCTCGCCGATGATCGCGTTGGCCTGGGCCACGGGCAGGGCGGTCGGGTCGTAGCCGGAGAGGCAGGAAATGACGGATTGCAGGGATGGCATGAGCAGTCTGCGGCGAAAAGAAGCGAAAACGGCGAAAAAGGGCGGAAACGCGGATGGAACCGCGGGCAGGACGGATGCCCGAGTCTAACCCGCGTGGTGCGCTCAGCGGGCCTCGTGTGTGCGTAGTTCGTCCAGCGTATTGATGTTGGCGAACGCGTCGGCGTCGGGGAAGGGCACCTCTGCCAACCGGTGGCTGGCCGCCCAGGTCTCGATCTTGCGCCCGCCGCCACTGATGTAGGTGATCAGGCTGTCGAGCGCCGTGACCGGCATCAGGCAGAACACCGGCTGGGTTTGCCGATGCCCGTCGGCGTCCACCGTAACCGGAATTGCCATCTCGGCGCCTTCGGCCTCGATCGCCTGCGCCAGCCGTTCGACGAGGTCGGTGGGCAGGAACGGGGTGTCGCACGGCGCCGTGACGAGCCAGCCGGTGCTGCACTGCTCGAGCCCGGCCATCATGCCGGCCAGCGGCCCGGCGAAGTCGGGCACGGAATCGGTGACCACGGGCACGCCGAACGACTCATAGGCGGCTAGGTTGCGATTGGCGTTGATCAGCATCGCGCCAGTCTGCGGCGTCAGGCGCATCAGCGTGTGCATCGCCATTGGCACGCCGCGCAGCGGTTGCAGGCCCTTGTCGGTGCCACCCATGCGGCTGCCCCGGCCGCCGGCCAGGATCAGGCCGGTGATGTCTTCGCGTGCGATCATGACTTTCGGAAAGTTGTGAGGCGGCGCCGATGGCCGGGATGGCCCGGGTCAGCCGCCAATGTAGGACATCTCGATCTTGCGTTCGGCGCGCGCCAGGCGTACGGCCGGATCGCCTCGCTGCTCGGAATAGTTGTCGGTGCGGCCCTGCCAGACCTGGGCGATGGCATTGGCGATCTCCAGGTCGCTGTGGCCGCCGCGCAGCAGCGCGCGCAGGTCGTAGCCCTCGGTGGCGAACAGGCACAGGTACAGACGGCCCTCGGTAGACAGGCGGATGCGGCTGCAATCGCCACAGAACGCGTGGGTCACGCTCGAAATCACGCCGATTTCGCCGGCGCCATCGCGATACCGCCAGCGCTCGGCCGTCTCGCCCGAGTAGTTGGCAGGAATCACCTCGAGCGGAAACACTTCGTCAATCCGCCGCACCACGTCGGCGGAAGGTAGCACTTCGTCCATTTGCCAGTGGTTGCTGGCGCCAACATCCATGAATTCGATGTAGCGGACGATGATGCCGCTGCCACGGAAATGGCGGGCCATGGGCACGATTTCGGCGTCGTTGGTGCCGTGTTTGACCACCATGTTGACCTTGATCGGCGCCAGGCCGACGGCCTGGGCGGTCTCGATGCCGTCCAGAACGTCGCGCACTGCGAAGTCAACGTCGTTCATCTTGCGGAACGTGGCGTCGTCGATGGCGTCCAGGCTCACGCTCACGCGCGACAGGCCGGCATTGCGCAGCGACTGCGCCTTGCGCCCCAGCAGCGACGCATTGGTGGTCAGCGTCAGGTCCAGCGGCTTGCCCGAGACGGTCTCGATGCGCGCCAGCATTTCAACGAGTTTTTCGATGTTCTTGCGCAGCAGCGGCTCGCCGCCGGTCAGCCGGATCTTCTCCACACCCTGCGACACGAACACGCGCGCAGCGCGTTCGATCTCCTCGAAGCTCAGCAGCTCGGCGTGCGGCAGGAAGGTGTAGTCCTTGTCGAACACCTCCTTGGGCATGCAGTACACGCAGCGGAAGTTGCAGCGGTCCGTCACCGAGATGCGCAGGTCGTGCAGCGGCCGGCCGCGGGTGTCCGCCACGAGGCCAGTGGGTGTGTCGAGGTGGGACGGAATGCTTGGCACCATCGAGCGATAACGATGGTCGCGCAGGTCGAGGATGGGAATGACGGTGTCGGTCATGGCCTGGGGGTGGCGACGCCGCTGCCCGGCGCGATGTGTGCATCCGGGGCGGTTCTGCCTGCATTCTAGCCGAGGTGGCTGACGCGCCGGCGGCGACCGTGCGCTTCGCAGGGGCACAGTGGGGTATTGGCGGCGGCAGTACAGTAATGTGATGCATGCATCATGTGCGGTGCCCCATGAAAAAAGGGACGGCCGAAGCCGTCCCTTTTTCCGTGTTGGTTGCCAGCTAGCGCTGGCCGACCTTACTGCTGTTGCTGCTGCTGTTGGTCGCGCTGACCGCCGGTCTCGACCAGGACCATCGGACCTTCCGGCAGCGGGGGCAGCGGCTTGCGCTCGCGCTGCACGCGCGGGGCCGGTGCCACGTTGGCGGCGGCGGTCTGGGCGGCTTGCAGCTTGGCATTGTCCGTCTCCACCCACTGGAGGCCGGCCGAAGCCAGCATCGGCTCGAGTGCATCGGCACGCAGCGGAGCGGCGGCCGGCGCTGCCACCGGGGTCGGCGCGACGGCAGGCGTCACGATGACCGGCTCGGCAACGACCGGGGCGGCTTCGACGGGTGCCGGTGCCGGGGCTTCCACCACCGGAGCGGTGTAGACCGGCGCGGGCGTCACAACCGGCGCGGCTTCGGGGGCGCTGACCGGTGCGAACACCGGTTCGGCCACCGGGGCCGGGCTCACGGGCTGGGCCGGCTGGCTCGGCTGGGCGTAGGCGGCAGGTTCCACGCGGGCCACGGTTTCCACCGTTTCACGTGTTTCGCGGATTTCCACGGCTTCCGTGACCTCGGCGACTTCCGCCACCTGGGCCACGCGGGGCACCTCAGCCACCTGGGCCACGGCAACCGGTTCCGGCTGGGCCACGACTTGCGGTGCAGCCTGGGCGGCCACCGGTGCGAATTCCGTCTCGGTCACGCCTGCGGCCACTTCGGCCAGGTTGGACGTGTCGTTGGCGTCGCCGTTTTCGCCATCGGCGCCTTGCACACCATCTTCGCGCTCGCGGCGATAGCGGTTACGGCCACGACGGTTGCGGCGGCGGCGCTCTTCGCCCTCTGCACCTTCCGTTGCCACGGCTTCCAGGCCTTCCGGCAGTTCGGTCGCGGCGGCGGCTGCCACCACGGCCACGGCCGGGGCGGCTTGCGCAGCCTCGAATGCGGTCTGCGGTGCACTTTCGACGTTCAGGGCTTCCTCGGTCTCGCGGGTGTCGCCACGCTCACGCTGCCGTTCGCGCTGACGCTCGCGGCGTTCCTGATTGCGCTCACGGCGATTGCCTTCCTGACGGGCTTCGCCACCCTCGGGCTGACGGGCGATGGCCGGCGTGGCCTGCTGGCCTTCGCGCGGGGCGCGTGCCGGACGCTCACCGCGCTCGGTGCGTTCGCCACGTTCAGTCCGCTCGCCACGTTCGGCACGATCACCGCGTTCCGCGCGCTCACCACGCTCGGCGCCACGTTGTTCACCACGCTCGGCACGTTCGCCACGCTGGCCACGGCCCTGGCGCTCGCCACGCTCGCCGCGTTCACCACGCTGTTCGCGATCACCACGCTCGCCACGTTCACCACGCTCGCCACGGCCCTGGCCACGGCCTTCGCCGCGACTTTCGCCACGCTGGCCGCGTTCGCGGCGGCCGTCGCCGCGTGCCTGGGCGTCAGCGGCCGGCTTGGCCGGCTCTGCCGCCGGGGCGGCGGCCGGACGTGCGCCGAACAGGCCCTTCAGCCAGGCGATGAAACCGCCGGCGGCCACGGGCTGCGTGGCCGGTACCGGACGTGCGGCAGCGGCCTCGGGGCGCGGGGCGCGCTCGGGGCGGGGCACCGACACCGGCGCCGGCGCGTCGGGCGTAATGCCCTTGACGGCGGCTTCCTGGCGCGGACGCGCATCTTCCTTCTTGCGGCTGCTGTAGCTCGTGTCCGCCTCGAGTTCCTTGGCGGCGGCCTCGGCCATGCGATAGCTGGCCGTGGATTCCTCCAGGCGCGGATCGTCGTGGCGCAGGCGCTCCAGCTTGTAGTGCGGGGTTTCCAGGTGCTTGTTGGGGATCAACAGCACGTTCACCTTGAAGCGCAGCTCGATCAGGTTGATTTCCTGACGCTTCTCGTTCAGCAGGAAAGCGGCCACTTCCACCGGCACCTGGCAGTGGATGGCGGCCGTGTTCTCCTTCATCGCCTCTTCCTGGATGATGCGCAGCACCTGCAGGGCGGACGATTCGGTATCGCGGATGTGACCTGTTCCATTGCAGCGCGGGCAGGTGATGTGCGAGCCTTCCGACAGCGAAGGACGCAGGCGCTGGCGCGACAGCTCCATCAGGCCGAAGCGGCTGATCTTGCCCATCTGCACGCGGGCGCGGTCGTGGCGCAGGGCGTCCTTCAGGCGCGTTTCCACGTCCTTCTGGGCCTTGCTGGACTCCATGTCGATGAAGTCGATCACGATCAGGCCGCCCAGGTCGCGCAGGCGCAGCTGGCGGGCGATCTCGTCGGCCGCTTCCAGGTTCGTGCGCAGCGCCGTTTCCTCGATGTCCGCGCCCTTGGTGGCACGGGCCGAGTTCACGTCAACGGAAACCAGGGCTTCGGTATGGTCGATCACGATGGCGCCGCCGGACGGCAGCATCACCATGCGGGAATAGGCGGACTCGATCTGGTGCTCGATCTGGAACCGCGAGAACAGGGGCACGTCGTCCCGGTACTTCTTCACGCGGTTCATGTTGTCAGGCATGACCACGCTCATGAAAGCGCGTGCCTGTTCATAGATCTCGTCGGTATCGATCAGGATCTCGCCGATATCGGGCTGGAAATAGTCGCGAATGGCGCGGATGACCAGGCTCGATTCCAGATAGATCAGCAGCGGGGCCTTGTTGTCGCCGGCGGCGCCGTCGATGGCCTTCCACAGTTGCAGCAGGTAGTTCAGGTCCCACTGCAGTTCCTCGGCCGCGCGGCCGATGCCGGCGGTGCGGGCGATGATGCTCATGCCGTCCGGCACGGTCAGCTGGCCCATCGTCTCGCGCAGTTCCTGGCGGTCCTCGCCCTCGATGCGGCGCGATACGCCACCGCCACGCGGGTTGTTCGGCATCAGCACCAGGTAGCGGCCGGCCAGTGAGATAAAGGTGGTCAGGGCGGCGCCCTTGTTGCCGCGCTCTTCCTTCTCGACCTGGACGATCAGTTCCTGGCCTTCGTGCAGGGCGTCCTGGATGCGCGCGTTGCGCACGTCCACGCCGTCCTTGAAGAACGCACGGGCCACTTCCTTGAACGGCAGGAAGCCGTGGCGCTCTTCGCCGTAGTTGACGAAGCAGGCTTCCAGCGAGGGCTCGATGCGGGTGATGACGCCCTTGTAGATGTTGCCCTTGCGCTGCTCGCGCCCGGCGGTTTCGATGTCGATATCGATCAGTTTCTGACCATCGACGATCGCGACGCGCAATTCTTCCTGTTGCGTCGCGTTGAACAGCATGCGTTTCATCGCAATACCTCACTCCAGTGTCGCGGAAGTCACACGAAAGGTGTCCGCGACGATCCATGGAGCACGCGAGGAAATAGAGTGGGGGCGGGAGAATTGCCGGAGTCGCCGGCGCGCAATACGACGCGGCCGGGCGGGGCGCGGGTGAAAGAGAGAGGCTGTCGACGTCTAGGCAGGCGTCCGCTGGGTCGGAGAGAGCGCCATGGCACTGCTCCTGATACAGCGACTTGCGGCGGATGCCCGGAATGGCCGGGGGCGATGCGGCAACGCACAATGCAAACGGCACTGGCGTCGCGGCATCGCGGCCGGCCGGGAATGGCCAAGACGCGTCAAAGAGCAAGTTTTCCGGACGCGGCAAGCGGGGCCGAATGTCAACCTGACCTGTCTCCTGGCGGGCGCGCCGCTGCTTCTTGGAGTTCTGCGACCGGGCGCCGGTAATACGACTAGCCGATATTGCAGGTCGGTTGGCAGGCTCGCCTGCCGGCCGGCACCGATTTCCCGGTGCGGGCGGTCTTCTCTCACCGATGTGGATGCCTGTCGGGCATCCACATTGAATTCTGTTCTACCTGGATCACTCTGTTTCCACGTGCCCGCCGTTTCTCGCCGAAGCCGCCTCTGGGCAACTTCCTGCGCGCCGGCGTGGCGCGTGCGTGCTGCTGATTTCCACCATTTGCCCATCTGGCGCCTGCGGGGTACGCAAAATGCGGGAGACGGGCCGGGTTGGTGGCAACCCGAAGTGTAAAATGCGTGATCCTGCGCGGATATTGGTGGCAATCCCCATCGGTCTCGTCACCCGCCAGCCCAACTTGGGCCCGCGCCTATATTGCTCACAGAATCGCTTACACAGGTCGTGCGCTGCCGGTCTTTGGCCGGGACAGCCGGGAAATTATATTGAAAATGAATGAGTTACGCCATCAAATTGAAAAGGAGCCGCGCGTCGCGCCCGGCGCGCTCCAGGTGGCGTACGTCACGGTGGACGAAAGTGCCGAGGGCCAGCGCATCGACAACTTTCTGCTGAAGGTCTCAAAGGGCGTGCCCAAGAGCCATATTTACCGGGTCTTGCGCTCGGGCGAGGTACGCGTGAACAAGGGCCGGATCGACGCCACTTACCGGCTGAAGCTGGGTGATGTGATCCGGATCCCGCCCATGCGGGTGGCGGAAAAGGCACAGGACGCCGATGCTTTCGTGCCTTCGTCGGAATTCCCGATCCTGTTCGAGGACGCCTGGCTGCTGATTATCGACAAGCCGGCCGGCGTGGCCGTCCATGGCGGCTCGGGCGTGGCCTTCGGGGTGATCGAGCAATTGCGCCGCGCGCGGCCCGAGGCGAAGTTCCTGGAACTGGTGCACCGGCTGGACCGCGAGACGTCCGGCATCCTGATCCTGGCGAAGAAGCGCTCGGCGCTGGTGCACCTGCACGAGCAGATGCGCGGCACCGGCATGGACAAGCGCTACTTCGCCTGCGTGGCAGGCGAATTCCAGAACACGCGGCAGCACGTCAAGCTCCCGCTATATAAATACAGCACGCCCGATGGCGAGCGGCGCGTGCGCGTGCAGGCCGATGGGCTGACCGCGCACACCATCTTCAACAAGGTGGAGGCGTTCCCGGGCTACACCCTGCTCGAGGCCGAACTGAAAACCGGCCGCACGCACCAGATCCGGGTGCACTTGCAGGCGTCCGGCTTCCCCATCGTCGGCGATGAGAAGTATGGTGATTTTGCGCTCAATAAGGCACTTTCTCGTAGCAATGCCAAGCCCGGCATCAAGCGGATGTTCCTGCACGCGCACCGGATGACGCTGGCGCACCCGTCCACGGGCGAGCCGCTGACCGTTTCGGCGCCATTACCCGCCGAGTGTGTTGATTTTCTGCAACAATTGCGTCAGCACCGCGCGGCGGACTGACGCGTCGCATCGCCGCCTTCGCAGCCGCCACACCACTTTCCGCATCGACCAAGGACCTCAATGGCCAGGCAGCGCTTCGACCTGATCGTCTTCGACTGGGATGGAACCCTCATGGATTCCACCCCGACCATCGCCAAATGCATTCAGCTGGCCAGCCGCGACCTGGGCCTGCCCGTGCCGGATGACAGCGCCGCGAGCCACGTGATCGGCCTTGGGCTGAAGGACGCGCTGTCCTATGCCGTGCCCACGCTGGACCCGGCCGACTATCCGCGCCTGGCGGAGCGTTACCGCTACCATTTCCTCACGCGCGATGCGGACCTCGTGCTGTTCGATGGCGTGCGCGAGATGCTCGAGGCCCTGCACGGCGAGCACTACTTCCTCGGCGTGGCCACGGGCAAGACCCGTGTGGGGCTGGAGCGGGCGCTGGCGGCCACCGGCCTTGGCAAGCTGTTCGATGGCACGCGTTGCGCCGACGAGACGTTCTCCAAGCCGCACCCGGCCATGCTGCAGGAGCTGACGCGCGAGCTGGGCCAGGACGTGGCGCGCACGGTCATGGTGGGCGATACCACCCATGACCTGCAGATGGCGGTCAACGCCGGCGCGCACGGGCTGGGCGTCTGCTACGGCGCGCATCCGGCCGATTCGCTGCGCGCGATGGCGCCGGTGCACTGCGCCACGTCGATCGCCGATCTCCAGGACTGGCTGCTCACGCATGCCTGAAGCCGGCCAGCCACTGCACCGCGTGTGCGCCAGCGACGAACTCGTCGATGGCGGGGCCGGCGTGCGGTTCTCCGTGCGCCGGGAAGCGCGCGAGATCGGCGCATTCGTGGTCCGTTTCGATGGCGTTGCGCACGCCTACCTGAACCAGTGCGCGCACGTGCCGATGGAGCTGGACTGGCAGGAGGGGCAGTTTTTCGATAGCGCGGGCCTATACTTGATGTGCGCGACACATGGCGCGGTTTATGCGCCAGACACCGGCCTTTGCGTGGGCGGCCCTTGCCGGGGCGCCGCGCTGGCCAAGCTCCGGACCGAGGAACGCGAGGGTGCTGTCTACTGGCTCCCCGAACCGCCTTTTTACCCGCCCGACGCCACCTGAATGATCCGCCGGGCCGCCGTCTGACTTTATCGAGTCCATCGCATGACAGAACAGCAAAAACCGCCGGTCGAACCGGGTCAAACGCAAGACGAACACAAGGCCGGCGACAGTCACCGCCTGGAAACGGCGGCGCAGGCCGATTTTCCGCTCGAGCAGGAACTGCGTGCCGGGGAGGACGCGGCGCGGCGCGAGGCCGACGAGCGCCGTGCGCGCCTGAGCGGGCAGGGTGGAGCGGCCCCGGTGGGTGGCGGCAGCGCCACCGGTGGCTGGGAGCGCGACGTGCTGGAGAAGGTGCTGATGGCCACGCTGCGCGAACAGCGCGCGGCACGGCGCTGGAAGATCTTCTTCCGGCTGGTGGTGCTGGGCATCCTGGCGCTGATCCTGTACGCGGTAATCGACTTCAAGGGCGATGGCATCGCCAGCACCGCGGGGCGCCATACCGCGATGGTTTCGCTGGAAGGCGAGATCGCGGCGGGCACGCCGGCCGGCGCGGAATCGATCAATGCCTCCCTGCAGGCGGCCTTTGCCGATACCAACGCGGCCGGCGTGATCCTCAAGATCAATTCGCCGGGCGGCTCGCCGGTGCAGGCGGGCATCATCAACGACGAGATCAAGCGTCTGCGCACCGTGTATCCGGGCAAGCCGTTCTACGTGGTGGTGGAGGAAATCTGCGCCTCCGGCGGTTACTACGTGGCAGCGGCGGCCGACAAGATCTATGTGGACAAGGCCAGTATCGTCGGCTCGATCGGCGTGCTGATGGATGGCTTCGGCTTCACCGGCCTGATGGAAAAGCTCGGCGTGGAGCGCCGGCTGTACACCTCGGGTGCCAACAAGGGCATGCTCGACCCCTTCTCGCCGCAGGTGCCGCGCCAGAAGGTCTATGCCGAGACCATGCTCAAGGAGATCCATCAGCAGTTCATCGACGTGGTGAAAGAAGGCCGCGGCGACCGGCTGAAGGACGATCCGGACCTGTTCTCGGGCTTGTTCTGGTCCGGCGAGCGCGCCGTGGCGCTGGGCCTGGCCGATGGCGTGGGTAGCGCCGACTACGTGGCGCGCGACCTGTTCAAGGCCGAGGATATCGTCGACTACACGGTCAAGGAAAACATCGCCGAGCGCGTGGCCAAGCGGTTTGGTGCGGCCATGGGCAGCGCGGCGATGAAGACCATGATGATGTCGACCGGCGCGCAGTCGCTCCGGTAAGCAGGACTAGGCGGCCAGCAGCGAGAAGATCGCCGGCCGCTTTTGCAGGGCAATCCGCTCCGGCCGCCAGGCCGACAGCGGCAGCGTGACGATGGTTTCGGTGGGCAGCGTCAGGTCGACGGCCACCGATACCATCGTGGTGCCGGCGCAATGCTGGCGCAGCGCTTCCAGCAGCGCGGCGTTGCGGTAGGGGGTCTCGATGAAGACCTGCGTCTGGCGCGCCTTGCGCGAATGCGCTTCCAATTCCCGTAGCTTGCGCGTGCGCTCGTCAGCGTCCACGGGCAGGTAGCCGTTGAACGCGAAGCTCTGGCCATTCAGGCCGGAACCCATCACCGCCAGCAGGATCGAGCTCGGCCCCACCAGCGGCCGCACCGTCACGCCGCGCGCGTGGGCCAGTCGGACGAGGTCCGCACCGGGGTCGGCCACGGCCGGCACGCCGGCTTCGGAAAGCAGCCCGCCATCGCGGCCCCCGGCGATGGGGTCCAGCAGCGCGGCCAAGGCCTCGGCGCGCGTGTTCACGTTCAGCTCACGGATCTCGATCTGCTGGATCGGCCGCGCCAGCGGGCTGGTTTCGCCCAGTTTCTTCAGGAAAGCGCGCGCCGTCTTGGCGTTCTCTGCCACCAGGTAGTCGAGCCGCGCGGCAATCTGCTGCACGCCGGCGGGGATGACATCGGGCAGCGGATCGAACTCGTCGCGCTTGCCGAGCGTGTTGGGAATCAGGAACAGGGTACCGGCCATCGTTCAGGCTCCGAAAAACGGGTAGCCGGCGGCACGCAGCATGCCGGTCAGCGCGATCAGCGGCAGGCCGATCAGCGCCGTGGGGTCGTCCGATTCCACGCGCGCGAGCAGGGCGATGCCCAGACCCTCGGCCTTGGCGCTGCCCGCGCAGTCATAGGGGGTTTCCAGGCGCAGGTAGGCGTCTAGTTCGGCATCGGACAGGTCACGGAAGGTCGCCCGGGTCTGTACATCGGCCAACTGGGCCTCGCCGGTGCGGCTGTCGAGCAGGCAGAGTGCCGAATGAAATGTGACGGTTCGTCCGCGCATTTGCTGCAACTGGGCCAGCGCCTTCTCATGGCTGCCGGGTTTGCCGATCTGGGCGCCGTCGAGCGTGCAGACCTGATCCGAGCCGATGACCAGTGCGCCGGGGTGGCGCGCGGCAATCGCCTCGGCCTTGCGGCGCGAGAGGCGCAGGGCCGTGGCCTCGGGGGCCTCCCCGGCCAGCGGGGTTTCGTCGATGTCCGGTACAGCCACGTCGAACGGGATGCGCAGCCGCGCGAGCAACTCGCGCCGGTACGGAGAACTCGACCCGAGGATCAGGGGCGGGCGGATAGCGGAGGACGACATATATATAGAGGTAGCGTCGGAGGGAGAGGGGACGGTCAGTTAGCCAGTTGTATACTTTGACCGAGTCCCGTTTTTCAGCTTATAATCGCGCGTTTAGCCACACAGGCACATTCGTGCCCGGCCGTGATCGGAAGCCATCGCGGCAGGCGTATCCGCCCTCGATGGCGTGGATCGTCCCAGGTGTGGCAAACAAGGCATTTTTCCAGCGATTCAGCGTACATGAGTCAGCCGACCCAGCCAGCGGCGTCCGCCGTGGCATTCGATCTGCGCGAAACCGATCTGTTCGCCTTCTGCCGCAAGGGTGGCAGCGTGGCGGGCGACGTGGCGACGCGCGATTTGCCGCGCATCTTAGCCGAGACGGCCGAGGATGCGCCAGCATCGGCACCGGACGAGACGTTTCACTACACGCTCACCGGCTTCATGCGCGAGGAAGCGGTGGAGGCTGGCGCGGTGGTGTCGCAGCGGCTGTTCGTCGACGTCACCGTGCAAGGGCGGGTCTGGCTCGATTGCCAGCGCTGCCTGCAGGTCTACCCGGAGCCGATCGACACGTCGATGCGCTTCGAGGTCATGGCCAGCGAAGAAGCGGCGGATTCGGCACCCATGGATGATGACGACATCGACGTGATCGTCGGGTCGAAGAAGTTTTCGCCGCTGGAACTGGTGGAAGACGAGGTGCTGCTGGCGTTGCCGTCGGCACCCAAGCATATGGTCTGTCCCGCCGTGCACGAGTCGCTCGTGACCGGCGCGGACGGTGAGGTGGAGCCTGAGGCTCCGCCCGAAGAGGAAAAGCGGCCATCGCCCTTTGCGGCGCTGGCCGGCCTGAAGACGAAGCACTGACGCCGCAACAGAGCGGCCGGCGCACCCGTCCTCGGGTAGCAGGTCAAGCATCCGGCCGGGCCCCGGCTACGCCTCGCGCAGGATGCGTGTGTTAATATCGCAAAATTCTCGAAGGAGTCATCATGGCTGTTCAACAGAACAAGAAGTCGCCGTCCAAGCGCGGCATGCATCGTTCGCACGACCATCTGTCGGTCGCACCCCTGGCCGTTGAGCCGACCACGGGCGAGACCCACCTGCGTCACCACGTGAGCCCGAACGGCTACTACCGTGGCCGCAAGGTCATCAAGACCAAGAACGACTGACCAGGTTGTCTGGCGTGACCCTGTGTCTCGCTCGCGCACGTTGTCAGGTGTAAAACAGGAAAGCGGCAAGCTCGTTGCCGCTTTTTTGTTGGGCGCTCGGCGCCCACCCGGCAGCGTATCCGCGCGTCCGGCTGGTTGCGTCCCCGCGAACCGAGGCGGCGGATGCCGGTGCGCATTCCGTATCTGGAAACAATGACGATCAAGCTCGCTATCGACTGCATGGGCGGCGATCACGGTGTATCCGTGACCGTGCCGGCGGCGATCAGTTTTCTTTCCCGTCACGATGACGCCGAGATGATCCTCGTCGGCTTGCCCGATGCCATCGGCGCGCAGCTCAGGAAGCTGCATGCGGCCGATCATCCGCGCGTCACCGTGGTGGCGGCAACCGAGGTCATCACGATGGATGACCCGGTGGAAGTGGCGCTGCGCAAGAAGAAGGACTCTTCGATGCGCGTGGCGGCCACGCAGGTCAAGGAAGGCCGCGCCGACGCGCTCATCTCCGCCGGCAACACCGGCGCGCTGATGGCTGTGTCGCGCTATGTGCTGAAGACGCTCGAGGGCATCGAGCGGCCGGCCATCGCCACTACCATTCCCAATGAGCAGGGCTGGGGCACCACGGTGCTCGACCTGGGTGCCAACGCCGACTGCGAACCCGGGCACCTGCTCCAGTTCGCCCGCATGGCCGAGGCCATGGTGTCCGTGGTGGATCACAAGGATCACCCCACGGTGGGCCTGCTCAATATCGGCGAGGAAGTGATCAAGGGCAACGAGGTGGTCAAGGCCGCCGGCGAGCTGCTGCGCGCTTCCGAGCTGAATTTCTACGGTAACGTGGAAGGCAACGACATCTTCAAGGGCACGACGGACATCGTGGTCTGCGACGGCTTCGTCGGCAATGTGGCGCTCAAGAGTACCGAGGGCCTGGCCAAGATGATTGGCGGCATGATCAAGGAGGAGTTCACGCGCTCCTGGTTCACCAAGCTGCTGGCCGCCGTGGCCATGCCCGTGCTGTCGCGCCTGGCGCGCCGGCTGGACCCCGCGCGCTACAACGGCGCCTCGCTGCTGGGCCTGCGCGGACTGGTGATCAAGAGTCACGGTTCCGCCGACGCCCACTCTTTTGAATGGGCGATCAAACGCGGGTATGATGCGGCCAGAAACGGCGTAATCGAACGTATAGCAAGGGTCTTCGCCAACAAGTCCGGCGCCACGGCGCCCGCGACGGGCGGCCCGGAGACCGACGCACCGGACCCACATCCCGATACCCATGCCGCCTGAGGCCTCAAGCCCTCTGAACCCCCTGAGTGCAGGGGGCCGTGGCGGCTGCCGCAGGCGGCCCGGGTGAGCATCACGATCCGACAGACATGACCAAGTTCGCAAAAATCATCGGTACCGGGAGCTACCTGCCCCCGCGGCGTGTCACCAATCACGAGCTGGCGGCGCAGCTGGCCGAGCGTGGCATCGAAACGAGCGACGAGTGGATCGTCTCGCGCAGCGGCATTTCGGCGCGGCACTGGGCCGAGCCGGACGTCACCGCCAGTGACCTGGCCGTGCAAGCGGCCGAGCAGGCGATCGAGGCGGCCGGGATCGAGCGCCAGGACATCGACCTGATCATCGTGGCCACCTCCACGCCGGACTTCGTGTTCCCGAGCACCGCCTGCCTGGTGCAGCAGAAGCTCGGCATCACGAACCATTGTGCGGCTTTCGACATGCAGGCCGTGTGCTCGGGCTTCGTCTACGCGCTCTCCACGGCGGACAAGTTCATCCGCAGCGGCTCGCACAAGAACGTGCTGGTGATCGGCACCGAAGTGTTCTCCCGCATCCTCGATTTCAACGACCGCACCACCTGCGTGCTGTTCGGTGATGGCGCCGGCGCCGTGGTGGTGACTGCCTCGGACGAGCCGGGCATCCTGTCGTCGGCCATGCATGCCGATGGCAGCCACGCGGACATCCTCTGCGTGCCGGGCAATGTGTCGGGCGGTGCCATCACCGGCAACGCCTTCCTGCACATGGACGGCCAGGCGGTGTTCAAGCTGGCCGTGAACGTGCTGGACAAGGTGGCGCGCGAGGCGATGGCCGCAGCCGAGGTGCAGGCGGACGAAATCGACTGGCTGGTGCCGCACCAGGCCAATATCCGCATCATGCAGGGCACGGCGCGCAAGCTGGGCCTGCCGGCCGAGCGGATGGTCGCCACGGTGCACGAGCATGGCAATACTTCGGCGGCGTCGATCCCGCTGGCACTCGACGTGGCCGTGCGCGACGGCCGTATCCGCCCGGGTCAGACCGTGATGCTGGAAGGCGTTGGCGGCGGCTTCACCTGGGGCGCGGTGCTGCTGCGCATGTAAGATGCGGTCCGGCGCGGCGTGCCTGAAAGGGCGCGTGCGCCCGGACACGCTCGTCTGAATCGTTAAGACTGGATTCCCGATGAAATTCGCATTCGTTTTCCCTGGCCAGGGCTCGCAATCGGTCGGCATGCTCAACGCGTTTGCCGACAACCCGGTGGTCCGCGCCACGCTGGAGGAAGCTTCCGCCGCGCTGGGGCAGGACATCGGCCGCCTGATCGCGGAAGGTCCGGCGGAAGAACTGAACCTCACGACCAACACCCAGCCGGTGATGCTGACTGCCGCCGTGGCCGTGTACCGCGCCTGGCTGGACGCCGGCGGCCCGGCCCCGGCCCTGGTGGCCGGCCACAGCCTGGGCGAGTACTCGGCGCTGGTGGCCGCGGGCGTGATTCCGTTTGCTGACGCTGTGCCGCTGGTGCGCTTCCGCGCACAGGCGATGCAGGAAGCCGTGCCGGTGGGCGAGGGCGGCATGGCCGCCATCCTGGGCCTGTCCGATGACGACGTGCGCGCGGCTTGCGCCGAGGCGTCCGCTGCCGGCGTGGTCGAGGCCGTCAATTTCAACGCCCCCTCGCAGGTGGTGATTGCCGGCCACAAGGCTGCCGTGGAAAAGGCCTGCGAGATCGCCAAGGCCAAGGGCGCCAAGCGCGCGCTGCCGCTGCCGGTGTCGGCGCCGTTCCATTCGTCGCTGCTGAAGCCGGCTTCGGACCGCCTCAAGGAGCGCATGGCTGGGCTGGCGTTCTCGGCGCCGTCGATCCCGGTCATCAACAACGTGGACGTGGCCATCGCCAACGACCCGGCCCAGATCAAGGACGCCCTGGTGCGCCAGGCCGCCGCCCCGGTACGCTGGGTGGAGTGCGTGCAGAAAATGGCCGCCGAAGGCGTGACCCATGTGATCGAATGCGGTCCGGGCAAGGTGCTGGCCGGCATGACCAAGCGCATCGACGGCAATCTCGTCGGCGGCGCGATCTTCGACCCCGCATCGCTGCAAGACACGCTGGCGCTGCTGAAGTAAGCCAAGGAACATCGCAACATGAGCAAGACTCTGGAAAATCAGGTCGCCCTGGTGACGGGTGCGTCGCGCGGCATTGGCCGGGCCATCGCGCTGGAACTGGCGCGTCAGGGCGCCACCGTGATCGGCACCGCCACGAGCGAGTCCGGCGCGGCCGCCATCGGCGAATACCTGAAGGCCGAGGGCCTGCAGGGCCATGGCGTGGTGCTGAACGTGAACGATGCCGCGCGCTGCGAAGCCGTGATCGAGGAGATCGTGAAGGCCCACGGCGGTCTGGCCGTGCTGGTGAACAACGCCGGCATCACCCAGGACCAGTTGGCCATGCGCATGAAGGACGATGACTGGACGAGCGTCATCGACACGAACCTGACGGCGGTGTTCCGCCTGTCGCGCGCCGTGCTGCGCCCGATGATGAAGGCCCGTACCGGCCGCATCATCAACATCACTTCGGTGGTGGGCTCCACGGGCAACCCGGGCCAGATGAACTACGCGGCGGCCAAGGCCGGCGTGGAGGGCATGGCCCGCGCGCTGGCGCGCGAGATTGGCAGCCGCAACGTTACTGTGAACTGCGTGGCGCCGGGCTTCATCGACACCGACATGACCAAGGTCCTGTCGGACGAGCAGCATGCGGCGCTGAAGACCCAGATCCCGCTGGGCCGACTCGGCCAGCCGGAAGACATCGCGCATGCGGTGGCGTTCCTGGCCGGCCCGCAGGCCGCCTACATCACGGGCACAACGCTGCACGTGAACGGCGGCATGTACATGAATTGATTGCATTACCCGACGTACATTTCGGCGAAGAAGCCGAAAGATGGCGGGCGAAGCAGTTGTTTTTCAAACCGAACGGGCGCGATTCTTGCAATAGATGGCAGGCGGATTTTTTGTGGTCCAAACCTGCTAAAATGCGCCCACTTTTTGTCGAACTTCCCTGGAGGGTTACATGGACAATATCGAACAACGCGTCAAGAAAATCGTGGCTGAACAGCTTGGCGTGGCCGAGGCAGACATCAAGAAC
>Ga0255338_1002252_pt1 | contig 29446 bp, 21 predicted proteins | sample MeOH1_35cm_T4_19_FD_203715 | JGI IMG/M metagenome (GOLD analysis project Ga0255338, IMG submission 203715) | Sandy soil microbial communities from University of British Columbia, Vancouver, Canada - MeOH1_35cm_T4_195 | ecosystem: Engineered > Artificial ecosystem > Sand microcosm > Unclassified ... | reverse complement strand
CGAATACGCGAAGCACTCCGCAGCGCCTGATCGGCGGGGCCTTGATCCAACCGGAGCGCCAGGCCCTCAGGGCCGCGCCGCCCTCTCCCGGCCTCTCCCACGGCGCTGCCGCGCCTGGGAGAGGAGCAGGCTGGAGGCAATGCCCGCTAGCCACCCGTCTCGGACCTTCGTTAGGTCTCCTTACCTCCCGCCGCTTCGCGGGGGAGGTGAAGGTCCCAGCGCGAGCGCCGTGGGAGAGACAGCGGCCCTTCGCCTACTTCGTCGCGTCCTTGATCAGCGTTCGGACGTCATTGGCGAAGGCTTCCGCCGTGTCGCCCAGGTAGAGCATGTGGCCGGAGGCGTAGCGGCGGAGCATGAGGCGGTCGGGGGGGAGCTTGGCCTGTTCGACGGAGTGCTCGGCCGGCGCGGCGTGGGTGGTGAGGTCGTAGTAGCCGGAGGCGACGAGGACGCGCATCGTCTCGTTACGGCGCATGGCGACGGCGAGGTCGGTGGCGAAGCTCTGGCCGGGCGGCACGCCCTTGCGGTCCCAGTTCCACGACGGCAGCAGGTCCTTCCAGACGATGGCGCCGTAGGGGCGGTCCATGTCGACCTTCAGGTCGCCCGCGACCATCTGGTGGAAGGCCGAGACGAAGCCCGGGACGTAGCGGCCCATGGCCGGGTCGTCGCCCACCGGGTCATTGCCGCTGTTCGCCAGGGGCAGGGTGTAGCGGCTGTCGTAGGCGCCGACCTGGAGGCCCTGGTCGGCGAGGAGCATGCGGCCGAAGCCGGCGTCCTCCATGGCCAGGGTCTTGTCGTAGGCGGAGGCCGGAAGGCCGGTGTAGGCGGCGAGGCGCGCGACGATGGCGGCGCGGTCGGCTGGGGTGAGCGTGCCGGCCTTGGCGCTCTTCAGCGCCTCGGCGTAGTCGCCCTTGGCGAAGGCCGCGACCTCCTGGTGGAAGGTCTCCAGGCTCCGGCCCTTGCGGTCGATCTTCTGGTGATACCAGGCGGTGTCGGCCTGGGCGGGCAGGGCCAGGGCCTGGCGCATCTCGGCCGCGCCGGCCTCACCGGACGCGTTGCGGGCGCCGAGCGTCGTGCCCAGGAGGATGACGCCGTTGAGTGTGATCCCGCGCATGACGCCCATGTAGAGTGGGCCGCCCATCAGGGCGCGGGGCAGGACGGCGGCGCGGACCGAGCCGTAGCTCTCGCCCATCACGAACTTCGGCGAATTCCAGCGGCGATGCTCGGTGAGCCAGAGCTCGATGAACTGGCTGACCGTGTCGGCGTCCTCGTCGACGCCCCAGAAGTCGGCGGGGGTCCCCTTGCCGACCACCTTGGACCAGCCGGTCCCGACGGGATCGATGAACACCAGGTCGGCCACGTCCAGCAGGCTGTCCGGGTTGTCGGCCACGCCGAAGGGCGGGACGTTGGCGGGGTTCACCTCGCGGTCCAGCACCACCCGGCGCGGGCCCACGACGCCCATGTGCAGCCACAGCGACGACGACCCCGGCCCGCCATTGAACACGAACAGCACCGGCCGTTTGGGATCCGCCGGCCCGTCCTTGAGGTAGGTGAAGGAGAAGATCGAGCCGATCGGCTCGGCGGCGCGATTGTAGAGATAGGTCTCGCCGGAGATGGCCGTGTAGGGGACCTTCACGCCCTTGACGGTGATCGCGCGCTTGCTGACGAACCGCTTGGGCGCGGGCAGGGGCTCGACCGAACCCGGCGCGGTGGGCCGCGACATCGGGATCGAGAACGGGCCGGCGTTGGCCGGCGGCGGCGGGGCAGGCGCCTGGGCGAAGGCGGAGGTGGCCGCGAGCGCGGTGGCGGCCAGGAGGGCTGCCAGCCTCACGCGGGCGGCGCCTTGGGCAGGACGGCCAGCAGGCGGTCGATATCGTTCATGTCGTTGAAGACCCCGAGCGAGACGCGGAAGCGGTTGGCGCTGACCGTCATGCGGATGTCGGCCTTGGTCAGGAGATCGCCCAGCTTCGCGCGGGCGTCCTTGAGCGCGAAGGCCACCAGGGGCGTGCGGCTGCCGAGCGGCGTCATGGGCAGGTAGCCGCGCTGGCGCAGCTCCGTCTGGATGGCGTCGGCCATGGGCTGGCGGTGGGCCTGGATGTTGGCGACGCCCAGCTTCCGGATGAAACCCAGGCTGTGTTCGAGCTGGACAACCCCGGTCCAGGAGGTGGTCCCCATGGCGAACTTGCCCGTGGTCCCCGGGGCATAGCCGTAGTCGGCGACGCCCTGGCCCGGCGGGTCGAAGGGGAAGACGTGGGTGACGAAGCGGCCGCCGACCTGGTGGTAGCCCCACCAGGGCCGGGTGAGCTTCTCCTGCACCTCCCGGCGCACGTAGAGGAACGCCAGGCCGAAGTCGCCCATGAGCCACTTGTAGGACGAGCAGGCGGCGAAATCGACGCCGGCGGCGCGCAGGTCCAGCGGGGTGGAGCCGGCGCCGTGGACGATGTCGGCATAGACGTAGGCGCCGTGGGCGTGGGCCAGGTCGCAGACCGACTTCAGGTCGTGCTCGAAGCCGTTGGTGGTGGAGACGTGGCTGATCGAGACCAGGCGGGTCCTGTCGTTCACCGCCGCCGCCATCGCGGCCATGTCGATGCGGCCCTCCGGCGTCATCGGCAGGGTGACCACGTCCATGCCCAGCTTGGCGAGCTCACCGTAGGTATAGAACGAACCGAAGAAGTGCAGGGCGTCGGTGACGATCCGGCCGCCGCCCTCGGGGAAGCCCAGGGCCTTCAGCACCAGGTTCTCGCCCATGGTGGTGGACTGGATGATCGTGAGTTCGTCGGGCGCCGCGCCGACCAGGGCGCCGAAGCTGGCGATCACCGCCTTTTCCTTGGCGTCCATGGAATAGCCGGTCCAGTCGCCGTCGCGGGTCTTGTAGCGGAGGTATTCCTCCAGCGCGGCCTTGGCGCCCAGGGGCATCGGGTGGGTGGAGCCGGCGTCGAGGTAGACGTACGGCATCTTCGCGAAGGCGGATCTGGCCGGCAGGGAGGGGGCAGGCAGGTCGGCCGATGTCGCGCCCGCGAGAGCCGGGGCCGCCTGGGCCAGGCCGGGGGAGACCGCCGCGGCAGCCATCAGGGCTCTACGAGTGAACTTCATCGGTCGTCCTGCCTTGTCGGAATGCTAGCGCCTGGCCGCCGAATTATCCTTTCGTACTTGCCCGCCGCAGCGGCGGCGCTTGGATGGATTATCCAACGGCCTAGCGGAACTTCCGGGCGGTCAGCGGCACGGCCATGGTGCTCTTCTGGGCGGCCAGGGTGACGATGGATCGCACGTCCACCACGCCCGGCAGCTTCAGCAGGACCGAGAAGATGAAGTCCTGGTACCAGGTCACGTCGGGGGCCAGGATCTTCATCATGGCGTCCATCTCGCCGAAAACCGTCCAGCACTCCAGGATCTCGGGGATGCTGTTGATCTGGCGATAGAAGTTGGCGCGCTCGTCCTCGGTCAGGGTGGTCATCTTCACCTGGGCGAAGATCTGCATCTTGAAGCCGACCATCTCGGCGTCGACCACCGCGACGACGGCCTTGATGTAGCCTTCCTCGCGCAGGCGCTGGATGCGCCGCCAGCAGGGCGACTGCGACAGTCCCACCCGCTCGGCCAGTTCGCCGGTGGAGAGCGAGGCGTCGCGCTGCATGATATCGAGGATCTTGATATCGATCGCGTCCAGCGCCGTGGGCATAGATGTGTCCTTGAGACGGGCCATGGGCGCATAGCGGATGCGCCAGGCTTGGCTGTCAAGGAACAGCGGGGTCGCGGAAAGGCGATTGCCTGATCCTTGGGCGAGTGCATTGCTCATTCGCGGCCGGGCGGGAGGCCGCATTATCAATGTGTGTCGAACGGGCAAAGGTTCGAAGAACGAAAAGAAAAACCGGCGTTGCGAACCTACCGTTTCCAAAGGCAGGGGTTCGGTCGAGGACACGCGAAACGCGGCTTCGGCCCAGGCTTCGGACCTGGGGGATCTTTAAGATGAACGGCAATTCCATTCGCGGTCGGATGTTGGCTTCCACGGTCTTGGGAAGCCTGGTGCTGATGGGGGCGGCGCCCGCCCTCGCGCAGACGGAGCCGAGCGAGATCGGCGAGATCGTGGTCACCGGCTCGCGCATCAAGCGGGCGGAGACGACCACCGAGGCGCCGGTGGCGGTGATCGACGCGGCGGCGATCGAGGCGCGCGGCTTCACCCAGGCCGGCCAGGCGCTGAACGAACTCACCGCCAACATGCCCCAGTTCGCCATCGCCGGCGGCAGCGGCTCGGCGGCCGGCAGCGGCCAGCAGTTTCCGAACCTGTTCGGCCTGGGCGCGGGCCGCACCCTGACGCTGGTGAACGGCCGACGCTTTGTCACCACCTCGGCCGGGGCGGGCGCCGGCGTCGGCGCGGGCGAGCGGGTGGTCGACACCAACATCATCCCGACGGGCCTCATCCAGCGCATCGACATCGCCCAGGCGGGCGGCGCGGCCGTGTACGGCTCGGACGCCATCGCCGGGGTCGTGAACTACATCCTGAGGGAAGACTTCGAGGGGCTGGAGCTGGACGCCCAGTACGGCCTCAGCTCGCGCGACGACTATCCACAGTCGAGCCTGCGGGCGACGGCCGGCCGCAACTTCCTGGACGACCGCGCCAACCTGGCGGTGAACCTGGAGTGGTCGAAGACCCGCCCGCTGTTCGACTACGATCGTCCGCGCTCGAACCTGGCCCGGGTGGCGATCTCGAACCCGCGCAACACCTCGACCACGGACGGCATCCCGTCCACGACCGAGAACTTCAACACGCGGTTCGCGACGTTCAACGCCAATGGCGTGCTGTTCAATCCGGGTCCGCCGTTCCCCAGCTCGATCTACCGCGTCGGCGGCGTGCCGCAGCAGTTCAACGCCGCGGGCACGGCGCTGGTCCCCTACGACGTGGGCGCCCTGCTGAACCCGACCGTTCCGCCCTTCACCAGCGGCGGCGACGGCAACCCGTACCAGGAACTGGCGGCGCTGTTCTCGGGCGTCGAGCGCTGGACCGGCACGGTCATCGGCCACTACGACATCACCGACCGGATCAAGCTGTCGGGCGAGGTGATGTACGCCCGGGTCAAGACCCGCGACCCCTACGGCAACCAGGCCAGCAACACGGTTCTGAACAACGCCGCCAGCGGCGCCGGCGCCATTTCGGTGTCGCGCACCAACCCGTACCTGTCGCCGGCGGTCACTGCGATCCTCGGCCCGGGCGGCGCGCCGCTGACCCTGTCGAAGTGGTGGGCCGATCTGCTGCCGACCCGCGAGCAGACCTACCAGACGGATACGTTCCGGGCCCTGGTCTCCCTGGACGGCGACTTCGATCTGGGCGAGCGCAACTTCTACTGGAGCCTGTCGTTCAGCCACGCCGAGGCCGACGGCGAGACCCGCGGCTACGGCGTGTACACCCAGCGCTTCAACAACGCGGTCAATGCGGTCCGCAACACCTCGGGCCAGATCGTCTGCGCCATCAACGCCGATGGGACCACCGCCAACGACGACCCGTCGTGCGCCCCGCTCAATCCGTTCGGTCAGGGCAACGTGACGCAAGAGGCCCGCCTCTACACGACGACCCAGATCGGCCAGGACTACCTGAACACCCAGGACGACTTCCTGGCGACGTTCGGCGGCGACCTGTTCGCCCTGCCGGCCGGCACGGTGAAGTTCAGCGCCGCGTACGAACATCGGGAGGAGAAGGCCAAGTTCGTGCCGCTCGCCTCGATGCAGCGGGGCCTGGTCGGCAACCAGTCGGCCACGCTCGCCTCGGGGGGCGCCTACAACACCGAAGAGCTGTCGGGCGAACTGCTGGTCCCCGTGCTGGGTGGCGACTTCTCGCTGCCGTTCGCCCGGACCGTCGAGCTGACCGGCGCCTATCGCTTCGTCGACAACTCGATCGCCGGCAAGGAAGACGTCTGGAGCGTCGGCGGCCGCTGGGAGGTGGTGGAGGGCTTCACGTTCCGCGCCTCGCGCAGCCGCAACTTCCGGGCGCCCAACCTGGATCAGCTGTTCGCGCCGCAGCGCACGGCCCTGGCCAACTCGGGCAACGACCCCTGCGACGCCGACCGCATCGCCGGCGGCCCGAACCCCGCCATCCGCCTGGCCAACTGCCGGGCCTTGTTTGCCGCCAATCCGGGCTACGGCCCGCTGGCGACCTTCCAGAACCAGTCGGAGAACTTCTCCCGGGCCAACGTGACCTCCGGCGGCAACGCCGACCTGCGGAACGAAATCTCCAAGACCTGGAGCTACGGCTTCGTGTTCCAGCCGACCTTCGTCCCCGGGCTCAGCATCGTCGCGGACCGCGTCGAGGTGGACCTGAAGGATGGCCTGTCGAAGTTCACGCCGGCCAGCTTCATGGCCACCTGCTATGACTCTCCGTCGCCGGACCCCGACATCTGCGCCACCTTCACCCGCGACGCCCAGGGCAACACGCTGACGGCGCGGGAGACGACCTTCAACGCTGGCCGGATCACGTTCCGGGGCGAGGTCTATAACGTCAACTACACCTTCCCGATCGGCCGCTACTTCGACGACCGCGACCTGGGCGAGCTGGAGCTGAACGTCGAGGCCACGCGGATCGAGAAGTACGAAGTCTCGGTCACCGGGGTCGACATCCTGCGGATCGACAACACCTCGTCGACCGTGGACTACGGCCCGTCGCCGGACCTGTCGGTCAAGTTCGACGCCCGCTACCGGATCGGTCCGGCCCGCTTCACCTACACGATGAACTTCCTGTCGTCGGTGAAGCAGGTCGCCAACGCGAATATCGAGAACACGCCGACGCCGGACATCAAGGAGAACATCCGTCACAACGTGGCGGCGTCCTACGACTTCCGGAACTACACCTTCCGCGCCGGCGTGACGAGCCTGACCGACGAAGAGCCGTCGTATCCGACCCGGACGTATGGCGACATCCTGGGGCGTCGTTACTTCGTGGGTGTCAAAGCCCGCTTCTAGTCCAGCGCGAGCCAGCTTATCGGGTCGCGTGGGCGCGGCGATGGTCCCCACACCGTCGCCGCGCCCCGTTCTCTTCCGGGGGTGTGTTTGCCGATGCGCGTGATCGACCAGGATGAAGTCCGCCGGCGGCTGACCTACGAGGTCTGCATCCCGCTGGTCCGGCAGGCGATGATCGCCTTCTCGAAGGGCGAGACGCGCCAGCACCTGCGCTCGATCCTGCCGCTCAGCGAAGGCCGCGTTTTCGGGATCATGCCGGGCGCTCTGGGGACGCACGCCTACTTCGGCGCCAAGCTGATCAGCGTGTTCCACGGCAACTTCGCCAAGGGGATCCAGTCGCACCAGGGCGTGGTGGTGCTGTTCGACGGCGAGACCGGCGCGCCGGTCTGCATCGCCCACGCCGGCGAGCTCACCGCCATCCGCACCGCCGCCGCCAGCGCGGTGGCCACCGATGCGCTCGCGCGGGCGGACTCCAGTCGCATGGCGATCCTGGGCTATGGCGAGCAGGCGGGCACCCACGCGCGGGCCATCTCGCGGGTGCGCAAGCTGGAGGCCATCACCGTCTGGGGCCGCGACGCTGCGCGCGCCAAGGCGTTCGCCAAGGCGACCGAAGCCGAACTGGGCGTGCCGGTCTTCGCCGCCCCCAGCGTCCGGCAGGCGGTGGCCGGGGTGGACATCGTGACCGCCGTCTCGGGCGCTCGCGAACCGATCCTGGAGGGCGCCTGGCTGGCGCCCGGGACGCACGTGAACCTGGTCGGGTCCAGCGGACCGGGGCCGACGGAATGCGACCACGACCTGGTGGTCCGCTCGCGCTTCATCGCCGACAGCCGCGAGGGCGTCCTGGCCCAGGGCGCGGAGTTCCTCTACGCCAAGGCCGCCGGCCTGATCGACGACAGCCACGTGGTGGGCGAGATCGGCCAGGTGCTGGCCGGCGACCTCGAGGGCCGCCAGTCGGCTGACCAGATCACGGTCTACAAATCCCTCGGCCACGTGGTCCAGGACCTGGCCGCCGCCAAGGCGCTGTACGAGGCCCAGTAATGCGTCGCCTGCTCTTCGCCCTCGCCGCCGCGAGCGCCGCCACGGCGGTCCATGCCCAGACTGCGCCGGAGTTCGCGGTGCTGCTGGCGCCGGGGCGGATGGACCAGGCCGCGGGCAAGGGCTTCATCGACGTGACCCTGACCCTGCCGCAGGCGGACGCGACGGCCGGCGCGCCGCTGCTGACCCTGCCGGTGGTGATCGCCAACACTGACACCATCGCCAACACCCTGACCGGCCTGAAGGCGACGGACGCGCTGGGCGAGGTGCCGCTCACCGTCAAGGACGACCCGGTCGCCATCGCCTATTCGCGGCATTGGATCGCCGGGCGCTCGGTGAAGGGCGACCTGACCGTCCGTTACCGGGCGCCGGTGGACAACACGCCGCCGCCGCGCGGCTCGGGGCCGCCCTACAGCCTGCGCACCGAGGGCGGCGGCGTCTCGGGCGTCGGCAACACCTTCATCCTGCTGCCGGAGGGGCGGAAGCCCTACCGTGTCGCGCTGCGCTGGGACCTGAAGGGCATGGGCGCGGGCGCCACCGCCATGTCCAGTCTGGGCGAGGGTGACGTGTCCCTGCCTGAGGGGCCGGCCGACCGCCTGCACCGGACCCTGTTCATGGCCGGCGACATGCGCCGCGTGCCGGAGCCGGTGAAGGCCACGGGCTTCTCCGCCGCCTGGCTGGGCGATCCGCCGTTCGATCCGCGCCCGCTGATGGGCTGGGCCGAGAAGCTGCATGGCTGGATGAGCGGGTTCTTCGAGGATCCGGCCGCGCCGCCCTATCGGGTGATCCTGCGCTACAACCCGATCAACGCCGGGGGCGGGGCGGCGCTGAACAACTCGTTCCTGCTCACCTGGGGCGAGACGGCCAAGGACCCGGAGGCGCTGAAGGGCACGCTGGCCCACGAGATGATCCACACCTGGACGGCGTCGGGCCTGGGCGGCCAGTGGTACGGCGAGGGGATCGCGGTGCACTACCAGGCGCTGCTGCCGCTGCGCGCCGGGATGCTGACGCCGGACCAGTACCTGGAGGACATCAACGACACCGCGCGGCGCTACTACACCAATGCGCTGAACGACACGCCGGACGGCGAGATCGCCGCCCGGTTCTGGGAAGACACCCGCATCCGCACGCTGCCCTACGACCGGGGCGCGCTCTACTTCGCGGTGCTGGATGAGAAGATCCGCAAGGCCAGCGGCGGCAAGCGCTCGTTGGACGATCTGATCCGCGAGATGGTCCGCCGTCGCCGGGCCGGCGAGAGCGTGCCGGAGGCCGGCTGGGTGGACCTGCTGGTCAAGGATCTGGGCGAGGAGGGCCGGCGCATCCACGCCGACATGCTGGCCGGAAAACTGATGCTGCCGGGCAGCGACGCCTTCGGCCCCTGCTTCACGCGGACCACGGCGCAGTTCCGCCGCTTCGACCTGGGCTTCGAACCCAAGTCGCTGGTGGGCGACGTGAAGACGATCCGCGGCTTGAAGGCGGGCTCCGAGGCGGCGAAGGCGGGGCTGAAGGATGGCGACGTGGTGACCTATTCGGTGGCCATGGACAGCGTGCAGGGCGACCAAACGCGGACGCTGACCTTGAAGGTCACCCGGGACGGCCAGACCTTCGGGATCACCTACCTGCCGCGCGGTGAGACGGTGGAGGCCTGGCAGTGGGCGCGGGTCGCCGGCGTGCCGGACGCGAGGTGCGCCGGCTAGGGCGGGCGTCGGGGAGCCGGGCAGGTCGCAATGCCGACGTGCAGGGTGTTAGCGGAGGGTGGGTAGCGGACATTGCCTCCAGCCTGCTCCTCTCCCAGGCGCGGCAGCGCCGTGGGAGAGGCCGGGAGAGGGCGGCGCGGCCTGAGGGCCTGGCGCTCCGGTTGGATCAAGGCTCAGCCGATCAGGCGCTGCGGAGTGCTTCGCGCATTCGGGTCCAAAGCCGGGGTGGCCGAACCACGACGCCGCCCTCACCCGACCTCTCCCTCGGCGCTCCGCGCCTGGGAGAGGAGAACTGAACGTCCGCCATGGCGCTGAAGGTGGGTCCTGGCTGGACCTTCGTGCAAGCGGTCAGGCCGGCGTCGCCCCTCTCCCTACCCTCTCCCCTCTCGCTTCGCGGGGGGAGAGGAGGGGGTGCTTGGCGCGCCCTAGCCCGGCCGCCCGCCGGTCACCCAGGCGCGGATGTCGTCGTTGAAGGCCTTGAGCGAGGGTTCGTGGGTGTAGGCCATGTGGCCGCCCTCGTACTCGCGCTGGAAGACGCGGTCGCGGGGCCAATCGCTCTTGGTGACCATGTAGCGGGCGGGGCCGACGGTGGTGGTCAGGTCATAGATGCCCGTGCCGATCATCAGCCGGAACCTGGGGTTGGCCTTGAAGGCCGGGCCGATGCGGCTGGGGTAGTCGTAGTCCAGGAACGGGCCGCCGGGGCCCAGCGTGCCGCCCCAGGTCCAGGCATTGGCGCCGGGCGCCAGCGGCCGGTAGTCGGCTACCGGCCAGGTGACGCCGAGGTTCTTCGAGAGGTGCTCCTGCACCATCGGCTCGATCGGCGCGCGGGCCTTGGCGAAGGGGTCGGCGGCGCGGGTGGTGGGCGTGGGCGCGGGGCCGACGTAGCGGGCGTCGTAGATGCCCATCATCCGGCCCTCGGGCTTCAGCAGCTCCAGGGCGAAGGCCATCTTGGTGATGATCAGGTCGTTGGCGAGGTAGTAGTCGGCGCCGATCCCGGTCATGGCCTGCAGCTTGCCGGCGATCTGCTTGCGCTTGGCGGGCTCGAGGTCGTAGCCCTGCAGCAGGGCCTGCAGGTACTCGCCCATGCCCCAGGCGTAGGACTCGTCGACCACCTGGGTCATCGACTTGCCTTTCCAGGCCGGCGCCTTGCCGTGATAGGCGGCGATGGCGCAGAGCGCGGGAAGATTGGTGGCGTAGGCCAGGACGTTCTTCGCCCGCTGGCTGGTCTCGATCATGTTCACCGCCTGGCCGAACAGGAACACGCCGTCGAGCGGCATGACGCCCGCGAGCTGGCCGGCCATGAAGGCGGCGCGCTGGGTGCCGTAGCTCTCGCCCAGCACATACTTCGGGGAGGCCTCGCGGCCGTTGGCCTTGATCCAGGCGATGATGAAGTCCGACACCGACTGGCTGTCGCCCTCGATGGAATAGAAATACTCGCGCTTGCCGGTCGGCAGGATGCGGGTGAAGCCGGTCTCGGCCGGGTCGATGAAGACGATGTCGGCCACATCCAGCACGGTGGTCGGGTTGTCCGACATCGACGGCGGCGCGCCGGGGGCCGTGGGGTCCTGCTCGACTGCGATCCGCTTGGGGCCCAGGGCCACCATGTGCAGGGTCGCCGAAGAGCTGGACGGCCCGCCGTTGAAGGCGAACAACACCGGCCGCTTCGCCGGGTCCGCGCCGGCCTTCACATAGGCGGTGGAGACGAAGCGGATGGTGGGTTGGCCGTCGGCGCCGGTCAGCACCGTCTCGCCGACCGTGGCCACGTAGTCGACTTTCCGGCCGTTGAAGACGCCCGTATGCTTCGTCACGAACGGGCCGCCGTCGGCCGCCTTCGCGGCGCCGGCCGCCAGGGTCAGGAGCCCGCCCGCGCCCAGCAGCGCCCGCTTGGTGATCGGCGTCATCGGCTTCCCCTGATCCGGCCAGGACACGAGGCTATCCCGGAGCGTTCGGATTTTCTTTTCGTTCTGCCGTCGAGGCGGAAAACGCGGGGCATAGGCTATGTCGCGCCCTGTTCCGAAGCGCATTGAACTTGTCGCGCCCCACGTCGGCCGCTCGCAGTTCGAATAGAAAATCCCGGCCTCCGAGGTACGATGTGGTCGCCGTGCAAGGGGGTCTCATGCCGCCAAGAACCGTCGTCGCCCTGGGCGTCCTCCTGTCCCTTTGCCTGGCGGGCTCGGCGCTGGCCGAGACCTATCGGTACGTGGTCATGGCCAATGGCGAGAAGGTCGGCCACCTGGTCGCCGAGGTGCAGGGGCGCTCGACCTCGGTCGACTATGCGGTGAACAACAACGGCCGCGGCCCCAAGGCGCGCGAGACGATCGAGGCCGACGCCGCCGGCCTGCCTGTGAGCTGGACCATCGAGGGTGAGTCCCTGTTCGGCAGCCCGGTGAACGAGCGCTTCTCGTGGAAGGCCGGCCAGGCGGAGTGGGTCAGCCAGGCCGACAAGGGCCAGACGCCGGCGCCCAAGCCGCCGCTCTACATCGGCAACGACGTCAGCCCCTGGATGCTGGGCGTCTATGTGAAGGCGCTGCTGAAGGCGCCCGACCACACCCTGCCGGTGCTGCCGTCGGGCCAGATGCGCCTGGCCGAGGTGCGCAAGATCACGCTCGGCGAGGGCAAGGCGGCGGTCCCGCTGACGGTCTACGAACTCTCCGGCATCGACCTCAATCCGGACTATGTGCTGGTGGATCGCAAGGGCGAGCTGTTCGCGACCGGCGGCGTGATCCGCGAGGGCTACGAGGCCCAGGTTCCGGTCCTGCAGAAGATGAACCGCGAGATCGCCCAGGCGCGCGCCGAGGCGGCGCAGGCGAAGCTGGCGCACCGGTTCCCGGGGCCGGTGCGGGTCCGCAACGTGCGGGTCTTCGATCCGGTCAGCATGAAGGTGGGCGGGCTTTCGACCGTGGTGGTCTACGGCGACCGCATCGCCACGGTCGGCGCCAACGATCCGCCAGGACCGGCGCCCGCCGGCGAGACGGTGATCGACGGGCAGGGAGGCACGCTGCTGCCTGGCCTGCACGACATGCACTCGCACACCAGCCTGTCGTCCAACCTGTTCAACCTGGCGGCCGGGGTCACGGCGACCCGCGACCAGGGCAACGACAACGAGGAACTGCTGGCGATGCTGGAAGGGCTGCGGACCGGCCGGCTGGCGGGTCCGCGGATCGTCCGCAACGGGTTCCTGGAGGGTCGCAGCCCCTATTCGGCGCGGCACGGCTTCATCGCCGACAGCCTGCCGGGGGCGTTGGAGAGCGTCCGCTGGTACGCCGACCACGGCTATTGGCAGGTCAAGATCTACAACAGTTTCAACCCCGACTGGGTCGCGCCGGTGGCCGCCGAGGCCAAGCGCCTGGGCCTGGGCGTCACCGGCCACGTGCCGGCCTTCTCATCGCCCGACCGGGTGATCGCGGACGGCTACGACGACATCGCTCACATCAACCAGCTGATGCTGGGCTGGATCCTGGACCCCAAGGAAGACACCCGCACGCCGCTTCGCCTCACCGGCATGGCGCGGGGCAAGGACCTGGACCTGAGCGCGCCGCGGGTGCGGAAGACGGTGGCTCTGATGAAGGAGAAGGGCGTCGCGCTGGACACCACCGCGATGATCCTGGAGCGGCTGATGCTGTCGCGCTCGGGCGAGGTGCAGGCGGGCGACAAGCCCTATCTCGATCACGTGCCCATCGCCTATCAGCGCTACCGCAAGCGCAGCTTCGTGACGATCCGGACGCCGCAGGACGACGCCGACTACCAGGGCGGGTTCAGAAAGGTGCTCGAGGTCCTGAAGCTGCTGGACGACAACGGCGTGCAGCTCCTGCCCGGCACGGATGACGGGACGGGCTTCTCCAACCAGCGCGAGATGGAGCTCTACGTCATGGCCGGCATCCCGGCGGGCAAGGCGCTATACCTGAGCACGCTCGGCGCGGAGCGGTACTTCAAGCGCGACAGCCAGCTGGGCTCGATCGAGCGCGGCAAGCTGGCCGACTTCATCCTGGTGGACGGCGATCCGGTGGCCGACATCTCGAATATCCGCAAGGTGCGCATGACCATGGTGAGCGGTGTCGCCTACTATCCGGCCGAGATCTACGAGCACCTGGCGATCAAGCCGTTCTCGGCCCCGCCGCCCGTGACCGCGCCGCGATGAGGGTCGCCGCTCTCGTCGCCGCCGTCCTGGCGCTGGCCGGACCGGTCGCCGCCCAGACGTTCGATGCGACCCTCAAGCCCGTGCGCGACGCCGCGGGCGAGGTGACCGCCATCGAGGTCCGCTCGACGATCAGCGACATGCCGGCCGACGCGCAGCCGCTCTCCCTGGTCGCCCCGGTGGTCTACGCGGCCCTGCGCGGGGTGGCGGATCGGGTGACCAAGCTGGAGGTCCGGGACGCGCAGGGCGTGGTGCCCCTGACCGCCAGCGACGATGCGCCGGCGCCGGGCGGCTTCCCCTATTTCCGCCACTGGAAGGCGGGCCGGGCGGTGACCTATCCGGTGACGGTGAGCTATTCGTCCCTGGTCCAGCCGGTGGGTTCGCCCAACGGCCCGCCCTTCGGAATCCGCCCGTCTGGCGGCGGGGTGTCGGGGGCGGGTTCCGGCTTCCTCGTGACCCCGGAGAACGTCAGGGGCGGGACCTCGACGGTGCGCTGGGACCTCTCCGGCTTCGCGCCGGGGGCGTCGGGGATCACCTCGTTCGGGGAGGGCGAGTTCACGCTTACGGGGCCGCCGGCTCGGCTCATGCAGGGCTGGTACATGGCCGGGCCGCTGAACCGCTATCCGCTGACCGGCGACGCCGACGGCTATAGCGGCGCATGGCTGGGCAAGGCGCCGTTCGACGTGCAGCGCGAGATGGTCTGGGCGGCCAGGGTTTACGAGCACCTGGACAAGTCCTTCGGCTACCTGAAGGCGCCGCGCTACCGCGTCTTCATGCGCTTCCTGGACACCCCGCCGTTCGGGGGCGCGACCGCGCTGACCCAATCCTTCATGCTGTCGCGCAGCTCGGGGAAGCTGGACCCGGTGGTGCAGGGGCCGCGCGTGACGCTGGTCCACGAGATGACCCACCAGTGGGTCGGCGGGATCGAGGCGCCGCAGGGCGTGTCGAGCTGGTTCTCGGAGGGCCTGACCACCTTCTACACCGCGCTCCTGCCCATGCGCGGCGGGTTCACCTCGGTGGACGACTACGGCCGGGAGATCGACGCCATGGCCCGCGGCTACTGGGGCAGCCCGGCGCGCGACTGGTCGGCCGACAAGATCGCCCACGCCGGCTTCGGCGACGAGAGCATCCGCCACGTGCCGTACAACCGCTCCAGCCTCTATTTCGCCAGCCTGGACGCCCGCATCCGCGCCAAGTCCGGCGGCAGGCGCAAGCTGGACGACATGCTGAAGCTGATGTTCGCCAGCCGCCAGCAGGGGGTGCGCTTCGACCATGCGGCCTGGACGGCGATGCTCACGCAGGAGCTGGGTCCGGAGACCGCCGTCGAATGGGAGAAGGTGATCCTGGACGGCGAGATGTTCACGCCCGACAGCAACGCGTTCGGTCCCTGTTTCCGCCGCGAGGCCAAGAGCTACATCGTCGACGGCAAGGCGGTGGACGGCTACGCCTGGGTGCGCGTGGCGGGCGTGCCCGACGCGACCTGCCGCAAGTGGTGACGGAGTCCCGATGACCGACCAGCTCCGCCACGGCGTCCGCCTGATCGACCTCGTCATGCTGGGGGCGGGCACCGCCATCGGCGCCTCGATCTTCTCGGTGCTGGGGCCGGCGGCCCAGGTGGGCCACGAGGGCATCCTGGTGGCCTGCGTGATCGCGGCCATGCCCATGGTGCTGTTCGGCCTGGTCTACGCCTACATGGCCTCGGCCGTGCCACGGACGGCGGCGTCGTTCGAGTGGCAGCGCCAGTTCACCCACCCGCTGATCGCCTTCGGGATCGTCTGGCTGCGGATCCTGTCCAACGCGGTGGTGATGATCGTGCTGGGGACGGTCCTGGTCAGTTACCTGGGCAAGGTGGTGGAGATCCCGGGCAAGCCGGTGATGTTCGCCCTGTTCCTGGCGGTGTTCGCGATCAATTACCTGGGCGTGGCGGTGGCGGCGCGCGCGCAGACCGTGCTGATGCTGATGCTGCTGGTGGTGTTCGCGGTGTTCGTGATCGCCGGCGCGCCGTCGCTGAAGCCGCAGCTGATCTCCCAGTCCCTGTCGGTGGGCTGGGCGCCGATCGTGGCCGCCCTGCCGCTGATGATCCAGCTGTTCCTGGGCATCGAGACCACCACGGAGGTGGGCGAGGAGGTGGCCGATCCGAAGCGGGTGGTGCCGTTGGGCCTGGCGCTGGCGCTGATCCTCACGGTGGTCGTCTACCTCGCCATCGCGTTTACGGCGCTCAGCCTCGTGGGCGCCGACGCCCTGGCCGCCAGCGACGCGCCGCTGCTCACCGCCGCCGAGGCGGCGCTGGGCGGCTGGGCCATGCCGGTGATCGTCACCGCCGCGGTGCTGGCGCTGCTGAAGTCGATGAACGCGGTCTTCCTGGTTTACGCCCGCTTCCTCTATGCCATGGGCAAGTCCGGGGCGCTGCCGGCGGTGCTGGGCCGGATCCACCCCAAGTTCGGGACGCCCCACATCGCCACCATCGTGGCGTTCGGCGCTTGCTGCCTGGGCCTGTTCCTGCCGTCCAGCCTGCTGTTCCTGCTGCTGGCGGTGAACATCCCGACGATGATGAAGTACGCCGGCTCCTGCCTGGCGGCGCACAACGTCGCCGCCCGCCACCCGGAGGTGCACGCCCAGGCCCGGCTGCGGTTCAGCCGGGGCACGGTGCGGGTGCTGTCGATCCTCGGCATCGTGGCCGCGGTGGTGATCGCCAGCCTGGGCTTCAGCACCGACTGGAAGCCCTACGCCCTGCTGGCCGGCTGGCTGGCGGTGGGCCTCGCCTACTACGCGCTGGTCGTGCGCAAGACCGCGTCGTAGGCCGCCGCGAAGGGCGCGATGGTCTCGGCGGTCAGTCCGGCGATGTTGATGCGGCCGTTGCCGGTCATGTAGACGCCGTGGTCGCGCCGCAGGGCCTCGACCTGGGCCGGGGTCAGCGCCAGCATCGAGAACATCCCCCGCTGGCCGCGGATCGGCTCGAAGCGCGGATCGGCGTCCGCCAGGGCCTCGCGCATGGTCTGCAGGCGCAGGCGGCAGGCTTCGAGTTCCTCGCGCCATGTCGCCGTCAGGGCCTCGTCCTCCAGGATCAGGCGCACGGCGGCGGCGCCGTGGTCCGGCGGCATCGACCAGGCGCAGCGGGCGATCTTCAGGATGTTGGTCCGCACGACCTCGGCATGGCCCCGGGCGCGGACGAACAGGGCGCCGGTGCGCTCGCGGTAGAGGCCGAAATTCTTGTCGCAGGAGTAGGCGACCATCGCGTTGTCGACCGCCTCCATGACGATCCGCAGGCCCGCGGCGTCCTCGTCGAGGCCGTCGCCCAGGCCCTGGTAGGCGAGGTCGAGCAGGGGCACGAGCCCGCGCTGGATGATCAGCCGGGCCAGCTCGCGCCACTGGTCGGCGGTGGGGTTCGCGCCGCTGGGGTTGTGGCAGCAGCCGTGCAGCAGGACCACGTCGCCGGCGGTCGCGCCGCCGAGCGCCGACATCGTCTCGTCGAAGGTCAGCGCCTGGGTCTTGGGGTCGAAGTGGCGGAAGGTCATCACCTCCAGCCCGGCCTCGGCGAAGATCGGGGCGTGGATCGGCCATGAGGGGGCGCCCAGCCAGATGCGGGCTCCGGGCCGGCCGGCCTTGGCCAGTTCGGCGGCCAGGCGAAGCGCGCCGGTCCCGCCGGGGGTCTGCACGGCGAACAGGTCGGAGGCGGCCACGCCTGTCCCGAAGATGATCGGCGTCAGGCGCTCCAGGTAGCCGAAGTCGCCCTCTGGACCGAGGTAGCTCTTGGTGTCCTGGGTCTCCAGCAGGCGCTGCTCAGCGGCCTTCATGGCGGCGAACACCGGGGTGCGGCCCTGGGCGTCCTTGTAGACGCCGACGCCGACGTCGATCTTCGTCGGCCGCGGATCCTCGCGGAACAGCTTGATCAGCGACAGCACCACGTCCGGCGGCTGCGGCAGCAGGCCGTCGAAGAGGACGCCGGAGGCGGCGCGGGCGGTCGGGTCGGGGTCGTGCAGGACGCTCATGCGGGCAATCTATCCGTGGCGTCGCGCATAAGGATTTCTTTCCTCGGGCCCTACGCGCCGCCTTCCGCATTCCCGTGCCGGATTCAGCCGATCCCGCGGCGGATCGTTTCAGGCTCGCCTCGCCGGCCTTGAATCCGGTGCGGGCTCAAGGACTTGCGAAGTCCCCGCGACGGCCCCGCCGGCATCCGCAGGTATCGGCAAGACCAGAAAAACGAGCGCCACCTCGATTTTCCCGTAGAGCAAGAACGAGAGTCGTGTTTTCTACCAAAACGAGCGACTGACGGGGCAGATCGCCATCTTATAGTTGTATGGAGCTAACATGGCGACAGGTACGGAAAAGGTGGTGGTCGCAGGCGCGGCGGCCGCCGCGGCGGCGGTGGCGGCCTCTGGCGCCCTGAAGACCATGGGCGGGCTGAACGCTCCGGCGGCCCTGGCGACACCCTCCGAGGCGGCGCGGTTCCTGACCCAATGCACCTTCGGCCCGACGGACGCCGAGATCGCCTCGGTGCAGAATCTGGGCTTCGCAGGCTGGATCGACCAGCAGATGGCGATGACGCCGTTCTCGATGCTGGCGGCGGTGCGCGAACGGCTCGACACCCAGACGCCCTACCGGGTCGATGACGCCGCCGCCTTCGTGGAGTGTTTCTGGAAGGGCGCGATCACCCGGCCGGACCAGCTGCGGCAGCGGATGCAGTTCGCGCTGTCGCAGATCTTCGTGCTGTCGCGCGAGAACGAGACGATCCAGGGCCTGGCGTCGCTGGCCACCACCAACTTCTACGACATCCTGGGCCGGGGCGCGTTCGGGAACTGGCGCACGCTGCTGGAGCAGGTGGCGCTGAACCCGACCATGGGGATCTACCTCTCGTACGTGAAGAACGACAAGGAGGACCCGGCCACCGGCCGGACCCCGGACGAGAACTTCGCCCGCGAGGTGATGCAGCTGTTCTCGATCGGCACGATCCTCCTGAAGCCCGATGGCACGCCGCAGCGGAACATCGCCGGCGCCACGATCCCGGCCTACGGAACCGACGACATCAAGGGCCTGGCCAAGGTCTTCACGGGCATTAGCTGGTTCGGAAACTCGTTCCTGTCCTCGCCCTACGCCTTCTTCGACGGGGCTAGGAACGAGGGCAACCCCGTCCAGATGATGTACTATCCGCAGCACCATTCGACGTCGGAGAAGAAGTTCCTCGGGGTCACGATCCCGGCCTCGGCCACGCCCAATCCGGCGGGCGACGTCCAGATCGCGCTGGACCGGCTGTTCAACCACCAGAACACCGCGCCCTATTTCGCCAAGCGGCTGATCCAGCAGTTCGTCACCAGCAACCCGACGCCGGCCTATGTGGCCCGGGTCGGCGCGGTGTTCGTCAACAACGGCCAGGGCGTGCGCGGCGACATGGGCGCCGTCCTTCGGGCCGTGCTGATGGACGCCGAGGCGCGCGACACCGCCGCCGCCCAGGCCAACCCGAACTTCGGCAAGCTGCGCGAGCCGATGATCCGCGTCACCAACTGGGCGCGGGCGTTCGATGCGCAATCCCGTCAGGGGCATTACTCGATCGGCGAGACCGGGGCGCCCAACCGCCTGGCGCAGGGCATCCTGGACGCGCCGTCGGTCTTCAACTTCTGGCGCGCGGGCTATGTGCCGCCGCACACGACCCTGGGGCGCGCGAACCTCCGGGCGCCCGAGTTCCAGGTGGTGAGCGAGCTGACCACCGCGGCCTACGCCAACCTGATGCGGGGCGCGATCACCAACGGGATCGGGACCTATCCGTCGACCACCGACGTCTACAGCGACTACGCCGCCGAGATCGCCATGGCGGCCGACGCGAACGCGCTGCTCGATCGGCTGAACCTGCTGCTCTTCTACGGCCAGATGTCGGCCAGCCTGCGCAGCCAGATCCTGGCGGCGGTGAACAGCATCCCCGTGCCCGGCAGCGGCAACACGACGACTGCGCGGACCAACCGCGCCAAGCTGGCCATCCTGTTGTCGGTGGTCTCCGGCGAATACCTGGCCCAGCGCTGAGGACGAGGACCATGACCAGATCATCGAGCCGCCGCGAATTCCTGCGCTGGAGCGCGGGCTTCTCCATCCTGGGCCCCGCCGCGCCCCTGGCGCTGCAGCTGGCCGCCGCGGGCAAGGCCGCCGCCGACGAGGCTATCGACTACAAGGCCCTGGTGTGCCTGTTCCTGCAGGGCGGCCAGGATTCCAACAACCTGGTGCTGGCCACCGACCCTGACAGCTTCGGCCGCTATACCCTGGCGCGCGGGAACGGCGAGGACCCCATCGCGCTGAAGCCGCCGGGCACGCCGCCGCTCGCGGTCCCGGTGGGCACGCGCAAGAACCGGCCTGAGCATTGGGGCGGCGTCGTGCCGATCGTGCCGAGCACGTCCCAGGCGATCCCCCCGGGAACCATCGTCGACGGCGCCCGCACCTTCGCCCTGCATCCGTTCATGGCGCCGGTGAAGACGCTGTTCGACGCGGGGCGTGTCGCGGTGCTGGCCAATGTCGGGACCCTGATCCAGCCCACCACCAAGGCCCAGTTCCTGAACCGCAGCGCGCCTATTCCGGCGGCGCTGGGGTCGCACAACGACCAGCAGTCGGCTTGGCAGGCCGGCGCCATCGACGGCGCCCAGAGCGGGTGGGGCGGGCGGCTGGCCGACATCCTGGCCAGCCAGAACGGCGACCAGTCGATCTTCACCGCCGTCTCCGCCGCCGGGAACGCCGTGTTCCTGTCGGGGAACGCGGTGAACCAGTACCATATCAACCTGGAGCTCAGCAGCCCGGCCATCGGCATCGGGGGGATCAGCGGAAGCCTGTTCGGGTCGGAGACCGGGGCGACGGCCTACCGCAACATCCTGCAGGGAACGAGCAGCAGCTCCAATTTCGCCAACGACTATGGCGCGGCCGTCCAGCGCTCGATCAACGCCGCGGCGACGCTCAACCAGAAGTTCCGCCTGCCAGGAAACGTGCTGCCGGCGCCGACCTTCATCGAGCCGATCGAGGGCTTCCAGGACGTGAACCCCTGGACCGCCCAGCTCAACACCGTCGCCCAGATGATCGCCGCGGCGCCGGGGATGGGGATCAAGCGCCAGGTCTTTTTCCTGCGCGTGGACGCCCATGACACCCACGACAACCAGAACCCGCGCGAGGCCCTGAACGTGGCGCGCCTGGCGCAGGCGATGACCTATTTCGACGCGGCGCTGGCGGCCATCCCGGCGGGCGGTTCGAACGTCGTCGACATGCGCTCCAACGTCACCACCTTCACCGCGGCGGACTTCTCGCGCGGCTTCACCACCAACGGCTCGGGCACGGACCACGCCTGGGGCGGCCACCACCTGATCATGGGCGGCGCGGTGCGGGGCGGGGACATGTACGGCCAGTACCCGACGCTGGGCATCGACAGGGCCGGCTGGCAGAACCCGGACATCGTGGGGAACAACATGCTGCCCACCACATCGGTGGATCAGTACGGGGCCACCCTGGGCCGCTGGTTCGGCGTGCCGGACGCCAACCTGCACACGATCTTCCCGAACCTCCGGAACTACGCGACGCCGTTCCTAGGATTCGTCTGACGGGATCTATTCGTCGAGGTGGGGCGCCAGCCGGTCGGCCTCGTCGGCCATCACCCGGACCAGCTGCAGCACGGCGCCCCGCAGGCTGGGCTGCACGCGGGCATAGGCCTGCACCAGCGGGACCGTGCCGGGGACGGAGAGCTGTTCCAGCAGTTCCTCGTTGGCCTTGGAGTCGGGCGTCTCGCCCACCAGGTCGGCGACCGTGGTCTGCAGGAACTTGGCCGTATGGACGAGCATGGAGGCCGAGACGCGGTTCACGCCGCGCTCGTATTTCTGCACCTGCTGGAAGCTGATCCCCAGGTGCAGGGCCAGGCCCGTCTGCGTGATCCCTTGCGACTTGCGGCGCAGGCGAATGCGATTGCCCACCTCGACGTCGATGGGATCCGGGCTTTCCGGCTCAGTCTGCTTGCTCAATTCCGCTCCCCGAAACTCGCTGGGTGTTACGCCAGCGTTTCGCTGCTTAGCACCGGAAGCGGCTTCCTTCCAATTTCGCCCTGGGAAGGGGGCGGCGACCCGTGCACGGGCGAGCGGTCTAGCCGTTCGTCGCGGCCCCGGCCGTATGCCGGCGTGCGCGGCCGGCGGCGCGCAGGGGCGGCGGCGGGGAGGAATCGTTGTCGGCCAGGGGCCGGTCGACGACGATGTCGCTGATCAGGATCAGCGGCGCTGCGCCGCCGCAGCGGTCCATGTCGTCCTGCAGCTCTTCGATGTGCGGGAAGAAGGCCGCCTCGAACGCCTCGCGCGATTCGCAGACGAAGGTGCAGACCACCTCGTGCGGTGCGTCCGGCCACGGGGCGGCGTTGACGCCCCGCTCGACGGTCATCCGCGTCGCCGCGGCCCCGATCCGGCGGATCAGCAGCGGCAGGTGCCGGTTGAAGTAGTAGTCGTGGTCGAAGCTGGCGGCCGCGACCCTGGGGTAGGCGATCGTGACGCGGATCATGCCGGTCGAGCCTCTTGTGTGCGGGTGGCGGCGCGCGGACCTCTGGCCCGCGCGCCCGGGCGCCGTCACTTGGCCGACGCCGGCGGCAGGTCCGTAGAGGCCTGGCCGAAGGCGTAGCGCCAGCCGTCCGAGGTGCGGACATAGGTGTCGCTGAACCACAGCCGGCGATCGAAGGCCTGGCCCGCGCGGACGCCCTTCAGCCACAGGCGGGCCGTGACCACGGCGGTGTCCGGGCCGAAGAGCCGCACCACCTGGGTGCCCGGGTCCTCCACCTGATGTTCGAAGGTGACCGCCTTGGAGCGGGCGAGGTTCATCAGGTCCTCGCCGGTGCGCACCCGGCCGTCGCCGATCACCAGGATCATGTCCTTGTGCAGGATCTTGCCCATGGCCTCGGCGTCGTTGCGCTCGACAGCGGCCTGGTAGGCTGTGTCCAGGTCGGCGACGATGCGGATGTCGTCGGCGGGGGCGGCGCAGGCCGCGCTGGCGCCCAGGGCCAAGGCTCCCGCCGTCAGGGTTTGGATCGCGCGTCGCATGGTGGTCGGTTTCTCCTCGTCGAACGAATGACGAGACCGAGGTAGGCGGGCCGGCCCTGCGGCCGCTTGCACTTTCTTGCCAAAGTTCAGCTGGCGACGCGCGACGGCAGGCGGCCGTAGCGTCGCGCGAAACTCCGGCTGAAGTGGCTGAGGTTGTTGAAGCCGCAAGCGTAGCAGGTCTCGGTGACGCTGCGCCCGTCGCGGAGCATCGACCGCGCCGCCTTCAGACGGTTGCGCAGCTGGTAGCGGTGGGGCGGCAGGCCGGTGAGCTCGGTGAACACTCGGGTGAAGTGGAACATGCTCATGCCCACCTCGCGGGCGAGGTCGGAGACGCTCAGCGTCTCGGCGAACTCGGCGTCCAGGCGGTCGCGGATGTGCTGCACGCGCTCGGCGTACCAGGAGAACTTCTTCTCGCTGAACAGGGAAGCCGGCGTCGCGTCGGGGGCCGCCTGGAAGATCTCCGTGGCGCAGTACTCGGCGAACATCGGCGAACCGCGCTCGATCCCCTGGCGCAGGCCCCAGCGCAGGTAGAGCAGGCGGTTGCTGGCGGGCAGGGCGTGGCGGCCCGACCGGGCCCAGCTTAGGGCCGCGTCGAAGCCGTCGTCGTTGGCGGCCTCATAGACCACGGACAGGCAGACGTCGTTGAAGCCCTTGCCGTCGAAGCCCGCCCGGTAGCGCATGCCGGGATGGCTCAGCATCACGTCGCCGGGGCCCATGCGCCAGCTCTGGTCGCCGACGTGCAGCGCGAAGGTCCCCTGCTCGACGAAGGTCGCGCGGAAGCCCGGCGCCAGGCCCTCATAGGGCTGGTCCTCGTGTTCGACCGGGTGGTCGAACTGGTAGATGTTCAGCTCCGGCGATCGCCAGAGCGTGGTGATCTGCGCCATCGCCCCGACCTTAAGACATCAAACCGGTTTCGCGCCAGCCGCCGCCCAGCGCGCGGACCAGCGCCAGGTCCAGGGTGAAGCGCCGGGCTTCCAGCACCGCCAGGGCGCGCCGGTCGGCCAGCATCCGATCCTCGGCCAGCAGGACGGCGGGGTAGTCAACGACGCCGGCGTCGTATCGCCGCTTGGCCAGCTCCCAGCCCGCGGCGCTGGCGTCCAGGGCGGCGCGGGTGTTCTCCAGGCGGTCGACGAGGGCCCGCTGCGAGGCCGTCACCCCGGCCACCTCGCCCAGCGCCTTCACCAGCGCCTCGTCATAGGTCGCGATCGCGCCGTCGAAGTCGGCGCGGGCGGCGCGATGGCGGGCGATCCGCCGGCCGCCGTCGAAGATCGGCAGGCTGATCGCAGGGCCGTACGACGTCACGTCGGAGCCGTGGTCGAACAGGGCGTTCACACCCAGCGCCTGCACCCCCGCCAGGGCGACGAGGTTCACGTTCGGGTAGAAGTCGGCGCGGGCCTGGCCCACCCGGTGCGAGGCGGCCTGCGCCTGCCATCGCGCCGCGACCAGGTCCGGCCGACGGCCGAGGAGCTGTGCCGGGAGTTCGGCGGGCAGGCCGTGAGGCTTCAAGGTGGCCGGCGGGGGGCGGACGATCCGCAGGCCGCGGTCGGGCGCGGCGCCCATCAGCACGGCGATCCGGATGCGGGTGAGCGCGATGTCCTCGTCCAGCGACGCCAGGTCGGCGGCCGCCTGCCGCGGGCCAGCCTCGGCCAGCCGCAGCTCGGCCTTCGAGTCGTGACCCTCGGCGACGCGACGCTCCGTGGCGGCCAGGGTCGCGCGGCGCACGGCCACCGCCCGTTCCACGGCGTCGCGCTGGGTGTACAGCGACGCCAGGTCGCCATAGGCCTGGGCGATGGCGGTGGAGACGACCAGCTTCGCCGCCGCCAGCTCGGCCCCCGCGGCCGCCCGTTCGGACCTGGCCGCGGCCGCGCCGTGGTGGATTTTCCGCCAGAAGTCGATTTCGTAGCTGAGATCGACCTGGGCCCGGGCGACCTCGTTCCAGCCGCGCAGGCGCTGGGGGATGAACAGGCCGCCGTTGTAGCTGGGCTTGGCCTGGGCGACGGCGGCCGAGCCATCGACCTGAGGCAGGCCGTCGGCGGCGGCCTCGCCCACGAGGGCGGCCGCGCGGCGCAGGCGGGCCTGAGCCGACGCCATGGCCGGCGCGTCGCGGAGCCCTTCCGCGATCAGTTCGCTCAGCTGGGCGTCGCCGTAGGCGGTCCACCAGCGCTCGGCGGGCCAGTCGGCGACGGGCGCGGCGAAGCTCTCCGGGCTGGACTGGGCCAGGACCTTGGGCGGGGGGACCTTGGGCGCCGTCGCGCAGGCCGAAAGCAGGCAGGCCGCGGCGACGGAGGAGAGCAGGCGCAGCATCTCAGCGACCGGTCCCGGTGGCCGGCGCGGACTCCAGCTGCACCTTCACCTTCACGGACAGGCCGGGGCGGAGCCGGGCCAGCTCGGGCTGGCCCGGGTCCAGCACCAGGCGCACGGGCACCCGCTGCACGATCTTGGTGAAGTTGCCCGAGCCCGGCTCGAAGGGCAGCAGGGCGAACTGCGAGCCGGAGCCGGGGGCGAAGCTCTCCACGCGGGCCTTGAGCTTGACGCCAGGCAGGGCGTCGACCCGCACCGTCGCCGGCTGGCCCTGCAACATGCGCTCGGTCTGGGTCTCCTTGAAGTTGGCCGTGACGTAGAGGGCGCGCATGGGCACCAGGGTCATCAGGCGGCCGCCCGGCTGGACGTAGTCGCCGGGATTGGCCTGGCGGTCGCCCACCACGCCGTCGATCGGCGCGCGAACCAGGGCGTGGCCGGCGTCCTGCCGCGCGAGGTCGAGGGCCGCCTGGGCCTTGGCGCGCTGGGCCGTCGCCGCCTGCAGGGCGGCGGCCAGCTCGGCCCGGCGACCGCCGGTGACCGCCGCCTGTTCCTGGGTGACCGACAGCGCCGCGCGGCTGCGGTCGGCGGCGGCGGCGGCGCTCAGGGCGTCGGCGCGGGCCCGCTCGGCTTCGCGGCGGGCCACGGTCCCGTCGGCGACCAAGGTCTCGTAGCGCTTCCAGTCGGCCTGGGCGCGGGCGGCCTGGGCGTCGGCCGCGCGGATATCGGTGGCGGCCTGGCGCACGACCGACTGGGCCAGCCGGCTTTCGGCGCTCCACTTGTCGAGCGCCGCCCGCGCCGAGGCGACGGCCGCCTCGGCGACCGCCAGCTCACCTTCGGCGGCGGCGACGCGGGCGTCGTACTCCTCGGGGTTGAGCCGGACCAGCGGCTGGCCGGCGCGGACCGCCTGGTTGTCGGCCACCAGCACCTCGGCCACCTGGCCGCGCACCCGTGGCGCGACCGTGGTGCTGTCGGCCTTCAGGTAGGCGTTGTCCGTGGCCGCCGAGCTTGGGTTGGCCCTGAGCGCGATGACGCCCGCGACCGCCGCGACGCCCGCGACACCCGCGACGATCAGGATCCGGCGCGACGGCCGGCGGGCTTTCGCGGGCGCGGCTGCGGCGTCGGCGCCCCGCTCGAGCGTGACGTTGTTCATCGGCGGGCCTTTCCGGGGAGCTGTGGAGATTCGCTGTGGCGCACGGCGCGGTTCCGAACTAGAGGATGACTTTAAGTGGTATTGAATTTGGCCGTACAATAGATAGTAGTGAGACGAAGGACGCAAGCGGGACAATGAGCGACGGCGATCGAAACCAGGCCGTAAGGGTCAATCCGGTGGAGGCCATGAGCCAGCGCACCCGCGTGCTGATGTTCTGCATCATGGCGCTGGGCCAGCTCATCGCGCTGATGGACATCCAGATCGTGGCCGGCTCGCTGGGACCGATCCAGGCGGGCCTGTCCGCCGGGCCGGACGAGATCGCCTGGGTGCAGACGGCCTATCTGATGGCCGAGATCGTCATGGTGCCGCTGGCGGCGTTCCTGGCGAAGGCGCTCTCGACCCGCTGGCTGTTCACCGGCTCGGCGGCCCTGTTCACGATCTCCAGCCTGATGTGCGGCCTGGCCTGGGACATCGATTCGATGATCCTGTTCCGGACGATCCAGGGCTTCGTCGGCGGGGCCATGGTGCCGACCTGCTTCGCCATGGGCTACGTGCTGTTCGAAGGCCGGATGCGCGCGACCATGACGGCCATGCTGGGCATGGTCTCCACCCTGGGACCGATGCTGGGCCCCAGCCTCGGCGGCTGGATCACCGACGTCGCCGACTGGCGCTGGCTGTTCTTCATCAACGTGGCGCCGGGCCTGCTGATCGTCACGACGCTGCCGCTGTTCGGGCCCGTCGACGAGGCCAAGACCAGCCTGCTGCGCCGCATCGACTGGCTGCACGTCGCCGCGCTCGCGGTGTTCCTGGGCGGGCTGCAGTACGTGCTGGAGGAAGGCCCGCGCCACGAGTGGTTCAGCGACATCCGGGTCTCGACGGCCGCCTGGCTGTCCTTCGTGGCCGCCGTGGTGTTCCTAGAGCGCTGTTTCTTCGCGGAAAATCCGGTCGTCCGGCTGACGCCCTTCAAGCGGCCGACGTTCGTCCTGGCCTGTATCCTGAACCTTGTGATCGGCGTGGGGCTCTACTCCACGATCTACCTGACGCCGGTGTTCCTGGATCTGGTCCGCGGCTATTCTTCGATGCAGATCGGCGCCGTCGTCGTGGTCTCGGGCGCCTGCATGGCGCTGGGGGCGCCGATCTCGGTCCGGCTGCTGGCGACGATCGACGGCCGCTGGGTGATCGCCGCCGGCTTCTCGCTCTACGCCCTGTTCCTGTTCCTCTATTCGAACATCACGTCGAACTGGGGATTCTCCGAATTCTTCTGGCCGCAGGCAGTGCGAGGGATCGCGATCCTGTTCTGCATCATGCCGGCGATCTCCATGGCGCTGTTCGGCCAGGAGGGCGACGATCTGCACTCCGCCTCGGGCCTGTTCAACCTGATGCGGAACCTGGGCGGCGCGATCGGCATCGCCATCGTCAACACCCAGCTCATCGACTTCACGCGGCTGCACGCGTTGCGGATCTCCGAGGGGCTGTCCGCTACGCCCGACAAGGCCAACGCCGCCGTCCAGGAGCTGGCGGCCTACGCCGCGCGGTTCACGCCCGACCCGCTGCACGCCCAGGAGATGGCCACCGGCGCCCTGGTGCGGGTGATCGGCCGCGAGGCCGCCACCCTGGCGTTCGCCGACATCTTCCACCTGATGGCCTGGGGGTTCGTGGCGGTCCTCCTCATCGTGCCGTTCTGCAAAACCCCGGCGATGAACGCGTCGGGTTCCCTGGGGCACTAGGCGCCGAACCATCGCCCGCTCCACGCCTCGCTATGGCTCCCGCGTAAGTTGTTCTGGGGGCGCTGATGAAACCTGAAGCGTCGCCAGGAGGCGACGTGCGCGACACCGCGGGCCGTCGTTGGCGGCCAGCGGGAGAGGACAGTCATGATCTATCCGAAGAACACCCTCGAGCTCGGAGGGGCCGACCCGGCCGCCGCGGCCGACGTCGTGTCGGCGCTGCTGACCCGCGGTCACAACCTGCAGGCCGCGTGGAAGGCCTACGACGCGGCCCTGACCTCGGTCGCCAGGCTGCTACAAGGTCGCGCCGAGACCCAGGCCTTGGGGTTGTCCGCGGCCGCGGTGGAGTACGCGGTGTCCCAGCTGGGGGTCGTCGAGCAGGCGGCCGGAGACAACGCCGGTCCCGAGATCGAGGCCTATCTGGCTTCCGTCGGTCTGGAGGCCGGCTATGCGTGGCGGGCAGCCTTCGTCCACTGGTGCTTCGGCCAGGCCGCCGACGCGGCGGCGGTCCGGAACCCGTTCCCGCGCACCGCCGGGTGCCTGGAGGCCTGGAGCATGACGCCGCCGGCGCGCCGAATCAGCCGCGCCCGGGCGATCCTGAACCCTGAGCTGGTGAGGCCGGGCCTGGTCTTCGTCGTGGACCTTGGGGCGGGCGCCGGCCACGTGGGCTTCGTGCGGTGCGTGGCGGGAGTCGCGCTCACGACGATCGAGTGCGCGCTCGACCCGCGCGGCGGGGGCGCCTTCGGGGTGTTCGAGCTGACCCGGCGCAGCGTGATGGATCGCACGCTCAAGGGCTTCCTCGACTTCGGCTGATCGCGCAGCTCAGAAGACTACTTAAACGAATCATAGAGCGACCTCGGGTGGTGAACATCGTGAGGCGAGGCCCAGCCGTGTCTCGCCGCTCCCCATGGCCTCGGTCAGTCGAAATCCGCCCGGTTCGGTCGAAAAAATCAATGAAACTGGCTATTCGTCCATGTGGCTGAAAGGCGACAGCGTGATGACGAACGCGTTTCGCGCCGCTGAGAGGCGTTGACCAGAATTCTCGTCTCGCTCTAAGAAATTCCCGTTGTAATAGAAAATACAACCTGACATGGCTTCGCGGCCATGGACCCGCCCGTCCTGGGGGCAACGCTGGAGGATCTAGACCTTGAAATTCAATTCCGTTCGGGAGCGCCTGCTGGCCACTTCCATGATTTGCGGGGCGGCCCTGGTGGGTCTCGCGTCGCCGGCCGCGGCCCAGACCGCCTCGGAGGAAGTCTCCGAAGTCGTCGTCACCGGCACGCGCATTCCGTCGCCGAACCTGGAGAGCGTCAGCCCGGTCACCGCCGTGAGCGCCGCTGAAATCAAGGCGACGGGCGTGACCCGCGTCGAGGACATGATCAACTCGCTGCCGCAGGCGTTCGCCGCGCAGGGCGCCGCCCTGTCGAACGGCT
>Ga0255338_1002251_pt1 | contig 29453 bp, 26 predicted proteins | sample MeOH1_35cm_T4_19_FD_203715 | JGI IMG/M metagenome (GOLD analysis project Ga0255338, IMG submission 203715) | Sandy soil microbial communities from University of British Columbia, Vancouver, Canada - MeOH1_35cm_T4_195 | ecosystem: Engineered > Artificial ecosystem > Sand microcosm > Unclassified ... | reverse complement strand
CTGATCGTCTGGCTCAACTACGCGGCCTGGCTGCACATGCGGCTGATGAAGGGCCTGCGCGGCGTGGTCGCGGCCTGGTGGGCCCTGGTGGGTCTGGTGGTCACGACCTTCGCCTTCCTGGGCGTCAACATGTTCCTGTCGGGCCTGCATTCCTACGGGACTTTGTGAACGCAAGGTAAAGATCCCGGACGGCGGCAAAGGAAACGGCGCAACGCGTAAGCTTTGCGCCGTTGCCACGACTGGTGGGTACCGCAACCCGCTGAAGAGCCGCCGCCATGCATTACCACCGCGACCGTTACGGGCGCATCGCGTCCACCGAGATCACGCCGCAGGCCCTGTACGAGGGCCGCCGCGATCTGCTCAAGCTGATGGCCGGCGGCGCCGCTGGCGCGGCGCTGGCGAGTTGGGCCGGCCGCGAGGCCCTGGCCGCCGAGCCGGGCAAGCTCGCCCGGCTGGCCGGCGCCAAGAGCGCGGTGCCGGGCGCCCTGACGATGGAAAAGCCCACCAGCTATCAGGACGCCACCAGCTACAACAACTTCTACGAGTTCGGCACCGACAAGGCCGACCCGGCCCGCCACGCCCACACGCTGAAGACCCGGCCCTGGAGCGTGGCCATCGAGGGCGAGGTCGCCAAGCCCGGCACTTACGACCTGGACACGCTGCTCAAGCTCGGCACCATGGAAGAGCGCATCTACCGGCTGCGCTGCGTCGAGGGCTGGTCGATGGTGATCCCCTGGGTCGGCTACTCGCTGGCCGAGCTGATCAAGAGGGTGGAGCCCACGGCCAAGGCCAGGTTCGTCGAGTTCGTGACCCTGGCCGACAAGGCCCAGATGCCCGGCGTGCGCTCCGGCGTGCTGGACTGGCCCTATGTGGAGGGCCTGCGCCTGGACGAGGCCATGCACCCGCTGACCCTGCTGGCCTTCGGCATGTACGGCGAGGTGCTGCCGAACCAGAACGGCGCGCCGCTGCGCCTGGTCGTGCCCTGGAAATACGGCTTCAAGTCGGCGAAATCCATCGTCAAGATCCGCTTCGTCGACAAGCAGCCCACCAGCAGCTGGACCAAGGCCGCCCAGCAGGAATACGGCTTCTATTCCAACGTCAATCCGCATGTGGACCATCCGCGCTGGAGCCAGGCCAGCGAGCGCCGCATCGGCGAGGACGGCCTGTTCGCGAAGAAGCGGCCGACCCTGATGTTCAACGGCTACGAAGCCCAGGTCGGCCAGCTCTACGCCGGCATGGACCTCAAAAAGAACTACTGAAGCAAGCACCATGGCCAAGCGCTCGCCCTGGCTGCACCCCGCCGCCAAGCCCCTGCTGTTCCTCGCCTGCCTGCTGCCCTTCGCGCAGCTGCTGTGGGGCGCCATCGCCAACACCCTCGGGGCGAACCCGGCCGAGGCCCTGATCCGCGGCCTGGGGGACTGGGCGCTGCGCTTCATCTGCCTCACGCTGGCGGTGACGCCGCTGCGCCAGCTCGCCGGGCAGCCGGCGCTGGCGCGCTTTCGGCGCATGCTGGGCCTCTATGCCTTCTTCTACGCCTGCCTGCACCTGCTGGCCTATGGTTGGCTGGACATGGGGCTGAATTTCGGCGACATCGCCCGCGACATTGCCAAGCGCCCCTTCATCCTGATGGGCTTCACGGCCTGGCTGCTGCTCCTGCCGCTGGCCGCCACCAGCTTCAACCGCGCGATCAAGGCGCTGGGCGCGAAGCGCTGGCAGGCCCTGCACCGCCTGATCTATCTGCTGAGCCTGATCGGCCTGCTGCACTTCATCTGGATGCGCGCCGGCAAGCACAACTTCGCCGAACCAGCCCTTTATGGCCTGATCCTGGCCCTGCTGCTGGGCTGGCGGGCCGTCCAGGCCCTGCGCAGGAACAACAGCCTGCGCGGCCCGGTGCGCGCCTGAAAAGCCCCGCGCGGCGGGGCCGCGGCGGGCTGCTGGGATAATCGCGGGTTGACCTTCACCCCAGCCCAGCCCGCCATGCCCGACCAGCCCCGCTCACGCCTAGACGTCGCCATCCTCGGCGGCGGCCCGGCCGGCTGCAGTGCGGCCTCCTGGCTGACCCAGCTGGGCCTGTCGGTCGTGCTGATCGAGCGCCAGGCCCAGCTCTGCGCCGGACTGCAGGCCCTGAACTTCCGGCAGGACTGGGTGCTGGGCGAACCGGGCCGCAGCCTGGCCGAGCTGGGCCGGCTCTACGCGCAGCAGACCGAGGCCCAGGCCGGGCTGGAGTTGCAGCTGGGTCGCCAGCCTGAGCATCTGGACTGGGCGCCCGGCGAGGGCTGGAGCCTGAGGCTGGATGACGGCCGGACCCTGCAGGCCCGCGCCCTGCTGCTGGCCACCGGCCTGCGGCCGCTGCGGCCCACGCCCTTCTTCCAGGGCGCGCAGGACCAGGCCCGCGTGCTGGATGCGCTGGCCCTGACCGCCAGGCGCGAGCAGTTGCCGCCGGGCCGGATGCTGCTGCTGGGCGGCGGCGACAACGCGGCCGAGAACGCCCTCTTCCTGCAGGCCCGCGGCCACCAGGTAACCCTCTGGTCGCGCAGCGACTGGCGCGCCCAGCAGGCCCTGGTGGAACGCATCGAGGCCCTGGGCGGCGCCATCGTGCAGCGCCCTCGCTGCCCCCTGCCCACCGGCATCGAGGCCGATGCCGCGGGGGTGACGGTGCATTCCAGGACCCATGGCGCGGAGCGCTTCGAGCATGTGGCCGTGCTGCTGGGCTACGAGGCCGAGCCCTCGGCCTGGCTTCTGGTGGCCGACGCCCTGCAGCGCGGCGGCGTCACCGCCCCCTCCCACCCCTTCCGCGACGAAGCGCGCTTCGCGCCGCTGGGCCTGTTCGTGGCCGGCGACGCCAGCGGCCGCCAGCATCCCTGCGTGCAGACCGCCCTGGGCGATGGCGTGGTCGCGGCCAAGCAGGCCGAGGCCTTTCTGCGCCCGCTCCGAGAAGGCCAGCCGCCGCTGGCCCAGCGCCGCAACAACCGCCAGATCATCCACATCACCGGCCTGCGCTTCGGCGCCAACCTGGGCGTGCTGGACTTCGAGCGCGAGGGCCCGCAACCGATCCAGGTCGATGCCGAGGTGAATCTCGGCGCGCAGATGATCGTCTCGCGCGACGCCGACATCGGCCATGTGCTGGACTACCGCCGCGTGCGCCAGATCATCATCGACGAATGCACGGCCGAGCACACCGACCTGCTGGAGGCCCTGCTGGGCAAGCTTTGCACCCGGCTGATGAAGCTGGCCGGCGTGGTGGGCGTGCGCATCAAGGTGACCAAGCTCGAAATCTTCCCCGACTGCCAAGTCGCAATCTCCGCTGAATGCGGCCAATGGTGATTCCATGACGACGACCGAACTCCCGACTCCCGAGGCCGAAGCCAAAGCCGCCGAAAAGAAGGCCGCCCACGAGATCAACAAGCTGTCCAAGCGCCTGCACCGCCAGGTCGGCCAGGCCATCAGCGACTTCAACATGATCGAGGACGGCGACAAGGTCATGGTCTGTCTGTCCGGCGGCAAGGACAGCTACTCGCTGCTGGACATCCTGATCAACCTGCGCCAGCGCGCGCCGATCAAGTTCGACATCGTCGCGGTCAACCTCGACCAGAAGCAGCCCGGCTTCCCAGCCGAGGTGCTGCCGACCTACCTGAAAAGCATCGGGGTAGACTTCCACATCGAGACCCAGGACACCTACAGCATCGTCAAGAAGCTGGTGCCCGAGGGCAAGACCACCTGCAGCCTGTGCTCGCGCCTGCGCCGCGGCATCCTCTACCGCGTGGCCGGCGAGCTCGGCGCCACCAAGATCGCGCTGGGCCACCACCGCGACGACATCGTCACGACCTTGATGCTGAACATGTTCTTCGGCAGCCGCATGAAGGGCATGCCGCCCAAGCTGGTCAGCGACGATGGCAAGAACGTCGTGATCCGCCCGCTGGCCTATGTGAAGGAAAGCGACCTGCTGCGCTGGGCCGAGCACCGCCAGTTCCCCATCATCCCCTGCAACCTCTGCGGCAGCCAGGAGAACCTGCAGCGCGCCACCGTCAAGGCCATGCTGCAGGACTGGGACCGGAAGTTCCCGGGCCGGGTCGACAATATGTTCACCGCGATGGGCAATATCGTCACCTCGCACATGATGGACCGCGAGCTGTTCCCCTTCACCAGCATCAAGGCCACGGGCCAGCCCGAACCGGGCGGCGACATCGCCTTCGACGAAGACGAGGCCTGCGGCAGCGAGGCGCAGGCGGGCAGCGTGATCCGGCTGGTGCGCGACGAGGACTGATTTACACAGGACTCACGAGCCAGGGTCAACCGCCTGGGGTACAAATCGTTCTCACGAGTATCAGCATGCAACGAGGAGATCCCATGTTCACGATCACCCGACGCCTGGCCCTGACCGCCTTCGGCGCGGTCGCCATCGCCGGCCTGAGCGCCTGCGCCAGCATGAACACCGTCAGCGCCGACGCCCAGAGCTTCGGCAGCTGGCCGGCCGGCCGCCAGCCCGGCAGCTTCGCCTTCGAGCGCCTGCCCTCGCAGCAGCAGGGCGACCAGACCCAGAAGACCCAGGAACAGCTGGAAGAACGCGCCAAGGCTGCACTGGAGAAGGCCGGCTTCACCCAGGCCGCCGACCCCAAGGCGGCCGACGTGCTAGTCTCGATCGGCGTGCGCATCAGCCGCGCCGACCGCGCGCCCTGGGACGACCCGCTGTGGTGGCGCTGGAACGGCAGCTATTTCCACTGGCGTTACGGCCCGGCCTGGCGGCCCTATTACAGCCGCTGGGGCTATGCCTACCCGATGGATCCGATGATGGAGCGCCGCTACGACCGCGAGGTGGCCCTGCTGCTGCGCGACCGCAAGACCAACGAGCCGCTCTACGAGGCCCGCGCCAGCAATGACGGCGTGACCCAGGGCGGCCTGGCGATGGCCGGTGCCCTGTTCGAGGCCGCGATGGTGGACTTCCCGCAGACCCGGCCCGAACCGCACAACGTCAGCGTGCCGCTGGACACCGGCAAGTGAGGCGCCGGGCCGGCTGCGGCCCGCCAGCCCCGATAATCGCGGCTTCCACGCAAGGGAGCCGCGTTTTTTATGGCGCTGAACATTGTCATCATGGCCGCGGGCAAGGGCACCCGCATGAAGTCCGCCCTGCCCAAGGTACTGCACAAGCTGGCCGGCCGCGCCCTGCTGCAGCATGTGCTGGACCGCACCGCGCCGCTGGCGGCGGACCGCCGCATCATCATCACCGGCCATGGCGCCGAGGCGGTCGAGACGGCCGTGGCCGCGCCGGCCGGATCCGCCATCGCCTTCGTGCGCCAGATGCCCCAGCTGGGCACCGGCCACGCGATCCAGCAGACCGTGCCGGTGCTGGGCGAGGCCGCCGGCAGCACCCTGATCCTCAGCGGTGACACGCCGCTGACCACGACCGCCACCGCACGCGGCCTGGTCGAGGCCTGCGCAGGCGAGAAGCTCGTGCTGCTGACCATCGACTACAGCGACCCGAGCGGCTATGGCCGCATCGTGCGCGAGGGCGAAGCCGTCAAGGCCATCGTCGAGCACAAGGACGCGAGCCCCGAGCAGCGCCAGATCCGCGAGTGCTACACCGGCATCATGGCCGCCCCGACCGCGGCGCTGAAGCGCTGGGTCGGCCGGCTCTCCAACCAGAACGCTCAGGGCGAGTACTACCTGACCGACATCGTCGTGATGGCCGTGGCCGAGGGCGTGCCGGTGGTGGCGGTCAAAACCGACAACGAGACCGAGGTGCTGGGCATCAACAGCCCGTCCCAGCTGGCCGCACTGGAGCGGCGCTACCAGCGCCAGCAGGCCGAGGCCCTGATGGAGGCCGGCGTGCGCCTGGCCGACCCGGCGCGCTTCGACCTGCGCGGCGAGCTGGCCTGCGGCCAGGACGTCGAGATCGACGTGGGCTGCATCTTCGAGGGCCGGGTCACCCTGGGCGACGGCGTGCGCATCGGCGCCTACAGCGTGATCCGCAACGCCCGCATCGCGGCCGGTGCCCGCATCCACGAGTTCACCCACATCGATGGCGAACAGGCCGGCGTCAAGGTCGGCGAGGGCGCGCTGATCGGCCCCTTCGCGCGGCTGCGCCCCGGCGCCGAGCTCGGCGCCGAGGTCCACATCGGCAACTTCGTCGAGGTCAAGAACTCCACCCTGGCCCAGGGCGCCAAGGCCAACCACCTGGCCTATCTGGGCGACGCCACGGTGGGCGAGCGCGTCAACTACGGCGCCGGCTCGATCACTGCCAACTACGACGGCGCCAACAAGCACCGCACCATCATCGGCGCCGACGTGCATGTGGGCAGCAACTGCGTGCTGGTAGCCCCGGTCGAGATCGGCGCTGGCGCGACGATAGGCGGTGGCTCCACCATCACCAAGCCGGTGGCCGCCGGCGAGCTGGCGGTGGCGCGCGGTAAGCAGCTAGCGATTCCGGGTTGGGTGCGTCCAACGAAAAAGCGCTGAAGCCACAGCCAATTCCACTATTGGCCGTGACAAATTCACGCAAACACCCCATGAGCGCCGAGAATAACCCTCAACATCCCTGAACAAGGGACAGGTCCGGACCGTCCGCCTGTCTAGCATGACGGCAAGCACCACCGAGGCCTTCTCCCATGTCGAGCAAAGCGCAGCAAACCCAGCCCATGTCCAGCGAATCCGAATCTGCCTGGCAGGCCCTGCCCGATCCCGAGGAGGAAGGCCGGGCCGCCACCAGTGCGGAAGACCAGGCCGCCCGCAGCGCCGCGCTGGAACAACTGGCGCTGGAACACGCGCGCTGCGAGGATGCCGCCAGTGCCTGCTGGTATCTGTGCCGCAGCCTGGGCGCGGCGCGCCAGCTGGAGCCCAGCGAGCCGGGGCTGGAGCTGCTGTTCGAATTGCTGGGGGCCCTGGCCGATCTGCCCCTGCCCAGCGAGACCCCGGTCCCGGCCGAGATCGAAGGCGAGGCCGACGGCCTGGGCGTGTTCGAGCTCTGCCAGCAGCTGCAGGCCGTGCGCGAGCAGAGCCAGCAGGCCTGGCGCGAGATGACCGAGCCGGAGCGGGACGAGGGCAGCGCCGGGGGCTCGCCGCTGATCCACTGAAGCAGAAGGTCGCGGCCAGCGGCCGCCGGGACGAGACGCACAGGAGATGCGGATGGGAGTCGCGGAGATCGTGGGCCTGGCCGCCTCCACCCTGCAGACCTGGGCCGCCACCGTGCTGGGCTCGCCCACCCAGATCGTGGCCCATCTGGCGGCTACCGCGGCCCTGGTCCTGATGATGTCCGGCGCCCTGGTGCGCACCATGCTGCCGCTGCGCTGGCTGGCGGTGGGCGCGAACCTGGGGCTGGCGCTCTACGGCGCCCTGCATCCCTCGCCGATGACCCTGCTCATTGCCGCCGTGCTGCTGCCGGTCAATCTCTGGCGTGCGCTGGAGGTGACGCGGCTGACCCGCCGCGTCAGCCAGGCGGCCGCCCAGGCCGAGCTGGCGGGACTCTGGCTGCGGCCGTACATGAAGCAGCGGCGCCTCAAGGCCGGCCAGGTCCTGTTCAGCAAGGGCGAGCGCGCCGACTGGCTCTACCTGCTGCTGGACGGCCAGATGGAGCTGGCGGACATCGGCCAGGCCCTGGAGCCGGGCCGCATCTTCGGCGAGATCGCGCTGTTCTCGCCGGACCACCGGCGCACCCATACGGCGCGCTGCCTCAGCGCCTGCACCGTGCTGCAGATCCATGCCCGCACGGTCAAGCAGCTCTACTACCAGCACCCGGCCTTCGGCATGCACCTGATCGAACTGCTGGCCGGACGGCTCGGCAGCGATGTGGCGCGGGCCGAGCGCCGGCAGGCGCAGAGCTAGAGAGCCTTCAGGGCGCCATCAAGGCGCTCTCCATCGCATCCACGGCCTCGCCGAGCTTGGTCTTGGCCAGGGCCTTGCATTGCTGGGCCGTGGCGTCCGGCAGCGCGGCAAAGGCGGTGGCGGTCTTGGCAGGACGGAACACCAGGCTCTTGCCGCTGCGCGGCAGCATCATGGCGCGGGCCGTCACCACGCAGACCTTGCTGTCGGTGAAGCCGCCCTCGACCTGGCTGGCGAAGCCCCATTTCTTGCTGGGGTACATGCGGGTCAGCTTGGCCGACTGGTGGCCCTTCCACATCGCGCTGGCCGTGGCCGCGTCCATCAGCGTTTCGCTGGAGTGGTCGATCGTCAGATAGGGCGAGGGAGCGGCCTGGACCAGCGCGCCGCTCGTCAGCAGCAGGGCCGCGATCATGGGTGTCAGTTTCATGCTTGTCCTTGATGAGGGGTTTCAGGCCGGGACCCGGCCTCGCGACAAGGCCTGGCGCCGCGGGCACGCCGGCATACTGCCAGAGCGGGCAGGCAACGCCGATAGGGCTTCCCTGTAGCCGGGCGGGCCGGCCCGCGCCTCAGAAGCCGCGCACCGGCAGGCTGGCGTCGCGCTGCAGCCAGTTGCGCGACGAGTAGGCGCTGGCCGCATCCGTCACATGCAGGGTGTAGGCATGGCGGGAACGCGGGGAGCGGTTCGGCGCACTGTAGTGGGGCAGCAGGCCATGGAACAGCACCAGGGCGCCCGCCTCCACCTCCAGCGGCACCGCCAGCTCGGTGGTGCTGGGCCAGGGCGTGGGGTCCAGGGCCTCCATCCAGGCGCGCCGGCCTTCGCGCACGAAACGCTCGCGCAGCACGCCGCGGGCGCCGCGGTGCCCGCCGGGCTCGGCCCACAGGCAGCCGTTGTCGCGCGTGGCATCCTCCAGCGCGAACCAGAAGGTCGTCACCGTGACGGGATCGCTGTCGAAGAAGCTGGCGTCCTGGTGCCAGCGCACCTCGCCGCCGATGCCGGGCTGCTTGAAGATGTACATCGACTGCCAGACCTGCGGGTCCGCCAGGCCCACGTCGCGCGCCACCGCGGCCAGCTCGGGCCCGGTCGAGAAGGCGCGGAACACCGGGTCCAGCTCGTGCAGCGCATGGCCGATCTTGTTGATCGACAGGGCCTTGGCCTGGCGCAGCGCACCCCGCGCGTCGAAGGCCTCCTCCTCGAAGAAACAGCGCATCTGGTCGCCGGAATCAAGGAAGTAGTCGTCGACCTTGCGGTCCTGCTCCTGGGTCGAGAAGATGGCGCGCTGCGCGCCGGGATCGAAGGCCTCAACCAGCTGTTCCGCGCGGGCGCGCAGCCCGGCGATCTGCGCGGCGCTCTTGAAGCCGGGCAGGACCAGAAAGCCCTGCTCCTGAAACTGCTGTTGCTGCTGGGTAGTCAACATGGGGTGAACTCCTGCTCCCGAGTCTAGAGGTTTGCGTGCATTGCCGCGTCCGCTTGCCCCAGGCAAGCTTCGGGCCACACGGCGGCGGCCTGCGGGGCCAGGACCTCGAGGCAGTCCCAGCCCTGCCGAAGCAGTTGGCCGACAAGCCCCCCGGATGAATTGATGAGTTCCATGAGCGCACCGGACCTGCGCCGTGTCCTCGTGATCGGCAGCAGTTGCGCCGGCAAGACCACGCTGGCCGCCGCGCTGGCGGCCCGCCTGGGCCAGCCCTGCTTCGATCTGGACGAACTGTTCTGGGGTCCGGACTGGACGCCCAAGCCCGAGGACCGGTTCCTTGCCCTGGTCGATCAGGCCGGTGCCGGCGAGCACTGGGTCATGGCCGGCAACTACGCCTCGGCGCGCGCACTGCTGTGGCCGCGCGTCACCACCATCATCTGGCTGGACTACGGCCTGCCCACGGTGCTGTGGCGCGCGCTGCGCCGCAGCCTGGTGCGCGGCTGGACCCGCCAGGAGCTCTGGCATGGCAACCACGAGTCGCTACGCCGGAATTTCCTGTCGCGCGAGTCGATCCTGCTGTGGGTGCTGAGCCATTTCCAGCGCCGGCGGCGCCAGTTCGAGGCCCTGCGCGGCCAGCCGCCCCATGGGCAGCCGCGCTGGCTGGCCTTCCGCCAGCCGCGCGCGGCGCAGCGCTTCCTGGCCGCACTGCCTCATTCTTCAGCAGGCCAGCAAAGTGCTTGAGCAATCAAGCACTTGGGTGCACCGTCGCCAGCTTTCCCACGAACTTATCCACAGACGCTGGGGATGGATGAGGCCTCACAGCGCCGCGCGCACATGGGCGGCCACGGCCGCCAGCGTGTCGCCCAGGCAGGCCTGCAGCCGCTCGAAGCCGGCGTTGCGCTCGCGCGTGGCCTCGTCCATGTAGAGGGGGCGGCGCACCTCGATCTGCAGGCTGTGGCGGCGCTCGGCCGGGCGGCCGATGCGGCCGATCAGGGCCACGCCCTTGTAGGGGTCGTTGCGCGCCACCGTGTAGCCATGGGCGCGCAGCCGTGCCTCGATCACGTCCAGCAGGGCCGGCTCGCAGGTCGTGCCGTCGCGGTCGCCCAGCACGAAGTCGGCCAGCGCATCGCTGCGCACGAGGCCCAGGCGCTCGAAGGCGTTGTTGGGCATCGAATGCAGGTTCAGGTGCCAGACCGCGCCGAAGCGCGCATGGGCCTGCTCGACCGCCTGGTTCAGCGCCGCGTGATAGGGCTTCCAGCAGTTGGCGATGCGGGCCTGCACCTCGGCCAGCGAGAGTTTGCGGTCGTAGATCGGCAGGCCCTTGCCGATCTGGCGCCAGATCAGGCCATAGCCCAGCCGCGTCTTCTCGCCCGGCGCCAGCGGCTCGGGCCAGGGCTCGGCCAGCAGTTCCGGATCAAGGTCGGCCAGCTCGCGGTTCGGGTCGATATAGCTGCGCGGGAACTGCGCGGCGATCAGGGTCGCGCCATGGCGCGGCGCGGCCTGCCACAGCGCGTCGACATGGGTGTCCTCGCCGCCGCGCAGCCGCGCCATCGGCAGGCAGCTGGCGAAATCGTCCGGGTAGTCGGTGCCGCTGTGCGGCGAATCGCAGACCAGGGGCAGGTCTTGCCCCTCGGGCAGCTCCGACAGACGGACAGTGAGCGCGTTCTCGGGCGTGAACTTCATTTCACTCAATCATTCTTCGATAGGCAGCTGGTCCGGCCCAGCGATGCCCGAGGATCCGGCTCTGCCGGTCCTGCGGGCGTGCCCCCTTGAGGGGGCGGCCGAAGGCCGTAGGGGGTGGACCGTCAATCCAGCTTGATCTTGGCCTTCGCCGCGATGCGCTGGTACTTGTCCAGCGCGGTCTTGATCTGGGCCGCGAACTGCTCGGGGCTGTTGGCCATCGGGATGCCGGAGATCGAGGCGGCGCGCTCCTTGAACTCGGGCGTGGCCATCGCCTTGTGGGCCGCGTCATGCAGCTTCTTCAGCACCGCCGGCGGCGTGCCGGCCGGCGCGACCAGGCCGAACCAGCCGCCCTCGGCCATCTCGGCGAAGCCCAGTTCCTTGTAGGTCGGCACGTCCGGCAGCACGGCGGCGCGCTGCGGCGCCAGCACGGCCAGCGCGCGCAGCTTGCCGGCCTTGATGTTCTGCAGGGTCGAGGGCAGGTTGTCGGTCATCGCGTTGACGACGCCGGCCAGCGCATCGGTCGAGGCCTGGCCCGCGCCCTTGTAGGGCACATGCAGCAGCTCGATGCCGGCCAGGTCCATGAACTGCTCGATGTTGACATGGCCCAGCGAGCCATTGCCCGGCGAGGCGAAGCTGTACTTGCCCGGGGCGGCCTTGGCCAGCGCGATGAACTCCTTCATCGTCTTGGCCGGCACGCTGGGGTGCACGACGAAGACGCTGGGCACGGCCAGCACATTGGTGATCGGCGCGAAGTCCTTCACCGCGTCGTAGGGCAGCTTGGCGTAGACGGCCGGGTTCGCGCCATGGGTGCTCTGCGTCGCCATGCCGATCGTGTAGCCGTCCGGCGTGGCCTTGGCCACGGCGTCGGTGCCGAGCGTGCCGCCGCCACCGCCGCGGTTCTCGATCACGACGGTCTTGCCCAGGAAGGGCCCCATCTTCTCGGCCAAGAGGCGCGCCACCATGTCGGTGGAACCGCCCGGCGCGAAGGGCACGACCAGCTTGACCGGCTTGTCCGGGTACTCGGCCAGCACGCTCAACGGCAGGCTGCCCAGCAGCAGGGTCGCGGCCAGGGCCAGCAGGGAATGGCGGCGGGGGGTGACGTGCGTCTTCATCGGCGGCTTGGTGCTCGGGTGGATCGATGGCGCGGATTCTGGTGCCCGCGCCGCCGGCATGGATCGACAAATGTGCACGCCGCCATGCCTGGCGCTCATAGCAGAATGGCGCGATGCGCATCCGCTCCCCTTCCCTGCACGAGCTGCACGCCTTCGCCGCCACCGCGCGCCTGGGCAGCTTTTCCAAGGCCGCCGAGCTGCTGTGCGTGACCCAGGGCGCGGTCAGCCGCGCGGTCGCGCGCCTGGAGGAGCATCTGGGCCAACCGCTGCTGCTGCGCCAGCCGCGCGGCAACGAGCTGACACCGGCCGGGCGCGACTATCTGGAGCTGATCGAGCCGGCCCTGCAGACCCTGGAGTCCGCCGCCGTGGCCCGGCTGGCGCCGCAGGCGCCGACCCGGCTGCGCATCTCGGTGGCGCCGACCCTGGCGACCAAATGGCTGATCCCGCGCCTGCCGGACTGGCAGGCCCTGCACCCGCAGATCGCACTGAGCCTGGCACCCTACCGGCGCGACGAGGACTTCGCCGCCGCCGATGTCGACGCCTGGCTGCGCCCCGGCGAGGACCGCTGGCCACCGGGCATCACGGCCGAGTACATCGTCGGCCGCGAGATCGTCCCGATCTGCCGCCCGCAGGACCTGCGCGGCCGCCAGGCCCTGCGCGAACCGGCCCAGCTGCTCGCCCGACCCCTGCTGTATCACAGCAACTATCCGGACAACTGGCGGCTCTGGCTGGAGGCGGTCGGCGTGCCGCTGACCGCGCCGCTCAAGCCCAGCGCGGATTTCGAGCAGGTCGCGATGCTGGTACAGGCCGTGATGGCGGGCCTGGGCGTGGCCGTCGTGCAGCGCTGCCTGATCGATGAGGAGCTGGCGGCCGGCCGCATCGCCATCCCCTTCGAGCGGCCGGTCTCGATCGCACGCGGCTACATGCTGTGCACCCGCAAGAGCGGCCAGCCGCCGCGCGCGCTGCGCAGCCTCAGGCAGTGGCTGCTGGCCCAGGCCGGTTGAGCCGTTCTACGGCCTCTTTCCTCAATCCGGCGCCGCCAGCCCGAACAGCGCCGCACCGTTGTCCCAGGCGATGCGGCGCGCCGCCGCCGGCGGCAGTTCGCCCAGCCAGGCGCGCGCCTCGCCCATCAGACCCTCGTAGTACTGCCAGCGCTGGTTGACCCAGGTGTCCGAGCCGATCAGGAAGCGCTCGGGCTGCTCGCTCAGCAGCGCGCGCCAGGCCGGCGCGAGACGGCCGTCCTCGGTCAGACCCGGCCGGTAGGACAGCTCGCCCATCAGGCGCGGATAGCGTGCCAGCAGCTCGCGCACCCGCGCGACGGACGCGCCGGCTATGCCGGTATGGGCCCAGATCAGCCGCGCCTCGGGCGCGTGAGCCATCAGCTTGTCGACCGCGACATCATCCACATGGGCCAGCACCGCCAGGCCGCGCTCGGCCGCCAGCCGCATCAGCTGGCGCGCCACCGGGCCGTCGGCATGGGCGCTGTCGTAGAGATGGAATTCGCCGAGGCCGCGGTAGGGGCCGGCCGGCGTGCCGCGCGCCAACTCGTCCAGCACCATCTGGTAGATGGTCGGGTCGGCAAACCAGCCGGTGTAGTCGGCGCGGTTGCGGTACAGGCGCACGAAGGGCACGACGCGCACCCCGGCGGCACGCGTCGCCTCGCGCGCGCCGGCCAGGCTCAGGGTGCCGGCATTGGGCCGGCTGTTGGCGACGATGGCGCGCACGCCGCTGCGCTGCATGCGGCCCAGCACGTCGGCCAGCGGATGCGGCCCCTGGGCTTCCTCGTTGTAGTGCAGATGGGCGTCGAACAGCGGCCCTTCGTAGGGCACGGCCGCCGCAGCAAAGGCCCAGCCGGCCAGGCCCGTGGCCAGCAGCCAGCGCCAGGCCCCTCTCATGCCGCCTGCAGGCTGCGCTCGTGGCCGGCGATCAGCCGGCTGATGCGCGAGACCGAGAGCCCCAGCTCGCGGGCCAGCGCCGTCATCGACAGCCCGCCCTCGGTATGGGCGCGATAGAGCGCCTGCTCGCGCGAGCTGCTGTCGCGCAGCCAATGGCCCCAGGGGCGCGGGGTCGCCCGGCGCGGCGCCCGCGCGGCCCGGCCGCCGCCGGCCTGCGCCAGCTGGCGCTTCACAAAAGCCTCGTCGCCGAGAAAGATCTGCTGGCGCAGATGCGGCCAGATGTCCAGCTCAGGCTCGGCCGCCAGCAGCCTGGCGTAGCGCTCGGCAGCACGCCGCCGGTCGGCCGCACCGCGCGCCTCGCGGCCCAGCACATGGCCGAACAGGCCCTGCACATCCAGCCATGGCGGCGCCTCCTGCAAGCCGAGATGGGCAGCGAGGCTGTGCCAGGGCCAGTCGGTGCCATGTCTTGCCAGGCCCAGGCGCTGGGCGCTCAGGTCCACATAGCGGCAGACATCCAGCAGCAGCTTGTCGCGGTCGACCAGCAGCGCGCGGAAGCGCCCCTGGAAGACCGGCCCGTTGCCGCCATGGCGGCGGTTGAAGCCCTGGGTATAGACGCCGTTCAGATGACGCATCAGGCGTGACAGATTGGCTTGGCGGGTGTAGAGCAGCAGATGGTAGGCATCGTTGGCGAAGCTGTAGGCCAGCACCTGGGCATCGAAGCGCTGCACCGCTTGCGCGATGACGGCCAGCAGGGCCGCGCGGTCGACATCGTCCCGGAAGATCGGGGCGCCAAGCTCGCCGTGCGAGCTCAGCAGATAGACGGCGCCGGCGAATTCGATGCGTGCGGGTCTGGCCATGCTTCAAGTTAGAGCATGGTCCGTCAAAAGGCAAGTCCTGACCCCGCGCTGCGGCCCAGCGCGGCCGAAGGCGGCCAAATGGGACAGGACGCGTCCGCGATCTGCGGTACAAAGCCGGCAGCGCCCACTCCAACAGCCCCACCCACATGGCCACCAGCCTGCTCGCCCTGCTGGACGACATCACCAGCGTGCTCGACGATGTCGCCCTCCTGTCCAAGCTCGCGGCCAAGAAGACCACCGGCGTGCTGGGCGACGATCTGGCCCTGAACGCGCAGCAGGTGACAGGTGTTGCCGCCGAGCGCGAGCTGCCGGTGGTCTGGGCCGTGGCCAGGGGCTCCTTCGTCAACAAGGCCATCCTGGTGCCGGCCGCGCTGGCGGTCAGCGCCTGGGCGCCCTGGGCGGTGACGCCGCTGCTGATGCTGGGCGGCGCCTTTCTGTGCTTCGAAGGCGTCGAGAAGCTGCTGCACCGGAGCGCGCGCGACGACGAGGCCGGTGCTACGGCCGCAGACGCAGCCGCTCCGCTGCAGCGGCTGGAAGCGGACCTGGCGGCGCTGGAGCGCGACAAGGTCAAGGGTGCGGTGCGCACCGACTTCATCCTCTCCGCCGAGATCATCGCCATCACCCTGGGCACGGTGGCGGGCAGCGATTTCATGACCCGCCTGCTGGTGCTCAGCGGCATCGCCGTCGTGATGACGATCGGGGTCTACGGCCTGGTGGCCGGCATCGTCAAGCTGGACGACGCCGGCCTGTACCTGAGCCGCCGAAGCGCCGCCGCCGCGCGGCGCCTGGGCGCGCTGATCCTGGCCGCGGCGCCCTGGCTGATGAAGGCCCTGTCGGTGGCCGGCACGGCGGCCATGTTCATGGTCGGCGGCGGCATCCTGAGCCATGGCATCCCGGGCCTGCACGAGCTGGTCCGGCAGGCTCTGGCCGGCCTGCCGGCACCCGGCATGGTCCAGGGCCTGCTGAGCCTGCTGGCCGACGTGGCGGTGGGCCTGGTCGCGGGCAGCCTCTGCCTGGCCGGCGTGGCCGCGATGCAGAGGCTGCGCGGGCGCTGAACCGGGCGGGACGGGTTAAGCGTCGTGCTGGTAGGGCGGCAGGCGCGCGCCGCAGTCGCGGCAGAAACGCGCCTCGGGCAGATGGCCCTCGCTGAGGCATTCGTGGCAGCTGCGCGTGGTGGCCGGGCGCTCGCGGCGCTGCGCCGTCATCTCGGCGGTGACGATGCCGGTCGGCACCGCCAGCACGCCCCAGCCCAGCAGCATCATCAGCGAGGCGATCGCGCGGCCCAGGTCGGTCTTTGGCGTGATGTCCCCGAAGCCCACCGTGGTCATCGTCGAGATCGCCCAGTAGACGCTGGTCGGGATGCTGCTGAAGCCGTTGGCGGGACCCTCGACCACATACATCACCGTGCCCATGATCAGGACCGCCATCAGCACCACGGCCAGGAAGACCTGGATCTTGCGCAGGCTGGCGCGCAGGGCCTGGGCCAGCAGCGAGAACTCGGCCACATGGGCGCTCAGCTTCAGCACGCGGAACACCCGCAGCAGGCGCAACACCCGCACGTCCACCAGGGCGTAGAGCTCCGGCGCGATGAGGGCCAGGTAGGTGGGCAGCACGGCCAGCAGGTCGACGATGCCATAGAAGCTGCGCGCATAGCGCCAGGGATGGCGCACGCAGGCCAGGCGCAGCAGGTACTCCAGCGTGAACAGCGCTGTGAACAGGTATTCCAGCCAGACCAGGCCGGCGCCGTGGCGCAGCTTGATGGCGGCCACGCTCTCCAGCATCACCAGGATCACGCTCGCCAGCACCAGGGCGATCAGGGTCAGGTCGAAGGCGCGGCCGGCGCGCGTGTCGGCCTCGAAGATGATGGTGTACAGGCGCAGCCGCCAGCCGGTCAGGGGCCGGCCCAGGCGTTCGGCCTCGACGGTGGTCCTCGTGTTGCGAGCGGGTTGGTTTGGAGGCATAAACGCAGGGCGGATCAGGGCGCTGGCGCCAATGTAATGGCAGGCGCCGCCCGCGCGCCCGGCGCATCACCGAGAATCACGCCATGAAGACCCATCAGATCGAGATCCAGAAGTTCAAGGCCGCCGCCAACACCAGCAACGGCCTGATGATGCTCAAGGTGGATGCCCTGGTTTCCCCCAAGACGGCCGTGGAAGGCATCGAACCCAGCACCATCATCAGCATGACCGAGGCCAATGCCCGGGTGCTGATGGCCCTCCTGAAGGCCCAGCTGCAGGAGTTCGACAGCAAGAAGCCCAAGAGCCGCCACGGCCGCCACGGCTGATCCCGCGCCAGCGCCCGCAATCCGGTCCGAACCGAGAAGAACACGATGGAATACCCCCAGTACAACCCCAAGTCCGACAACCTGCCGCTCTCCGACGACGAGCTGATGGCGCTGGACGATGCGCTGGCCGCCCTGCCCGCCGATGCCGCCCTCAATATCGAGGCCATGGACGGCTATCTCAGCGCCCTGCTGCTGAGCCCGCAGGCCCTGGCCGAACTGCCCGGCGCGGCCTGGCTGCCCCTGGTCTGGGGCGGCGACGGGGCCGACGGCCACGCGCCCTTCGCCAGCGGCAAGCAGCGCAAGAAGCTCACCCTGCTGGTGCTGCGCCATCTGCACAGCCTGGCCTGCCAGTGGCGCGATGCGCCGCAGGCCTGGGAGCCCATCTTCAGCGTCGCCGAGCAGGAAGACGGCGAGGAACTGACCGACGCCGAGGACTGGTGCGCCGGCTTCATGCTGGGCGTGGAGCTGGCGGCCGAGGCCTGGGCGCCGCTGTTCGAGGATCCGGTGCTGGGCGAGGTGCTACGCCCCATCGTGCTGCTGGGCGGCGACGAGAGCCAGTTCGGCGAGGCCGAGCGCGCCCTGCTGGCCGACCCGGTGCAGCGCGACGCGCTGAGCCGCAGCGTGCCCGACGTGGTGCTGGCGCTGTACGAACGGCAACGCTGAGCCGCCGGCCGCAGCCGGCCGGGCTCGGTTACCATCGGACCTCGCCCCCGAGCTCCACCCCGATGCCCGCTGCGCCTGCAAGCCAGCCACGCCCCATGCTCGTGAAGATCTTCGCCATCGCCGGTCTTGCGGTCTGCCTCGTGCTGGCCCTGCACATGTGCCTGGGCCGGCGCCGGCAGCAGCAGCTGGAGGGCTGGTGGCAGGACGCCTGGGGCTGGCTCTTCGGCCGGGCCCTGCGCCCCTTCAATGCCCGCGAACGCCGTCGCGCCGCGCACCAGGCGGCGCTGGACGCGATCAGCCGCGCCAAGCGCATGCGCCCCGAGGACGACGAAGGCCATTGGGACGGCAACGTCTACCGGCCCAAGCAGTTCGAGAAGCCGCGCAAGCCGCATTGACCCCCTGCGCGCCCCCTTGTGGCCAGCGGCCCCGGGGCGCGCGATCAAAGCCGCGCATCTAGGGCTTGCAGCGCTTCCAGCGCGCCGCAGGCCAGGCCGAGGTCGAGGCTGCTGGCCACCTGCGCTTCGCGCGGATTGATGCGCAGCATGCGGCCCCGCAGGCGCAGCAGCACCTGCTGGCCGAACATCCGCACCGAGGGCACGGCCGTGCCCGCACCCAGCTCGATCACCAGCGGCCGGCGGGCCGCCGCCAGGCGTGGGGTCAGGTCTTGCGCCTGGATGCGCTCGCGCGCGTCGATCCAGGCCGCGTCGCCGAACATCAGCACATTGGGCCGCGCCAGCGCGCCGCAGCGCGGGCACAGCGGCAGCTCGCCCAGCAGCTCGCAGCGCTGGACATCGACCTCGGGGACGAAGCCCTCGGCGCTCCAGACGTCCGCGCTGCAGGGCCTGCTGCATTGCAGATGGAGCAGGGAGCCATGGCATTCCCAGACCTGGGCCTCGGCAAAACCGGCGCGCTGGAACTGGCCGTCGACATTGCTGGTGTAGACCAGCGCACCGCCATCGCTGCGCTCGCCCCAGCGGCGCAGGATCTCGAAGCCGGCATGCGGCCGCGTCTCGCGGTAGAGCTTCAGGCGGTGGCCATAGAAGCCCCAGGCCTGGCGCGGCGCGCTGGCGAAGCGCTCGGGGCTGGCCGCGGCGTAGAAGTCGATGCCGGCGGCGGCCAGCGCCGGGTAGGCGCGCCAGAAGCCCTCGCGGCCACGGAAGTCCGGCAGGCCGGAATCGACGCCCATGCCGGCCCCGGCCGCGATCACCAGCAGGTCGGCCTGCTCGATCAGCTCGGCCGCGTGGCGCAGCGCGGCATCGTCGTCAAGCATCGGCGGTGGAGACGGCCGTAGTGAGGGCGCCGCTGCGCGCCAGCACCGGCCGCAACGCGACGCCCGAATGCGAGCCCGAGGCGACCACGTCCTCCGGCGTGCCGGCCACGACGATGCCGCCGCCGGCGGTGCCGCCCTCGGGCCCCAGGTCGATGACCCAGTCGGCCTCGGCGATCACGTCCAGGTCATGCTCGATCACGACCACCGAATGCCCGCCGGCCACCAGGCGGTGCAGCACGCGGATCAGCTTCTCGACGTCGGCCATGTGCAGGCCCACCGTGGGCTCGTCCAGCACATAGAGCGTGTGCGGCGCTTTCTGGCCGCGGCGCGTGACGTCGTCGCGCACCTTGACCAGCTCGCTGACCAGCTTGATGCGCTGCGCCTCGCCGCCCGACAAGGTGGGGCTGGGCTGGCCCAGGGTCAGATAGCCCAGGCCCACATCCTTCAAGAGCTGCAGCGGGTGCGCGATATTGGGCATCGCGGCGAAGAACTCCACCGCCTCGTCCACCTCCATCGCCAGCACGTCGCCGATGCTCTTGCCGCGCCAGGTCACGCCCAGGGTCTCGGGGTTGAAGCGCTGGCCGTGGCACTGGTCGCAAAGGATCTTCACATCGGGCAGGAAGCTCATCTCGATGGTCTTCATGCCCTGGCCCTCGCAGCCGGGGCAGCGGCCGTCGCCGGTGTTGAAGGAGAAGCGCGCCGGCGCATAGCCGCGCGCCTTGGCCTCCAGGGTCTCGGCGAAGAGCTTGCGGATCGCGTCCCAGAAGCCGATATAGGTGGCCGGGCAGCTGCGCGGGGTCTTGCCGATCGGCGTCTGGTCGACCTCCAGCACGCGGTCCACCTGCTCGTGGCCCTCGATGCCGGCGCAGCCCGTCCATGGATTGGGCGCGCGGCGCAGCGGCACGGCCTGGGCCATATTGGCCAGCAGCACGTCGCGCGCCAGGGTGCTCTTGCCGGAGCCCGAGACGCCGGTGATCGCGACCAGGCGGTGCAGGGGCACGTCCACCGTGGCCTTGCGCAGATTGTGCAGATCGGCGGACAGCACGCGCAGCCGGGGTGCCGCCGGGTCGCCGAGCTCGACCTTGCGGCGCGGCTGCAGCGGGTGCAGCAGCGGGCGGGCCAGGAAGCGGCCGGTGACCGAGTCCGGCTGCAGGGCCAGCTGGGCGGCCGTCCCCTGGGCCACCACCGAGCCGCCGCGCTTGCCGGCGCCGGGGCCGATGTCGATGATGTGGTCGGCGCGGCGTATCGTGTCCTCGTCGTGCTCGACGACCACCAGGGTGTTGCCCTTGTCGCCCAGGGTGCCCAGCGCCTTCAGCAGGATCTGGTTGTCGCGTGGATGCAGGCCGATGGTCGGCTCGTCCAGCACATAGCAGACGCCCTGCAGATTGCTGCCCAACTGGGCCGCCAGGCGGATACGCTGGGCCTCGCCGCCCGAGAGCGTCGGCGCCGCGCGGTCCAGCGTGAGGTAGCCCAGGCCCACCTCCTGCAGAAACTCCAGCCGGCCGCGGATCTCGGCCACCACATCGCGCGCGATGTCGGCGTCGCGGCCGGTCAGCCGCAGGCCCTCGATCCAGGCCCGGGCCTCGCCCACGCTCCAGGACGCCACCGTGCTGATCGCCTGCGCCTCGAAGGTGACCGAGCGCGCCGCCGGGTTCAGGCGCGCACCCTGGCAATCCGGGCAGGGCTGGTCGGCCAGGCCCTCGACCTCGGCCTCCTCGGCCGGGAAGCTCTGCTCGCGGCCCTTGTTGTCCTTGTCCTGCTGCGAGTCATCCAGGGCCTTGCGCTGCTCGCGCGTCAGCGCAAGACCCGTCCCCACGCAGCTGCTGCACCAGCCGTGCTTGCTGTTGTAGCTGAACATGCGCGGGTCCAGCTCCGGATAGCTGGTGCCGCAACTGGGGCAGGCGCGCTTGGTGGAAAAGACCTTGACCGCGCCGATCGCCGCGGTGCTGCGCCCGGCCCTGATCGCGTCCTGCAGCCCGTCCAGCGGCGCCAGCAGGTGCAGCACGCCCTTGCCGTGGTCCAGGGCCTTGGCCAGCAGCTCGCGCAGCTCGGCCTCCTTGTCGGCGCTGATCACCAGGTCGCCGACCGGCAGTTCCAGGGTGTGCTCCTTGAAGCGGTCCAGGCGCGGCCAGGGCGCGGTCGGCAGGAATTCGCCGTCGACGCGCAGATGGCTGTGGCCGCGTGCCTTGGCCCATTTGGCGAGGTCCGTGTAGAGGCCCTTGCGGTTCACGACCAGCGGCGCCAGCAGACCGACATGCCGGCCCTTGTAGTCGCGCAGGAGCTGGGCGGCGATCGATTCGACGCTCTGCGGCTTGACCGGCGTGCCGTCGTGCACGCAATGCTGCACGCCCAGCTTCACATAGAGCAGGCGCAGGAAATGCCAGACCTCGGTGGTGGTGGCCACCGTGCTCTTGCGGCCGCCGCGCGAGAGGCGCTGCTCGATCGCCACCGTCGGTGGGATGCCCCAGACCGCATCGACCTCGGGCCGGCCGGCCGGCTGCACGATGGAGCGCGCATAGGCATTCAGCGATTCGAGGTAGCGGCGCTGGCCCTCGTTGAACAGGATGTCGAAGGCCAGGGTCGACTTGCCCGAGCCGGAGACGCCGGTGATGACGTTGAACTTGCCGCGCGGGATCGAAACATCGACCGACTTCAGGTTGTGCTCGCGGGCGTTGACGATGCGGATGGCCTCGTCCTGCGCGGCGCGGCGTGCGCGCACGATGCTCTGCAGCGGCCGGCCCTCCTCGACGGCCAGCGCCGGACGGTCCATGTGCAGCGCGTAGTCGCGCAGGGCCTGGGCCGTGTGCGAGCGCGGATGCTCCTTGACCTCCTCCGGCGTGCCCTGGCAGACCAGCGCGCCGCCGTCCTCACCGCCCTCGGGGCCGAGGTCGATCAGCCAGTCGGCCGCGCGGATCACGTCGAGGTTGTGCTCGATCAGGATCAGCGAGTGGCCGGCCGCCAGCAGCTTCCTCATCGCCCGCATCAGCTTGGCGATGTCGTCGAAATGCAGGCCGGTGGTCGGCTCGTCGAACAGGAACAGGGTGCCCTTCTTCGCGACCGCCTGGCGGGTCTTGCTGGCGCTGCTCGCCGCCTCGGCCAGGAAGCCGGCCAGCTTCAGGCGCTGCGCCTCGCCACCCGACAAGGTCGGCACCGGCTGGCCCAGCTTGATGTACTCCAGGCCCACATCGACGATGGGCTGCAGCTTGGCCACCACCTCGCGGTCCTCGCGGAAGGCCGCGACCGCCTCGCTGACGGTCAGCTCCAGCACGTCGGCCACGCTGAGTTCCCGTTCACCGCGCGACAGCTTCACGTCCAGCATCTCGGCGCGGTAGCGGCGGCCGTCGCAATCGGGGCAGCGCAGGTAGACGTCGGAGAGGAACTGCATCTCCACATGCTCGAAGCCCGAGCCGCCACAGGTCGGGCAGCGGCCGTCGCCGGCATTGAAGCTGAACATGCCGGCCGTGTAGCTGCGCTCGAGCGCCAGCGGCGCGTCGGCGAACAGCTTGCGGATCTCGTCGAAGGCGCCGACATAGCTGGCCGGGTTGGAGCGCGCGGTCTTGCCGATCGGCGACTGGTCGACGAAGACGGCATCGGCCAGGTGGTCGGCCCCCAGCAGGCGGTCGTGCGCGCCGGGCGCTTCGGTGGCCTGGCCGAAATGGCGGGCCAGCGCCGGGTAGAGCACGTCCTGCATCAGGGTGCTCTTGCCCGAACCGGAGACGCCGGTGACCACCACCATGCGCTGCAGCGGGAACTCGACGCTGACGTTCTTCAGGTTGTGCTCGCGCGCGCCTTCCAGGATCAGGCGCGGCGTGCCGGCCTCGACGATGCGCTTGATGCCCATGCCCACCTGCTTGCGCGCGCCGAGATAGGCGCCGGTCAGGGTGTCGGCGCTGCGGATCTGCTCCGGCGTGCCGTCGAACACGATGGCGCCGCCCTTCTCGCCCGGGCCCGGGCCCATGTCGATCAGGCGGTCGGCGGCCAGCATCACGGCCGGGTCATGCTCGACGACGACCAGGGTGTTGCCGGCGTCGCGCAGGCGCTGCATCGCCTGCACGATGCGGTTCATGTCGCGCGGGTGCAGGCCGATGCTGGGCTCGTCCAGCACGAACAGGGTGTTGACCAGGGAGGTGCCCAACGCCGTCGTCAGGTTGATGCGCTGCACCTCGCCGCCGCTCAGGGTGCGGCTCTGGCGGTCCAGGGTCAGATAGCCCAGGCCGACGTCGCAGAGGTATTTGAGGCGGTTGCGGATCTCGTCCAGCAGCAGTTTCAGCGCCTCGTCCAGCAGGCCGCTGGGCAGCTGCAGCTCGTCCATGAAGCGGCGCAGCCGGTGCATGGGCAGCTGCATCAGGTCGTGCAGATGCAGGCCCGGCAGCGCCTCCAACTGGGCGCGGCTCCAGTCCACGCCCACGGGCAGGAAACGCTCGGCCACCGGCAGGCCGGCATCGGCCAGCGCCTTCGAGCCCAGGCGCCACAGCAGCGCCTCGGTCTTCAGCCGCGCGCCGCGGCAGCTCGGGCATTCGGTATAGCTGCGGTACTTGGACAAGAGCACGCGGATGTGCATCTTGTAGGCCTTGCTCTCCAGGTAGTCGAAGAAGCGCTTGACCCCGTACCACTGCTTGTTCCAGTTGCCGTTCCAGGCCGGACTGCCGTTGACCACCCAGTCGCGCTGGGCGGGGGTCAGCTGGTTCCAGGCGGTGTCGCGCGGGATGCCGGCCTCGCCGGCGTACTTCATCAGGTCGTCCTGGCATTCCTTCCAGGCCGGGGTCTGCATGGGCTTGATGGCGCCGCCGCGCAGGGTCTTCTTCTCGTCCGGGATCACCAGGCCCAGGTCGACGCCGATCACCCGGCCGAAGCCGCGGCAGGTCTCGCAGGCACCCATGGCCGAGTTGAAGGAGAACAGCGGCGGCTGCGGGTCCTGGTAGCGCAGATCGCTGTCGGGGCAGTGCAGGCCGGTGGAATAGCGCCACAGCTCGGGTTCCACGCCCTCCTCGGCACCAAGCACGTAGACATTCAGACGCCCGCCGCCGCGCTTCAGGCACAGCTCGATCGCCTCCATCGCGCGCTGCTTGTCGGCGCCCTGGAGGCGGAAGCGGTCCGCCACCACGTCTAGGACCTTGCGCGGCCCGGTGGGCGTGGCCACCTCGCGCTCGGCCTGCACACGGGTGAAACCGCTGGCCGACAGCCATTGCTCGACCTGCTCGGCGCTGGTGTTTGCGGGCAACTCGACCGGAAAGGTCAGAATCATCCTGGGATCAGATGCCGCGCTCCGGTCCATCAATTCGGCATAGATCGTCTGCGCCGTGTCGTGCCGCACCGGCAGCGCGGTCTGGCGATCGAACAGCTCGGCGGCGCGCGCGTAGAGCAGCTTCAGGTGGTCGTTCAACTCGGTCATGGTGCCGACCGTGGAACGGCTGGTGCGCACCGGGTTGGTCTGGTCGATCGCGATCGCCGGCGGCACGCCGTCCACCTTGTCCACCGCCGGCCGGTCCATGCGGTCCAGGAACTGGCGCGCATAGGCGCTGAAGGTCTCGACATAGCGGCGCTGGCCCTCGGCGTAGAGCGTGTCGAACACCAGGCTGGACTTGCCCGAGCCGCTGGGGCCGGTGACCACCGTCAGCTCCGCGGTGCGGATGTCCAGGTCCAGATTTTTCAGATTGTGTTGACGCGCGCCGCGGATGCGGATCAGACCTTCGGACATGACGTAGCAGCCTCTGGGAGAACAGGACCGGACATTCTAGGGAGCCGCACCGTCCATTCCTGTCAGCAGGTCTTGCGGGGAGACGCCGCCGCTGCAAGCCCAGGCCGCGCCGTCTGTCAATGCCCAATGGGCAGGACCGGCCATGGCGTTGCGCTGGAGCGCGGGCCGGGCAACAATTGGCCCCAAGGTCGGCCTTTGTTCGCAAGACCAAGGGAAAACCCGAAGACTCACCATGGAGTCGGTCGGGGCATCCGTTCATCCGGCTGGCTCACCCAGCCAGCCCCGACCCGACCGGTTTGAAGATTCAGAGGCTCATATGACTACCGCGACGCTCTCGATAGCCAGGCACCTCCGGTTGGCTGCGCCCCTGCTGGCGCAGGCGGGCGGGGACGCGCCCCAGCGGCGCGACCGGCCGGCGTCCGGTGCCGGCGATGAGCCGCAGACCCAGGCCCCGGTGCCGACGGTGCTGCTGGTCGAGGACAACCACATCAACCAGGTCGTCGCGCTGGAATTCCTATCCCTGATGGGGGTGCAGAGCCGCCTGGCCAAGAACGGGCTGGAAGCGGTGTCGCATTGCCTGGAGGCGGCGCCGGATCTGGTGCTGATGGACATCCAGATGCCCGGCATGGACGGGCTGGAATGCGCGCGCCGCCTGCGCGAGCTGCAGCGCGAGGGCCGCCTGCCGGCCTTCCCCATCCTGGCGCTGACCGCCCATGCGCTGGAGAGCGACGTGATCGCCAGCATGGACGCCGGCATGGACGAGCACCTGACCAAGCCGCTGGACTTCGTCGCCCTGCGCAGCCGCCTGGGGCGCTGGCTGAAGCTGCCGGGCCTGAACTGAGCCCGCCGGGCCGGCCGCCGCCAGCCCTCCACCAGGTGCGCCGGGCCGGGGCGCCTCAGGCCCCGCCGAGAAAGCGCTCCACCAGCGCGAACTGCTCCGGCACATTGAGCGCCGGCGCATGGCCGCAACCGGCAATCGTCGCGACCACGGCGCGCGGGCCGCGCACCCGCATCGCCTCCGCCGTCTCCTCCAGCAGCAGGTCGGAGTCCTCACCGCGCAAGCACAGCACCGGCAGATCCAGGCGGTCCCAGGCCTCCCAGCGCTCGTAGTCGTCGGGATGGTGGATGAACTGCTGCACCATGGCCGGGTCGTAGTGCGGCGTCACCCGGCCGTCGGGCAGGCGCCGCACCGAGGACTCGGTCAGGCGCCGCCACTGCGCATCGCTGAGCCAGCCATAGGGCTTGTAGACCTGGCGGAAATACTGCTCCAGCTCGCTGACCGTCGCGAAGGCGGCCGGCGCGCCCGCATAGCTGCGGATGCGCGCGATCGCCGGCGCGGCCAGCGAGGGGCCGTTGTCGTTCAGCACCAGGCGGCGGATGCGGCCGCGCAAGGGCCCGGCCGCGGCCAGGGTGCCGATGGCACCGCCCATCGAGGTGCCGACCCAATGGAACTCGCCCAGCCCCAGCTGGTCGACCAGGGACACCGCCAGCCTCACATAGAAGTCCAGACAGTACTCGCGCGCCGGGTCCGGGCTCCATTGCGAGAGCCCGCGGCCGAGCGTGTCCGGGCAGATCACGCGGTAGCGTGTCGCCAGGTGCTCGGCCAGGTCGTCCATGTCGCGGCAGGTGCGCGCCAGGCCGTGCCAGGCGATCACCACCTCGTCATGCCCCGCGCCCCACTCCAGGTAGTGGATCTCGCGGCCCTCGCAGTGCAGGTAATGGGAACTGGCTTGCATGGCTGACATCTCGGGACGACGGCGGGTGGTTCTCTTCTTCAGTCGGGCACGCGCAGCGTGTTGCCGCTCATCGTGATCGCGTCGGCGGCGGCCGGCGTGGCCGCGATGGCCGGCATGTTGGCGGCGGTCAATGCCGGCGCGCTGCCGGGCGTGCCGCCGCGCGGCACGGTGCGCACCACCTGGCTGGGCGGCAGGGCCTTGTTGCTGCTCAGCTTGTCGTAGACCGCATCGAGGCCGCGGAAGAAGTACAGGTGCAGGGGCACGAAGCGCGTGTCGTAGCCCGGCAGCACGGCGGGCAGGCCGATGAAGCCGTCGAAATGCTGGGCATTGGTGACCTCGATATAGCTGAGCTGGCTGCTCGCGCCTTCGACCGACTTGTTCAGCGCCGTGTAGGGCCGCGAGCTGTGGTTGACCGGGATCAGCGCGTCCGAACGGCCATGCACGATCAGGGCCGGCTTGCCGTGCAGATTGCCGCTGCGCCGGGTCTCGTCGATGCCGGTCTGCAGGGCCTTGGCGGCGGCATCGCTGCCGGTCAGCAGATTGCGCAGGCAGGCCGCGCCGTCGGCATTGAAGTCCTGCAGGCCGCTGCTGGGCGAGAAGGACAGCAGGTCGCGCAGCGGTGCGCCGGGGCTCAGGTTGTTGATCAGCTGCACGCCGTCCGAGGGCGGCACGCCGTTGGCATAGGCGAACATGCGCGCCAGATTCGCGCCGGCCAGGGCGTTGGGCACGCCGGCCGCCGTGGTGGAGCCGAAGCTGTAGCCGCACAGATGGTCCTTGACGCTGGAGCGCGACAGCGCATTGGCGAAGGTCACGGTCACGGCCGGCGCCACCTCGAAGGCGGCATGCGAGGCGTGCAGCAGGTCCGCGTCGGCCTCCCAGCCGTAGGCATGCAGCTTGGCCAGCGCCTCGTCGGCCTGGGCCGCGGTCGTCGTCGCGCTCAGCAGGCCCTTGGCCTTCAGCGCGGCGCAGCGGTTGGCCGCGAAGCTGGGCACCACATAGGCAGCCCCGGGGGCCGCCGCCAGCTGGGTCGAGATCGAGGCGCAGGACTGGAACAGATTGGCGTAGCTGGTGTAGTCGAACAGGGCCTTGCCATAGGTCGTGACGGCATTGCCGCCGCGCTGCACCGAGACATTGAGCGTGGCCGGCAGCTCCAGCGCCGGCTCGGCCACGGCCACGCCGTCGATCAGACCCTCGCTGTCCAGCTCCGCCGCGGCCAGGGCCGCCGCGCCGCCGTTGGAGATGCTGGAGGCGATCACCAGGGTGTTGTCGGGCTTGATCTGCACCTGCTTCTGATCGCCGATCACGCGGCCATAGCGCTCGTTCAGCACATAGAAGGCGAACTTGACGGCCTGCAGGGTGAAGAGGCCCCAGTCCTTCTCCGGATTGCGCTGGGAATGCGCGTGCTTGAAGGCCAGGCGGTTCGGCGTGGCGCTGTTGAAGGCGGCCAGCTCGGTGCTCGTCAGATTGGCCCGGAAGGCGGCCTTGCTGCCCGCCGCGGCCGAGGTCGCGCGCGTGCCGTCGATCAGCGGCACGGTGTCGCTCATCAGGTCGTGGCCGGCGCTGTGCGTGCCCTTGTCGGTATAGGCCACGGCGCAGCCGCGCTTGAGGCCCCATTCGCCGGTGGAGATCGCGCCGTAGACGCCGCGCGAGCCCGAGGAGGTGGCGGTGATGATGCAGGGCTTGGCCGGGTCGAAGGAGCCGGGCACCTGCACCATCAGGGTGACGTTGCGCTGGCCGCTGCCGTCGTCGCTGAAGGCCAGGTATTCGCTGCCGGCGATCTTGCCCTCGCCCGTGCCCACCGTGCCGTCGGCCGCCACGTTCGGCCCGTAGAGCGTGCCGTAGCCGCCGGCCGTGGTGGTGTCGACCAGGGCGCGGTAGTTGTTGTAGATGGCGACGCGGCGCAGCTCGGCCGCGGTGGGCTTGAGCGCGTCGGCGAACAGCGGTGCCGCGGCCGAGGCCAGGCCCGTGCGGCCGAGGCCGCCGGTCAGCAGGTCATCGCTGACGCCGTCATAGGTGAGCACCGTGTAGCCTGCGATGAAGTCGGGCCGGGCATTGACCTCGATGGTCGGGGCGTCGTTGCCGCAGGCGGCCAGGCTGGCCGCCAGTCCGGCCGCCAGGGGAAGTGCGAAACCACGGCCCGTGCCTTTGTTGTCTTCTTTCTTCTTCACGCGAGTCTCCTACTGTTTGTTGACGACGAGGGAACGCAGGGCGAGCGCGCGGGCGCGCAAGCGCCCGACGATGCCCGTGGGGAAGTGATAGACGGCCAGCACGAAGAGCAGGCCCAGCCACAGCAGCCAGCGCTCCGGTGCGATCAGCTGCGACAGCAGCGGGATGCCCTCGACGGCGCCCGCGCCCAGCTTCATCAGGTCCTGCAGATAGCTCTGCGCCAGCACGAACAGCACGCTGCCGATCACCGCGCCGTAGATCGTGCCCATGCCGCCGATCACGACGATGAGCAGGATGTCCAGCATGATCTCGAAGGACAGCGAGGTGTCCGGCCCGTTGTAGCGCAGCCAGAGCGCCAGCAGCGCGCCGGCGCAGGTGGCGAACAGCGCCGCCAGCACATTGGAGAGCGTGCGGTAGACCACGCTGCGGTAGCCGATCGCCTCGGCGCGGAAGTCGTTCTCGCGGATCGCCTGCAGCACGCGGCCGAACGGCGAGTTGACGATGCGCAGCATCGCCAGCACCAGGGCGACGGTGGCGAAGAACAGCAGGTAGTAGGCGGCGAAGCGCCCGTCGATGCTGGCGCCCAGCAGCGGCTCCTCCAGGTATTCGGTACCCGGCTGCAGCGCCAGCGGCACCTTGAAGTTCAGCCCGTCCTCGCCGCCGGTGAAGTCCGAAAGCTGCGAGGCCAGGGTCAGGAAGGCCGAGGCCACGGCCAGGGTGATCATCGCGAAGAAGATGGCCTTGACGCGCAGGCTGAACAGGCCGATCAGCAGCGACAGCAGGAGCGACACGATCAGCGCGCCGGCAAGACCCGTCCCCACCGCCGCCCAGCCCTCGCCCATGCGGGTGCTGGCGATCGCGATGC
>Ga0255338_1002250_pt1 | contig 29454 bp, 27 predicted proteins | sample MeOH1_35cm_T4_19_FD_203715 | JGI IMG/M metagenome (GOLD analysis project Ga0255338, IMG submission 203715) | Sandy soil microbial communities from University of British Columbia, Vancouver, Canada - MeOH1_35cm_T4_195 | ecosystem: Engineered > Artificial ecosystem > Sand microcosm > Unclassified ... | reverse complement strand
ACAGGGAACACCGAAGGCACACTGAGCAACGCCTGCCGCCTGACCTCATTCGGCATTCCGTTCGTGGGCAAGTCCCTTAGTGTGACGCGCCTGACACGGGTCCCGTCGCGCACCTCCCAAATCGCCTGCGGGATGTCAGCGATAAGGGCGCGATCAATGGCCTGCTTCGTTGAGGCGTTTAGGCGCCAAATCTTCGTGGTTTGTCTCGTCGAGCTATACCCGCCGTTCGTTCGGTCAACGTTGAAGAACGGTGCCACAAGGTCGTGATAGTTTCTGGTTCGCAGTCTCTCTCGAATGTCCCTTGAACTAAAGTACAGCGCGGTTGGATCGCTCTTGTGTTGCCGCTCTCCTTTTCGGGCGGTTACGAGAAGATCGATTAGGACGTGCTGGCGGTGCGTTACGTGTTGCCTTCCGCCACGGGCGCGGATGGCGGTCAGGGAGAGATCCGGAAGCTGCTCCACGAGAGTTTTCGTGAAATCAGTCCGTTCCAGTTCCAGAGTCATGATGATTGAGTCCTCCGAGTTTCAGGGTGTCCGGTGCGGTGTTGGGTTGACTGCGTGTTCTTGAAGGCTTCCGGTGATCTCGCGGAGTCTTCAGTTGCTTGGGGGGCGTGGCGTGGTTCGGGCGCGTTGCCCAACGTCATCGGGAAGGTGTGCCGGGGGTGATGGGGGTCTTTCTCTGGGGTATGGTTTATTCGCGACACCCGCATCCGCCTGCTATAACCGACGTGTGAGGTACGGGGGCTGGCTGGGCATCGACGTTTGTGTGTGGGGCCGGTTCGGACGGTTATATCGCCAGGAAAGGATTCCCGCGCCTGCCCACGGGTCGGTCCAATTGGTCCTTGGCTTTCCACCGTCGCCACCAGGCGGGTGGAAGTTCCGCCCGAGAGTCTGAGGGTCGTCTGGAGGTGGGGGCTCCAGTAGGGGGAAGGTATAAACACGAGTCTGGGTAGAACTGCGTTCCCAGCCGGATGGGACCCTCGCGCGCTAAAAGTTGCTGCGCCTGAGTGAGTCTTTATTCTTTGGGGGGCTTTTTAACAGACGCAGAGGGGGGGAGACGAGACAATAAGTGGGCACCTTCGAGGCAGGTGTGCTGTTTAGATGCCGCGTTCAGATCGCGCCGCGGCGTGGCCCGCCATGTTTCGCTGGGCGAGCCGGGCCCACCACCTCCGGTCGGCCTCGGAACCGTGGCGTGAATTGCCCAACGCCGAAGTTAACGAATTCCACAAGCATATGGCTCGGGGTTGTGCGACCCTCGTAGTATTTCAAATGAACTAGATTTGACGCCGCAGTTCAAAGCTATGAACCGCACAAGGAGGAACGCTTGAAGCGCGATGCTGCTGCTTTTATGCGAGAAGAAGTTATCGCGGCGAATCTGCGGTATGGTTCAGTCGCCGACCCGCTGCGTGACCGAGCTTATGCGCACATTGTTGCAAAGGTATTCCTTCTCAACCCTAAGAAAGCGTTGTCTGTCGAGCGTATTCGCGAGGAATGCCGCACGTTACTCGGTAACGGCGGAAAGCCATCGCGCGAAAGCATTCAGATAGCGATCGCGAATCTCGAGAAAAATAATCTCATCGCTCCGCAGGGAAATGCGTACGTAATGGGCAAAGCTGCTGCCCGTAAACTGCTGCAGCAGGTAGAAGCGCGCCGATATCAAATTGGCGCAGTGCTCGATCGCCACATCCCGGAAGTTGCGGACCCTGCCGTTCTTCGCGCTTGGTTCGAAGCCGCGGCTATAGCGTACTTCAGTCGGTACGGGGATCGCTGGGTTGCTTCGGTTGCGCGTACGGTCAAAGAGATGCGGATTCCCGACGTGGGCGACTTGGCCGCCATCCTTGGACCCACGTTCGCGCAGCATCACCTCGATCAATTCGCCCAAGATTTGGTTACGGGTTTTCGTGCATTCCTCGTAAGCGACGATCCTGCGGACAATCAAGTGCTTTGGCATTACGGCCGCTCGATGTTCGCAGCTAGGCTAATGGCTGCAGATCTGTCGGTTGACCCAATCTCCGGGCGGGAGTTGGCTGACTCCATCATTGTTCTGGACACAAACATCCTGTTCGATATAGTGCTCGACCGACACGGGATGGAGGCATCGCTCGATCGGTTGGCCGCTGCGCTCAGTGCTGCCCGCATCCGCGTCGGGTATACTCACCTAACTCTCACCGAATATCAGGGGGTGGTTGATCGCTGGGAACAAGACACTCTCCAGATGTTAGCCAAGCACGGCAGCGTTGTGGTGTCGGAAGCGAGCGATGCGCACGTTCGGGGCGCAATCGCAGCAGGTTGCGCCGCACATGAGGATTTCAAGCGGTACTACACGGAGCTTCGACACCTCCCCGAAAGTATGGGCTCGCTCAAGCTTGAGGTTTTCGAAGAACCCGCGCAGGAATCGGCTTTGGCCGCAGGACTTCGAGATGAGCAGTTGATAACTCGAATCCAAGGCATTAAAGCTGAACGCTATGGGAAGCCTAAGAAGCGCGAAGCCGCCGCGCATGATGCAGCCCTCACGATGTTTACGATAAAAGAGCGAGACCGCGACCAAGGCGCGTGGGTTCTAAGCGGTGATACCACGATGCTGCTGCTTTCTTCCCGTCTCTCACGGCCGAACGGTTTACCGACTTGGCTTGGACTCGAGGCTGTTCTGCAGATTCTAGCTGTTGAAGAGGAGGGTTCAGGTCAGGACGCCAGCGACTTCGCTCCCATTTTGTCTCGGCTCATTGCCGCGGAGGTAGAGGAAGTGAATCCGCTAACCTTCCATCTGAGTGACTTACGTGAATTGGACAATCTGGAGCGTGACACAAGCGCCCTTACACCTAATGAGCTTTTGGACACCTGTCGCGCGATCGCACGTCAACGGCTACTTGGTGCAGGGCGCGATAACCGCGAGCTACGGCTCGTCGCCGCGCGGGCTCTGAATGAGGCCCAAGCCAGGCGCGGTGCGGACGCGGAAAGTGCGAAAGTCATTGCCTCCGTCGCCCTTAACCAAAAAGAGGAGGCGAAAGAAACCGCCGCCGCATTACAGAAGGAACGGGACGATGTCCTTGAAACATTGCTCTCTGATCGCGCTTCAACGGAGGCCAAGCGCATCAAGCGGCGCGCATTCACATCACTGATCGGCAAGACCGTACTGTGGCTAGGCGGCGTTGTGCTTGCGGCTTTCATCATCTATGCAGTACTCGAGGCTGGCCTCCCAGGAACGAGCGTAAGCGATGCCATTTCTCTCATTATTTCTGTTGCCACGCCCCTTGCACCGGCCCTAGCTGTATGGCATCGGTCGATATGGCCAGCCTACCGTACTAAGGTTCGCGGTGCGGCGGCGGAAGCCCGCGAATTGGTAGAAGAACAGTACAATGTCGAGAAAGCGCAGTCGAAACAGAAAGCGACTGGCGCGCCTTTCTCCAAAACCTAGGAGACCCGCACTGGCGGTCGTCGACATCTGGCCGCATGGTGCAAATCGAGCAGGACTGTGCCCTCTGTGAGAAGGCGTCCTCCAGTACGATCTGCCGCTCTTTCGGACGGAAGTTCAACGGGCAGCTTCGAGGATCTGAGCCGATACCGAAGTTGATGACAGACGACAAGACCCGGGCACCAAATGTTGTGCTACCAAGGCCGCGCGCGGCATGCGTATTTCAGGGCGGTCCCGGCTGTTGTTGCGTTGTTGCTCTTCTGGATTACGGGATTTCGTAAGCAGCTCAAAACGGGAGAGTCCGAGTGTCCAAACGCGTACTCATAGTTGAAGATGATCCAAACCAGCGTGCGGCATATGCGGCTCTCTTGTGCTACACTGGGTACGTGGTGGATGAAGTAGGTTCGGCAACGGATTGCGTCACGTATTTGGGAGAACGGACACCTGATGTCATTCTTCTCGAAGTTGTATTGCCAGACACAAATGCACTTCACGTCCTGCCTTCAATCAAGGCCATCGCAGGGTCTGAGGAGATGCGGATCGTTTGTATGACTGCGAGCGACGTTAGTCCTGCGCGGGTGAAGGCGGCGGGGTGCGATGGCTTCTTGCAGAAGCCCTTTGACGGGGCCGCACTTGTTCGGGCGCTGGAAGTCGCGTTCGGTGAGAATACGGCCGGGCCGGGGTAGGAATGCACGTGAACTGCGTACGGTGGCCTTGCTCCTGTGCCGCGATGATTACGAACCAACAAGCCATATCTGAATCAGGCCTACTCGATGGGCAGCCAGAACGTAAATGTTGAGCCCCGGCCAGGCTGGCTCTCAACGGTGAGATCGCCTTTCAACGCTCGTGCAATATGGTAGCTCATTGCGAGACCAATTCCCGAGCCCGGTTGTTGTCCCGCTGTTCCAAACCGACGGAACTCTTCAAAGACGCCCTTTTGCTCCTCCTCCGACAAGCCCGGTCCGGTATCACGGACTTCGATGGCAACCCAATGGTGACCTCCGGGTGCGTATACACGATCGCGTCGGGCAACCGCGACGGTAACACTCCCCTGCTCGGTATACTTGACTGCGTTTGATAGCAAGTTGGTAAGGACCTGCCGGACGCGTGCGGGGTCGCTCTGAATGCTGGGCAGCTCATGTTCTATTTCGAGGGTGAGATTCAGTCCCTTCTCGTCGGCCTGCATGCGGGATTCATCGACGCACTCCTTAACTACATTTGTCACGTCCATCACTTCGTGATCGGTCCTGAGTTCGCCGGATTCAGCGCGCGCAAGCGCGAGCATGTCGCTTATCAGATCCAGCGCCGCGCGAATTGAACTACGTGCCCGGCCAACGCTCTCTTTTTGCCGCCCAGTCAATGGGCCAATAATCTCCTCTTCGAGCAATTGCAGGTAACCATCAGCGGCCCCGAGGGGGTTTTTGACATCATGACTAAATCCGCGCACGAGTTTGGATCTGCTTTGGATTACACGATTCACCTCCTCTCTACTTTCCTCCGCGATGACTCGGGCTTCACGTTCTCTCGCCAGCAGCTGCTCGCGCTCGGCCGCGATTTTGACGCGTTCCGTGACATCACGGAAGTAAACAGAAAGTCCATCCGCAGACGGATACACGCGGACATCCGCCCAGATGCCGAGTGGCGGAACGAACTCTTCAAATTCTACCGTGTGTTGTTCTCCCATCGCTCGGCGAAACTCTCGCTCGTAAATCGTGCCCTTCGTTTGGGGATAATCCCAAAGAACTTTACCAAGCAACTCCTGACGCGGAACCGTCATGACCCGCTCGGCCTCACGGTTCACAAAGGTAAAGCGCCAATCCCGGTCCAAGGCGAAGAATGCATCAGTAATGCTCTCGAGAATCGCGGTGAGCTTCGCTTGTCGAGTGTCGAGTTCCTGAGCAAGGGACCGATATTTTCTCCCAAGCTTCGCAACGATCAGCCCTGAAAGGAGTGCCAGGCCCGCAAGACAGACTGTGAGCAAGTTGGCGACGCTTTCCATTGAGCGCATCTCATTTCTTCGGATCGCAGCCGCCTGATCAATCGCACGATTGACTTGAGTAACGGTCGACATCACCTCACGGAAACGGGCCTGCTGCGCCGACAGGCGCGACAGATACACAGAACGCGAGAGGGCCCCCTCATACAAGGAATCACGTAGCGCATCCACCGGCTGCAGTTGGTGGCGGAGCAGCACGACTGGTTCATACACAGCAGGTCCCAGGACACGAGCAAGAGCCAGTAGCTCCGTGTACTCCTGCATTCGTAGCGCCCGCGCCTGCTCGCGCGCTTGAGCGAACCGCGTTTCCCCGGTGAACAGGTACCCAAGCGTGCCCTCCGCTTCAAGCGCCAATTGACGCTGGATCTCAATGAGTTTTGCGCGCGCTGGATTCAAATCCCTGATGAATTCTTCCCGAACCGCTGTCGTCCTGCGTTGGACCAACACAGGGACCACAATGAGCGATACAAGGGACAGGAGTACAAAGATCAGAGGTACTTCGGATTTCCACGGTCGGAATCGTTCTATCGGCATCTAGCACTCCCATTCGACCCGGAGGGATCTGGCGGTCACTTCGCGCGCCCCCCCGAAGCCGCTGCCGTTTAGACGCAGGCTTGGAAGTCTCGACCCGGTGTGGGTGCAGCGAGATGAATCCAGGCGAGGTCAGAAAACGTGGGCTGCAAGCAGTGTGCATTGGAAGAGCACATGGTTTCGAAGGTCCTCTTTGCCCTCTCCGTATCGGGGGGACGCCCTTCAGGGAGGGCAAGAGGAGAGCCGAGACAATTAGTGGGCACCTTCGACGTGTGTCCTACTCAGAGGACATCTGTGCACGCTCGGTATCGGCGCCCCGGACGCGTGGGCTAATCATCTTTGAGTGGGTCGCCGGAATTACAGCGTGTACGCGCGGGGGTGGACACGACGTACGTTTCAGCGTAGGTTGAAAAGTCCAATGATCCGTGTCCGCCTCAAGGAGCTGCTTCAGGATCGCCACCTGTCGCTGCGCGAACTGGCCCGCCGTTCAGATACACACCCTGACGTGTTGTCACGTTTCGGTCGAAACACTACCGGCGGAATCTCCTACGACCTGCTGAATCGCCTTTGTCGTGCGCTCGCGTGCCAACCCGGTGATCTCCTCGAGTACCTCCCCGAAGTGACTCAGATCAACCTTTTCACAGACGAGGAGGATTGAGATGCCTGAGTTTCACATCGAATTAGAGCTGCAAGGACTCAAGCTGAAGATCAGGGGAAGCCGAGAGGACGTTCCCGCAGCGATGCACCAAATCGGTCGCCAGGTGACAGGACTGCTTAACCCCATCGCCGAGGTTGTAGAAGGGGAAGTCGTCGAGGAGACACCCTCCGGCAAGCCGGAAGTGATCGCAGGAACTCCGGTCACCGCTGCGAAGAAGCGTACTTCACGAAAGCCGAAGCGTGTATCGAGCACCGCGAATGGTGGAGGGGCCTCCTCAGATGACGTGGTTAACTGGAACCACGACCCTTCGAAATGGGGATACCCGCTGAAGACGTGGAAGGGGTGGGAGAAGGCGATCTGGCTTCTTTACGTCATCTCACAGGAAACATCCCCCAGCGAGCTGACGAGCAGCCAGATCGTGCAGACCTTCAACGCAAAGTTCACGAGCGCTGGTACGTTGGCGCACATTTCCGTGAATCGCGACCTCGCGCGTCGGCAGATGGCTCCCGATCTGCTGGTGCACCAGAACGATGGCCGATGGAAGCTGCTTGATAACGGTGTGTCCATGGCCCAAGTACTCGTCGCGGCAGCGCTTGGGAAGGAAGCTGTTACGGCAAATGCGTAACATCGTATGGGGTTGATTGAGAGGAACGCCCTTGTAGAGTCGCTGTCGCCCCCGCTCGACCGTGTTCTCGCGGCGCAGCTCGTCGATGAGTTTATCTCGGCCGAGCGGAGGTACATCCAGCGTGACTGGGAACCTGCGGAGCTGGACGGCGGCCAGTTTGCCGAAGCGCTCGCCCGCATCATCTACCATCAAGACTCCGGCACGCTAAACCACACCAAGAAGGTTAGTGAATACGCCGAGTACATTGAAAGTAGTAAAGTCCCTCATGCGATGCCCCGGCAGGACGCACTGCACCTCATGAAGGTCGTTCAGACGATTTACAAGTTTCGGAGTGCTCGCGGTGCGGTGCATATCACCCCGAAGTACAGCGCGAATCACATGGACGCGAAGCTGGTGATCGAGTGCGTCCGCTGGGCAATGAACGAGACGCTGCGGTTGTTCTGGAACTCCGATCGCGAGAAGGTCGCAAAAGCGATTCGGGAACTGCTGCAGTTCGATGTGCCGTGTATCGGGGTTTTCGAAGACGTGATCATGGTACAGCGCACCGATCTGTCCGTTGACGAGGAAATCCTGATTCTCCTCCATTATGCCGGGGAACAAGGGTTCACTCGGCGTGAACTCGGAACCCATTGCATGCGTGCGAACCAACGTGTAAGCGAAGCCATCAGGCGGCTCGAAGACCCAAAGTGCCGGTTAATTGTTCTCCAAGGGTCCAGCCGTTATCGCCTCACCGACTGGGGCGCGAAGCATGTGCGAGAGAATTTGGCGGACAAACTGTTGCTTCATTGATCGAGGAGTTCTCCCGGTCCGTTAGTGGTCCCGACTGGATCAGTATGACAATCGAAAGGGGTCCTTGAAGGCCCCTTCGAGTCGGGTTCGAAAAAAGCAACAGATAGAGAGCGAACGCGTTCCGCACCAAACCCGCCTGGCGCGAAAAACTGTCCGTTCACTGTCCGTTAATCCCGGCGGAATCGGTTCAGAGTCGGCGGGCAACCTTGCAGACTGCGCGGTCCATCAAGGGTTTATGCCGGTTCCTGCCTGACCCTGCGGGCTCTACTGAGCGCCTGATAAGCGTGAGGTCGGTAGTTCAACTCTACCCAGGCCCATAAAGACAAATACGAAGCCCCGCCGGTTGCAAAGCCGTGCGGGGCTTTTGTCATCGTCTCTGAGTTCGATCGGCGCGTTTAACGAAATGGGCCCGACCCGCCTCTGATGATCGGGACTGCACTGAACGAGGGTACTGAAATGCGAAAAGTCGGATTGCTGGTGCTGACGGCGGCGCTTATCGCTGCCTGCGATACGCCAACCACGCCGGTGGAGACGGACTCGGATCTCTCGCTCATGGCAGAGGTGAGCGCGAGTGTGTCAACGGCGGGACCGCGCGAGACGGGCATGCTCCGCCGTCTGCCGGATGGTTTGAAGCTGACGGCGGAGCAGGATGCGCAGATCCGTGGGCTTATCGAGGCGTTCGAGGCTGCGACGAAAGCCGATCGTCAGGCGCTCGCGGTGCTGATGCAGCAGCTGCGAGAAATTGGCCGGGACCGCAACGCGCGCGAAGAGATCGAGCGGATTCGTAACGAAGCGGAGCCGATCGTCGAGCGACTGCGCGCTTCGGAGGCCAACCTCAAGGCCGCAATCGATGCCGTGTTGACCGCCGAACAGAAGGCGTGGCTCGACGCGAACCGGCCGGAGCGGCGCGACTGCCGCAATGTGCCGCGCCTGACGGACGCGCAGCGTGAACAGATCCGAGTGCTCGTGGCCACGTTCGAGAATGCGAACAAGGCAGACCTCCAGCTCGTCAACGCGGTGCACCGTCGCGCCGCGGAAGCGCGGCGCGCGGGCAAGAGCCGCGAAGAGGTCGCCGCGATCCTTGCCGAAGCCCGCGCCGCCGTCGAGCGGCTCGCCGCAGCACGCAGCCAATTGCGTGACGACATACGCGCTGTGCTGACGCCCGAGCAGCGCGAGTCCGGTTGCTACGCATAGCGGACCTGTTCTGCTCGGTTGTGCTCTAGCCAGAGGCGGGCGACACTCGTCACAGCACGCACGTGCACACTAGCTAAAAGCCAGGCCACCCGTATGTGACGGGTGGCCTGGTTTTTCGATCTATGGAACCGGGTAGAGCTGTGTCTGGTCAGCTCAAGGTCACTCCCGGCGGGCGCGTTTGTCATTGGTGCCACGTGCCTGTAGTGTGCTTGTGATGGGCCTGGTCCTGTTGGCACCGAAAGGGAGTAGCAGAAGAGTATGACTCATACGACGGGCGACGCGGCTCTCACGACGGAAGTCCCGCAACGGCTCTCGACAGCAACTTCGGCTTCGGTTCACTGCTACGCCCGCAGGAACAGCGGGATGCACGCAATCCGTCTCGAGGAAGCGGTCAGAGAACTGCGGGACCTCCGTGCGAGCGATGAAAGCGAGCAGCGCCTGTGGATCGACGTCGTTTCGCCCGGGCCGGCCGAGGAGTCGCTTCTGCGCGAGGACCTGGGACTGCACCACCTCGCGGTGGAAGACAGCGTGCGTGGGCGTCAGCGTCCGAAACTCGACCGGTACCATGATTTCCTTTTCCTGGTCGTATACGTCGCGGGCATCGACAACGAGAGCGGCCGCACCACGCTCGACGAGCTGCACGTCTTTGTTGGACGGAGCTGGATCGTAACCGTCCACGACCAGAAGCTGCGAGTACTCAGCGAGGTAGTCGCGCGGTGGCGCAAGGATGAGGCAGCATTCCCCACCACTGCGGCGCTGTCGTATGGCATTCTGGATTCGATCGTTGACAGCTATATGCCGGTGATCGGCCACTTGGCGATACACGTCGATGAACTCGAAAACGGCATCCTCTCGGACGAGGGCAGCGATCACACGCCGGCGCTGCTCGAGTTACGCCGCGATGTTGCTTCGGTTCGCCGCATGTTGTCGCCGCTGCACGAAATCATACGAGTGCTGCTGCGGCGCGATGCCGTAGTTCTGGAGGATACGCTCGAGCCGTACTTTCAGGACCTCCTCGACCATGTCCGTCGCGAAACCGAAGAACTGGATGCGCTGCGCGATACGCTGGCTGCATCGCTCCAGGCGCATTTTTCGGTTTCCGCAAACAAACTGAACAGCACACTGCGGATCATGGCGTCGTGGTCGATCATCCTGATGGCCATGGCATGGCTCGCGGGAATGTACGGCATGAACTTCGACTTCATGCCGGAACTGCATTGGAAGCTCGGATACGTCTGGGCTTTGGCCCTGATGCTGGCCGTGGGCACGGGGCTGGGCGTGTACTTCCGCCGGCGCGGCTGGCTGTGATGGCTGCGCGCCAAACCGCGATCGTGAGCGTGGGTCTAAAGCAGCCGTAATGGGTGGTCGTGTCAGCTCCTTCGATTGGTCCACACGAGAATGACTCCACAGCCAAATCCGGAATTGGCGTACTCAATCGGAAGATGGGTGCCGACGTAGACTTCAAGCCCCGCTACCGCGATGGGTGACAACATGTCCAGGGGTTCCGCGAATCGTTGTCCGTCCACGTAAACTGGAGGCTCACAGTATTGACTGCTTCCCCTCGCCCGACGAAAAAGAATTCTGCGTTTGCCCAGCGCTTCATACTGGACGACCGCACCCGGTATTGAGTGGAAGATCCCGGAAAGTTCCTGTACGTTCCGACGCTGCATTTCGGCCGCTGTAAAAAAGCGGCCCCAGACACTGGGATCGTTCCTGCGATCGTAGAAACCCGCGTTGTCGAGTGCACGAGACCGCACCTCTACGACGAGCGAATTGATCCGGATGGCTTCCTGCGCCATGTCTACACGGACATCCATCCGTTGTCCGGGACCGACTTCCAGCATCTGAGCGGGATCGGCATAACCGAGCATCTGCACGCGCACCAGATATTTCCCGGGCGGGACACCGCGGATGATCGCACGTCCATTCGAGTCCGTGATCACGTTGAACCGTGTGTTGTGGAGTTGGATTGCGGCACCCGCAATGCCCCGCTGGTTTGCTGGATCGACAACGGCAAGGTAAAGCGTCGCGGTTTCACCATCGCCGGCGCGGATGCGCGTGCGAAGCGATGCATCCGTGCGGACCCCGATTTCCTTGAGCCATTGCGTTACGGAATCGACCTCTTCAGCCGCGAGTTCCTGGCGCGGGCGGGGTGGAATCACCACCCGGATTTCCGTGGGCCTGCCGGCTTCGACGGTAATGGTAACCGGCGATTCCGTGTAGCCGAGCGAATTCAGGCTCGGGTGCCTGATCGTCATCCGGTAGCGGCCGGGAGGCAGGTTCGGAATGAAGAAGCGCCCGTCGCTGTTCGTAGCTCCATCGTATCCGGTGTCGAGGAAGGCGACGTGGGCGGCGGTCAAAGGAGCGCGTGATGCGCTGTCCCAGACCATGCCAATAATGGCGCCAGTACGGACGGAATCGGGGCCGTTCCCTTGGGCGCTTGCCCGATCGGACGCGGAAAGGACGGCCGTGCCGACGCACATTAGCGCGACCAGGGAGCCACAGGATAGACGCATGGGACCGGCCCTTGGAGGCGAGGGGACGTCCATTCGCAACCTGTGGTTATCTAAGCGCGAGTCGCCATGCGAGCAACATGGACGCCTGACAAGCGCACCTGAGCCGCGCGGTTGTCTCACCAGCGGACCAGAGATAGACTGCTCGCCTGAACTCCTCATCAGGGCAAACCAATGAAGAAGCTCACCGTTGCGCTGGTTGTCGGTGCCATTGCTGCCGCCGCCACCGTTGAAGCGCAGACCTTCCCGACGAACGACCCGGTCATCCGGAAAATGTGGGAGGAAGGCATGGGCCAGGGTTCACAGGCCTATCGCCTTTCACAGACGCTGATGGACTCGATCGGTCCGCGCCTGAACGGATCGCCATCGCATCACAACGCCATGGACTGGATCAGGAAGAAGTACGCGGAGTGGGGCATCACCTCGCGCAAAGAGCAGTACGGCACCTGGCGTTCCTGGCGACGTGGCCGGACCCATGTCGACCTGATTGCACCCCGCTTCCGCACGCTCGAGGGCACCATGCTCGCCTGGAGTCCCGGGACAAAGGGTGCAGTTGAAGGCCCGGTCGTTGTGCTCCCTGACCTTGCCGACTCCGCCGCCTACGACGCCTGGATGAAGGGCGTGAAAGGGAGGTTCGTTGCGGTTTCCTTTGCCGAGCCGACCTGCCGCCCCGACGAGAAATGGGAAGAGCTTGCACGCCCTCAGACCGTCGAGCGCATGCGCGCACAGCGCGACACGGCGCGACGCGCTTTCCAGCAACGCGTCCGCAAAGCCGGTCAGGGTTTGTCGGCTCGGCTCGATGCAGCAGGGGTTGCCGGTATTCTCACGAGCAACTGGTCGGCGGGCTGGGGTGTGAACAAGATCTTCGGCACGAACAATGAACGGGTTCCGGCGCTCGACCTGAGCTGCGAGGATTACGGCCTCGTCTACCGGCTCGCCGAGAACAACCAGGGTCCGCGCATCCGCCTCGATGCCGATGCTCAGTTCCTTGGTGAACAGCCAATCTTCAACGTCGTCGGCGAGATCAAGGGATCGGAAAAGCCCGACGAGTACATCGTGCTTTCCGCGCACCTCGATTCATGGGACAGCGCATCGGGTGCAACCGACAACGGCACGGGCACCGTGATGATGATGGAAGCGATGCGGATCCTGAAGGCCGCGTATCCCAATCCGAAGCGCAGCATCGTGGTTGGCCACTGGGGCGGCGAGGAGCAGGGCCTGATCGGGTCCGGTGCGTTTGCGGCGGATCATCCGGAAATCGTGAATGGGTTGCAGGCCGCCTTCAACCAGGACAATGGCACCTGGCGCGTCGACTACATCCGGATGCAGGGCTACACGCAGGCGGGTGAACATTTCGGCAAGTGGATGAGCCTGATTCCGAACGAGATCTCGGATAACATCCGGCTCGACATCCCTGGTGTGCCTGAAACCGGGGGGAGCGATCACATGTCTTTCATTTGCCGCGGCGCTCCCGGTTTCCGCCTGCAGTCGCACTATCCGGAATATCGCCAGTACACGTGGCACACCAACCGCGACACGTTCGACAAAATCGTGATGGACGATCTGCGCAACAACGCGACTCTTGCGGCGATGCTCGCGTACGCCGCCTCTGAAGATGTGGTGCGCGTAGGTCGGGACCAGCGTACCATGCCGCCGACACCGCAGGGTCAGCCCGGCCGCTGGCCGACCTGTGGCGGCGTTCGCCGCAGCACGACAAACTAGCCGCGATCAGCGCTATTCCTGCCGCCGGCCTCCGGGACCGTACGCCAAGCCTTCGCCGCCAGGCTGGTAAAGCGTTCCTTCCGGATGGCGCGGCGGTTCGTTGTAGCGCTGATTGTCCATCTGCTTCGCCGCTATGCGTTCGGCGAGAGGCGGCGCAAACCTGGCCACGACCGTGTTGCGCTTCGCGCTGCCACTGACGCGCACCGTGCGCTTCTTCGACGTCGCCGCGTCGAGGATGGCGTTGGCCACATCGTATGGATCATCCATCGGCGTTGGTAATGCCGGTTCCCGATCCATGTAGTTGCGCGCGTGTTGCGGAAACGGGGTATCGGTTGCACCCGGTTCGATGAGTGTAACCGATACCGGCACCTTATCGTGGCGCAGCTCGACCCGCAGTGCATCTGTGAAGCCTTTCACGGCGTGCTTCGATGCCGAGTACATCCCTTGAAGCGGGACGACCGCCTCTGACGTTTCGCTGCCGACGTTGATCAACGCACCCTGGCTCTTCTTCAGGTGTGGCAGCGCCGTCAACGAACCGTAGACCACACCCCAGAAGTTTGTGTCGAAAAGGCGACGGTTGTCATCGTCCGTCACCTGCGTGATTCGCCCGAAGATCGAAACGCCGGCGTTGTTGATCCATGTGTCGATGCGGCCGTAATGGTCGATCGCCGCGTGCGCGATGCGGGCGGCGACATCGGCGTCGCCGATATCGCCCGCGACGTACACGGCGTTGCCACCGTTGTCACGGATCTGCAGGACCAGTTCGCGGAGCGTTTCCTCGCTGCGCGCGTTCAACACCAGCGAGGCGCCACGTTGCGCGGCGGTCACCGCCGTCGCCAGCCCGATCCCGCTCGATGCGCCGGTGAGGACGATCACCTGTTCTTCGATCGGCTTCAGCGAATGCGACATGTTTGCTCCTGTTCGCGTACCGGGCAGCCTCGAGCCAACCAACGGAACATCACACGATCCGCTTCTCGTAAGCTTGTCATTTTGTGTTCCTCGGGTCGCTGCCCGGTCCCTACTACAGGCCCACCTCGCCGCGCGAGGCGCGTCACGCACACCTGCGCTATGGCAAATTTGTAAATGAAAAACTTGGCATATTCGTTGCCATGTTCGTTGATACAGCAACGACTTCGCGCAAAATGCGTGGGAAGTCACGAAGAAGGTGGTCGATTCCATCCTCGGGGAGGCGGAAATGCAGGCGCGCGTCAAACTGCTCGGTCATCCGATGCATCAGATGTTGGTGGTTCTGCCGCTTGGGCTGCTGAGCGGGGCGGTGCTGTTCGATGCGCTGTACCTGATCGAGGGTGGAGGTGAATGGCGCATCGTTGCGTATTGGCTGATTCCGGCGGGTGTTCTTGCCGGCCTCCTCGCCGCGGTCTTTGGTTTTGCTGATTGGACCAGCATCCCGCCTGGAACGCGTGCAAAGCGCATAGGGGCGGTGCATGGCGGCGGGAACGTGGTGGTCGTGACACTCTTCGCGTTGAGTTGGCTGGTGCGGGGCGATTCGACGGCGGATCCTGCAACGCTTGCCCACGTTCTGTCCTTCGCTGGCGGCGGCCTTGCGTTGATTACGGGCTGGCTCGGCGGCGAGCTGGTCGATCGTATGGGCGTCGGTGTTGATGAGGGTGCGAACCTCAACGCGCCCAGCTCGCTGTCTGGTCGTCCGGCGGCCGAAAGCGTGATGGCCACTCCGCGGCGCGCCTGAAGCGCATGGTGGTGTTCCCGCTCGCAAGTCAACGACCGGATGTGCATTGTGCGTGGCGCGGTCCCGCGGTGCTGGTCGTACAGTCGGATGGTTGGTTGGGCGAGCATCCGCTTTCCGGGTTCTTTTTTCGACAGATCCGTTATCTGCGCGCGCTTCGTCTCCGTGTGAACGACGAAGCGTTGTATCCATGCTCGATCGCCGAGTCAGCTCCCAACCGCATCGAAGCAACCTACATATTCCCGGAAGTTCGCCGCGGCGGCGGAGGCGGCAGCGGCTCCGGAGGAGTTGAAACGCATAACGGCGTTCTCTTCCGGGCGATCGATGTGCGGCTCGTCTACGAAATACATCCTTCATCTCTCGACGTGCGGGTGGAAATCACGAACCGCTGGCATGAGCATATCGAGCTGAGGATTGCGGCCATTTTCGAAGCGGATTTCGCGACGACGGACGAGGCGCAATTTGATGATGTGCCGCAACTCACGATCGAGCATCGCACGAGTGATCAATCGTGCTCCTTCTGCACCATCCGCGGGGAATCCTCTCTGGAGGCGCGGATTGTTTTGGAAGAAACCGAATGGGCAGTCAGTGAGAGCGAAGCTCATGCAACCCTAACGTTGGGCAGGCAGGAATGCAGCACGCTCAACTTGTCGATCTTCGCGATTGATCATGAGGATCCGATCAGCATCGCTGACGGCGTTCGGCGGGAGCAGAAGCTGGAAGAATGGCACCGCAACACTGTCCGTCTTCATGCGCCGGGTGAATCACCGATCGTGGAATTCGCGACGCGTGCGCAGCAGGACCTTGGCTCACTCGCGCTGCTTGAAGGAGCGGCTGATGAGTGGCTGACCCCCGCTGCCGGTGTCCCGCTGTATTTGTCGTTATGGGGGCGGGACGCACTGACCGTGTGCTGGCACGCCGGGCTGTTCGATCGCGGTGCCATGCTCGCGGATGTTCTGAGCTGCCTCGGCAAACGACAGGGTCGAGTGTTCGATCCCGAGCGCGATGAACAGCCTGGTCGAATCATCAACCAACTCAAGAAGGATCCGCTCTCTCGCATCGGTTCCATCGGCTTCGATCGAGCGTACCAGGACGTCGCGAGTCCTTTCATGTACCTCATCGGGTTCGGCTACCATTACGCGCTCACCGGCGATAAGGCGCACGTAGCGAAACATTGGGAGACGGCGTTGCGGATCGTGGAGTGGGCGGAGAAGCATGGTGATCGCGATGGCGATGGATACATCGAGTACCTGACGACCGCGGCGAACGGGCCGAGACACCAGGCGTGGAAGGACAGCGAGAACGCCGTTGTCCGGGAAGATGGGTCTCAGGTCCAGCCGCCGATCGCGGCGTGTGAGATTCAGGGGTACTGGTACGCTGCGCTGCAGTTCATGGCGGTTCTTGCGGTGGTCATACGTGAGCGATCGCGTGCACTCGAATTCTGGCAGAAGGCGCACGAGCTTCAGGAGCGCTTCAATCGCGATTTCTGGCTGGAGGATGAGGGCTTTGTGGCTTTCGGCCTGGACGCGAACAAGGAGCCGATTCGTGCGCTAACGTCCAACGCCTGCCAATGCCTGCCGACCGGTATTATCGCCCGAGACAACACCCCGCGTCTCGTACGCAGAATGTTTCAGCCCGATCTCTTCAGTGGGTGGGGTATCCGGACGCTATCCACAGAGAATCCCGCATACAACCCGCTTGATTACCACCTCGGTTCGGTCTGGCCCGTTGAGAATGCGTCGATCCTGTTTGGTCTGCGCCGTTACGGCTTTACGGACCAGACGCATGATCTGGCCCGCGCAATGTACGACCTTGCGCGCCTCTGGCCGGGCGGCCGAGTGCCGGAGTGCGTCGGCGGCTATGCGCGCACGGAATTGTCGCATCCGGGTGCGTATCCGCGCGCAAATCGCCCCCAGACATGGAACCAGAGTGTCTGGCCGATTCTGCTGCAGTGTCTGCTTGGCATAGTGCCGTACGCACCGCTTCGGCTGCTGTTGGTGGACCCGATCCTGCCCGCATGGTTACCCGAACTCGTGCTGCGAGGTTTGCGCGTGGGCGATGCGAGTGTGGACCTGAGATTCCGACGCGATCCAGACGGTGCTTCGCATTACGAGATCCTTCGGAAGCGCGGCAAGTTGAGAATCATCAGACAGCCGTGGCTCGAGTCGCTGTCCGTGACGGCATTCCAGCGCGCGAGCGATCTGGTCGAGTCGTTGGCACATCGTTGAGGAGGCAGGATGCCGAAGCCCATCGCACAGCAGGTGATGGTCATTACAGGAGCCTCGAGCGGCATTGGCCTGGCGACCGCATTCGCCGCGGCGCGCCGGGGTGCGAAGGTGGTACTTGCCGCCCGCAACGCCGACGATCTCGACAAAGCGGTCGAAACGATTCAACGCGATGGCGGCGAAGCGATCGCAGTACCGACAGATGTCACCGACAACGAGCAGGTCGAGGCGTTGGCGCAGCGCGCCGTCGAGACCTTCGGCCGCATTGACACGTGGGTCAATAACGCCGCCGTGAGCACATACGCGCCCTTCAGGGAACTCTCGCTCGATGATGTGCAGCAGCTGTTGGACATCAATTTTCTCGGACAGGTACGCGGCGCGAAAGCGGCGTTGCCCCATCTGGAGCGAACCGGCGGTGCGCTGATATGTGTAGGCAGTACGCTGTCCGATCGCGGCGTCCCGCTTCAGAGTATCTACTGCGCGTCCAAACACGCGATCAAAGGCTGGCTTGACTCACTACGCGTGGAGTTGCGGGAAGAAGGGTCTCCGGTACGCATCACGCTGATCAAGCCCAGTTCGATCAACACGCCCCTGTTCAACAAGGCAAAGACGCAGATGGGCGTGATGCCTCAGCCGATTCCGCCCGTATACGATCCCGAGCTCGCAGCAAAGGCGATCCTGCATGCCGCCGAAAACAATGAGCGAGATGTGTTTGTCGGCGGTGCCGGGAAACTGCTTTCGACGGCAGAGCGCATAAGCCCGAAGCTGGTCGATGTCCATCAGCGCTATAAGGGCTTCGCTGCACAGAAAACTGACTGGCCGGAGCCCGCTGGCTCACCCAACAACCTATACGGGCCTGTGCCGTACGATGGTGGGGTGCGGGGCGACTTCCTGAAGAGCGCACACACGCGCAGTGTTTACCAGACCGTCGACGCGCACGTGATCCTCGGATCGCTCATGGCCGCGGGCGCGCTGGCCCTGACTGCGACCGGACTGAAACGACGTGGGCGAGCCGATGGTCTGGTTGCACTGATGACCGCCGGTGCTGTGGCATTCGCGGGCAAGGCTCTGGTTGCCGCCACCGTGCAACACTGAAGCCGATCGAGTCGGGATCAGGGGGCGGAGAGAGGAATAGTCCGCCGTGGCTGAGACCAAAAGTGTAGCACGGCACCGAGGTTGCCGCGACCGCTCCGCGTTCGACTGCTTCCAATCCCAAAGGTCGATGTCGCCGTGCAATCTCTGCGAGTCACACTTCGCGTGAACGGGCAGGCGCATGTGCTCGATGCGATCGACAGCCGGTCGACGCTACTCGACACACTTCGCGAACACCTGCACCTGACTGGAACAAAGAAGGGGTGCGGGCTGGGCATGTGCGGCGCGTGCACCGTTCTGGCAGATGGACGACGGATCAAGTCGTGTCTCGCGCTGGCAGCGCTATACGAAGGCAGCGAGATCACGACCATCGAAGGCCTGGCGAACGGTAACGGTGAATTGCACCCGCTCCAGCAGGCGTTCATCGATCACGATGCCTTCCAATGCGGCTACTGTACGTCGGGGCAGATCATGTCCGGTGTGGGTCTGCTGAACGAGAACCGGATCGGTTCAGCAGACGACATCCGTGAATTCATGAGTGGCAATCTCTGTCGCTGTGGTGCCTACCCGAACATTGTCGGCGCGATTTCGGAGGTGGCGCAGTTACCGGAGCAGCGAGCGACTGTGACTGCGGCGCCTGGCAGGTGATTTCGTGCAACCGTTCACCCTCGAACGTCCTGCCGACCTTGCCGGTGCGATGGCCTTTGCCGGTCACGGGACGGAATACATCGCCGGCGGCACCGACATGATGCAGCTGCTTACCGATCACATCAGCCGACCGGACCGCCTGGTCGCGATCGGCAACGGTGTGCTGGACAATCGAGTTGAAGTGCGCGAAGACGGCAGGCTCTGGCTCGGCGCCGGGGCTCGGATGGCGGACGTCGCGGACCACCCCGATGTTCGCGAGCGCTTCCCGGTGATCTCGCAGTCGTTGCTGCTGTCGGCATCCCCGCAGGTCCGCAACATGGCTACGGTCGGCGGAAACCTGCTTCAGCGCACTCGCTGTCCATACTTCCGGGACATCGGATTTCACGCGTGCAACAAGCGGGACCCGGGCACGGGCTGCGCGGCCATGAACGGCGAAAACCGCATGCTGGCCGTGTTGGGCACCTCGGAGTACTGCATTGCGACCAATCCGTCGGATCTTGCCGTCGCGCTTGTCGCGCTGGATGCACTCGTCTATGTAACAGGCCCCAACGAAACGCGGACCATTCCGCTCGAGCAGTTCCATCGCCTGCCCGGTGATACGCCGCACATCGAAACGGTGCTCGAACGCGGCGAATTGATCACCGCTATCGAAGTACCAGCGATCGCGTCTGCGCGGCGGTCCCACTACCTGAAGGTGCGGGACCGGACGTCGTTCGAGTTTGCGCTGGTGTCGGCTGCCGTTGCGCTCGATATCCAGGACGGCCTCATTCGTGAAGCACGCGTCGCGATGGGCGGTGTAGGCACAAAGCCATGGCGAATGCATGGAGTCGAAGGTGCTCTCGTCGGCGCGCGCAATGAAGCCGACAGTTACCGCGGCGCCGCGGAGCGGTCGATTGAAGGTGTGCTCCCGCGCGACGGGAACGCCTTCAAACTTGAACTGATGAAGCGAGCGCTGGTTCGCGCACTTCAGAACACCGGAGCGCTACCATGACGGCTCCGCCGGGCTACGCCCCCGTTATCGGCAGGCCGATTCCACGCATCGACGGACGGCTGAAAGTTACCGGTGGTGCGACCTACACCGCTGACCATTACGTCGGGCCGGACCTTACGCATGCAGTGGCGGTTCAGTCGACGATCGCCAGAGGCCGCGTTTCACGCATCGATACGACCGCTGCCGAACGTGCGCCCGGCGTGCTGGCCGTTTTCACGCACCTCAACGCGCCGAGACTGCCGTACCACGAGCATAAGGGATTCGCCATCGATCCGCCCGGTGAGCGGCTGCACGTCTTGCAGGACGATCGCGTTCACTTCCAGGGGCAGCCCGTTGCGCTGGTCATCGCGGAGACCTTCGAACAGGCGACGTACGCAGCGCTGCTGGTCCACATCGAATACGAGGAAGAGCCCGCCGAATTTGTCGTCACTTTTGCAAACGCGACGGTACCACCGTCGGAGGAACGCGGCGGTCCCGAGGGAACACGCAACGGTGAACCTGAGCAGGCGTTCGCATCGGCGGCCGTGCGCATCGACGCCGAGTACATCGTTCCACGCGAGACACACGTACCAATCGAGCTGCACGGCACCATTGCAAACTGGGCTGATGGCAAAGTGACGGTCTGGGACAAGGCGCAATGGATCGACAACGCTCGTGACGAGATCGCCGCCGTATTCGGAATTCCGGTCGATGACATTACCGTACGCGCCCCGTTTGTTGGCGGTGCGTTCGGCTCCGGGTTGCGTACCTGGCCGCACGTCATCCTCGCCGTCATGGCCAGCCGGCAGGTGCGCCGTCCGGTCAAACTCGTGCTGAGCCGTCGTCAGACCTTCACAAATGCAGGATTCCGTCCGTACATCAGGCACCACGTCTCGATTGGCGCGGAGCGGGATGGCAAACTCACGGCCATCCTCCACGATGCAGTTGCCGAAACGTCGAGGTACGAGTTCTACTCGGAGAGCTCGGTCAGCATGACGCGTTTCATGTACCGTTGCCCGAACATCCGCACGCGGTATCATGTCGCGCCGCTGGACGTGAGCACACCTGTGGATATGCGGGCACCCGGCGAGGTGACGTGTGCGTGGGCGCTGGAAACAGTTATGGACGAACTCGCGGTGGCGCTGAACACCGATCCGGTCGAACTCCGTCTGCGCAATGATCCGGAGTACGATCAGGGGCGAGGCGTGCCGTTCTCCACGCGGCGGCTTCCCGAGTGTATCCGAGTGGCTCGGGACCGTTTCGACTGGAGTCGCCGTAATCCAGTGCCGGGATCGACTCGCAGCGCCGAAGGGTTGCTCGTCGGGTACGGTTTCGCAGCGGCGGCGTACCCCGTGTACATCTTTCCGGCGGAGGCGAACGTGCGAATCGAGCCGGATGGAACGGCGGTGATCTCGAGCGCCGCACACGACATCGGTCCGGGCACTTACACGGCGCTTGCCCAGATCGCTGCCGACGCGCTGTGTGTTCCTCTGGATCGTGTTCGCATCGAAATCGGTGACACACGGTTTCCAGCAGCACCGGCGCAGGGCGGTTCTGTCACGGTGGCGAGCGTCGGTAACGCAGTCCATGCGGCCTGCAGGCAGGCAAGAAGTCAGGCGCTTTCCCGGGCCGGGTTCTCCAATGATGATGCGGATCTCGTCGAAGCGATGCATCGCATCGGCGACGTCGTGCAGGCGACCGGCAGCTATCAGCTCGATGAGGCGTTCGCAACCAGTCATTCCATGCACGAGTACGGTGCCGTATTCGCCGAGGTTACTGTCGATCCGGATTTGGGGGTGGTGCGGGTGACGCGGGTCGTTGGCGCCTACGCGGCGGGTCGGATCGTCAATCCACTGACCGCACACAGCCAGGCGATCGGCGGCATGGTGGGCGGGATCGGCATGGCCCTGCTGGAGCAAACAAAACTGGACCCGCGGTACGGACGCGTCGTGAACGGCACACTCGCTGATTACCTCGTTCCGGTCAACGCAGACATCCACAGCCTCGAGCCGATGCTGATCGACGACCCCGACCCTCAGGTGAACCCGCTGGGCGTAAAGGGCATCGCGGAACTCACCCTCGTGGGTGTTGCGCCGGCAATCGGCAATGCCGTGTACAACGCGACCGGCAAACGTATCCGTGAGCTCCCGATTACGGCCGAGAAGCTGCTATGAATGACCTTTGACCGTTGCCACAATCGTGTAAAGCCACGATCATACCCGCCCGATATTTCCACGCTGTTTCAACCATCATAAAAACAAACATGCGGACGATTCTGACCTGCGTTGCTGCACTCTCGCTGTTTCACGCCGGCACGGCTGCACAGCACCATGTTAGTGTGCCGGCGGCGACCGCTGCTCCCGTATTGATTGATGGAGAGATCGAGACCGAGGAGTGGGCCGATGCGCGTGAAGTCGTGTTCGGCGACTCGCTACGGCTGTACGTGAAGCACCGTGACGGGCACGTATTCCTTGCCCTTCGTCAGAACACGCGCACGCCGCGGCAGATGGATGTGTTCATCATCCCGTCGGACGGCAAGGTGCATCAGGTTCACGCCTCCATGTCAACCGGAGAGCGCGTGCTGGAGATTCCGTTCAACGACACGGTGCCAGGGTGGGATTGGAACCGGCACCCTGACTGGACCGCGAATGATGCGGAGGTCGATCGCAGCAAGCCGGAGACGCTGAGCTTCAGCGATCGCCTGATCGAACGCGATGGTGTCGAGTTCCAGTTGCGGCGAACGCGCTTCGGCGGGCGGCAGTGGCGGGTTCGCGTCGAAGTCGGATCGTTCCCCGGGCGCGAGGGGCTCGACGTGTACCCGGCGCAATCGGATCGGAACCGGCCGGATACGTGGGCCGTGTTCGAGTTCGAGTCGACGAACAGCAGCGCTGATGCCGGGACGATCGGGGGCGGACTCGCACGAACGGGCGTCTTCCCGTTCTCGGAAATTCGCGACACGCCGCGCCTGCGCTGGAAATTCGACGCGCGCGGCATCATCTGGGGACCGATTGTCTCCGCGAATGGCGCGGTGTACTTCGGCAGTCAGGACAGCAGCTTCTACGCGGTCGACCTCGCGACAGGGCGTGCTCGCTGGTCGGTGAAAACGGCCGGCGGCAACTCGTCCGGTCCCACGGTCGTGGGCAGTACCGTGTACTTCGGCAGCGGCGACGCGCACGTGTACGCAATCAATGTGGCGGATGGCAGCATCCGCTGGCGGTTCAAGACCGGTGCGCGGGTCATCTCGTCACCAGCCGTTCTGCACGGGCTCGTTTACGTCGGCAGTGATGATGCACACGTCTATGCACTGGACGCAGAAAGCGGTCGCGAAGTGTGGAAGTACAAGACGGGCGGGCGTGTGACCGCACCGCCGACCATCGTAGGTGATACCGTGTACGTGAGCGGGCATGACCGCATACTGTACGCACTTGCCGCTCGTGACGGCAGCGTGCTCTGGACCTCGCAGGCCGATGCGGGGCTTTCCTGGAGCCCCATCGTCCTGGATGGCATGATCATCTCGGCGGCACTGAACGGCCGTGTGCGTGCACTCGACCACAACACCCGACAGGAGCGGTGGCAGTTCAATACGGGTGCGTGGATTGTAGGCGTCGGGGCTGATGCGAACAGCGTTTATTTCGGCAGCGGCGACAGCACGTTCTATTCGGTGGATCGCCACACCGGCCGCGAACGCTGGCGGTTCAAGACCGGCGGCGGCATCAATCTCGTTCCGGCCATCGTGGGCGATGTCGTATACACCGGCAGCCATGATGGATCGATCTACGCGCTCGACACAGTCACCGGTCGGCTGCTCTGGAGCTATCGCACGAACGGCGAGGTACACACCGCGCCGGCGGTGCTGGACGGGCTGGTCATCTTCGGCAGCGCGGACGGGAGTGTGTATGCACTCGAGCAGGTGTCGGGAGCACGCGCGGTTTCCACTCAGAAGCGTTCGCCCTGAGCTTCGCGGATTTGGCTGCCGACGGGGCGAATCCGCGGCCACATCGCCCGGAAGTACACGCCGGCGCCGACGACCTGTCCGAGGCCGCCGATCACGACAATCCACGCAAGCAGCGTTGAACCGGACCACGCACGGGCCGCTTCCGCCACGAAGCGGCCGGAGGTCGAGGCCATCAGAATCCAGTAGGCCGCATTGACCTGTGACGGTGAGTAGCGGATGTCATCTTTCGCGGCGCGCGGAAAGAGCCAGAGCGCGACGCCGAGGATGAGGAAGAGCACGAAGCCGACGAGCACGATGTGCGCGTGTGCGGAGACGAGGTGCGGATGCGGCCACACGCCAAAGAGCTCCCGCCGCACCAGCAGCCACGCGCCGAGCGCGAGGCCCGCGAAGAGGAAAACGATCCCGGTTTTGATGTAGCGGCGGACGAGCGTGTACAAGCCCTACTCACTCCGCTGCGGCTGCACAACCGTCAGCAGAAATTCAGCATCTTCATCGGCAGCCACCGAGTGGTGAATTCCTGCCGCCAGGCTGATGATCTGCCCTGCGGCGAGCCGTTGTTCGTTGTCTTCTACCCTGAAACGGATCGAGCCCCGCAACACCTGCACGGTGATCGGGCCGGGCGCGGTATGGTCGGCAATTTCGCCGCCGGCATGGAGCAGGATCAGGGTTACACGCAGCGGCCCGTTCTTCAGTAGCGTGCGTGCTGTTCGGCGGGTTTGTGCGGGCGCCTCCGCGGCGTGCATCTGTTCGATCTCTTCGGCCAGATCGAAGAACATCGCATCACCCGCGAGCGGGCGGTTCAACGAACTCACAGTTCCTCCCATTGCCTGAATCACGCAATGCGGGTGACGACGACCCGCCAGGTCTCGGGCCCATTTTCCAGGTACTCGAACGTGAAGCTCTCGTCACCGCGCGTTGCACGAAGTGTGTAGTACATGCAAAGCGGATCGTGATCGACAGTGAGTTGCATCGATTCACCAGATCCCAAGGCCTCGTACGTTTCCATGATCTGCTCGAAACGATCCTTCGGTTCAACCGGGCGTACGTCGAGGTCAACGGCGGTCTGCGACACTTGTGCCTCTCTACAGGTGGATGGGTACTGACTGCTGCGATGAATCCGTCTTGCTCCCGCACCCCCAGCCGCCGCGGCGGCCCAGCCAGGCGGACCACACGACGCGGTAACGTTGCGAACTCGGCGTCATGATGAGCGGCCCGTCGTAACCGGCGAGGGTCAGAGCACGCATGAGATCGCCGATGCCGCGCTGGTTCTGCGTGGATAATTCCGGTCCGCCGCCGGCGAGGCGAATGAGTCGGATCGGGCGTGCGCGCAGGATCTGCGCGGCGTCTGCGGCCGGGTCCTGGCACGTTTCGTCGATGTGCCACGCGAACTCGACACCCGCGCCGACAACGGCATCCAGCCACGTCGCGGGAGAGCCGGACACGAACGCGAGGGCGCTGCCGCCTTCCAGAACGATCGCACTCGTGCAGGCGATGCGCGCATGCAGGTCGCTATCGCCACGAACGATGATCGGCGCGTTTGCCAGGCGCGACAGTGCCGCCATTGCAAGTGTGTCCGGGCACCCATCCACGACGATGCCGCTGATGCGAACGGACACATCAGCTGCGATCTTCGCCGCTTCGAGCACATCGTCAGGGCCGATCGCTGTCCCCAGGACCAGTCCGAGGGCACCCAGGCCGCGGCGTTCACACGCTGCGACCAGTTCGTCGACCGGCGCATCGAGTGCGGCTTCCGAACTGATCCCGAGCCGCATCAGGCCGCAGTCCTGCTGATCTGCACGCGCCAGACGGCGGGGCCTTGCTCGAGGTACTGCCAATCGAACTGGCCGGTGTGTTCGAACTCGAACTGGAAACGAAGCGGCTTCGGATCGTGATCGTTGACCAGCACGAAGGCCTCGCCGGGCTTCAGCGCGTTGAATACTGCGAAGATCGTGGGGTGCTTTTCACGAGGCGGGATCACCCGCACGTCGAGGACGTGCTCTGCTGACATGATTGCTCCTTCAGTGTGCCGCATTATCGCGGCTGATAAAGAGCCGGACGATATCGTCCTGCTCACGGATGTCGTACGTGAAGCCCCGCTCCGTCAGAAGCGGGAGCAGGAACTGCGGGACACGCACGTTGATCTGAACGAGAGTTGCGCCTTCGGGTAGCTGCTCGAGCGCTGCGAGAGTGCGCACCATCGGTTCCGGCGGTTCGAGGCCGCGGACGTCGAGCAGCACCACGTTGTCATTGTCGCCGGCGCGGGCCGGCGCGTGCGCGAATTCGGTTGCTTCGTTGGAGGCTGCGGCCGGTTCGGGGTAGAACCACACGGCCCAGTCATCGTCGGCGTAACATTCCGCATGATACGCGAGCCCCTGCCGCTGCATGACCGCGTAAAGCGGAACCGGCTCGAAGATCGCGCGCACGCACAGCGCGCCGCCTTCCGGCACGGAGCGGAGCGCAGCCATGATCGTGCTGAACGGCTCGCGCCCGGCGCGAAGGTCGTCGCGTACATCGGCGGTGACGATGTCCTCCGGCGCGATCGCGTTCAACGGAGCAGGCTTCCCCGTCGCCGCTTCGAAATCCTCGTGTGCGTTCGCGTGCATCCTATCCGCGTGGGTGAAGCCGTTGAGGCGAGCAAGCAGTGTATCGACGTCGACACCGCCGATGAGTGCGGCCTGACGGACGGTTACCAGCCGCGTCATGACCTTGCGCATCCCGGGGTTGCGGAGACGCTCGAACGCGGGCGAGAGCGAGGCGAAGACATCGATCAGTGCTTCGTCCTGCTTCAGGACGGCCGAAATACGATCGTCGGCGCGGATCATCGTGCGTGCTCCTCGATCAGGCCCGGGTGCCACGCGGGCTCCCAGACGAGGGAAGGGTGAACGCGATCGACGCCCGGCAGTCGTCCGACCTGCTCGAGGATTGCGTTCGTGATGTGCCGTTCGAGCGGACAACCGGCGGTCGTCAGCGTGTACGTGATGATTACAGTGCCATCATCGACGAACACGTCGTAGACAAGGCCGAGCGTGACGATGTCCAGGCCGATCTCGGGATCGATCACGTTGCGCAGCACTTCGCGCACGCTCTCTTCGGTTGGAATGTCCGGAACGATCATGGGCGTTTCCTCCGGAGCAGTGCCATCTGCGTGCATTCGATTGCGGCACCGCTGACCATGAGCAGTGCCGCAGACCGCGCGGCGCTTCCGGTGCCCAGCGCAACGGTCGCGATCAGGCCAACTGCTCCGGATACCAGCAGCACGCCAGCCACCGTGGCTGCGCGCGCCGAATACAGTTCGCTCACACGCGGCACCGGCTGCTTTCCTGCCAGCGGTCCGAAGCGGTGATACCAGACCAGGAACGGCACGATCTTGTAGTAGTGCGCCGCCACGAACAGCGAAACGGCAATGATCGCCGTCATCACATACGCGATCGCAATGCGCGCAGGCGTATCCGTCAGCACGACCGGCCAGAAGAGCACGAGCGCAAGCGACAGCAGGGCCAGCGCGCTCGCCGCGAGCCGCATCCCCGGATCCAGCGAGGGACGATGCCGATGCGCGAAGTACGATCGCGCCTGCACCAGAAACGACGCGCAACCCAGCGCGATCAGCAAAGTCGGAAGCCAGCGACTGATCAGCGGAGGCATGTGATGCAGGAAGGCGAGTACGCCTGCACCCGCGGCGATGAAGCCGACCGCAAACTTCGCGAAACGGTCCGTGACGCCGTGGCTCAGCAGGAACATCGGCAGTAAACGATGCGCAACACCTACGATCACCAGCAGGACCCAGCCCGCCAGTGCAACGTGCAGGTGCACTCCGATCGAGGCGATCCGGCCGCCACCCATGTAGCCCCACCGGAGATTCCCCGTGAGTGCAAGGCCAAGAATGAGTGTGACCGCCAGGTAGAACGTCGCGAACGCGAGAGCCCACCACGTCACATCGCGGCGGCGCGCACGCTTCAACGTCGCCGTGAGATTGCCGATGAAGAGCAGCAAGCCCGTGCCGAAACATGCCGCGCCGCTCAGCAGCAGAACGGATCGCCCCAGCGCCAGTCCACCGGCGAACGCAAGCAGACCCGGCACGAACAGAACGAAGCTCACGTGTGCGAGACGTATGGAGCGGATCGGCTGATCGAGCGCGACCGGCAGGAACTGGTACAACGCGCCCATGATGGACGTCGTGATCCAGCCGAGCGTGAAGAGGTGCGTCGTCGCCGCAACGCGCGGCGCAAGGAAGTAGCCCAGGGCGAGATCCGGAGCTAGGGCGAACAACGCGGTCGTGCCGATCAGGAAGAACAGAAGAGCGGCCGCGAAGTGTTCGCCTGGAAGCCGTGCGGGCGGCGCGTTCGCCGAGCCCATTCCCGGCACTGCAGCCGCACGCGCGCCTGGTGCTGCCTTCGCGAAACGCGCGGGAGCCGGCGCGGGTGCAATCAAGCGGGCCTCATCCGGTACGAGCATGTGTTGTCGCCCGCCGGTATGAACGCGAGCCGCGTGAGGCCTGCACCCAGCAGCTCACGTACAAACCCGAGCTCCGCCTGACAGGGAATCCGGGTCACCGCGACAAGATCGCGCAGCGGACAATGGCAGAGGTGCAGCCGCGGATGGCTGCGCCCGGTTTCCGCGCTCGCCATGAAACCGAGCTCGCTCATGATTCGCGCAACTTCTTCCACCCGCGCTTCGCCGCTCAGGCCTTCAACGCGCGCCAGCGCATCCGCGCGCCGTGCGCCGATCCACGACTCGAAAAAATCCCTCAGCAGCGATTCGTTCCCCGTTTCCGTCAGGTGCGCGGCCAGCGCCTGCAGCAGTTCGCCTTCACGCCGCGGAAACAGCGCCTCGGACGCCGCCGTCAGACCGTACAACACCTCCGGCCGCCCCGGACCCACCGCCCGCTTGCCCACCCGTGCGACGTAGCCGAGCGACTCCAGCGCGCGCAGGTGATGCCGGACCGTTTCCACGTTCAGCGCCAACCCCTCTGCAAGCACCGGGATCGTCGTTGCGCCCCGGCGCTTCAGCAGCTCCAGCAGCTGTCGCTGACTCCCGGCCAGGCCGGGAGCCAGGACAGCCGGCGACGGCTCGGCGGCACCGTCGGATCGATGCGGTTTGCTCATGGTCCCCATGATCACCCCGGCCGGCCCGAATTGTCAAGACGACCACCTTGATTATCAGGGTTTGCCTGACACGGCGAAAATCGCTGTAGCGCAAACCCTGACACGCGGTACGCCGGTTTCGCGGCGAGAATCCGGGAAGCCCCGACGGATCGGCCGGTCGGCAATTCCTACCTTGAGGTGCGAATTGGACGGGCGAACCAAGGGGAGACAACGATGACGAACATGCGATATGTCCTGGGTGGACTGACGGCGGCGGCGGTGCTGGGGAGCGCGGTCGCGGGGTTTACGCTGCGGAGCGGCGGACCGGAAATAGAGCGG
>Ga0255338_1002249_pt1 | contig 29455 bp, 34 predicted proteins | sample MeOH1_35cm_T4_19_FD_203715 | JGI IMG/M metagenome (GOLD analysis project Ga0255338, IMG submission 203715) | Sandy soil microbial communities from University of British Columbia, Vancouver, Canada - MeOH1_35cm_T4_195 | ecosystem: Engineered > Artificial ecosystem > Sand microcosm > Unclassified ... | reverse complement strand
GAATTGTTAAGTAGTTTACTTTAGTTTACATGTTGGCGATATTTTGGTTACTTTCGTATGCTGGCAACGTGAGCCTGGGTGCGAGGTAGGCGATCAAGTGGTAGCTCAGCCATCTGAAGAGCGCCGCCCGCGTCCGTCTCACCACGAAGAATGTGGCGGCCAACGGGGGGAAGGAACGGCGAAACGTTGGTTCAGGCAGTGTGGTCGCCGTTACTGCTTCGCGCCTTACGCCGGTTTAGCGCCCGGCCGCCGCGCTGCTACACGGACGTTCCACAGGAAGCCGGCCGTCACCAGCGCCGCCATCAACAACTGGGCGATGACACCTTGCCAGGAGGGGTGGATGCCTAGCAGGTCGATGCGAGGCCCGTTGAACGAGGACGCGCCAAGCCACCCAGCTTCTTGGAGACCGGCAATGCCCTTGCCCGTCAGGACCACCGCCAGTACGGCGACCAGCGCCGAGCTCCACGTGAAGAACTTGCCGATGGGCAGGCGCGCGCTGAAGCGCAGCAGCGCCACCGCGATGACGAACAGGATGGCGACGCCACTGGCCAGTCCGCCCAGCACGGCCTGGTGGTTTCCTTGCTCCCACAGCGCAGCGTAGAACAGGATGGTTTCAAATACTTCGCGATAGACCGCGATGAACGCCAAGCCGAACATGAACCAGGCAGACTTGCGGCTCAGCGCCGCAGAGAGCTTGTCGTGGATGTACTTCTGCCATGCCCCGGCCATGCTCTTTTGGTGCATCCACATCCCGACGCTCAACAGCACAACGGCGGCAAACAGTGACGACAGGCCCTCGGTGACCTCGCGACTGGCGCCGCTGACGGTGACGAAATAGGTGGCGACGCCCCACGTCACGACGCCCAGCGCCAACGCACCGACCCAGCCCGCATGCACATAGCGCAGCATGTCGCCGCGCTCCGCCTTGCGCAGGAAGGCAATCATGGCCACGACGACCAGCAAGGCTTCCAGACCTTCGCGCACGAGGATGGTCAGGCTGCCCAGATACGCGGCGGTCGCGTCAGCGCTGGAGCCGAGCAGCGCGTCGGCCTCCTTGAACAGCCCGTCGATGTCATGCACCTGGGCCTGCAGGTCCGCCAAGGCCGCTTTGCTGCTCAGCATCGAACGGTACTTGCCCATGGCCGTCTCGATGCGGCCCATCAGTGCCGCGTCCCGTGTGGCCAAAGTCGGCTCGATGGGCTCGACACCGTCCAGATAGGCGGACAGCGCCAGGTCCGTAGCCGGCCCAGTTTCTCCTTTTTGGATGGCCTGGAGACTTTGCGCCAGTTTCTGGCGAGCCACGTCGAAGCTCAAGGCGCGGTTCTGAATGACGGCTTCCGGGTTGGCGTGCAGATAGGCCATGGTCAACGACGCAGGCTCCTCACCCACTTGCTTGGCCAAGTCAGCCTGGGTCATGCGCGACAGCGAGTCCAGGCTTGTCAGTTGAGCGCGCACGGCCGCGCTCTCTGTCCAGACCTTCTTTCCGGCGGCTGCCTCCCCATCGCCGTGCGCGAACTGGCCGATGAAGAACGCCAGTGCCCAACGGTCGGATTCGGGGATCGTAGCGAAACCGGGCATGGCCGTACCCTCGATGCCCTGGCTGATTGCTTGGTAGAGCGCGAACGCACTGCGTACTCCTGCCCGGTCCTTGTCGGTGAAAGCAACCGGGCGCGGATCCAGCTTGAGGCCTGCTGTCCCATCACCGTTGCCGGTCGCACCATGGCATGCCGCGCACTGGGCCTGATAGAGCGCGGCCGCCCGTGCAACTTGTGGCGGGGTAGCAGGCGAGGACGGCACCGGATAGGCCGCAAGCAGATGGTTCGCCAGCGACTTTGCCAAGGCCGCGACTTCCTCAGAACTCTTCTTCGCTTCAATGGCCGCGGACAGGGTCTGCGCTTCCGCGATCAGGGCGGCACGTTCGGGGTGCGATCCGAGCGCCGCCATCTTGGTCTGGCTCGTCTTGGCAAACTCGCGCATCTCCTCAAACTCCGAGGCACTGACGACGGCCCCATTCTTGACGGCACCGGCGTAGTCCACGGCAAGATAGTCCAGCAGTTGCCAGATGCGGCGGACGTCCGCCTCAGCCGCTTGAGCGGCCATGGTGAAAGACAGCGTCAGCGCGCAAAGAAGCAAAGCACAGACTCGGAACCAAGATGAATGAGTCATGAAAACTGACTGCAAATGAGAATTATTCTAATTGCATTCATAAGCACCCGCCTATCCAGCTCCGCGCTCATCGGGATCACTTGACCCTACAGTTGCTTTATCCGTCGGCGACTGAGAACGGAGAATTGTGGGAGCGTCACGTACCCGTCGCCGGTTGCAGTGCGATGACCGACATGCCGACCAGCGCGATGGCCGCTCCCACGAAGTCCCAGCGGGTAAAAGCAACGCCGTCGACCACGTGCAACCAGACCAGCGCCACGGCGATGTACATCCCGCCGTAAGCCGCATAGGTTCGCCCGGCAGCCGTCGGGTGCAAGGTCAGCAACCAGGCGAACAGCGCCAAGGAAACGGCCGCCGGCAAGAGCAGCCATGCCGGCCTGCCCTGCTTCACGACCAGCCAAGGCAAGTAGCAGCCGACGATTTCAGCAACTGCCGTCACCGCAAACAGGATGGCAACTTTCAGGAGTTCCATCGTCATGCCTCCTGCAGCGTCTGAATCAGCGGGCAACGTACCTGTCCCCCTGCGGCGCAGCAGCGCTGCACCAGTGCTTCCAGGACTGCCTCAATGCGGTGGAGATCGGCGAGCTTGGCGCGCACGTCCGTGAGCTTGCGTTCGGCTTGCTCGCGGGCCTCGGTGCAATGCGACCCGTCTTCGAGCTTCAGCAAGTCCCCGACTTCGTCAAGGCTAAAACCCAGCCGTTGAGCCGATTTGATGAAGCGTACCCGGGCCAGATTCGCCTCGCCGTAGCGGCGGATGCCGCCCAGGGGGCGGTCGGGCTCTTGCATCAGGCCCTTGCGCTGGTAGAAGCGGATCGTCTCGACATTGACCCCAGCGGCCTCGGCCAGGCGGCCGATGGTCAGGGTTTCGGTTGGTTCATTCATGGCACTTGACTCCGTACTTAAGTACGGAAGTAAGCTTATTTTATGAAAACAGATCGACCAACAGAAACTCAAGGCGGCGGACGCGGCTTGCTACTCACCGGTGGACTGGCCGCCATCCTCGCCTCTACCTGCTGCCTCGGGCCTTTGGTGCTGATCACGCTTGGCGTTTCCGGGGCATGGATTAGCAATATGCCCCTGCTCGAACCCTCCCGGCCCATCTTCATCGGTGCCGCGCTTGTGGCGCTGTTTGTCGCGTACCGGCGGATATGGCGAGCGCCAGCAGCCTGTGAGCCTGGGCAGGCCTGCGCACTGCCGCAAGTCAATCGAAGCTACAAGACGTTGTTCTGGATCGTGGTGACGCTGGTCATCGTCGCGCTCGGATTCCCGCTGATCGCGCCCTGGTTTTACTGAATGGAGATTGCTATGAACAAACTCGTTGCGCTGGTCATGTTGGCCGCTTCTACCTTGCCCCTCTGGGCTGCCACGCAGAGCGTCACGCTGTCCGTGCCCGACATGAACTGCGCCACCTGCCCGATCACGGACAAGAAGGCGCTCACCAAGGTTTCCGGCGTCAGTAAGATCGACGTGAATCTGGATCGACGCGAGGCTAGGGTAACGTTCGATGATGCGAAGGCGAATGTCGAGGCCCTCACCCGCGCCACCAAGAACGCAGGTTATCCCGCAACTGCGGTGGGAGATGCCAAGTGACTACGGTGATCCTGGAATCGACGCTGACCTGTCCCGAGTGCGGCTACGCCAAGACTGAGACGATGCCCACGGACGCCTGCCAGTGGTTCTACGAATGCGAGAAATGTCACGCCGTGCTCAAGCCCAAGCCGGGTGACTGCTGCGTGTACTGCTCCTACGGCACAGTGCCGTGTCCGCCGATCCAGGAACGTGGTAAGGGTGGTTGCTGCGGCGGCTGATCACGCAAGTCGAGGCCGTTCACGCCGCTCGCCCCCTGCTGGGGAGTGGGAAAGTTTCCATCTGCGCGCTGCCAGAAGGCTGCGGCGTCTGATACGTCACCGGGTGGCCTTTGGCCCGGCCGCGATGCTTGAGACTCGCGCCTCCTCCTCAAAGCTGGCCATGAGTTGGCGCTTGGCCTGCCCATCGACCATCAACCGATTTCGTTGGGACCACATCAGGATCAAACGGCGCGGCTGCTTGCCCGCCTTGAACTGCTCGATGATGTCGGGGGCCACCAGGGTCAGGCGCAGCAGTTCGTTGACCACGGAGTGGTGCAGTTTCTCGGCCCGTGCAATGGCCGATCCGCTCTGCATCGCGCCGGTGTCCAGAAGGTGTTGCAGTAGAAGGCGCGTGCCACACCGTCGAGCAAAGTGACGTCGTGGACGCTGCGCACGTCGGCAGCTACGCGCTGGACGCCTCGACGGAAAAACGTCAGGGGCACGAAGGTTTCCATCCACGCGTCCGTCAGGCTTCGCCCTCCAGCCGCCCTACCCCTACAACGACCTCAAGAGCGAGCACCTGCTCAGTCGTGCTGCACGAGCTGTATTTCGGGTGCCTCGGCGGCAACGGCCAGGCCGGCGCTTCAGAGCGCCTGGCATTCGGCAGCTTCGACGCCTGGGAAACCGAGTTCCGCCGCATCGGCGCAGGTCTGGGCGGCAGCTCCGGCTGGGTGGTGCTGGGCTTCAACCAGCACACGCGCCCGCTCGAGAACTACTGAATGGCCGACCAGGCCCATGGTCCCGTGGCCACATTGCCGCTGCTCGTGATGGACATGTACGAGCATTCGTACCAGATGGACTTCGGTGCCGCAGCAGCGAAGTCCATCGACGCCCTCTTCCAGAACCTGCAGTGGGAGGCCGTGGGCGCGGGGCTGGACGTCGTCGCCAAGCAGGCGCAGGGCGTGGCGCAATGATGGGTCGAGACCGAAGTTTGCATGGCAGTCGAGATCATTGCGAATTCTATTTGCCGCTCCGCATAGCGTTCTGATTCATCCAACCGCTGCTGGCGAACTGCCCTGGGCGTGAGCCAGGATGAGGCCCTCGATGATCGCGGGCATAGGCCGCTTCGATGACCTGGCCTGTTTCCTCGGAGGCAGCAGGAGCACTCCGTTTCGGAGAAGATTCGACAATGAACAAGCTTGTCACGAACGCGGCGCCCGACGCCGATGAAGGCCGACGCACATTGAGGCGCCAGCGATGAGATCCCCGATGTCCCGGTTTCCGGCCTTGGAGGGAAGCCTGCTTGCGCTGCTGGCAGCGGTGCTTTTCGGTGTCAGCACGCCCCTGGTCCAGCATTTCGGCGTCGGATTGGGAGCCTTCGGCACGGCGGCCCTGCTGTATGCAGGGGCGGCCGCGGTCGGCGCGGTCCTTCGGCAGCCGGTACAAAGGGAGGCGCGCGTGGTGCGCCGGGATCTGCCCAGGCTGCTGCTGATGGCTGGATTCGGGGCGGCGCTGGCTCCGGTGGCACTCGCATGGGGACTGCAGCGCACGAGCGGCACGAGTGCGTCGCTGATGCTGACGCTGGAGGCGTTGTTCACGGCCGTGCTGGCTTGGCTCCTATACCGCGAGACCATGGATGGCAGGGTGTGGACGGCCTTGCTGCTGCTGTTGGCGGGCGGCTTGCTGCTGGTGCTTGACCAGGGGCGCAGCGGCCACACGCAGTTGTGGGGCCTGCTGGCGGTGCTGGCGGCGACCGCCGCCTGGGGGGCAGACAACACGCTCTCGCGCGCGCTCGCCGAGCGGGATCCGGGGCAGGTGGTGCTGGTCAAGGCCGCACTTGGGGCCGCTGCCACCGCGGCGCTTGCGGTGGTCGCCAACGAACCCCGGCCTGCGCCGATGGCCGCGCTGGCCCTGCTCGCGATCGGCGCCACCGGCTATGGCCTGAGTCTGCGCTTTTACTTGCTGGCGCAACGCGCTTTCGGGGCTGCGCGCACGGGTTCGGTGTTTGCCTTTGCGCCGTTCATTGGCGCGGCCGTTGCGCTCTTGCTGGGAGAGCGTTCTGGGAGCTGGCTCATGGCGGCGGGTAGCCTGTTGATGCTTTTGGGCGTCATAGTGCACTTGGCCGAATCGCACGGCCATGAGCATCAACACGAGGCCCAGGAGCATGAGCATGCCCATCGACATGACGACGGGCATCACAACCACGTGCACGACGAGATGCCGCGTGGATCCCACAGCCATCGGCATGTGCATGAGCCTCAACGGCACAGCCATGCGCACGTGCCTGATGTGCATCACGCGCACCCGCATCGTTGAACATCGCCGGCCTTGTGGCCAGCGGCAGGTCGCGCCGCCCATCGGGTTGGCCCGGCCCCTTCCTGCAGGTCAAGGAGCCGGGCAGCGCGCGGTCAGCTCGTTGTTGGCCGCCTGATCTCGAAGCAGGCCAGTCCCTCTCGGGATCTCACGCGCACCTCTGCCTGGTGCCGTTCGACGATGGACTTGACGACGGCCAGTCCCAGACCAGATCCCTCGCCCGCCCGCTGGCGGGACGGATTCACCCGGTAGAAGCGGTCGAACAGTCGTGGCAGATGGTCGGCGCCGATGGCCGGCCCCGGGTTCTCTATCCGGGTGCTGGTCGTGCCATGGGAACTCGCCAACAGAACCCGGACCGCACCACCGTGCGGCGTTGCCGGATGGCGTTGGACAGCAGGTTGGCCAGGGCCCAGCGCAGCATCAGCGGATCACCTTGCAGGGGTTCTGCGGCGCCGGCAAGCTCCAACGGAACGCCGCTGTCCTCGGCCCAGGCCTCGAAATAGGCGAACGCCCCCCGGATCTGTGCCGCCAAGTCCACCTCAGCGATGTCGAGGATGCGCGGGTCATTGTCAGTCTGGGCCAGGAACAGCATGTCGCCAATCATCTTGGACGGCACGTGATCCAAGTGACGATGCCGCTGACCTGCAGCAGCCAATCGTGTCGACATCGAGCACGAATAACGCGCTTCGCGCGACCAGGGAGCCGATTTATGCGGCCTGCATGGCCATCGCAGGCAGAACTGCCCCCAACCGATGAGCCGTGGTGCCAGTTTGCCCCTGCGCTTTGGGCGCCGGCTCGCAGCTGACGCCTTGACGATCGCCGTGTGCGGCCGGGCCAAACCGGTTGCGTTTCGGCAACACCCAGGCCACGACATTCAGTCCTTGAGGGTCCGCAGACGGTCCTCAAACTCCGTCTTGTCGATCTCACCTCTAGCGAAGCGTTCACGAAGAATGGCGCGTGCGCGATCCTCCCGTCCCGGGCGCACACTGTGTGGTCCTCGGCCGAGCAGCCAGCGGACCAGGACAGCAATCACCAGCACGATCAGTATCCACCAGAGGATGTGCATGAGTCCGAACCATGCCCAGCCCGGCCCGTCATAGCCATCCCAGCTCCAACCCATCATGCCGGGCCCCATACCCCAGGGTTGAGCCACAGCCGACGTGGACATCAGAACGCAGGCCGCCACAACTGACCAAACTTGCTTCATGTCCGGATCCCTTCTTGCTTGTCGAAAGTTCAAAACACCGCTTGCCCATAGCGCGTAGGCTGAGGTTCACTCTGAAGTTTCCCGCCAACGACAATCAGCATAGGGCGGCACCATACGCTGTCAACCGGCAGGGACAGGCCATCGGTTCCGGCGGGATGATGCGAAATGCCCTCAGCACCGCCGTCGCGGCGAGCCCTTTTGACGATGCCCGGCGCGATCCAATGATCCGCAAGAATGCTATCGCAAACAATCCAACAAACGCTAGAATGTTTCCATGAGAAGCGTGAAGGACCATCTGTACGAGCAAGTCGCGCGCATCGGCAAAGCCGTTGCCAACCCCAAACGCCTGGAGCTCATCGAACTGCTGTGTCAGGGGGAGAAGACCGTTGAGATGCTCGCGGCGCAGGCGGACATCAGCGTCAAACTGGCCAGTGCCCACCTCAAGGCGTTGCGCGTCGCGCGGATGGTCGAGACCCGCAAGGATGGCAAGTACGTTCTGTACCGCCTGGCCAGCACGAGCGTGGCTGACCTCTGGGTGAACTTGCGCGCCGAGGCCGAGGAACGGCTGGTCGAGTTGCAGGTGGCCCTGGCCGCCATCGTCGAGCACGGCGACACGCTGGAAGGGATCGACCGGGAGGCCATCCTGAGGAAGGCCACGGCTGGCGAGGTTCTGGTCCTTGACGTGCGGCCGCACGAGGAGTTCGCTGCCGCTCACCTGCCGCATGCCCGGTCCTTACCGGTGGACGAGCTCAAGCAGCGGCTGGCTGAACTCCCGAAAGATGTGCCGGTGGTCGCCTACTGCCGCGGTCCTTTCTGTCTGATGGCCAAGGACGCCGTCGAGTTGCTGCGCAAGAAGGGCTACCGCGCCATCCATCTGACGGACGGCGTCGCTGAGTGGCGGGCCCATGGCCTGCCCATCGAACAATCCTCCTGAGGGTACGCCATGAAGACGCTACTCATCCTGAACGACGCGCCATACGGCAGTGAACGCACCTACAACGGGGCACGCCTGGCCGGCGCACTGGCCAAGCAGCCCGGCAACGAGGTTCGCGTGTTCCTTATCGGTGACGCGGCATCCGCGGCGCACCGGCTCCAGAAGGTGCCCAGCGGCTTCTACAACCTTGAAGTGATGCTGGGGTCGGTGGTGAACCACGCCGGCCTCATCGGCGTGTGCGGGACCTGCATGGACGCGCGTGGCATCGCGGTGGAGGACCTCATCCAGGGCGCACACCGCAGCAGCCTGGACGAGCTGACGCAGTGGACCGCCTGGGCCGAGAAGGCCTTGGTTTTTTGACAGAGGAGACGGCGATGTTCTTTCGGCAGCGAGCGGCGGATAACGCCACACTTTCGTATTTTTTCGGATGCGCGGGACTTGCGAAGGCCGTGGCAGTCGACGTAGTCGCTGGCGACGAAGACTGGTTCGTCGCCGAAGCCGAGAGGGCCGGCGTCAGGATTGCCTATGTCATCGACACGCACGTGCACGCCGACCATTATTCCGGTGGCCTTGAACTGGCTCGCCGTGTCGGTGCGCCCTACTGCCTGCACGAAAGCAACAAGGGACGCGTCTCGTTCGAGTTCACGCCTTTGACGGACGGCCAACGCCTCGAATCAGGCAACGTTCTGTTGGACGTCATTCACACGCCCGGGCACACGCCAGACAGCATCTGCCTGCTGGTGCGCGACCTGCGCCGAAGCGACGAGCCCTGGTTTGTCATCACCGGCGACACCTTGTTCGTCGGCGCCGTCGGGCGCCCGGACCTGGCGGGCCGCGAGCGGGAGATGGCGGCCCAGCTGCATGACACGTTGCACCGCAAGTTGCTCACGCTGCCCGCCGATCTCGAAATCTATCCTGGTCACCAGGCCGGAAGCGCCTGCGGTGCGGGCCTGTCAGGCAAGCCCGTATCCACCATCGGCTTCGAGCGGCGCTTCAACCCGATGCTGTCGATGTCGCGCGAGGACTTCATCGAGGCACTCATCGCCGACATCCCACCGAAGCCGCAGGACATGGCCCGCATCGTCGAAGCCAATCTGCGCGGGGTCGTGCCCGAAACAGCACTCGTCTGAGGCGCCGCCAGATGCGTCACGATTACGGCATCCGCGCCAACCTCGGACAGGTCCTGCAGCAGTTGCTGCAGGTGATGCTGGTGGGCATGACCATCGGCATGATGCGCAACGTCGTGCCGGCGCTGGCCGAGACCGAGTTCGGCGTGCCACGCGGCTCCTTCATGCTGCTGGTGGCCTTTGTCGTTGCCTTCGGCTTCGTCAAGGGGGCGATGAACTTCGTCGCCGGCCGTCTGGCGGAGCGCATCGGTCGCCGTCAGGTCCTGCTCGCCGGCTGGCTGGTGGCGCTGCCAATCCCGCTGCTCGTCTACATGGCAACGTCGTGGAGCTGGATCGTGGTGGCGACCATCCTGCTGGGCGTGAACCAGGGGCTGACCTGGTCAATGACCCAGACGGCCAAGCTGGACCTGACCCGGGCCGACCAGCGCGGCCTGGTGATCGGTCTCAACGAGTTCTCCGGCTACGTGGGCGTGGCCATCGCGGGCGTGGTCACGGGCTATGCCGCTTCGCTGCTGGGTCCGCGCACGGGCTTGCTGTGGTTCGGTGCGGTGGTCATCGGGATGGCCACGCTGCTGGCGTGGCTGGCGGTGGCGGAGACGCTGCCTTGGGCCCAGGCAGAAGTGAGGCGTCACGCTGCTGCGCCAACGCAAGCGCTGCGACCGCGCTACCCGACCGGTGTCAGCGAGCAGCCCACGACCGAGGAGATGTTCGCCTTGATGAGCTGGCGGGACCGCCGCATGGCCGCGCTGTGCCAGGCAGGCCTGGTCGAAAAGTTCGTCGACGCGCTGGTCTGGGTCTTCTGGCCGGTCTATCTGCACCAGCGGGGCATGAGCCTGCCCGGCATCGGGTGGATCGTGGGGATCTACGGCTTCACCTGGGGCGGCGCTCAACTCTTTACCGGCAAGTTCTCCGACCGGGTGGGACGCCAACGCCTGAACGTCTGGGGCATGTGGCTGTGCGGCGCCGGCGTGGCGCTGCTGCCCCTGGGTTCCGGTTCAGTCTGGTGGAGTGCCTGCGCGGCCTTGGCGGGTCTGGGGATGGCCATGCTGTACCCCAATCTGAGCGCGGCGGTTGCCGACATCGCTCATCCGAACTGGCGCGCGTCGGCCATCGGTATCTATCGCTTCTGGCGGGACCTGGGCTATGGCATCGGTGCGCTCGGCCTTGGCGCTGCCGCAGCCCTTGGCGGGCGGCTCGAAAGCGCCTTCTGGTTCGTTGCCGTGGCGATGCTGCTGTCGGGTGCCGTGCTGTATCGATGGGGCGAGGAAACGCACCCCCGACTCAACCCGGCTCATTGACCTCCAACGGTTGGTTCCGGCTTGAAAGTGAGCCACCCCGCCGATGTTCCGGTGTGCCACCGCTGAAGTCCAAAGCGCTTGTACTGGCGCGGCATGCTGATCGGTTCGGGCTGCTCACCACACAGTCGGCACAACACCCTAAAGTGGCTCAATTCGACACCGGCGCCAACAGGCGTCAGCCAGGCGCAAACTTATGGAAGCGGGTATTCGCATACCTGAACGGCCCCGGGTTTCGAGGAGGCCGGTTGGTTTAAGTTGAGGCCGATGTGACGGCCTCACTGGCGAGTTGCCGCCAGTAGTTTGCCTCAGCTTCTGCCGGAGGGATGCCCCCAATCGGCTTGAGCAGTCGGCTGTGGTTGAACCAGTGAACCCATTGCAGGGTGGCCAGCTCCAGGGATTCCCGGGTCTTCCAAGGCGCGCGGCGGTGAATCAGTTCGGCCTTGTACAGCCCGTTGATGGTCTCGGCCAGCGCGTTGTCGTAGCTGTCGCCACGGCTGCCCACCGAGGGCTGGATGCGTGCCTCGGCCAGCCGCTCGGTGTAGCGAATGGACAGATATTGGGAGCCCCTGTCCGAATGGTGGACCAAGGCATCGGCTTTCGGTCGGCGTTCATACAAGGCCTGCTCCAGCGCATCGAGCACGAAGTCGGTCTGCATGGTGCGGCTGACAGGCCAACCCACGATGCGCCTGGCGAACACGTCGATGACGAAGGCCACGTACAGCCAGCCTTGCCAGGTCGAGACATAGGTGAAGTCCGAGACCCACAACTGGTTGGGACGCTGGGCCTTGAACACCCGGTTGACGCGGTCCAGCGGACACGGCGCTGAAGCGTCGGGCACCGTGGTTCGGACATTCTTGCCTCGGCGTGCGCCCTGCAGCCCCATGGAGCGCATCAGGCGCTCGACCGTGCAGCGCGCCACGCGGATGCCCTCGCGGTTCATCTGCAACCAGACCTTGTCGGCACCGTAGACCTGCCAGTTGGCGTGCCAGACGCGTTGGATGTCGGCCATCAACGCATCGTCACGCTGTGCGCGGGCGCTGCGAAGTTGCGGATGACGGCGGCGAACGGCATGGCGCCGGTAACACGAGGGGGCCATCTGCAGCACCTCGCAGATGGGCTCGACCCCGAACAGGTGACGGTGCTGGTCGACGAATCGCTTCAACTCTTCAAACGGCGGTCGAGCTCCGCCTGGGCGAAAAACGCGCTGGCGGCCTTGAGGATGTCATTGGCCCGGCGCAGTTCCTTGTTCTCACGCTCCAGTTGCTTGAGGCGCTCTCGTTCGCTGCTGGTCAGCCCGTCACGCTGGCCGGTATCGACCTCTTCGCGTTTGACCCATTCGAGCAGGGTCTGCGGCACGCAGCCAATCTTGGGCGCTATCGATTCGACCGCCGCCCACAGTGACGGGTACTCTCCCCGGTGCTCCTGCACCATGCGCACAGCGCGCTCGCGGACCTCGGGTGAGAACTTTGTTGACTTGTTCATGGCTCCATCTTCTCAAGTGTTGGAGCCTCCTCAAAACCCGGGGCCGTTCAGTAGGTCTCGCCCCTGGATCTGGCGCGGACAGACGGGTTCACGCTGGTCACCGGTCAGGCCGGCGTGTGGGAGTCGGCCACCCAGGCCGCCACCGAAGCCCTCGGCGTGGCGGTCGAGGTGGTGGTGATCGCCGAAGGCGCCCTCCCATGCCGATCCACAAAGCCACTGGCTGCGTGTGCGCGGGATATCCGACGATGGCACCGTCCTGCTGCGGCCCGACCAGCACGTGGCTTGGCGCTGCCTAAACGTGCCGCACGGCATCCCCCCTGCACTGCCATCTGCCTATGTCCCAGCGGCCGCTGCAGATCCGCCGTCCGAACGCTGTGCGGCCTGCATCTGCAGGGCGTAATGCTGGATCCAGCCAATCAAGTTCTGGGCGGCGGGCGTCAGGGGCAGGTCGTGTCGGCGCAGCGTGCAGATGGTGGCGCTGGGCAAAGGTTCGCGAACCGGCACTATCACCAGTTCGTCCCGATACACGTTCTTCTCGAATAGAGTCCAGGGCATGGTGGTCATAAGCAGTGAGTTCGCCACCACCCCCGGAAGGGCCAGGAAGGACTCGCAAACCATGCCCAGTCGCGGCGGGCCCAGGCCGGCGCTTTCGAAAGCCTCCTGGATCACGGCGCCCGGTCCGCGCGGGGCGCTGGAAAACACCCACTGGCAGTCGGCCAGTTCGGCCAGGCTCGTCGCCCGCGCCAGGGGGTTGGCCTTGTGCGCCACGATCACGATCTCGCTGACGAACAGCGGCTCGGCGGCCAGGTCGGGTTCGGTCTGGTTCTTGTGCGCCGGGGTCAGGGCGAAGTCGAGCGTGCCGTCGCGCAGCGCCGGCGTGACGCCGGGGTAGAGGCCGTCGCGGCAATGCACCTTCACCTCAGGGAAGCGCTGCGCAAACGACCGCAGGGCCAGCGGCAGCAGCGACAGCGCGATGGCCGGCGAGGTCGAGAAGCGCACGCTGCCTTCCCAGTGGCCGCGCAGCTGCGCGATCTCGTCCTGCGCGCGCCGGCTCTCCGAGACGATGAGGTGCGCGTGGCGCATGAAGGCTTGGCCGAAGCTAGTGAAGCTGACGCCCTGCTTGGTGCGCAGCAGCAGGGGCGCGCGCAGTTCATCTTCGAGCTGCTGGATGGCGGCCGTGAGCGCCGGCTGCGACTGGTGCAGCCGGTTGGCGGCTGCGCGAATGCTGCCCAGCTCTTCGATGCAGATCAGGGCCTGCAGGGTCTGGAGTTTCATGAACTCGGGTTTCCACGGAGATTGGTTTTCCTGATCGTAGCCCCGCAAATCCGATTTTGTGCAGAGAACAAACCCCCGATAGCATCCCCCACGGATCAAGTTCACGACAAGGAGCCAAGAATGTTTGTTCGCAACCTTTGGTATGTGGCAGCCTGGGACATCGAGGTGCCCGAGGAAGACCTGCTGGCCCGCACGCTGCTGGGCGAGCCGGTGCTGCTGTACCGCGACAGCCAGAGGCGCGTGGTGGCGCTGGAAGACCGCTGCTGCCACCGCTCGGCACCGCTGCACCTGGGCCGCAAGGAGGGCGACTGCGTGCGCTGCATGTACCACGGCCTCAAGTTCGACCCGAGCGGGGCCTGCGTCGAGATCCCCGGACAGGAGCAGATCCCGCCCAAGACCTGCATCCGCAGCTACCCGGTGGTGGAGCGCAACCGCCTGGTCTGGATCTGGATGGGCGACCCAGCGCGCGCCAACCCGGACGACATCGTCGACTACTTCTGGCACGACTCGCCGCAGTGGCGCATGAAGCCGGGCTACATCCACTACCAGGCCAACTACAAGCTCATCATCGACAACCTGCTGGATTTCACCCACCTGGCCTGGGTGCATCCCACGACGCTGGGCACCAGCAGCGCCGCCGACCTCAAGCCCCGGATCGAGCGCAACACCGAGGGCAACGGCACGCTGACCATCAGCCGCTGGTACCTCAATGACGAGATGCCCAACCTGCACAAGCGGGTGGCCAAATTCGAGGGCAAGGTGGATCGCTGGCAGGTCTACCAGTGGTCGCCGCCGGCGCTGCTGCGCATGGACGCCGGCTCGGCGCCGGCCGGCACCGGCGCGCCCGAGGGCCACCGCGTGCCCGAGGCGCTGCAGTTCCGCCACACCTCGATCCAGACGCCGGAAACCGAGACCACCAGCCACTACTGGTTCTGCCAGGCGCGCAATTTCGAGCTCGACAACGACGCCATGACCGAGCAGATCTTCAAGGACGTGATCGTGGCCTTCGAGGAAGACCGCACCATGATCGAGGCGCAGCAGAAGATCATCGGCCAGGTCCCCGAGCGCCCGATGATCCCGATCGCCGCCGACGCCGGCCTGAACCAGGCCCGCTGGCTGCTCGACCGCATGGCCAAGGCCGAGGCTGCGCCGACCGGGGGATCGGCGTGAGCGCCAACATCGACGTGGTGGTGAGCGCCGTGCGGGCCGTGGCCCGCGATGTGCTGGCCATCGAGCTCAAGCACAGGGAGGGAAGTCTCCTGCCGGGTGCTGCCCCCGGCGCACACATCGACCTGGCCCTGCCCAACGGTCTGGTGCGCCAGTACTCGCTGGTCAACGCGCTGGGCCAGGCCCAGCAGGACGACTATGTGGTGGCGGTGGGCTGGGACGCCAACAGCCGTGGCGGCTCCCAATGGATCCATGAAAAACTGCGCGTGGGCCAGGCGCTCAAGGCCAGCGCGCCGCGCAACCTGTTCGCCATGGACGCCTTGCATCGCAAGGTGCTGCTGGTGGCCGGCGGCATTGGCATCACCCCGGTCTACGCCATGGCCCGGCACTGCGCCGCGCAGGGGCTGGACTGGGAGGTGCTGGCCTGCGCCCGCTCGGCGCCGCGCCTGGCCTACCTGGAAGAGCTCAAGGCGCTGGCCGGCCCCCGCCTGCACGCCCATTTCGACGACGAGCAGGGCGGTCCGCTCGACCTGGCGGTCCGCCTGCGCGAGGCGCAATGGGACGGCGTCTACGCCTGCGGCCCGGCCCCCATGCTGGACGCGCTGGTGCAGGCCACGGCCCACTGGCCGGCCGGCTCGGTGCACCTGGAGCGCTTCAAGGCGCCCGAGGCCGACGCCGGGGAACGCCAGCCGTTCGAGCTGGTGCTGGCCCGCAGCGCGCTGCACACCACCGTCTCGGCGCACGAAAGCGTGCTCGACGCGATGGAGCGCCTGGGCGTGGACTACCCGTTTGCCTGCCGCGAGGGCATCTGCGGCACCTGCGAAGCGCCCATCCTCGAAGGCCAGGCCCAGCACCTGGACTTCGTGCTCAGCCCGGCCGAACAGGCAACCCAGCAGCAGCTGATGGTTTGTGTGTCCCGCTGCACCGGCCCGCGGCTGGTGCTCGATGTTTAAAGGAAATCCCATGCAACTGAACAACATGGTCGCCATCGTCACCGGTGGCGCCTCCGGCTTCGGCGCCGCCATCGCGCGCACCCTGAGCCAGCGCGGCGCCGCCGTGATGATCGCCGACCTCAACCTCGACGGCGCCCAGCGCGTCGCGCAGGACATCACCGCCGCCGGCGGCCGCGCTGCCGCCATGGCCTGCGACGTGTCCCGCGAGGCGGACTACCGTGCCGTGGTCGAGGGTGCGCAGCGGCAGCTCGGCGGCCTGCACATCGTGGTCAACAACGCCGGCACCACGCACCGCAATAAGCCGGCGCTGCAGGTGACCGAGGACGAGTTCGACCGCGTCTACCGCGTCAACCTCAAGAGCGTGTACTGGTCGGCCCAGGTGGTCCTGCCGCTGTTCGTGCAGCAGGGCGGCGGCGTCATGGTCAACGTGGCTTCGACCACCGGCGTGCGCCCCGGCCCGGGCCTGACCTGGTACAGCGGGAGCAAGGCGGCCCTGATCAACCTGACCAAGGGCCTGGCGCTGGAGTTCGCCCGCTCGGGCGTGCGCGTCAACGCGGTTAACCCGATGATCGGCGAGACGCCGATGATGGCCGACTTCATGGGCATGGCCGACACCCCTGAGAACCGCGAGCGTTTCCTGGCGCGCATCCCGCTCGGGCGCTTCACCCGTCCCGACGACGTGGCGTCGGCCGTGGCCTTCCTGGCGTCGGACGAGGCCAGCTTCCTGACCGGCGTGTGCCTGGACGTGGACGGGGGGCGCAACATATGAGCGCGGCCGCCTACCGCTGCCCGGAGCTGCTGATCGGCGGCCAGTGGCGCGCCGGCAGAAACGAGCGCCGTCAGGCGATCGTGAACCCGGCCAATGCCGAGTTGCTCGACGAGATGCCGCTGGCCAACGCCGCCGACCTCGATGAGGCGCTGGGGGCCGCCGAGCGCGCCTTTGCCCACTGGCGCCAGGTGCCGGCGCACGAGCGCTGCGCCCGACTGGAGCGCGGCGTGGCGCGCATGCGCGCGCAGACCGAGCAGATCGCGACGCTGCTGACGCTGGAGCAGGGCAAGCCGCTGGCCGAGGCGCGCGCCGAGTGCGCGATGGCCGCCGACCTGATCAAGTGGTATGCGGAGGAGGCGCGCCGCGTCTACGGCCGCATCATCCCGGCGCGGACACTTGGCAGCCGCATGGAAGTCTTGAAGTTCCCGGTCGGCCCGGTGGCGGCCTTCTCGCCCTGGAACTTCCCGCTGGTGCTGTCGGCGCGCAAGCTCGGCGGGGCGCTGGCGGCCGGCTGCTCCATCATCCTCAAGGGGGCAGAGGAAACCCCTGCCAGCGTGGCCGCGATGGTGGCCTGTTTGAACGAGGAACTGCCCGAGGGGACGGTGCAGCTGGTGTACGGCGTGCCGGCCGAGGTGTCGCAGACGCTGATCGCCTCGCCCATCATCCGCAAGCTCAGCTTCACCGGCTCGGTGCCGGTCGGCCGTCATCTGGCGCAGCTGGCCGGCCAGCACCTCAAGCGCGCAACACTGGAACTGGGCGGCCATGCGCCGGTGATCGTCTGCGAGGACGCCGATCTTGGCCGCGCCGTGACGCTGATGGTGGCGCACAAGTTCCGCAACGCGGGCCAGGCTTGTCTGTCGCCGACGCGCTTCTTCGTCGCGCGGCGCCTTTACGCCGACTTCCTCGACGCCTTCGGCCAGGCCAGCCGCGCGCTGCGCCTGGGCGCGGGGCTGGACGCCGCCACACAGATGGGACCGGTCGCGAGCGAACGACGGCAGTCCGCGGTGCAGGACCTGATCGCGCGCTCGGTGGCCCGGGGCGCGCGCCCGCTGGCGGGAGATGCCCCCGAGGCCGGCTACTTCGTCGCGCCGACCCTGCTGGCCGACGTGCCGCTCGACGCACCCGCGATGCAGGAGGAACCCTTCGGCCCGGTGGCCTGCGCAGTCGCGTTCGACAGCCTCGACGAAGCCATCGCCATGGCCAACCGCAGCCCCTACGGCCTGGCCGGCTACCTGTTTACCGATTCAGCCAAGGCCATCCATGCCGTGTCCGAGTGGCTGGAGGTCGGCAGCCTGGCCGTCAACGGCCTGGGCGTGTCCGTGCCCGAGGCGCCGTTCGGCGGCGTCAAGGACAGCGGCCACGGTAGCGAGTCAGGCATTGAGGGCATGGAAGCTTTCCTTGACAGCAAGTTCATGCACTACACGGTCTAACGGGCCCACGCGATCGGTTCCCCGTTTCGGTCCACACAGCAACCAAACCATGCCCTTCACTTGCGGCTAGAGGCCATGGCGGTCGCCGCCTCAGCCGACCACCCCATGACCGCAGCCCGGATTAGCAGCCATTCTTTCCTATCCACCCTTGATCGAACCCGCCATGAATCAACGCCGCAAACTGATAACCTCCCTCGCTGCGCTGGGTTTTGCCGCCCTCGGCGCACCTCTGACCAGCCACGCCCAGAGCGACAAGCCACTTAAGGTGCTGGTCGGCTTTCCGGCGGGCGTCTCCATCGATGTCGTTACCCGAATCGTCGCCGACAAGCTCAAGGACGAGCTCAAGCGGCCAGTCATCGTGGACAACCGGGCGGGGGCCGGGGGGCGGCTGGCGGCCGAGTTGCTCAAGGGCAGCCCTCCGGATGGGAACACTGTCATGGTGACCCCCATCGTGGTGCCGGTGCTCGCGCCCATGGTGTTTAACAAGCTGAACTACAACCCCGAGACGGACTTTGTGCCCATCGTGCGACTGTGCGACTACGCCTTTGGCCTGGCAGTGCCAGCCACGTCGCCGGTGAAAAGTCTGAAGGACTATGCCGCTTGGTTGAGGAGCCATCCGCAGCAGGCCAGCTTCGGCTCGCCCGCTGCGGGCAGCCTGCCGCATTTCTTCGGCATCATGATCGGCAATGCTCTTGGCGTCGACATGATTCATGTGCCCTTCAACGGCGGCGCGGCGCTGCAGTCCGCCATACTTGGCAACCATGTGCCCGCAGGAATCGACGTGGTTTACGAGTGGCAGCAGAACGCCAAGTCGGGCAAGGTGACCATGTTGGCTACCTCGGGTAGCGCGCGCAGCAAGGTCATGCCGGACGTTCCGACGTTCAAGGAGCAGGGCTATCCGGACATCGTGGGCCAGGGATGGTTCGCGATGTACGCCCCGGCTAGGACCCCGGTCGACCAGATCGAGGCCATCAACCGCGCGGTCAACAAGGTCCTGGCGTCTGCCGACGTCAAGGATCGCTTCCTAACCATGGGGCTCGAGGTGGGTGGCGGATCAGCGGCTGATCTGCAGAAAGCCATGCATGAGGATGGCAGGCGCTGGGCCCCCATCGTCAAGAAGTCGGGCTTCCGCGCCGACTGAGAGGCTGAGAGTTTTTCCCGGAAGCTGCTGTGGGGCATGTCTTGCATGCTTGCGAGCCATGAGCAAGCGGCGGCGACAAGGCGAAGAAGAGAAGCACACGGATCTGTTCGGTGACGAGGAGGTCGTTGCCGGACCTGGTTCAGGGTCCGGCAGCGCAGCCGCACCGGGAGAGCCCGCGCGCGTGTTGGAGCCCAACTGCAGCCAGGTGGAGTTGCGAGCGGTGGACCAGGAATCGCTGCTGGCGCCGGATCACCAGGCGCGACTGGTGTGGGGCTACGTCGAGCGGCAGGAGTTGAGCGCGCTGTACGGGGCGATCAAGGCACGCGGCAGTGCACCGGGTCGCCGGGCGATCGACCCGCGCATCCTGTTCGCGCTGTGGCTGTACGCCACGCTTGGCAGCGTGGGCAGCGGCCGAGAGATCGCACGGCTGAGCCAGGAGCACGACGCCTACCGCTGGATCTGCGGCGGGGTGAGGGTCCCGATCTTCGAGCTGGCGGGCAGCATCCGGTAGCCGTGCGCGTCAGTTTTCGGCGAGGCGGATCAGCCGCTTGCCGCGGTTCTCGCCGCGGTAGAGTCCGGCGATCGCGTCGGGCGCGCATTCGATGCCGTCGAGGACATCCTCCACGTAGCGCAGCCGACCCTCGCGAATCCATTGCGCCAGCGCGGGCCGCGCCACCCGCGCGTGCTCCGGATGGTCAAGGATGACGAAGCCCTGCATGCTGGCGCGCTTGACCAGCAGCTGACGCTCCACCCGCGGACCGAGCGGGACAGGCTCCCAGCTGTCCACCGATGCGGTGCCGCAGACCACGACGCGCGCCCCGATGCCGAGGTGGCGCATGACCTCGTCGCTGATCGGGCCGGCGGTGTTGTCGAAATAAACGTCCACGCCGCCCGGGCAGGCCGCGGCGAGCGCCGCCTCGAAACCGGGCGCCTTGTAGTCCAGTGCCGCGTCGTAGCCGAACTGCTCCAGGCACTGGCGCCGCTTGGCTTCGCCGCCGGTGATGGCCACGGCGCGGCAGCCATGGATCCTCGCGATCTGGCCCACGCAGGAGCCCACCGCGCCGGCGCCGGTGGACACCACCACCGTCTGGCCCGCGCGCGGGCGGCCGATCTCCAGCAGGCCGTAGTGCGCGGTCACGCCGTTGAGGCCCAGTACCCCCAGCGACGCCGACAGCGGAATATCCTGCTCGTGGACAACCTGATCGATGGCCGCCGGATCCACGACCGCGTAGTCCTGCCAGCCGAACAGGCCCACCACCCGCGTGCCGACCGGGAAGTCCGGATGGTTGGAGCGGTCCACGCGCCCGGCGGCGAACGCGCGCATGACGCCGCCCAGGGGCACCGGATCCGCGTAGTTGGCCGCCGCGTTGACCCAGCCCCGCATGGCCGGCTCCACCGACAGGTACAGGTTGCGCACGCGCACCTGGCCCGGCCCAGGCTCGGGCGCGGGTACGGTGGCGATCTCGAAGTGCTCGGCCTGCGGAATGCCGGTCGGCCGGCTGGCCAGGCGCACCTGGCGGTTGAGGAGGGTCATGGCCAACGTGCTCCGAACGGCCATCAGCCTTCGAGCGCCCGCAGGCGGGGCTTGACGGCACGGATGCCGGGCCACTCCCGCGGCGGGTATTGAAGCATCTCGCGCTCCCAGGCCGCATAGCGCTGGCGCAGGTCTTGCACGCGCTGAGGTTCTCGCAGCCTGTGGTTGGCCTGCTCGCGTGGATCGCTGGCCAGGTTGAACAGGAACTCGCTCTCGCCATCGCGCAGGTACTTCCAGTCACCCAGCCGCACCGCACCCTGCTCACGTGTGCGCCAGAACAGAGGGCGCAGCGGCGCTGGCGCGCCGTCCCAGACCGGCAGCTGGTTCATGCCGTCGCAAGGCAACGAGGCCGGGTCATCTTGCCCTGCGGCCGAAAGTAGCGTGGGCAGCCAGTCCATGCTCATGCACGCCTGCGACAGGGTTGCGCCGGCGGGCAGCCGCGCCGGCCAGCGCACCAGCGCCGGCACGCGCAGCCCGCCCTCGAACAGGTCGCCTTTTTCGCCGACGAACGGCCACATGTAGGAAAACCGTTCGCCACCGTTGTCACTGGTGAAGACCACCAGGGTGTCCTCGCTGCGCCCGCGCCGATCGATCGCCGCCAGCACTCGGCCGATGCTGCGGTCCAGGTGGCGGACCATGTCCGCGAAGACCGCGATGGAGCCGCCGTCGTAGTGGATCAGGTTGCGCAGGCGGCGCGACTCGGCGACATCGTTGGGCCCCTCCCAGGGCCAGTGCGGCGCGGTGTAGTGCAGGCTGAGGAACAGCGGTCGGTCATCCGGCCGCTCGATCAGCTCGATGGCGCGGTCGGTGAACAGGTCAGTGGTGTAGCCCGTGCGCCGCACGATGGCCTCCCCCTCGAACAGGCCCTCGGTCTCGCCGGTCGCCAGCCCACTGGTCGCGGTATGTCGGAAGTAATCGAGCTCGCCGCCCATGGCGCCGAAGAACTCGTCATAGCCGCTCTTGAGGGGGCCGAAGTGCGGGAGCCATCCCAGGTGCCACTTGCCCACCAGCGCGGTGCGGTACCCCTGCTCGCGCAGCAGGCCCGGCAAGGTCGGCAGGTCGGGCGGCAGACCATGCGGACTGCCCGGCAGGATGGGCTCCTCCAGACCCACGCGCAACCGGTGCTGGTAGCGCCCGGTCATGAGCGCCACGCGCGTGGGCGAACAGGTGGACGAATTCGCGTAGGCGTGCGTCAGCCGCAGCCCCTGCCGGGCCAGCCCATCCAGCACGGGTGTCTCGTAGTCGGGCCGGCCGTAGCAGGACAGGTCGCCCCAGCCCAGGTCGTCGGCCAGGATGAAGATGATGTCAGGTTGCTTGGTGCTGCTCATGTTTCCCCCTCACTCCAGGCTCAGGCCGATCTGGCCGATGAACTGTTCCCACTTGCTCACCTCGCGATCGATCAGACCGCCCAGCTCCATCGGGCTGCCATAGCCGGCCTCGATCCCGAGGGCAGCGACCCGGTCGCGGTATTCCGGCGCGGCCACCGCTTTCTGCAGCTCCGCCGCGAGACGATCGACCACCGCCGTGGGGGTGCCGGCCGGGGCCACGAAGCCCATCCAGTCCAGCACCACGAAGTCCTTGAAACCGGCCTGGGACATGGTTGGTACGCCCGGCAGTGCCGACGAGGACCGCGTCCCCGTCACCGCCAGGGCAGTGAGCTTGTCGGCCTTGATCATGGGCATCGCCACCGGCATGGAAAGGAACATGAAGTCCACCCGTCCACCGATCAGGTTGGTCACCGCATCCACCGGTCCCTTGAAGGGGACATGGGCGGCGTCGATCCCGGCCTGGCGCTTGAACAGCTCCCCCGAGAGGTGCGACGGTGAACCGGTGCTGCCGGAGCCGAAGTTCATCTGTCCCGGACGGCCCTTTGCGTAGGCCGCCAGTTCGGTCGGTGTTTTGGCCGGCACCGACTTGTTGACCACCAGCACGTTCGACAGGTCGGCGACCTTCGCCAGCGGTGCGAAGTCCTTGCGCAGGTTGTAAGGTGTGCCCTTGAACAGCGTCTGGCTGGCGGTGTGGGGCATGAAGATGACGCCCAGGGTGTAGCCATCGGGCTTGGCCCTGGCCACGGCGGCCAGTCCCAGCGAGCCATAGGCGCCCGGACGGTTCTCCACCAGCACCGGCTGCTTGAGCGAGTCCCCGAGGATCTTGCCCAGGGTGCGGGCCACGATGTCGCCCGGGCCGCCCGCCTGGTCACTCACGATGACGGTGACCGGCCGCACCGGATAGTCGGCCCAGGCCGGCAAGTGCAGACCCAGCGCCACGGCCAGTCCGGCTGCTACTGTGACGATTCGCCCTTGCATCAGATGTCGCATGCTTGTTTCCTCTTCTGGTGATGGAATGGATCGCGGGCGCCCTCAGGGCAGGCGCACCGACTGCCGGCCCTTGAGACCGAGCATCTCGCGCGCCTCGGCCGGCGTGGCGATCGCCAGCCCGAGCGACTCCAGCACGCCGCGGATCTTGCGCACCTGCTCGGCGTTGGAAGTGGCCAGCCGGCCCGGGCCGATGGAGAGCGAATCCTCCAGGCCCACGCGCACGTGGCCGCCCATCAGCGCGGCCTGCGTCACCAGCGGCATCTGGTGGCGGCCGGCGCCGAGCACGCTCCACTGGTAGCCGTCGCCGAACAGCTTGTCGGCGATGCGCTTCATGTGCACGAGGTTCTCGGGGTCGGCGCCGATGCCGCCGAGCACGCCCAGCACGAACTGCAGGAAGATCGGTCCCTTCACCAGCCCACGATCGACGAAGTGCCTGAGGTTGTAGAGGTGGCCGACGTCGTAGCACTCGAACTCGAAGCGCGTGCCGTGCGCGCGGCCCAGGCGCTCGAACACCTCCTCGATGTCGGCGAAGGTGTTGCGGAAGATGTTGCGCCGCGTGCCCTCGATGTAGTCGCGCTCCCAGTCGTGCTTGAACTCCTTCATCTTCTCCAGCACCGGGTAGAAGGCGAAGTTCATCGAGCCCATGTTGCACGAGGCCATCTCGGCCGAGACGTCGAGCGCGGCGGCCAGGCGCTGCTCCAGCGTCATCGTCACCGAACCGCCGGTGGTGATGTTAATCACCGCGTCGGTGGCGGCATGGATGCGCGGCAGGAATTGCCGGTACACCGCCGGGTCGAAGGAGGGGCGGCCGTCCTGGGGGTCGCGCGCGTGCAGGTGCAGGATGGCCGCGCCGGCCTCGGCCGCGGCGATGGCCTGCTCGGCGATCTCGTCGGGCGTCACCGGCAGGTGGGGCGACATGCTCGGGGTGTGGATCGAGCCGGTGACGGCACAGGTGATGATGACTTTACGCATGGGTGAATCCCTTATTGGGGGGTGATGCTCAGCTCACGGAGCAGGCCCTGGTAGAGCTGCGTCTCCGCCCGGTAGAACTGGTCGAGTTGCGCCAGGGACAGCCTGTCGCTCGGCTCGATGCCGCTGGCCTGGACGTAGGCGCGCGCCTCGGGGTCTTGCAGGGCGTCCGCCAAGCCCTTGTGCAGGCGCTGAACCGCCGCCTCCGTGGTCTTGCTCGGCACGAACACCGCCGCCCAGGTGCCATAGACGAAGTCGCGCAAGGCCGGGTCCAGCAGGGAAAGCGCCGGCACCTTGGGCAACCTGGCCGAGGCCGATGCCGCCGTCGTGGCGAATACCTTGACCTTGCCCGTCTCCACGAGGTTCGGCGTGTTCCCGCCCATGGGCAGGAAGCTCAGGTCGATCTGGCCACCCATCAGGTCCTGGACCACCGGGGGCACGCCCTTGTAGGGCACCTGCGTCAGCGGCAGCTTGAGCTTGCGCTCCAACTGCTCGCCAAGCAGGTGGATCATGGACCCGTAGCCGATATGGCCGTGACTCAGCGGCTTCGCGCCAGGCTGACGCGCCAGCGCCATCAGTTCAGCCAGGCTGTTGGCCGGCAGGTCGGGGCGGGCCGCAAGCACATACGGCGCGCGCCCGGTCAGCGCCACGCAGCGCAGATCCTCGGGGCGGTAGCGCGCCCCCGCCAGGGACGCGGGCGTGAGAATCGGCTCCGTCTGCGAGGCGATCAGCAGCGTCAGGCCATCGCCCGCGGCGGCCAGGGCCTTGTTCACGCCGATCGACCCTCCCGCGCCCGGCAGGTTCTCCACCACCACCGTTTGTCCCAGCGACTTCTGCAGCAGGGGCTGGGTCTTGCGCGCCACGCCGTCGGTTGGATTGCCGGCCGGCTGCGGGACGATGAAGCTGACGCTGCCGGACCTCGCCTGGGCGAACGCGCCGGCGCCCATCGCCGACACGGCGCACGCCAGCAGGCTGCGGCGATCGAGCAGGAAGCTGTTCATCGGGGCTCCTCGATCACGAGGTTCTCGATGTGACCGATGCCGTCGATCTCGACGCGCATCACGTCGCCGACCTTGCGGAACGACGGCGGCTTCATCGCCACCCCCACGCCAGACGGGGTGCCGGTGGCCAGGATGTCGCCGGGCTCCAGCGTCATCACGGTGGACAGGTAGGCGATCTGCTCCCAGATGTTGTAGATCATCTCGTCGGTGCCGACCTCCTGCCGCACCTCGCCATTGACCAGCATGCGCATGCGCAGGGCGTGCGGGTCGGGCACCTCGTCGGCCGTGACGATCCACGGGCCGATCGGGCCATGGGTGTTGAAGCTCTTGCCCAGCGTCATCGTCGGCGAGCGCATCTGCCAGTCGCGCACCGACACGTCATTGCATGCCAGGTAGCCCGCCACGACGGAAGGGGCGTCGGCCACGCTGACGTGACGGCAGCGCTTGCCGATGACCACGCCCAGCTCTGCCTCGTAGTCCAGCTTGTCGGAGGCGCGCGGCAGGTGCACCGGGTCGAACGGCCCGTTCACGCAAGACACCTGCTTGTTGAACCAGACCTGGCTGTCGGGCACCTTGATGCCGGCGTCGATGGCTTCCTGCACATGCTTGCGGTAGTTCATGCCGATGGCCAGGAACTTCGAGGGGTTGGGCACCGGCGCCTCCAGGCGCACGTCGGCCAGCGGATGGCTCACCGCGCGCTCGGGGCTCACGGCGCGCGCGCGCTCCAGCGCGGCAGGGCCGGCCTGCAGCAGTTCGAGCATGGTGCGCGGTAGCGCCGGGTCGCTGGCGGGCAGGTCGATGACCTGGTTGCCGACGACCTTGCCGATGGAGATGCGGCCGCGGCTGCTGAAAGTGACGAGTTTCATGGTTTTCCTTGCGATGGTTTCAGGCGTCAGCCTCGGAATTGGCGAAGAAGATCGGATCGATTGGCGGGCCCCAGAGGTAGAACGAATCCTCGGGCGGATGGTCGAGGCCCTGCCAGTCCAGCTCGGCGGGGATGTAGTCGATGGTCGAGGAGAACTCGCACCAGCTGCCCCAAGGGTCCTGCGCGTAGTAGAAGTAGTTCGAGCCCAGCACGTGGCGCCCCACGCCCCAGCCCACGCCGTAGCCAGCGGCCTGCATGCGCCCCATGCCCAGGCCCACGTCCTCGACCGTGGGCACGTCCCAGCTCAGGTGGTGCAGCGCCGCGCCCGGCCCCATGGCGAAGGCGACGAGGTGGTGGTCGCTGCCGTGCGGCGCGTGCAGGAAGGCGACGCCGTCGCCCGAGCGGTCCGACAGGCGCAGACCGAGCACGCGGGTGTAGAAGTCCAGCTGCGTGGACACCGACGGCGTCATGCGCGCGAGGTGCGAGAGCCGCTGCGGCAGCGCGGCCCGTGCCAGGCTGCGGTAGGGCGCGCAGCGCGTGCCGTCCCGCGGCAGCGGCGGGCTGAGGTGCTGCGCGGCGTCGAGCGTGGTCTTGGCCCCCGGGCGCACCTGCACGAGCAGGCCATCGGGGTCGCGGAACCACAGGCCCGAGTCGTCCGCGCCGGGCGGTGGCGCCACGCGGGCGACGCCCTGGGCCAGGATGTGCGCCTGCAGCCGCTCGGCCTCGTCCGCGAAGCAGTGGAAGCTCAGGCGATCGAACTTTTTCTTCGGCCCCTCGGAGAGCCGGCCCCAGACGTGATCGCCGCCATCGGCGCGCAGCGCGAGACCGCGACCTTCGCGCGTGACGCGCAGGCCGAAGGCGCCGTAGAACCGCTCGGCGTCGGCCAGCGACGGTACGGTCATGTGGAATTCACCAATCGAATGCACGCCCAGGCGGTCGTGCCGGCGAGATGTGGTCATGCGGATGTCCTTGTGGCTGTGGTTGAAGGTGTCAGGCAGCGATTGCTAGCGCGTCGCGCCAGGCGTCGAGCAGCGGGTCCAGGTCGGCGGCGTCGCGTGCTCCGCCCTGCAGGTAGAAGTCCGGCCGCGCCAGCACGGCCACGCAGCCGAGCTGGTCCAGCCACGCCGCGTAGCTGCCGTTCACGTCGCTCAGGCCACCGGGGCCGATGTGGACGACCGCCGCACCCTGCGTCCGCAGCGCCTCGCGGTTGGCCGGCGAGATCGCGTCCAGCGTCGCGGCATCGCGGGCGATGAGCGCGAAGCGCACGCCCAGCAGGTCGTCGAAGCGCCCGCGGCGGCCGCCGGTTTCCACCTCTCCCTGGACGCCGAGCAGGCCCGCGCCCGGCGCGTCGGGCTGCCACAGGCCGGGCCCCAGGCGCGGCTGCGGCGGCGGGGGTGGCGCATAGCCCGGCTGTGCCTGCGCGGCGATCATGTCGCGGTCGCGCTGTGCCGCCGCCGCCGGGTCGGTGACGCAGATCACCTTGCCCAGCTCGATCGAGAAGCCGATCATTTCCTGAACATGGCCCGAGCGCTCGGGACCGTAGCTCTCCAGCACGCGCTCGGGCAAGCGGCCGCGCAGCACCGCGTCGAGCCGCCAGGCCAGCGCCATGCTGTCGCGCATGCCGCTGCACATGCCCTGGCCGGCGAAGGGTGGCATCAGGTGCGCGGCGTCACCGGCCAGCAGGGCACGGCCCTGCTGCCAGCTCTTGGCCCACTGGCCGCGGAAGGTGTAGACGGCGTGCCGCTCCAGCGTCGCGTTGGCGGGCGTGATGTCCCAGGGCGCAAGCAACCGCCACGCCGCCTCGGCACAGTTCATGTCGCTGGCGCCTTCGCCGGGCAGCAGCATGAACTCCCAGCGGCGGCGGCCCGGGCCGCCCGGCACCACCGTGGTCGGACGCTCGGGGTCGCACAGCTGCCAGGTCTTGGGATGCCATTCGCGCTCGGCATGCGGCTTGACATCGACCACCAGCCAGTCGAAGGCGAAGCCCAGGTCATGCATCTCGATGCCCATCGCGCGGCGCACGAAGGAGTTGGCGCCGTCGGCACCGACGACCCAGCGCGCCTCGATGACAGTGCACTCGCCCTGGCTGGTCCAGTGCCCGTCGCGCAGCTCTCCGCGCTCGACCTCCAGGCGCGCTCCGTCGGCGTTCTGCGACAGCGCCGTCGCGCTCCAGCCCTGCAGCACGGTGACGGTGGGCTGGGCCTTGACGTGCCGGTCGAGCACACGCTCGAGGTCCGGCTGCGCGAACATGTTCGAGACCGGCCAGCCGCTGGGCCCCGTGCCGCGCCAGTCCAGCTCCAGCAGCATCTCGCGGCGGGCGTTGCGCCACTGGTAGGTGTCGATGGTCTCGACGATGCGGTTGACGTCCTCGATCACGCCCGCGGCCTGCAGGATGCGCGCGACCTCGTGGTCGAAGTGGACGGCGCGCGGCAGCGGGTACAGGTCGGGCCAGCGGTCGATCACCGTGACGCGGTGGCCGAGCCGGCCCAGAAGCAGGGCCAGCAGCTGACCCGTGGGACCATAGCCGACGATGGCCACGTCCGTCGTGACGCGAGAGTTCATTGCGTTGTCTCCAATGTTGCCGAGGCGGCTTGGCTTAACCTCGGTGTTTGTTGATGCACGTCAGTTTGTTCATATTGAATGAAATCGTCAATATGACAACAACATCCAATTCATAGGGTTTTCGCTAATGTCCACCACCTCGTTCAAGCCCCGCAAGACCGCGCCACAGCGAATGGCCGCCCCCGCGCCAAAGGAAGACCATCGCGTGCGCACAGGCGCGAAGCGGCGCGAGCAGACGCGTCGCAAGCTGCTCGCCACGGCGCTCGCCGTGTTCGCGGAGCAGGGCACCGACACGCCGCTGATCGAGGACTTCATCGCCGCGGCCGGCGTGGCGCGCGGCACCTTCTACAACTACTTCAGCACCACGCAGGAACTGCTCGACGCGGTGACGGCCGAGTTGAGCGACGTCGTCATTGCCAGCATCGACAAGGTCGTGCTGCGCATTCCCGACCCGCTGGAACGGATGGCCTGCGGCTGCCTGCTGTACATGCAGCTGGGCGTGGACCTGCCGAACTGGGGCGCGTTCGTGCTGCGCACCGGCTTTCGCGGCAAGGCCAGCGGCAAGCTTGTGAACGTGTACCTGCCGCGCGACCTGGAACTCGCGCGCGCGTCGGGACGCGTGAACTATCCGACGGTGCGCGCGGCGCGGGATCTGGTGCTGGCCTGCGTGAACCAGGCGATCCAGAGCGTGCACATGGGCGAGGTGCCTCGCGAGCACCCGCGCCAGATGTTCGCCCTGTGCCTGCGCGGCATCGGCGTCACGCCGGCGCTGGCCGATGAACTGAGCCGGATGCCCTTACCCGAGGTGGAACTGCCGAGCGGATGCTTCGACGCGGCCGATTGACGCGACGCAGACCCGGAGAACGACGGGCCCCTCGGCAAGGACCGCCAGCCCATCGCCCCCGGCGGCCGGCGCGCTCCATGCCGACGGCCTGCCTTGCGGGCAGCCTGCCTGGCGTCCTCCTCACGCAGTTCGGAAAGCCCTGCCCTGCCCGTCGCCCGCCGGCGCGCCCCATTCGGCCGGCCCGGTCCGCACCAGCCCCAGCTTCTCGATGCGGTAGCGCATCATGTCGCGCGACAGGCCGAGCAGCTTGGCCGAGCGGGTCACGTTCCAGCCGGTGCGCTCCAGGGTCTGCACCACCAGGGCCTTCTCCCCC
>Ga0255338_1002248_pt1 | contig 29464 bp, 29 predicted proteins | sample MeOH1_35cm_T4_19_FD_203715 | JGI IMG/M metagenome (GOLD analysis project Ga0255338, IMG submission 203715) | Sandy soil microbial communities from University of British Columbia, Vancouver, Canada - MeOH1_35cm_T4_195 | ecosystem: Engineered > Artificial ecosystem > Sand microcosm > Unclassified ... | reverse complement strand
ACTCCGCGGTCACCGCCATCAGTCGCCGCCCTCCCCTGGTCCCGCACCGGCCTCGCGTGGCACGAGCCGAAAGGCTGGCCCCGCCCCGAGCCGTTCGGCCGGCGTCCCGTACTTGAGGATCAGCTCGCGGATCGCCCGCGCCCAGTCCCGTCCGTCGAGCGCGATCGCCTCGACCTCGCGGCGGCTGTCCTCGACCGTCACGGTCGCCCGGGGATCGGCGACGAGATTGGCGGCCCAGGCCGCGTCGGGGTCACCGGCCGCGACGAGGATCGACCCGTCCGGCTCGTCGACGAAGCCGATCGCCGCCCGGACCCGCCGGCCGGTCACCCGCCCGCGCGTCTCGATCACGATGACCTTCCCCCAGCTCGCGAGCTGCTCGCCGACCTCGAGCTCGGCCGCTCGCCGATCGAGTGGCACGACCTCGTCGCCGGGAGCATCCCGACCGTCCGTCAGCGGGCCCGCTGCCAGGACTTGCCCTCGGTCTGGACCGCCGGCGCGTAGACCATCTCGACCGCCTGCATCTCGCGGATCGTCCGCGCACCGAGCGCTGCCATCGACTGGCGAAGCGCGCCGATGAGGTTCTCCGAGCCGTCGGTGGCCGACGCCGGACCGAACAGGATCCGCTCGAGCGAGCCCTTGGTCCCGACACGGATCCGGGTCCCGCGCGGGAGGACCGGCGACGGCGCCGCCATCCCCCAGTTCACGCCGCGACCCGGCGCCTCCTCGGCGCGCGCGAGCGGCGACCCGAGCATCAGCGCGTCTGCCCCGGCGGCGACCGCCTTCGCCAGCTCCCCGCCGCGCCGCATCCCGCCATCGGCAACGACCGGCACGTATCGCCCGGTCTCGGCGAAGTAGGCATCCCGCGCCGCCGCGACGTCGCTGATCGCCGTCACCTGCGGCACCCCGATCCCGAGCACCTCGCGGGTCGTGCACGCGGCGCCCGGCCCGACGCCGACGAAGACCGCCGCCGCGCCCTGCCCCATGAGCTGGAACGCTGCGTCGGCGTTGGTCGTGTTCCCGACGGCGACCGGGATCGGCATGAACCGGGTGAACTCGTCGAGCGAGAGCGGGTCGTAGCCGGTGGCGAGGTGGCGGGCGCTGCTCACCTGCGACTGGACGAGGAAGAGGTCGGCGCCGTGCTCCGCGCAGAACGGCCCGAAGCGCCGGGCGGCGGCCGGCGTGGCGGCGACGGCCACCTTCGATCCCGCGGCATGGATCTCCTCGATCCGCCGTGCGACCAGGTCCTCGCGGATCGGCGCCTCGTACGCCTCGGCCAGGACGTCGTGGACCTCGTCGTCCGGCGCCGTCGCGATGCGCTCGAGGACGGCAGCGGGGTCGTCGTAGCGCGTCTGAACGCCTTCGAGGTTGAGCACCGCCAGACCGCCGAGCCGGGCGAGCACACCGGCGAACGCGGGATCGACGACCGCGTCCATCGCCGACGCGAGGATCGGGATCGCGAGGTCTATCCCGCAGAACGACTGCGCGAGCTGGACGTCGGCCGGCTCGATCGTTTCGGTGCCTGGCGCGAGCGAGACGTCCTCGAAGCCGTAGGTCGGGCGGATCGAGTCGACCTTCGAGCGGAAGGCACGGCGATCGGCAGGCTTCGCGCTGGGGCTCTGGGTGGCGTGCGTCCGATCGAGCAATGCGCTGTCCTCGTGGCGGGTCGCCCGATTCTACCGGCGTCAGGTGATGATGCGACTGCCGTCGAGCCGCATCTCGAGCCAGCGGGCGCGCTCGCCCTCGGGAAGGATCCCGGCGACCCGCTCGATCGCCTCGCGGTATGCCGGCCAGACGGCCTGCCGGACCGCGCTGGCCGGATCGACCCAGACGTGCGCGTCGTGCTCATGCGACAGCACGGGCTCCGTGTCGGGCCTGGCGCGCACGGCGAAGACGACCTCGCTGAGCACCCCGTCGACGTCGGGCCAGTGGAACTGGCTGACGAGGTCGAGATCGTAGAAGCCCTCGATGTCGTCCGGACGGAGCCCCGTCTCCTCGGCCAGCTCGCGCACCGCCGCGAGCGCCACTCGCTCGCCCGGCTCGATCGATCCTGTGACGCACTGCCAGAGCCCGGGGAGCGGTCGGTCGGCCGACCGGCGCAGGAGGAGGATCTCGATCCGTTCCGGCTCGGCGGGATCGGGGACGCGGTAGACCCAGACGGCGACGAGGTCCGGACGAAAGCTCACGTGGCGGGAGCCGCGGCGCCGTCGTGACGACGTGTCATGCCGGGATCGTACCCAGCCACTCCCGGTGCGTCAGACGGGATTGGTGTCTGCCTCAGATCCGCTCGAAGCGCTCGACCGGGAGGACGAACACGGTCGCGCCGCCGACCTCGACCTCGAGCGGGTACGGCATGAAGAACTCGCCCGGCTCCATGATCGGCGGCATCGGGTTGACGACCTGCGTTCGCGATGTGCAGTTCTCGCGAACGATCCCGAGGACATCGTCGACCTGGGCGTCCTCGACGCCGACGATGATCGTGGCGTTCGACTGCTTGAGGAAGCCGCCCGAGGTGTGCAGCCGGGTGGCGCGGTACTCGCGATCGAGGAGCGCGTCCACGAGCGCACCCGCGTCCTCGTTGTGGACGATCGCGACGACGAGCTTCACGGGGCCGAGTATAGGGGGCCGAGCGTGCGGTCAACGTGGGTCGCAGGCCGATTTTCGGGATCGGTGGGTGTACGATGCCGGCCTTCCTGCTCGTTCCGGACCGCCCGTTCAGCCGCCCCGCACGCCACCAGGAGCCTCCCGTGTCCGACTCGACGACCGCGCGACCCGACCCGCTCGACGTCCTGACGCACGCCGCCGAGACCCTCGCGTCGGCCGGCGAGATCGACGAGACACTGTCGTCGCTGCTCTCCGCGCTGACCGCAGCAACCGGTGCGGATGCCGGCGCGGTCTACCTCCAGGATCCCGACCGGGTCCAGGTCGAGCTGGCCGTCGTGCTCGGCACAGCCGTGTCCGCGGAGGACCGACTTCGGGACAGCCTCGGTGCCGCCGACGACCCGGTCGCGGCCACGGTCCGCGATCGCGCTCCGCTCGAGGTCACGGCCGGCGATGAGCTCGCCGGCGGGTTCGTCGCGATCACCGGCGCGTCGCGCGCCGCGTTCCGGCCGCTCGTCATCCGGCGCGGCGGGATCGAGCTCCCGCTCGGAGTGCTTGCGGTCGGCTGGAGCGCAGGGGCCGGGGCGCCGAGCGAGTCCGACGATGCCCGGCGGCTGATCGATGCCACTGCCCGACTCATGGCCCTCGCCGCCGACCACGGGCGGCTCGCGTCGCTGGTCGCCGAGCGCTCCGAGTGGTTCGAGCGGATGGCGCACTCCGACCCGCTCACCGGGCTTGCGAACATGCGCACGCTCGGGCGGGTCCTCGAGCTGGAGCTTGCGCGCGCCGGCCGCCAGGCGAGCGAGGTCTCTGTCGCGGTCTTCGACGTCGATGGGTTCGTGGCGACGAACGAGACGGCCGGACGCGACGCGGGCGACAACGTCCTGCGCGGCGTCGCCGCCGTGCTGCAGGACTCCGTCCGGCTGGTCGACACCGTGGCCCGATACGGCGGCGACGAGTTCGTCCTCGTCGCGCCGGGCTCGGCGGGGATGACCGTTGCGCGCCGCGTCCTCTCGGGCGTTGCCGCGCTCGAGGGTCTCGATCAGCGGGTCTCGGTCTCGGCGGGTGTCGCCCGCTTCCCGACCGATGGGGCGACGGCGGACGAGCTGCTCGCGGCAGCCGAGGGTGCGCTCGCGGCGGCGAAGACCCGGGGCCCGGGGACGCTGTTCGACGCGACCGCGGAGCGCGCGGGCTAGTCAGCCCGCGGGCGGCGTCTCGGCCACGATCGACGCCTCGACGCCGGGGACCCCCGCCGCCGCGACGACCGCGCGGTAGACGGCGTCAGGATCGGCGGCCGCGTCGACGACCCGATACCGCTCCGGCTCGGCACGCGCCAGTGCGAGGAACCCGTCGCGGACGCGGCGGTGGAAGGCAACGTCGAGATCGCTCTCGAAGCGCGTCACCTCGTCGCCTGACTTCCGGGCAAGCCCGACCTCGACCGGCAGGTCGAGGAGGACCGTTCGATCGGGGCGCAGCCCTCCGGTCGCGAACGACTCGAGCGCCCGGAGCTCGTCGAGCGGGAGTCCCGCGCCGTAGCCCTGGTAGGCGAGCGTCGAGTCGGCGAAGCGGGTGGCGATGACCACGGCGCCGCGGGCGAGCGCCGGGACGATGACGTCGGCGACGATCCGCGCCCGTGCGGCGTTGAAGAGGAGCGCGTCACTGCGGGGGTCGTGGGTCTCGGGTCCGGTGCCGAGGAGAAGGTCGCGGATGCGCTCGCCGAGCGGAGTGCCGCCCGGTTCGCGGGTGAGGACGACCTCGCGACCCGCGGCGGCGACCTCGTCGGCGAGCCGGCGCGCCTGGCTCGTCTTGCCGGCGCCCTCCGGGCCCTCGATCGTCAGGAACCAGCCGCGCCCGCTCCCGGAGGTCGTCACGCGCCGGAGTGTAGCGGAGGGTCGGACCGCGCCTGGGGCCGCACCTGGGGGCCGCACCTGCCCGCGCAACCGGCGACGCGGGCGATGCGCTCCTACCATGCCGCCCATGTCCCCCACGCGGTCATGGCGCTCGCCGGCCCGCCGTCGCGTCACCGCGGGTGCCGGCGCGATCCTGGCCGCGCTCCTCGTCTCGGGCGTCGTGCTCGCGCATCCGCTCGGCAACTTCACGATCAACACGTACGCAGGCCTTCGCGTCTCGGCGACCGAGGTCCGGGTCGACGCCGTCCTCGATCGGGCGGAGATCCCGACGTTCCAGGAGCGCCAGGCGCTCGATTCGGATGGCGACGGCGAGCTGGCGGACGCCGAGATCGAGGCCGCCCGCGAGCCGGAGTGCCGGACGTATGCCGTCTCGCTCGAGCTGCGCGTCCGCGACGCCATCGTCCCGCTCGAGCTCGTCGCCGCGGGGTTGTCGTTGCCGCCCGGGGCCGGTGGCCTGTCGACGATGCGCCTCGTCTGCGAGCTCGTCGGTCGTTTGCCCGCCCCGATCGACGGGCCGACGCCGATCGGGTTCGCGAATCGGGTCCTCCCGGAACGGCTTGGGTGGCGGGAGATCGTCGTCGAAGGGGATGGGGTGAGCGTTGTCGCGGCTGAGCCCTCCGGCGCGACCCGGCTCCGGTCGGCGTCGCCGTCGCGGCGGCTGACCGCGTACCCGGCGGAGCTGCTTGCGACGCCATTGGTCGAGGATGCGGTCGCGCTCGTCGCCCGGCCCGGCGGGCGGGCGCTTCCCCCCTTCGTCGCGTCGGACGCCGGGCCGCTTCCGGACGCCGTGGCGCCGCCGCCAGCGACCGGATCGTCGACACCCGCCGCGTCGGCCGTGGCGGCGGTCCCGGGTGGGATCACGAGCGGAGATCTCCCGGAGGTCTTCCGCGCGACCGACCCATCAATCGCGATGCTCCTCCTCGCGATCGTGAGCGCAGCCGGGCTGGGGGCGTTCCACGCGCTCACCCCGGGCCACGGCAAGACCCTGATCGCGGCCTACCTCGTCGGGACGCGTGGCACGTTCGTCCACGCGGCAGGCCTCGGGTTGGCGGTGACGGTGTCGCACACGCTCGGAATCCTGGGGCTCGCGGTGCTCGTGACGGCCGCCCAGGACGTGTTCGCGCCCGACGCCGTCGTGCGTGCACTGCCCGTCGTGGCCGCGCTGGCGTTCGTCGCGATCGGCGGCTGGATGGTCCTCGGGGAGGTCCGGCGCCGACGGCGGCGCGGCGCGCATCCGGCCGATCACGACCACGACCATCGCCATCCGCACGCCCCCGCCGACGACTCGCCGACGGTCACCTGGCGGAGCCTGTTCGCGCTCGGCCTCGCCGGCGGGATCGTCCCGTCGACGAGCGCCCTGCTCATCCTGCTCGCCACGGTGGCGGCGGGACGCGCGGGGTTCGGGATCGTCCTGGTCGTCGGGTTCGGGGTCGGGATGGGGATCGTCCTGACCGCGATCGGCGTCGGGCTCGTCGGCGCCCGCGGCTGGCTCGACCGGTTTGCCGGACGGTCGCCGCTGCGCGGTCTGCGCGAGGCCACGCCGCTCCTGGCTGGCCTCGTCGTCGTCGTCGTGGGGCTCTGGCTGACGGCGCAGGCCATCGCGGGTCGCGTCGCGCTGTAGCATCCCGTCCGCCCGACTCGGCCAGCGGCGTCCCCGACCGCCCTGCTACCCTCGCGGCCCGTGCGCGACTTCACCGACCACTCTCTCGACACCGCGTCTTCCCTCGGCGCGACGTACGCCGACGTGCGTGTCGTCCGTCGTCGTGACGAGTCGATCTCGGTGAAGTCGGGGCGCGTCGAAGGCGTCGCCTCGGGCGAGTCCGAGGGGTTCGGAATCCGGGTTCTCGTCGACGGCGCGTGGGGCTTCTCGAGCTCGCATCGGCTCGATCCCGCAGAAGCCGACCGGGTCGCCGCGGAGGCCGTGCGGATCGCTCGCGCATCGGCGACCGCGCTCCGCAATCGCGTCCGGCTCGACGATCGCCCGCCGGCAGGTGGCCGCTACGAGACGCCGGTCCGCGAGGACCCCTTTGCGGTCCCACTCGAGACGAAGATCGCGGATCTCCTCGCCGCCGACCGCGCCGTCGGAGCCGTCAAGGGCATCACGTTCACCGAGTCGATGTATGCCGCCCAGCGCGAGGAGAAGACCTTTGCTGCGACCGACGGCAGCTACACCGAGCAGGTCACGACCCATGTCGGGAGCGGCTTCGAGGCGAACGCGGTCGACGGTGACGAGCACCAGCGGCGCAGCTACCCGGACGCGGGCGGCGGCTGGAACGCGGCCGGCTACGAGTACGTCCGCGGGCTCGATCTCGCGCGCCACGCCGAGCCCTATGCCGAGGAGGCGGTCGCCCTTCTGAGCGCGCCGCAATGCCCGCCCGGCCGGCGGACGATCATCCTCGACCCATCGCAGCTCTACCTCCAGCTCCACGAGAGCTGCGGCCACCCGACCGAGCTCGACCGCGTCTTCGGCACCGAGGCGAGCTACGCCGGCACGAGCTTTCTCACGACCGACAAGCTCGAGTCCGGCTTCCGCTACGGAAGCGAGCTGATCGACATCGTCGCCGACGCGACCGCTCCGGGCGGAATGGGAACGTTCGGCTGGGATGATGAAGGGGTCACCGCGCAGGCCGTGCCGCTCGTGACGAGCGGGATCTTCGTCGGCTACCTCTCCAGCCGCGAGACAGCGCCGCGGATCGGCCGCCGGTCGGGCGGAGCGATGCGCGCCGACGGCTGGAACCGGATCCCGCTCATCCGGATGACGAACGTGAATCTCCTGCCGCAGCCCGGGATGAGCCTCGACGAGATCGTGGCCGACACCGAGGACGGGCTCTACCTCGCGTCGAACCGGAGCTGGTCGATCGACGACCGGCGGCTGAACTTCCAGTTCGCGACCGAGGTCGCGTACGAGATCAAGGGCGGCCGGAAGGGACGCCTGCTGAAGAACCCGACGTACACGGGGATCACGTACGAGTTCTGGCGCTCGTGCGACGCGGTCGGCGACGAGCGCAGCTACGTGATGCTCGGAACGCCGAACTGCGGCAAGGGCGAGCCGGGCCAGGTCGCCCACGTCGGCCATGCCGTCCCCGGGGCGCGGTTCCGCAACGTCCAGGTCGGGGTGGGCAAATGGTGAGCGACGCGCGAGCCGACGGCGAGAGCTGGCTCGCGGTCGCCGAAACCGTGCTCCGCCATGCCGAGCGCGAGGGCGCGACGGAGGCAGAGGTCCTCGTCGTCGCCGACGACTCGGCGCTGACGCGGTTCGCGAACAGCGAGATCCACCAGAACGTCGCCGAGACGAACATCCAGCTCAACCTCCGGTTCGTCCTCGGGAGGCGGGTCGGCGTCGCGTCGTCCGGCCGGACGGATGACGAAGGCCTCCGTCGACTCGCCGAGAACGCGGCTGCGATCGCACGGAACGTCGAGGAGCTCGACGACTGGGGCGGCCTGCCGGATCCGGCCCCGGCACCCTCCGTCGACGCCGCCTACAGCGCAGCGACGGCCGAGGCCACCCCGGAGCTCCGCGCCGACGGGGTTCGGGCGGTGATCGCCGCCGGAGACGTCGCCGGGGTCACGGCCTACGGCTCGTATTCGACCGGCCGCGAGACGATCGTGGTCGCCAATTCGCGAGGGATCCGCAGCGCCCAGGTTCGGTCGAAGGCGCACCTCGTCACGGTCCACATGGCGCCCGATGGCGGCTCGGGCTATGCCGAGGCCGCGGCGGTCGACGCGACGACGATCGATCCCGGCGCGCTCGGACGGGAGGCGGCGGAGAAGGCCCGGGCGACCGGCAACCCGGTCTCGGTCGAGCCCGGCGACTACCCCGTCGTCCTCGAGGAATACGCCGTCGTCGACATCCTCGACATGCTCGGCTACCTCGGCTTCTCGGCCCTCGCCGTCCAGGAGCAGCGCTCGTTCTTCGAGCCGGGCCGCGTCGTCGGCTCCGCGCTCGTGACGATCGTCGACGACGGCGCCGACCCTGCCGGCCTGCCGATGGCGTTCGATTACGAGGGCGTCCCGAAGCAGCGAGTGACGCTCCTCGACCGCGGTGCGTGCCGCGAGCTGGTCTACGATGCGCAGACCGCGGCCCGCGACGGCCGGCGATCGACCGGCCACGGGCTGCCGGCGCCCAACCCGTACGGCCCGTTCCCGATCAACATGGCGATGGCCCCGGGAACCGCGAGCCGCGCCGATCTCATCGGCGGCATCGACCGCGGGCTCCTGATCACCCGCTTCCACTACACGAACCCCGTCCACCCGAAGCTGGCGATCGTCACCGGGATGACCCGCGACGGGACGTTCCTCGTCGAGGACGGGCGGATCGTCGGGCCGGTCAAGAACCTGCGCTACACCCAGAGCTACCTCGAGGCGCTCGCCGGCGTGACGGCGGTGGGACGGGAGCGGCGGACACTCGAGGGGTTCCTTGGGGGGGCCGTCGTTCCGGCGGTCCGGATCGAGCGCTGGACGTTCACCGGAGGCACCGAGCACTAGCCAGGGCAGGCACAATCCGGCGCGAGAGGGAGGATGCCGTGGACAACGCGTGGGTGTGCGGATCCTGTCGGTCGATCAACGAGGCCCGGCAGGGCCGATGCTATCGCTGCCACGCTCCCCGCGACCTCGCAGCCGTCGACCCGGAGACCATGCCCGTCACCGGGACCATCCCGCAAGCTGGCCGTGCGCCGAGATACCGCAGCTCCTCCATTCGGGCGGGCGTGGCGCGGAACCTCATCCTCCTCGCCCTCGTGGTCACCGTCGCCGGCGGGCTCGTCGCGCGACTGGTTGCGGACCGACTCCTGGGCGGATCGGCGGCGCTTGGCGCCTCGATCGACCTCTTCACCGTGGTCGCGATCGTCCAGCTCGCCGCGGTCGCCCTCGCCCTCGTCGCCTGGGCAGCCTGGCTGAGCCGGGTGGTCGGCAACCTCCCGGCGGTCGGCGCCGGCTATCCGAACGTCACGCCGAGGGCCGCGTTCCTGGAGAACTTCGTCCCGTTCCTCAACTTCCTCCGGGTCCCCGCGATCCTGCGTGACGTCGTCCGCCGGCTCGATCCGGGCGGACGCGGCGACGCGCTCATCGCGGCCGCCTGGCTCGGGCTCGTCGGCGGCATCCTCGTTCCGAGGTTTGCCGGACCCGTCGTTCAGATCGCCTCGCCCGACGTCGGGTCCGCGGTCGACGCGTCCGTCGTCGTCGCCCAGGTCGGCATCGGATTCCAGGTCGCCGGCGGACTCTTCCTCATCGCCCTGATGGGTTGGATCGAAGGGCGGATGCGCGCCCGTGCCCGCGACATCGCGGGCCGATCGGGGGAAGAGCTGGCTCATGCCTGATCCGGCCCCCTCGAGGGAGGTTGCGTCGATCCAGGCGCGGCTCGCGCTGCGGTTCGATGCCGAGGAGCTCCGCCGGATCAAGCGTCTGTGGGTCCGTCACTCGATCGCCGAGGACCGCCGCGACATCGACGGCCTCGTCGCGACGCTCGCACCCGACTGCGTCTACGAGCTCGTATCGACCGGCCAGCGCTGGGACGGCCACGCTGGAGCGCGCGCCTTCTACACCGAGCTGTTCGCCGCGTTCCCCGACAACGCGTTCGCGCTCAGCGAGGTCGTCGTCGGGCCGCAGGGCGTCTTCGAGGCGGCCCGTCTGACGGGCACCAACCTCGGGCCGTGGGCCGGGGCACCGCCATCCGGCCTCGCTGTTGATGTCGAGGTGCTCATCCTCTTCCCATGGGATCCGCGGACCGAGCGCTTCCTCGGCGAGCGGATCTGGGTGCCGGGCGTCGCGGCTACCGGACGATGAGCGGGAACGCGAACGGGTCAGGGGCGAAGGCTCAGCGCCAGCCGCTCCGGGCCGCGTCGGGGTAGAGCCGGACGCGCCGGTACGGCTCGCGCCCACGCGACCGCGACACGAGGTTCGCCCGCTCGGCCATCTGGTGCTGGAGGCGGCGGATGTAGGCGTTCTGCGGCGCCAGCTCGATCGCCTCGGAGCGCTGGAGGACGATCCCGATCGCCTCCTCCGTCTCCCGCAACGCAGCCTCCCGCGGATCGATCTCGAGCGAGAAGATCGAGGTCAGGCTGGCCTCCATCTGGGGGATCGTGTTGCTCTTGAGGACGTAGATCGGCAGCCCCCGCTCCTCGGCCTCCCGGAGGAGTGGCGTCTTTTGCTTGTACTCGTTCTTGAGCGTCATCACGACGTCCGCCTCGTCGACGTCGCGGGCGATGACGACCGGCAGCTGGAGCTCGCGAATGGCCTGCTCGAGCCGCTTCCGGCTGACCCCCTGGGGGACGACGCGGAGCGTCGGGAGCGGCGAGCCGCCTGGGACGAGCACTGCCTCGCCGCGCTCCCCCTCCTCGATACCAAGCGGCGCATCGGCCTCGTCGTCCGCGTCCAGCTCCTCGGCGTTGACCGGCCCGGTCCCCTCCTCGGCCTTCAGCGCGGTCAAGGCACGCGATGCCTGGTCGCGCCACGCCCTCTGCCGCTCGAGCTCGCGCGCCTCGCGCGCCCGCGCGTCCGGCGGGGGCGGCGCGCCGCGCTCGAGCGGGCCGCGGTCGGCGATGTCGCCGGCGACGAACGGCGCGTCCGCAGGCGCCCCGGCCGGCGGGACCGCGAAGCGCTCACCCGGAATGACGCCGCCGCGGCCGCCTATCCCACCCCCCGCGTCGGACCGGGTGGCACCCTCGCGACCCGAGCCGCCGCGCGTCTGGCGCCAGCCGCCTGACGCGCCCGGCCGGTAGCCCGATCGATAGCCGCCGCGCTCAGCCTCGCGATAGCCGCCACGGTAATTGCTGTCGCCGCGCCAGCCCGGCTCCATCCGCCAGCTCGACCCGGTCCCCACGAGGCCCGCAAACCGCTCGGTCCCGAGCTGCTCGCGAGGCGATGGGCGCGGCCGCGCCTGCGACCGGTGCACGCCTTCCTCGTCGCGCCAGCGCAGCTCCGGCGCGACCGGGTCGCCGCGGAGCATCGCGTCGACCGTCTCCGCGACATCGGCGTGGACGAGGACCCGCTCGCGGTCCTGGATCTCGATGATCACGTCGAACGTCGGCGGCGCCTTGCGCTCGAGGACGCTCTTCTGCGACCGCCGCCGCCGCGCCTCCTCGTCGCCGAGGGTCACGCTCTGGATCCCGCCGATGAGATCGGACAGGGTCGGGTTCAGCATGAGGTTCTCGAGGCTGTTGCCGTGCGCGGTCCCGATCAGCTGGACGCCGCGTTCGGCGATCGTCCGGGCGGCCTGCGCCTCGAGCTCGGTCCCGATCTCGTCGATGACGATGACCTGGGGCATGTGGTTCTCGACCGCCTCGATCATCACCTCGTGCTGGAGCGACGGCGTTCGGACCTGCATCCGCCGGGCCTTGCCGATCGCCGGGTGCGGGATGTCGCCGTCGCCGGCAATCTCGTTCGACGTGTCGACGACGACGACCCGCTTGCCGAAGTCGTCGGCCAGGACGCGGGCGGCCTCGCGCAGCATCGTCGTCTTGCCGACCCCCGGCCGGCCCATGATCAGGATCGACTTCCCGGTCTCGACGAAGTCGCTGATGATCTCGATCGTCCCGTAGACCGCCCGGCCGACGCGCAGCGTCAGCCCCACGATCTTGCCGTTCCGGTTGCGGATCGCACTGATCCGGTGGAGCGTTCGCTCGATGCCGGCACGGTTGTCGTCGCCGAACGTCCCGATGTGCTCGACGACGTGGCCGATGGTGGTCTCGTCGATCTCCCGGTCGATGAGCGTCACTTCGCTGTCCGGGAACCGGGCCTCCGGACTGCGACCGAGGTCGAGGACGACCTCGATGATCGACTCGCGGTCGGGCAGCCCATGGATCGCCTCGACAATCTCCGTCGGGAGCGACGAAAGCAGGGCGTCGAGATCGTCGATCGTTTCGCGACGGGCTTCGTCAGTGCTCACGGAGGACCTCCACTAGCGGACGCCGGCCGGTACGAGCGCCGGTTCGGCGACGCGGACGAGGGTTTCCTTCATCAGCAGGGTCACCGTCGCGATCGCCCCGAAGCCGGCTTCCTCGAGCCGGCGATCGGTGGGCGATTCGTACGTCCGCACGGGCGCGATCACGCCGTGGTCCCGAGGGTGGTCGGAATCGCGTTGCGTTCGCGCGCTGATCACTCCAAGTCCGTAACGGACGAGTGGCGAGGCGTCGACATCGGGGCGAACGAGGACCTTGAGGTAATGGGGCTGATCCTCCTTGGCGACCCCGATCTGGAGGAAGCCGTTCAGTTGGGTGCCGTCGCGGCCACCGTCCGGTGCCTCCTGGATGTACGCCTCGACATCGGCGAAGCGGAGGATCGGCGCGAGGCTCGACCGTGGGACCCGCCACTGGCCCTGGCGCTCCCAGTCCGCCAGGCGGACCGCCTCGAGCCGCTGGACCGGCTGCGGCGTCGCGGCGGCATACAGGCGTGCGAGGGCGAGGGCGTCGATCTGCTCGACCGGCCGGATACCGTCCGCGATCGCATCGGCGTCGGGCACGGGGTCCGGGAGGAGCTCGTCAGGCGGGCGGAACAGGACGATCTCGTCGCCGTAGCGGGCGAACCCGGCCTGCATGAAGAGGTCGACGTTGCCGTCGGCGTCGGCGCACGCGACGTGGAACCGGGCCGCGCCGCGCTTCGAGCCGTCCCGGAGGAGCTGCTGCACGAGGCGGAACCGGATGTCCCCGGCGTCGGTCGCACCGACCGCGTCGAGCTCGACGATCGTCCACTCGTCGCGAAAGGCTTCGCGCTCGACCCGGAGCAGGCCCGCGAGCCGACCCTCCTGCTCGTAGACGAACAGGAGGTCGTGCGGACGGAACGCGCCGAGCGGCAGGCGGAACAGGCTGAACACGCCGATCGGCGGACCGCTGACGGGCAGCCCGAGCGAGCGCGTGTCGACGCCGTCGCTCTGGCACAGCCGGGACAGCTCGCCGAGCGCCGCGAGATCCGTCAGGCGTGCCATGCGGACCTTGCCGCTCGTCCTGCCGGGGCGGAGGACGCTCATCCCGTCGCCCTGGCCCGGCGTGTCGGATGCGGCCGGCGGCCGGAGCCCTCGGCGGGGTCGGCGTGCTCCGCCGCCATGGTTGCGACGAGGCGGTGGAACCGGGTCTCGCGCGCGAGCTCGGGGTGGAATGCGGTCGCGATGACGTTCCGCTGGCGAACGGCGACGACCCGATCGTCGTCGAGGCGGGCGAGAACGTCGACGTCCGGGCCGGTTCGCGCGATGACGGGCGCCCGGATGAAGACGCCGTGAACCGGCTGGTCACCGAGGACGGGCACGTTGAGGTCCGATTCGAACGAGTCGAGCTGACGCCCGAACGCGTTGCGCTCGACGGTCACGTCGAGGAGCGGCAGGATCGGCGGCTCGCCGCCCGCGATCTCGCGCGCGAGGACGATCATCCCGGCGCAGGTCCCGAACAACGGCGCGCCGTCTTCGGCCAGCCGCAGGATCGGCTCACGCATCTGCCAGCGGTCGATGAGCTGCCGCATCGTCGTCGACTCGCCGCCCGGGATGATGAGTCCGCTGACGCCGTCGAGATCGGACGGCAGTCTCACGGGCACCCCCTCGACGCCGATGGACGCGAGGGTCTGGAGGTGCTCCCGGAATGCGCCCTGCAGGGCGAGGACCCCGATCTTCATCTCAACCTGCGTCGGCCTCGAGGAACTGGCACCTTCAGCGACCAACCAGCGTGCGCCCCACCGAGGTCGACGGCGGGTTCCCGCGACGCCAGCGGCCGGAGGTTTACCAGCCCCGGACCGCCAGCCGCTCCTGCTCCGGGATCGCTTCGAGGGCGATGCCGCGCATCGGCGCGCCGAGCCCCTTCGACACGTCGGCGATGATCGCGGGGTTGTCGAAGTGCGTCGTCGCCTGGACGATCGCATTGGCCATCCGCGCCGGGTCCTCGCTCTTGAAGATGCCCGATCCGACGAAGACGCCCTCGGCGCCGAGCTGCATCACGAGGGCCGCGTCCGCCGGGGTCGAGATCCCGCCGGCGACGAAGTTCACGACCGGCAGCTTGCCGTTCGCCGCGACGTCGCGGACGAGATCGAGCGGCGCCTGAAGCTCCTTCGCCGCGACGAACAGCTCATCCTCGCGCAACGACTGAAGCCGGCGGATCTCCTTGTTGACGTCCCGCAGCTGGCGGACCGCCTCGACGATGTTGCCGGTGCCCGCCTCGCCCTTCGTCCGCATCATCGCCGCGCCTTCGGCGATCCGCCGAAGTGCCTCGCCGAGGTTCCGGCAGCCGCACACGAACGGGACCTTGAAGGCGTGCTTGTCGATGTGGTTCGTCTCATCGGCCGGGGTCAGGACCTCCGACTCGTCGATGTAGTCGACGCCGAGCGCCTCGAGCACCTGGGCCTCGACGAAATGACCGATCCGGGCCTTCGCCATGACGGGGATCGTCACTGCGTTCATGATCCCTTCGATCATCGCCGGATCGCTCATCCGGGCGACGCCGCCTGCCGCGCGGATGTCCGCGGGGACACGCTCGAGCGCCATGACGGCGACCGCGCCGGCATCCTCGGCGATCTTCGCCTGGTCGGGCGTGACGACGTCCATGATGACGCCGCCCTTCAGCATCTGGGCGAGACCCTTCTTCGTCGCCCAGGTGGACGTTTCGACGGTCATGTGCGGCTGGTTCTCCGGGCTCACTGCGCGGGGTCGGGCCGGTCGGCTGGCCGCGGGGTTCTCGCCCGTTCGAGCGCGGGCCGCCCTGCGCTCGCCGATTATCGCACGACAGGTTCCCCGTCCCGAATCACGGCTCTAGCTGCCGACGGTCCGCACGACCCCCGACATCAGCTTCGTCGCGCGCCGCGCCGCATTCGGCGACAACCGGCTCAATGCGTCGATGAGCCCAAGCACGTCGCGATCGTCGAGCCCGCCGAGCAGGTGGACGAGCCGCAGGATCGTCTCGTCGGGCACCTCGCCGAGCAGGCGCAACCCGCGCTCGAGCTCGCGGGGCTGGAGCTGCGGCACGAGCCCGACGGCGCGGTCGAACAGCCGGACGAACACGAGGAACGTACCGAGCCATTCGCGGAGCGCCGCGAGATCGACGTCATCGGGGTGGCGCGCGGACTCGGCGGCCGCCTCGTGGGCCGTCCTCTCGAGGACCTCGATGATTGGGTCGCCCTCGCGCGTCTTCCGCTCGGCGACCACCCGCCCAAACCAGCGCCAGTGATCGCCGACCGCGACGTATGCCGTCCCTGCCGGCCCGCGGCGACCGACCCGGCGTGGCTCCGGTACGCGCTCGACGATCCCCCACGTCTCGGCCTCGGCGAGCGCGAGGCTGGCCGCCCGGTGTGACAGCCCAAGCGCCTCGCGCACCTCGCGTTCCGTCAACGGCATCTGCCGGGTCATTAGGTAGGCGTGGACGCGGGCGATGGCCGGCGAGACGCCCCACGCGCCGCCCATCTCGCCCCACGCGTCCGCGAGGCGGAGGCGGATTCGCTCGGCGCGCTCGGACGCCGGCCCGTGAGCCGGTCCGCGCAGCGTTGTCGCGGTGGCGGATTGGATGCCCATTACTTGCTAGCGCAGCGTAGCACCGGGAGCGTGGCGGGCCGGCTCGAGGCGATCCCCGGTCGCGACCGACCCGAGCGCCGAGTCGACGGCTCTGAAGAGCGGGTCGGTGGGGTCGATGAGGACGTCGCACGAACCGAGCCGGACGCGGCCGTTCGGCGTGGCGAACGTGTAGATGGTCTCCGTTCCGTCGAAGGCCGTCGGGCAGTCACCGGCAAAGGGCCGGGATGCCAGGCGGTTGAAGTCGGCCGAACCAACGGCCTGGGCGAGGGCCAGGCGCACTCCCTCCGGCAGGACGCCCAAGTCGGCCGTCCTCGGTGCCACGACGTGGACCCGCCCGTCCCGCTCGATGACGGTCGTGACGCCACACGGCCCATCGCGGCACAGACCGCCCCGGGTCTCGACCGTGACGAGCGGCCCGGCCGCCTGCCCGGGACCTTGCGGCACGTCCGGAACCAGCGCACAGCCGGTAAGGAGGCCGACAACGAGGAAGAGCCGGATCAGCGACAGGGCGGATCGCATGGCGAGGGGACGGCCGATGAGGCGGCACGGTTCCGGGCCCCGGGCGCCTGCGGCCGGACCTATGATCGCCGCGATGTCCGTCCTGCGGAGCCGGCTCGATCTCGCGAGCCCCGAAGCACGTGCGAACCACGATGCGATGGCGCTGCTCGTCGACGACCTCCGGACGAGGACGGCGGCGCTCGCGCGGCGCGGCGCCGGTGGGGACGATCGGTCGATCGCCCGGCATCGCGAACGCGGCAAGCTCCTCGTCCGGGAGCGGATCGACCGCCTGCTCGACCCGGGCGGCGCGTTCCTCGAGCTGAGCCCCCACGCCGCCGACGGCCTCTACGACGACGAGGCGCCGGGCGCCGGGATCGTCACCGGGATCGGCCGCGTCGAGGGCACGTTGTGCGTGGTCGTGGCCAACGATGCAACGGTCAAGGGCGGAACCTACTACCCGCTGACCGTGAAGAAGCACCTGCGGGCGCAGGAGATCGCGCTCGAGAACCGGCTGCCGTGCATCTACCTCGTCGACTCGGGCGGCGCGTTCCTGCCGCTCCAGGCCGACGTCTTCCCCGACCGCGACCACTTCGGGCGGATCTTCTACAACCAGGCCCGCATGTCGGCGCTCGGCATCCCGCAGGTCGCGCTCGTGATGGGCAGCTCGACCGCCGGCGGGGCGTACGTCCCGGCGATGAGCGACGAGACCGTCATCGTCCGCGGCACCGGCACGATCTTCCTCGGCGGCCCACCGCTCGTGAAGGCAGCGACTGGCGAGGAGGTGAGCGCCGAGGAGCTCGGCGGCGCCGAGGTCCATGCCCGACTCAGCGGCGTCGCCGACCACGAGGCGCTTGACGACGAGCACGCGCTCGCGCTCGGCCGGTCGATCGTGCGCAACCTGAACCGGAAGCAGCCGCCGCCGCCCTGGGAGCGACGGACGCCCGAGCCGCCCGCGGTCGACCCCGCCGGCCTGTACGCCGCGGTCTCGGCCGACCCGCGACGCAGTGTCGACGTCCGGGAGATCATCGCCCGGCTCGTCGACGGCAGCCGCTTCCACGAGTTCAAGCCCCTCTACGGCGAGACGCTGGTCTGCGGCTTCGCGCACCTCGACGGCTGGCCGATCGCGATTCTCGCCAACGACGGGATCCTGTTCAGCCAGTCGGCCCTCAAGGGCGCCCACTTCATCGAGCTCGCGGCGCAGCGACGGATCCCGCTCCTCTTCCTGCAGAACATCACCGGATTCATGGTCGGCCGCGAGTACGAGGCGGGCGGCATCGCGAAGGACGGGGCGAAGCTCGTCACCGCCGTCGCCTGCGCGGAGGTCCCGAAGCTCACGGTCCTCGTCGGCGGCTCGTTCGGGGCCGGCAACTACGCGATGGCCGGCCGTGCGTACCAGCCCCGGTTCCTGTGGACCTGGCCGAACGCCCGGATCAGCGTGATGGGCGGACCGCAGGCAGCTCGCGTGCTGTCGACGGTCCGTGGCGGCTTCGCGAGCGACGACGAGCGCGAAGCGTTCGAGGGGCCGATTCTGGAGACGTACGAGCGCGAGGGAAATCCGTACTTCGCCACGGCGCGCTTGTGGGACGACGGGATCGTGGACCCGCGCGACACCCGCCGGGTGCTCGGCATGGGGCTGGACGCGGCGCTCCACGCTCCGATCCCGGAGACGCGATTCGGCGTGTTCCGCATGTGATCCCAAGGGGATCGACGAACGACGATGCGCGAACTCAACGAATGCTCGTGGTCGCCCCCGGCGCCCCGCCCGACAGTCCGGTCGAGCCCAGCCCAGGGCCTCCAGACACATCGGGAGACACACGAGATGCGTTTCGTCCGCGCGTTCCTGACCGCCTCGCTCGTCGCGATCGTCGCCCTCGGCGGCTCGTCCGCCAGCGCCTTCGCGGCCTCCGACAACGCCGCCGCTCCCTGGAGGTACGACTTCGGGTGGGAGTACTGCTGGGACGGCGGGTCGACCGACTACTGCTTCGACATGAAGGGCAACCTCCATGTCACCGAGTTCACTGACGGCTCGTCGTTCGCGACGATCAACGCCAGGCAGACGACGAAGGTCTACGAGAACGGCATCCTCGTCGCCACGGTCGTCGAGAACACGCTCGACAGGTCGATGTTCGACGGGTTCGGCGAGGTCTCGATGCTGTCGGTCGCCCACACGCGGGTGACGGGCGCCGATCAGCAGTGCGTCTTCACGACGATCCTCAAGAAGGTCGACTTCGAGATCGTCCTCGACCACTGGAGCGGACCCGGCTGCCGGTGACCCGGTCGACACGGCCGCGGCGGACGAGTGTCTGCCGCGGCCGTTTCGTTGCTCGCCGAACCCCTAGGATGGCCGCGTGACGGACGCCCTGCGAGTCGAGCGGTCGGGACCCGACGGCGTCGTGGCGCGGGTGACGCTTTCGCGCCCGGCGGTCCACAACGCCTTCGATGCATCGCTCATCGCCGAGCTCCGGGCCGCGTTCGCGGCCCTCGGCCGTCAGGGCCCGACCGACCTCCGCGCCGTCGTCCTCGCCGGCGACGGACCCTCGTTCTCGGCCGGCGCCGACGTCAGCTGGATGCGCGCCGCGATGGCCCTCGACGTCGAGGGCAACGAGGCCGATGCGATGGCGATGGCCGACATGTTCGAGGCGATCGATCGGTCCCCCGTCCCGGTCATCGCCCGGGTGCACGGAGCCGCGCTCGGTGGTGGCATGGGGCTGTGCGCCGTCAGTGACCTCGTGGTCGCCGAATCGGGGACGCGGTTCGGCTTCACCGAGACGCGCCTCGGGATCCTGCCGGCGGTGATCTCCCCGTTCGTCATCGCGAAGATCGGCGAGTCGCACGCCAGGGCCCTGTTCCCCGGCGGCCGCCGGTTCGACGCCGTCCGGGCGCAGCGGATCGGGCTCGTCCACGAGGTCGTCGAGGGCGACGGTGCACTCGACGCGGCGGTCGACGCGGCGGTCTCGGACGTGCTCGCGTCGGGCCCGACGGCGGTCCGCGCGGCAAAGGCGATCGTCCGCGAGGTCCAGGGCGTCGGTCACGGGTCGGCGAAGTGGCACACGGCGCGCGTCATCGCCCGACAGCGGGCCTCCGACGAGGCGCAGGAGGGCTTTCGTGCGTTCGTCGAGAAGCGCCGCCCGGCGTGGGCGCCGGATCCGAATGACGGCTGAGCGATTGAGCCGACGCCGCTGATCATCCGAATGCGACAATCGCGCCACTGATGCCCGAGGAATTGAGCCCGAGCGAGGTCGCGGCGCGGATCGGGGCGACGACCCGGTCCGTGCAGCGGTGGATCATGCTCGGCCGGCTGCCGGCGCGGCGGGTCGGTGCGCGGTGGCGTGTCGCGATTGACGCGTTGGACGCGTTCGAGGCGCCCGTCGCCGACGACGGCGCCCGGCGGCGGTTCCGGATCGACTCGGTCTTCGTCGCCAACCGGGGCGAGATCGCGCGACGGATCCAGCGGACCTGCGACCGGCTGGGAGTCCGGGCGATCCTCCCCGCGACCGACGGCCCCGACGCCCTCGACCTGCTCGATGCCCGCGCCGTCGTCGCGGCCGCCGTCGCCGCAGGCGGCGATGCCGTTCACCCGGGCTTCGGGTTCCTCGCCGAGAACGCCGAGTTCGCCGCGGCCGTGATCGACGCCGGCCTGCGCTGGATCGGTCCCCCACCTGATGCGATCCGCGTCATGGGCGACAAGGCCGCGGCCCGGCGACTTGCCGCGAGCCTCGACGTGCCGGTGATCCCGGGCTACGACGGCGCCGACCAGTCGACGGAGGCGCTGCGTGACGCGGCGCGGCGGATCGGCTGGCCACTGCTCGTCAAGCCGGCGGCCGGCGGCGGCGGCAAGGGGATGCGAATCGTCACGGAGGAGGCCGAGCTCGAAGCGGCGGTCGACGCCGCGCGGCGGCAGGCCCGTGCGGCATTCGGTGACGACCGGCTCGTCCTCGAGCGCTATCTCGCGGGGCCGCGTCACGTCGAGATCCAGGTCTTGTTTGACGCGCACGGTCATGGCGTTTATCTCGGCGAACGGGACTGCTCGCTTCAACGTCGACACCAGAAGGTCCTCGAGGAGACGCCATCGCCGGCGGTCGATGACGAGCTCCGCGACGCGATGGGCGCAGCCGCGCTCCGTCTGGCGGCGGCCGCAGGCTACGTGTCGGCGGGGACGTGCGAGTTCCTGCTCGATGACGACGGGCGGTTCTGGTTCCTCGAGATGAACACGCGCCTGCAGGTCGAACATCCGGTGACCGAGCTCGTCACGGGTCGCGACCTCGTGGCGGACCAGATCCGGATCGCGGCCGGGGAACCGCTGGGGTTCGGGGAGGGGGATGTGCGGCGGCGCGGCCACGCGGTCGAGGTTCGGCTCTACGCCGAGGACGCGGAGGCGGGCTTTCTGCCGGCGACGGGGCGGGTCGAGGCGCTCGACTGGCCCGCCGGCGAGGGCATCCGAGTCGATGCCGGGATCGACGTCGGAACAGAGGTCGGCGGCCGCTTCGACCCGATGCTCGCGAAGATCGTCGCGCACGGGCGGAGCCGACAAGAGGCCCTCCACCGCCTGGCCGACGCGCTCGACCAGACGGTCGTACTCGGGCTCGTGACGAACCTGCGCTTCCTTCGCTGGCTCGTCAGACAGCCGGTCGTTCGGGACGGCGAGGCGCGGATCGACACGCTCGAGCGGATCTGGTCGCCCGGCGAGCCGGACCGGGACGTCGACATCCCCGAGCCCGCCTGGTCCACGGCGGCGGAGGCGCTCGCCGCGCCGGTCGGCGGCGTGGCGGACGTCTGGGGCGGCGGCTGGCGTCTGAACGGCCCGGAGACGATCCGGCTCGAGGCCGATGGCCGCGAGCGGACGGCGACCGCCGCCGGGACGGCGCACGAGCCGCCCCGCCACCTCCGCGTCGGCGACGTCGTTCACGTCGACGTCGACGGCCGGAGCATTGCCTTCCGTCTCGCTTCCCCACCTGACGTCGACGCTGCCGCGCGCGCCGCGGCCGCCCAGGTCGACCTCGCCTCGGCCGAGCTGACCGCGCCGATGCCCGGCGCCGTCCTGACCGTGCACGTCAGCGCGGGTGCGACGGTTCACGCCGGCGATCCGGTCGTGACGATCGAGGCGATGAAGATGGAGCACGTGGTCGCGGCGCCGGCCGACGGGCAGGTCGCGGAGCTGGCGGTCGTGGCGGGCGACCAGGTCCGTCGTGGACAGCGCCTCGCCACGATCGAGGCGTGACGCGCTACGCTCACCCGCGACCGACACCAGGAGACCCGCGCCGATGACGAATGCCAATCCTCCCCAGACCCAGGAGTCAACCCGCGAGGAGCTCCTCGTTCGCTGGCACGCGGCGCGTCGCGAGCGCGACCGGGCCGAGCTCGGCAGCGAGGCCTACCGCCGCGCCGTCGACGAGATCGGCCGGATCGAGGTCGAGATCGCCCGGATCGAGCGGGCGATGAACCCGCCGAAGGTCTGACCCGGGCCGGCTGACGCCACCGCCGCGCGCTGCGACCCGATGACCGACCATGTCCGGATCTACGAGGTCGGCCCGCGGGACGGGCTGCAGAACGAATCGGCGCCGATCCCGACGGCCGCGAAGCTGCGCTATCTGGAGCTGCTCGCGGCGGCCGGGCTGCAGGAGATCGAGGCGACGAGCTTTGTCTCCCCGCAGGCGATCCCGCAGCTCGCCGACGCGGACGACCTCCTCCAGGCGCTCCACCGCGCACCCGGTGTCCGCTATCCCGTCCTCGTCCCCAACGTTCGCGGCCTTGCGCGGGCCGAGGCCGCCGGGGCGGACGCGATCGCCGTCTTTACCGCGGCGACCGACGCGTTCACCCAACGGAACATCGGGATGACCATCCGCGAGTCCCTCGCTGCGTTCACGCCGGTCCTCGCCCGTGCCCGCGACTACGGTTGGTGGCGGCGCGGGTATGTCTCGACGGCCTTCGGGTGCCCGTACACCGGCCGCGTCGAACCCGGCGCCGCGGTCGACGTCGCCCTGGAGCTGCTCGATCTCGGCGTCGATGAGGTTTGCTTCGGAGACACGATCGGGGTGGGCGTGCCGGGCCAGGTGGCGGCGCTGACCGGGCTCGCCGTCGATCGCGGGATTCCGGTCGACCGGATCGCCTTCCACTTCCACGACACCCGTGGCACGGCGCTCGCGAACGTCGCCGCCGGCCTCGACGCCGGCGTCCGCTGCTTCGACGCCGCGAGCGGCGGGACGGGCGGCTGCCCGTACGCGCCAGGGGCCGCCGGCAACCTCGCGACCGAGGACCTCGTGTACCTCCTCGATGCGTCCGGGTACGACCACGGCGCCCGCCTCGACGGGGTGCTCGCCGCGGCTCGATTCATCGCCGCGACCCTCGGCCGGCCGCTGGTGTCGAAGGTCGGGCAGGCCGGTGGTTGGGACCCGCTGACGGGAGCGGCGACCGCTCGCGACTGACGGCTCGTCGACCCCCGCGGCGACGCCCGCCGCGCTCGGCTCGCGTCCCCCGTCCGACTGCTACGATCCGCCTGCCATGGACGGCGTCGTGCTCGTGCTGAATCAGAATTACGAGCCGCTGAACGTCTGCAATCTCCCGCGCGCCTTCCGCCTCGTGTTCGGCGAGAAGGCGGAGGTGATCGAGTACGACCACCAGGTGATCCGGACGCCGCGGACGGAGTTCCGCGCGCCGTCGATCATCCGCCTGCAGCACCAGGTCAGGCGGCCGCGCCCACGGGTCAAGCTCACCCGCCGCGAGATCTTTGCCCGCGATCGTCACACATGCCAGTACTGCGGCCGGCAGACGAGCGACCTGACGCTCGACCACGTCGTGCCGCGCCACCGGGGCGGCGGCCACAGCTGGGAAAACCTCGTCGCGGCGTGCAAGCCGTGCAACCACCGGAAGGGCGGCAAGCTCGTCGACGAGGCGCGATTCCATCTCGTCCGCGCGCCCTTCGAGCCGCGCAGCGACGTCTACTCGCTGTTCACGCCGTACCTCTCGGACGAGCGCAACGAGGCCTGGCGAACGTACCTGTTCCTGGGCCGGAGCTGATCCCGATCGGGTCGATGGACGGGCGCCCGACCGGCGACGTCGCCATCCGCGTCCCGCCCGTGGTCCGGGACCTCCTCGCGACGCTCTGGTCGGCCGGCCACGCCGCGTACGTCGTCGGCGGGTCCCTCCGCGACGCGCTCCTCGGCCGGCCGGCAGACGACTGGGATTTCGCGACCGACGCGCTGCCCGAGGAGACGCTCGCCGCCTTCCCGGGTGCGGTCTACGAGAACCGGTTCGGGACGGTCGCCGTCCGGCGCGACGGCGAGGTCTTCGAGATCACGACGTTCCGGTCGGACCACGACTACGCCGACTTCCGCCGGCCGCACCACGTCGAGTTCGGCGACTCGCTCGAGCAGGATCTCGCGCGCCGTGACTTCACGGTGAATGCGATGGCCTGGGGCGCCCCGGCGGCGGCCGAAGGCGCCGTCGCTCCTCCCGAGCCGCGGCTCGTCGACCCGTTCGACGGCCGCGCCGATGTCGCCGCTGGGCGCCTCCGCGCGGTCGGCGACCCGGTCAAGCGGTTCGAGGAGGATGCCCTCCGAATGATCCGCGCCGTCCGCCTCGCCGCCGTGCTCGACTTCGAGATCGAGCCGGCGACCCTCGCCGCGATCGAGGCCCGGGCCGGTCTCTCCCGCCACCTCTCGGCCGAGCGGATCGCAACCGAGCTCGGGAAGCTGCTCGGGGTCCCCGATCCGACCCGCGGGCTCCGGCTGCTCGCAGATACCGGGCTCCTCGCGGCGATCGCCCCCGAGCTCGCCGCGCAGCGTGGCGTCGTCCAGAACAAGGTGCCCGGCGAAGACCTCTGGGACCACACCGTTCGGTCGGTGGCCGCGACGCCGGCGAACCGCCCGATCCTCCGGCTCGCGGCGCTCCTCCACGATCTCGGCAAGCCCGCGACCGCGGCGGACGGCCATTTCTACGGTCACGAGCGGGTCGGAGCGGAGCACGCGGCGCGGTTCCTCGAGCGGCTCCACTACCCGCGCGCCGTGATCGACCGCGTCACCGCGCTCGTCCGGCACCACATGTTCGCGTACGAGCGGTCGTGGAGCGACGCCGCGGTTCGGCGGTTCATCGGCAAGGTCGGCCGGGACGCGCTCGATGAGCAGCTCGCGCTGCGCGAGGCGGACAACATCGGGAGCGGGCTCGAACCGGACGCGGCCGGGCTCGCCGAGCTGCGACGGCGGATCGAGACCGAGCTCGACTCGGACCTCGTGCTCGACCGGCGGAACCTGGCGATCGACGGCGGCGACCTCATCACCGAGCTCGGGCTGCCCCCGGGTCCGACCGTCGGGCGCCTGCTCGAGGAGCTGCTCGAGCGAGTCATCCAGGACCCGACGCTCAACGACCGGCCGACGCTCCTCCTGCTCGGCCGATCGCTCCTCGAGTCGGAGCCGGGCGCGTGATCGAGATCCTGCTCCAGGCCGAGCGGGCGATGTCGGTCGGGCTGCTTGACCAGGCCGAGCGGCTCTATCGCCAGGCCGCCGCGTCGGATCCACGGAACTCGATCGCGGTCGTCGGGCTGGCCCGGGTCGCGATCGAGCGCGGCGACGACCGCACCGCCTACGGGCTCGGGCTCCGCGCCCTCGGGATCGACCCGGAGAACGAGGCGGCGCGCCGGCTCGTCGATCGGCTCGGCGAGGTGATGCGCCACCGGGGGGAGACCGTGCCGGACGCGGCGCCGGCCGTGCCGGGCGCCGAGGGGCTGGAGTCTTCGGAGCCGGCTGCGGCCTCGGCCGAACCCTCGGCGGTGGACGCCGCGTCCCCTCCCTCGGAGACGGCCGCCGAACGACGTCCCGGGCGGCTCCGCCGGCTGCTCCGCTTCGGCCGCTGACGACCCCGCCGCCGCGTCGAGGGAGGTCGGCCGCCCGTGGCACCATGGCAACGACACGCACGAGGAACACGATGCGGATCCTGGTGACCGGTGGCGCCGGCTTCGTGGGCTCGGTCTCGGTCGAGCGGCTCGTCGAGGCGGGCCATCACGTGGTCGTGCTCGACGACCTCACGACCGGCCACGCCCCCGCCGTCCCGGACGGCGTCCGGCTCGTCCGTGGCTCGTACGGTGATCAGGCGGCGACCACCCGCCTCCTCGCCGACGAGCGGATCGACGCGATCCTCCACTGCGCGGCCCGCTCGCTCGTCGCCGAGTCGATCAGGGACCCGGCCCGCTATTACCGCGACAACGTGGCTGGCGGGATTGCGCTCCTCGATGCCGCCCGTGCCGCCGGGACGAACCGGGTCGTCTTCAGCTCGACGGCGGCGGTGTACGGAATCCCGGACGAGACGCCGATCCCGGAGGACGCCCCGCTTCGCCCGATCAACCCGTACGGCGAGACGAAGCGGACGTTCGAGGGCGCGCTCGCCTGGTACGGGGCGGCCTACGGGCTGCGGGCGGTGAGCCTGCGCTACTTCAACGTTGCGGGGGCGACCGACCGGATCGGCGAGGTCCACGACCCCGAGACCCACCTCATCCCAAACGTCTTTCGGGCGGTCGAGGGTGGCCCGCCGCTGACGATCTTCGGGGACGACTACCCGACCCCCGACGGGACGTGCGTCCGCGACTACATCCACGTCGCCGATCTCGCCGACGCCCACCTCCTCGCGCTCGAGGCGACCGACCCCGGCGACCCGCGGACGGCCCCGTCACCCGAGCGCGGGCTCCTCGTCTGCAACCTCGGCAACGGCGGCGGGTTCAGCGTCCGCGACGTCATCCGGGCGGCCGAGGCGGTGGTCGGGCGGAACGTCCCGCACTCGACCGGGCCGCGCCGGGCCGGCGACCCGCCGGTGCTCGTCGCGTCGGCGACCCGTGCCGCCGAGGTCCTCGGCTGGACGCCCAGCCGCCCCTCGCTTGAGGCGATGGTCACGTCGGCGTGGGAATGGCGGGAGCGCCACCCGCAGGGCTACGGCGACCGCGGCGCGGGACGAGCGACAGAGTAGGATCGACGGCGTGATCGACGGCCGCACCGACGCGCGGACCTGGCGCCCGCAGGGGTTCGGCAAGCGCAGCGCGCGCCACATCGAGGACCCGCTCGTCGAGCCGCTCTGGTCGGGGATCCGCGTCCTCGCCCACGTCGGGCCGGGCGGGATCGCGTTCGTCGATCTGCGCGGCGAAGTCCAGCGGTGGCCGGAGGCGGGGGCCGCGCTCCAGACCGCCATCCGGGCGGAGTCCGCAGTGATCGACGGCTACCTCACGACCGAGGCCGCGGGCGACGGGGCGGGAGTGGGGAGCGGCGACGCGGCCGCGGCCACGAAGCCCAAGGACATGGCGCGCCAGATGCTCATCGGGGGCGGTGGCCGCAACCGCCGCGCGGAGCTCCAGGCCGAGATCGAGGCCGAGCGGGAGCCGCTCCTCAGCCCGGCCGACGAGGTGGTCTTCGTCGCGGTCGACCTGCTGCTCGTCGACGATGAGCCGATCCTCGACGTCCCCCTCCTCGAGCGGAAGCGGCAGCTCGACGGGATCCTCGAGGAGGGGCCGCTCGTTCGCCGGGGGATCCACGTCCGGCCGCCGATCGACGCGTGGCTCGGGACGTGGCGCCAGCTGGGCTTTCAGCGACTCGCGTGGAAGGACGCGAACAGCCGCTACAGCCCGGGCGCTCCCAACGACGGCTGGGCAACCTCGGTCCTGCCGCGCGGCTGACCCGCCCACGACGAAGCGCGACGCCCGCGAAACGGGACCCAACCAGGGCGCAACGCCGCCGTCGCTGACAGGCGCCGGACGGGATGGTACGGTGGGTTGGTGCCCTCGACCGTGCTGACGCCGGCCATCCGTGACGAGATCTCGCGTCTCGGCCGGGCCGACATCATGGTCGGAATCCCGAGCTTCAAGAACGCCGCGACGATCGGCTATGTCGTCCGCGCCGCGCAGGCCGGACTCGTCCAGTACTTCCCGGACCTGAAGCCGGTGGTCGTCAACTCTGACGCGGGGTCGCCGGACGGCACGCAGCGCGTCGTCGTCGAGACCGAGCCACCGGACTATGTCGAGCAGATCCTCCTCGTCCGGCCGACGAACCGGCTCGACCGGGTCAGCCTCACCTACCCCGAGATCGACGGGACCGGCGGCAAGGGCGCGGCGCTCCGGACGATCTTCGAGATGGCCGCCGCGCTCGAGGTCCAGGCGCTCGTCGTCGTCGACTCGGACCTCCGGAGCATCGTCCCCGAGTGGATCGAGCTCCTGGCCGGCCCGATCCTGAAAGGTGGCTACGACTTCGTCGCCCCGCTCTACGCCCGCTACAAGTACGACGGGACGATCACGAACACGGTCACATACCCGCTGACCCGGGCGCTGTACGGGCACCGGATCCGCCAGCCGATCGGCGGCGACTTCGGCGTCTCGGGCGATCTCGTCCGCCACTACCTCGCCCAGACGGACTGGACGGACGACGTCAGCAAGTTCGGGATCGACATCTGGATGACGACGACGGCGCTCGCGGGCGGGTTCGCCGTCTGTCAGACGCGGCTCGGGGCGAAGGTTCACGACCCGAAGGACCCCGGCGCGGACCTCGGGCCGATGTTCCGCCAGGTCGTCGGGACGATCCTGCGGCTTGCCGTCCGGTACGCCGACCATTGGCTGCCGATCCGCGGCAGCCACGACGTCCCGGCCTACGGGTTCGAGCGGATCATCGACCCGCCGCCGCTCGACGTGAACACGCTCCGGCTGCTGACCGAGTTCCACCAAGGCTCCCTGACGATGGCCGACAAGTGGCAAGCGATGTTCGAGCCGGCGAACTTCGAGACGCTCCTCGAGCTCGCCGACGAGGCCGGCAAGCTTGCCGACGCGGCGCGGGTGAAGCTCGGGATCGGCGGGGACGCGGCGTCGACGACGGCAACGACCGCCGAGATGGCCGATGCCCTCGCCGCCTTCCACTTCCCCGACGACCTGTGGGCGCGGATGATCTACGACCTCGTCATCGCTGCCCGCCGTGACGAGACTCCCGTCGAGCAGCTCGTCGCGGCGCTCGTGCCGGTCTACTTCGGGCGGGTCGGGAGCTTCGTCATCGAGAACCGCCACGTGACGACCGAGCAGGCCGAGGAGCGGGTCGAGCGGCAGGCGCGCGAGTTCGAGCTCCTCAAGCCGTACCTCATCGACCGCTGGCGCGAGCTCGACGCGCGGGCGCTCGGATGAGGCACCGGACGCGATGAGCCAGAACCCGCTGCCGGCGCGGATCCTCATCCCCGTCGCGAACCCGCTGACCGCGGAGGAGCTCGTCCGCCTCGGTGCGGCGCTGCTCGAACCGCGGACCGGTGAGCTGACCGCGCTCGGGATCGTGGAGGTCCCGGAGGGGATGCCCCTGTCCGAAGGCGCCACCCGCGCCCGTCACGCCCGGCGGCTCCTCCAGCGCGTCCTCGACTACGCCCCCGACGGGACGACCATCCACCCGATCGTACGGATCGGCCGCCACGCGGCCGAGGGGATCGTCGAGGCGTCGACCGAGCAGGAGGCCGACCTGATCATCTTCGGCTGGGGCGGCAAGACGCCGTCCGGCCGGAACGGTCAGTCGCCGACCGTCTTCTCGCCGACGATCGACGAGGTCGTCCGGGAATCGCCGTGCGACATCGCCGTCGTCAAGCAGCGCGGTTCGAAAGAGATCCGGCGGGTCCTCGTCCCGGTCCGAGGTGGCCCCCACGCCGAGCTCGCGATCCGCTTTGCCGACGCGATCGCGCGCCGTCACGACGCCGAGGTCGTCGTCCTCCACCTGGTCCCGCCCGGGATCACCCTCGCCGTCCGCGCCCAGGCCGAGCACGCGCTCGCGGCCTTCATCCGGCAGCATGTCCACGGCCGCTTCCAGTCGGTCGTCCGCGAAGCGTCGAACGTCCGGAATGCGATCCTCCGCGAGGCGGATCGGGCGGATCTCGTCGTCATGGGCGCGTCGGCGTCGCCGGGCGGCCAGGATGGCACCAGCTACCTGTTCGGGGCGCTCCCCGAGGCGATCGCGACGCGGGCCAAGCCGACGGTCGTCGTCGTCAAGACGCG
>Ga0255338_1002247_pt1 | contig 29479 bp, 34 predicted proteins | sample MeOH1_35cm_T4_19_FD_203715 | JGI IMG/M metagenome (GOLD analysis project Ga0255338, IMG submission 203715) | Sandy soil microbial communities from University of British Columbia, Vancouver, Canada - MeOH1_35cm_T4_195 | ecosystem: Engineered > Artificial ecosystem > Sand microcosm > Unclassified ... | reverse complement strand
CCGAGTGGCCGTAGATGTCGGCGTCGACCACGCCGACCTTCATGCCCTGCGCGGCCAGCGCGAGGGCGAGGTTCACGGTGACCGAGGACTTGCCGACGCCGCCCTTGCCGGAGGCGATCGCGTAGACCTTGGTCAGCGAGCCGGGCTTCGCGAACGGGATCTCGCGCGGCGCCTGGCCGTCGCGGAGGACATCCTGGAGGCCCGCGCGCTGCTCGGCGGTCATCACGCCGAGCTCGAGGTCGACGGCGGTGACGCCCGCGACCCGCGAGACCGCGGCGGTGACGTCGCGGTTGATCGTGTCCTTGAGCGGGCAGCCGGCGACGGTGAGGAGGACCTTGACCGCCACCTTGCCGGTGTCGTCGACGTCGACCGACTCGACCATGCCGAGGTCGGTGATCGGGCGCTTGATCTCGGGGTCGTTCACGGTCGCCAGGGCAGCGTTGATCTGCTCGAGGACAGGGCTTGTCATGCTTCCGAGCCTACGTGGTCGCCCGCAGCGGTCCCGCTCCGTGGTCCGCGCAGTATGGCGCACCTCACTCCGCGGCCGGTTCGGCTCCGTCCTCGTCGGTGCGCTGCCGCTCCTCGAGCTCCTCGAGCAGGTCGCGCAGCTCGGAGCGCAGGAAGTCGCGGGTGGCGACCTCACCGAGCGCCATCCGCAGCGACGCGACCTCGCGGGCGAGGAACTCCATGTCGGCGTGTGCCCGGGCGTTGGCCTGGCGGTCCTGCTCGGTGATCACGCGGTCGCGCAGCTCCTGGCGGTTCTGGGCGAGCAGGATCAGCGGCGCGGCGTACGACGCCTGGAGGCTGAGCATCAGGGTGAGGAAGATGAACGGGTAGTCGTCGAAGCGGGCGCCCTTCGGGGCCAGGTAGTTCCAGCCGATCCACACCGCCACGACCAGGGTCATGTAGATGAGGAACCGGGCGGTGCCCATGAACCGGGCGAACCGCTCCGCGAACCGGCCGAGCCGGTCCTGGTCGGGCGCGGTGGCGCGGTCGAGCGCGCGGCCGAGGAGAGGACGACGCAGCTCGCGGGGGACGTCGAGGCGGGAGACCCGCGGCCGGCTCTCCACCTTCTTCTCGGGCTTCTTCTCCGGCCGGCGCGGCTCCGGCGTGCTGGTGCTCATGCCGGGCCGATCTTCCGGTCGCGCCAGCCGTCGGGCAGCAGGTGGTCGAGCAGGTCGTCGACCGCGACGGTGCCGAGCAGCCGGCCTTCCTCGTCGACGACCGGAGCGGCGACCAGGTTGTAGGTGGCCAGGAAGGTCGCCACGTCCTCGAGGGTCGCGTCGGCGTGCAGGTAGGTGATGCCGGTGTCGAGGGCACCCGCGACCAGCTGCGACGGCGGCTCGCGGAGCAGGCGCTGGATGTGGGCGACCCCGAGCAGCTTGCCGGTCGGGGTCTCCAGCGGCGGGCGGCAGACGTAGACGAGGGCCGCGAGCGACGGGGTGAGCTCCTCGTTGCGGACCCGGGCGAGGGCCTCGGCGACGGTGGCGTCGGGGGAGAGGATCACCGGCTCGGGCGTCATCATGCCGCCGGCGGTCTCCTCGCCGTACGACATCAGCCGCCGGACGTCCTGCGCCTCGTCGGGCTCCATCAGCTCCAGCAGGTGGGCGGCGGTCTCCGGGGGGAGGTCGTTGATCAGGTCGGCCGCGTCGTCCGCGGACATCTCCTCGAGCACGTCCGCGGCGCGCTCGTGGGTGAGGTGCTCCAGGATCTCGACCTGGTCCTCCTCGGGCATCTCCTCGATCAGCTCGGCCAGGCGCTCGTCGTCGAGCGCGGCGACGACCTGGCGGCGGCGGTCCGGGCTGAGCTCGTGGATCACGTTGGCCGCATCGGCCGGGCGGAGGTCGGCGAGCCTGGCGATCAGGTTGGTCGCGCCCTGGTCAGGCTCGCGACGGTGCAGCCCGTCGATGTCGTCCCAGGCCACGACGTGGGTCTGGACCCGGCGGCGGAACCCCTTGGTGCCCTCCTGGATCGCGACGCGTGAGAGCACCCAGTCACGGGTGCGCGCCTGCTCCATCGCGACGTCGTACACGACGCCCTCGATGCCGGTGCTCTTCACGCGCACCTTGCGGTCGAGCATCTGGCCGATCACCAGGGTCTCGGCCGTGCGCTTCTCGAAGCGGCGCATGTTGAGCAGCCCGGTGGTGATGACCTGACCACTGTCGATGTTGGTCACCCGGGTCATCGGGACGAAGATCGGCCGCTGGCCGAAGACCTCCACCACAAGGCCGACGACGCGCGGCTGCCGGACGTCGGAGCGCAGCACCACGACGACGTCGCGGACCTTGCCGACATGGTCGCCCTGGGGGTCGAACACCGGAAGGCCCGCCAGCCTGGCGGCGAAGACGCGGGTGGGAGTGGTGCTCACGAGTCTCTAGCCTAGGGGCACGTCGCTTCGCCCTGCGGCAGGATGAGTTCATGGCCGACGCCTTTCTCGAGTACGACGTCGTCGACGTGTTCGCCCCGGGCCCGTTCGCCGGCAACCAGCTCGCGGTGGTGCACGCGGCCGACGAGCTGCCCGACGACGCGCTGCTCGCGATCGCCCGGGAGTTCGGGTTCTCCGAGACCACGTTCCCCACGCCCGTCGACGACGGCCGCTACAGCTGCCGGATCTTCACCCCGGGCGGCGAGATCCCGTTCGCCGGCCATCCCACTCTCGGCACCGCCTGGGTGCTGCACGACCGCGGCCTGCTCGCCGGCCTCGACGCGGTGCAGGAGTGCGGGGCCGGCGAGATCGGGGTCCGGCTCGACGGCGACCGGGTGGAGCTGTCGGCGGCACCGCGTGACCTGGTCGGGCCGCTCGGGGACGCGTTCGTCGCCCAGCTGCTCGACGGGGTCGGGCTCGAGCTCGCCGACCTCGACGGTGAGGTGTGGCTCGCCGGGACCGGGCTCACCTTCGTGCACCTGCCGGTGCGCGACGAGGCGGTCGCGCGCGCGGTGGTCCCGTCCCGGCCCGTTCGCGAGCTCGCCGCGCTGCCGGCCACCCGTGACCCGCTCGACGGGATCAACCTGTACGCCGTCCGCGGCCGCTCCGCCGGCGGCCTGGACGTGCACAGCCGGGTGTTCGTGCCGGGCCTCTCCGTGCCCGAGGACCCCGCGACCGGCTCGGCTGCGGCCGGTCTGGGCCTGGCCCTGCACGTCCGGAGCCTCCTCGACGGCGGCCGCCGGTACCGGATCAGCCAGGGCACCGAGATCGGCCGCCCGTCGGTGCTCGACGGCCGCGTCGACGTCGAGGACTCGGTGGTGACGCGGGTGCACGTCGCCGGAACGGTGCAGCCGATCGCCCGGGGACAGATGCGGGTTCCGTGACCGGGCGGCTCGACCTGCGCACCCTCGCCCTGCTCGGGGTCGGCGTGCTCGCCGTCTCCCTGGCCGCGCCGCTGATGGCGTCGCTGACCGTGCCTCCGCTCGCGATCGCGTTCTGGCGCAACGCGATGGCGACCGGCGTGATCGCGCCGGTTGCTGCGGTCGCGCACAGGAACATGCGAAGGTCGCGGGTGGGGCCCGTGGGAACCCCACGCGACCCGGGCGCGACATTCGCAGGTCCGGGTACGCGCCTCGACACCGGCCTGGTGGTCGTGGCGGGCCTGTGCCTGGCCGCGCACTTCGGGTTCTGGGTGACGTCGCTGGGGATGACGTCGGTCGCCTCGAGCACCGCGATCGTGTCCCTGCAGGTGATCTGGGTGGTGGCCTACGACCTGGTCCGCGGCACGCCGGTGCGCGGCGCCGTGGTGGTCGGCGTGCTGGTCGCGACGGCCGGGGCGGTCGTCGTGGGCGGGGTCGACCTGTCCATCTCGCCGCGCGCGCTCGCCGGCGACGCGCTCGCGCTGGTCGGCTCGGTCGCCGTGGCGGCGTACGCGGTGATCGGCGGGCGGGTCCGGCAGCGGATCCGCACGTCGACGTACACGCTGGGCTGCTACGGCACGGCGGCGGCGGTGCTGCTGGTCGCCGCGGTGGCGGCGGGCCAGCCGCTCACGGGGTACGACGGCGACCAGTGGGCCGGCCTGGTGCTGCTCACGGCGACCGCCCAGCTCCTGGGCCACTCGGTCTTCAACCACGCGCTGGCGACGGTGAGCCCGATGGTCGTGTCGCTGGCTCTCCTGCTCGAGATCCCGGGGGCGTCACTGATCGCCGCGGCGTGGCTCGGCCAGGTGCCCGGGGTCGCGGCCTTCGCCGGGCTGGCGCTCATCCTGGCCGGCATGGCCGCCGTCGTGCTGGCGGCGCCGCTGTCACCCGAGGGCGAGACCGTGGTCGCGTAGCCACGACTCCCGGGTCGCGACGAAGTGCTCCGACGGCTCGTCGTACCAGCGCTCGACGACGCCCCGGTGCTCCATCCCGATCCGCCGGCAGACGGCCTGGGACGGACCGTTGGTCAGGTGGGTCACCGCGTTGATCTCGTCGATCCCGCCCTCGAAGCCGTGGCGCAGCACCGTCCGGGCCGCCTCGGAGGCGTACCCGTGGCCCCAGGCGTCGGGATGCAGGTGCCAGCCGATCTCGACCTCGCCGTCGCCGTTCGGGAGCGGCGACAGCAGCACCGAGCCGATCAGCCGGCCGTGCAGCGAGCCTCCGTCGGTGACGTCGATCGCCCAGAAGCCGAGCGGCGGGTCGTCGCGACCGCGCCATCGCTCGATCTTGGCCCGGGCCTCGTCGAGGTCCTGGCACAGCTGTGGCGGCCCGTCGGCGAGCCACTTCACCACCTCGAGCCGGCTCAGGATGTCCAGCGCGACGGGGGCGTCGGCGAGGGTCCAGTCGCGGATCCGGAGCCGCGCGGTCTCGATCAACATCGCGTCACTGTGCCACGCGTGCCGGCACCGGCGCGCGCCCTTTGTAGGATGGCGCGATTGCTCGCATCCCCGAGACAGTGAGGCAGTGGTCCGTGGCCATCCAGGTCGTCATCCTTGCTGCGGGTCTCGGCACCCGCCTCGGCAAGCCGCACCCCAAGCCGCTCACGCCGCTGACGACGGGGGAGAGCATCATGAGGCGGGCGGTGCGCTCCCTGCGGGCGGCGTACGGCGACGAGGTGTTCGTGACCGCGGTCGTGGGCTTCAAGCTCGACCTGGTGATCGAGGCGATGCCGGACATCTCCTTCGTCTACAACGAGGTCTACGACTCGACGAACACCTCCAAGAGCCTGCTCAAGGCGCTCCAGCTCTCTCAGCCCGGCGGCGTGCTCTGGCTCAACGGCGACGTCGTGTTCGACCGCCGGGTGCTCGGCCTGATCCACGACAAGATCGAGGCGGGCCGCAGCTTCGTGTGCGTCAACACCGCCTCCGTCGCGGAGGAGGAGGTCAAGTACACCCTGGACGGCGAGGGCTACATCCGCGAGCTGTCCAAGTCGGTCGTGGGGGGCCTCGGCGAGGCCGTCGGCATCAACTACGTCTCGGCGGACGACAAGGCCGCGCTGGTCACGCGTCTCGAGGAGGCCGACGACCAGGACTACTTCGAGCGCGGGCTCGAGCTCGCCATCGAGCGCGACGGCCTGCGCGTCGAGGCGGTCGACATCTCGCAGTTCCAGGTGGTCGAGGTCGACTTCGAGGACGACCTCACCCGGGCGAACTCGTTCGTCGAGGGCTGACCGGGGTTGAGGACACCGTGAGCGCTGTCGCCCCCAAGGTGGACGCGGTCCGCGTCGACGACCGCGGAATCTGGTTCCGGTCGACCGCGGACGACGTCGTCGACGTGTGCTTCGACGGCCGCCGGGTCTGGTCGTTCTGGCTGCAGCGCGACAGCGACCCGAGCGCGGGCGGACGGCTGACCGCGTGGCCGGGCGCCCTGACCCGTTTCCTCGACGGCAGCACCCGGCTGTCCCTGGTCGCTCACGTCTCCGGCGTGACCCTGTACGACGAGGATGTCGTCCTCGGCTCCGGGGAGGGCCGGATCGCGGTGGTCAGCCCCGAGGGCAAGCCGCTCGGGCTCGACAAGTCCAACCGGATCTCGCAGACCTTCGACACCCGCACCCCCGAGCAGGTCGCGCCGCTGCTCGACTCGATCGAGCAGGTCCTCGCCGCGATCAGGGACGCCGGCGTCGAGGCGTTCCTCGCCTACGGCACGCTCCTGGGCGCCGTGCGCCAGGGTGCCCTCATCGGCCACGACAGCGACGCCGACCTCGGCTACGTCAGCCGGCACAGCCACCCCGTCGACGTGATGCTGGAGTCGTTCCGGCTGCAGCGCCACCTCACCGGCCTGGGCTACGACACCTACCGCTACAGCGGGATCGCCTTCAAGGTCGACGTGATCGAGAGCGACGGCTTCCGCCGGGGCCTGGACGTGTTCGGCGGGTTCATCGCCGAGCCGGTCGGCGACCAGCCGCCGATGCTCTACCTCATGGGCGAGATCGGGGCGCCGTTCGAGCTGGACTGGATCTACCCGCTCACCACCGCGACCCTCGAGGGACGCGAGCTCCCGGTGCCGGCCCTCCCCGAGAAGCTCCTCGTGGCGACCTACGGGCCCGGCTGGCGGGTCCCCGACCCGGCGTACCACTTCCACACGGCGCGGCCCACCGTGCTGCGCCTCAACGGCTGGTTCCGCGGCATCCGGGTGCTGCGCAGCGAGTGGGAGCGCAAGCACAGCAGCAACCGGGACAAGCCGGTGCCGGCGGAGCCGAGCGGACTGGCCCGGTACGTCGCGGAGCACGAGGGCGTGCCCGGCCAGGTCGTCGACCTCGGCGCCGGCCGTGGCGGGGACGCCTTGTGGTTCGCCCGGCAGGGCGCCTCGGTGACCGCCCTGGACTTCGTCCCTCGCGCCGCGGCGAAGGCGTGCGAGGCCGCCGGCGCCGAAGGACTCGACCTCGCCGCCCGCGAGGTCAACCTGCTCTCGCTGCGCTCGACCCTGGCCGAGGGCGCGCGGCTCGCGCACACACCCGGTCCGCGGACGATCATGGCCCGGCACCTGGTCGACGCGACCGTCCCCGCCGGCCGGGCCGGTGCCTGGCGGCTGTGCGAGATGGCCCTGCGTGACGGCGGCCGGCTCTACCTGGACTTCTGGTCCGGCGAGGGCCAGCGACGTCACGAGGGGCAGCTGCTGGCCGCCGTGCCGATGGACGTGGTGGCGGCGGAGCTCGAGGAGCGTGGAGCCGTTATCGTTCACCGCGAGGAGACGCTGGTGGAGAGAGCGCCCGAGAAGCACGGGCGCCCGTTGGCGCGAATGGTGGCGCAGTGGCAGAGGTGAGGAAGCGGCCCAGGGCCGGGCTTCGTCGTCGGGTCGTGGACGCCGTCGGTGGAGGTCTCGTCGGCGAGCTGCTCACGCGCATCGACGAGCTCGAGGCCGAGGTGCAGGAGAACCGCAATCTCAACCTGCGGGTCGCCGAGCTGGTCGACCTGGTCCAGGAGCTGCTGATCCCGGTCGCCTCGCAGGACCGGGACAAGATCGAGGCCGCGCTCGCGAAGTTCCAGCGCAGCCTCTGACGCCATGGCAGCGAAGGTCTTCCTCCACCTCGGGTTGCCCAAGACCGGGACGACGTACCTGCAGACGGTGATGTGGGCCGACCGCGACCGGATGCGGGCGCAAGGCGTGCTGCTGCCCGGACGCGAGCGCCGCGACCACCTCTGGTCGACCCGGATCATCCGCGAGGACCCGAACCTGCCGACGTACGACGAACGAGTCCGCGAGTCGTGGGGGGTGCTCAAGGACGAGATCGCCGCGTGGCCCGGGACCGCGCTGATCAGCCACGAGTTCTTCGCCGGCGCCGCGCCCGAGCAGGCCGCGCGGATGGTCGCCGAGCTGGCACCCGCCGAGGTGCACCTCGTGGTCACTGCCCGGGAGCCGGTCGGCCTGTACTCCGGCGGCTGGCAGGAGAGCCTGAAGAACCGCGACGCCCGGACGATGGCGGAGTTCGCGGAGGCCGAGGTCTCGGAGAGCTCGATGTCGGTGTGGAACTGGCGCACCCTCGACGTCCGGCTGGTGCTCGAGCGGTGGGGTCCGACCGTGCCGGCCGAGCGCGTGCACGTGCTGCCGCTGCCGCCTCCGGGCTCGCCACGCGAGCTGCTCTGGCAGCGGTTCGCGGGCCTGGTCGGGCTCGACGCCGGGTCCTTCGACCTGTCGCCGACCTTCCCCAACGAGTCGATGGGGGTCGCGGAGGCCGAGACCCTGCGCCGGGTCAACCTGCACCTCAAGGACGAGGACTTCGAGCGCCCCTTCGACCGGGGCGTCTACATCCGCACCTTCCTCGCCGACGAGCGGCTGGCGACCCGCGGCGGCGAGAAGTACTGGCCCACCGCGGAGATCCTGGCCGAGTGCCGCCGGCGGGCCGTGGACGCGGTGGCGCACATCGAGGCCGCCGGGTACGACGTGGTCGGCGACGTCCGCGACCTGCTGGTGGCCGACGTGCTGGAGCCGCGGCGAGCGGTCGACTCGGTCACCGAGGCCGAGGTGGCCGAGGTCGCGACCGCCCTGGTCGGGCGGATGATGCACGACGTCCGCCGGATCCGCACCGAGCGCAACGAGCTGCGCCGGCTGCTGGAGGAGGAGCGCGCGAAGCCCTCGCCGGGCCTGCGCGAGGCCGTCGCGACGCGGTTCCCGTGGACGCGCCGCTTCGTGATCCGGTCCTGAACGGTGCGGCCACGACCTGACGTGAGGTAGGTCATGGTGGAAGCCCGACAATCCCGGCGATACTGACGGGTACTCTTCGACCGCCTGTGCGCCACGGGCCGCCCCGCTGCCGGGGCACATGTCGAGCTTCGCCATCCGGAAGGACATCACCACCATGGGTCGCCTGCGCGAGACCGAGGGCCTGACTGACATCCAGGAAGAGATCCTCAAGACCATCCGCCAGTTCGTGGACGAGCAGATCATCCCGGTGGCCACCGAGCTCGAGCACAAGGACGAGTACCCGACGGAGATCGTCGAGGGCCTCAAGGAGCTCGGCCTCTTCGGTCTGATGATCCCCGAGGAGTACGGCGGCCTGGGTGAGTCCCTGCTGACCTACGCCCTCGCGGTCGAGGAGATCGCCCGCGGCTGGATGAGCGTCTCCGGCATCATCAACACCCACTTCATCGTCGCCTACATGCTGCTCCAGCACGGCACCGAGGAGCAGAAGCAGAAGTACCTGCCCCGGATGGCCACCGGCGAGGTGCGCGGCGCGTTCTCGATGTCCGAGCCCGGCTGCGGCTCCGACGTGTCGGCGATCAAGACCAAGGCGGTCAAGCAGGACGACGGCAGCTACACCATCACCGGCCAGAAGATGTGGCTGACCAACGGTGGGTCCTCCACGCTGGTCGCCGTCCTGGTCAAGACCGACGAGGGTGCCGAGTCGGTCTACAAGAACATGTCGACGTTCCTGGTGGAGAAGGAGCCGGGCTTCGGCGAGGTCCTTCCCGGTGTCACCATCCCGGGCAAGATCGACAAGATGGGCTACAAGGGCGTCGACACGACCGAGATGGTCTTCGAGGGCCACAACATCGCCGCCGACCAGATCCTCGGTGGCCAGCCGGGCAAGGGCTTCTACCAGATGATGGACGGCGTCGAGGTCGGCCGGGTCAACGTCGCCGCCCGCGGCGTCGGGGTCGCCACCCGGGCCTTCGAGCTCGGCGCGCAGTACGCCCAGCAGCGCGAGACGTTCGGCAAGAAGATCATCGACCACCAGGCGGTGCTGTTCCGGATCGCCGAGATGGCCACCAAGGTCGAGGCCGCCCACCAGATGGTCGTGCTCGCGGCCCGCAAGAAGGACTCCGGGCAGCGCAACGACCTCGAGGCCGGGATGGCGAAGTACCTCGCCTCGGAGTACTGCTCCCAGGTCGTCGAGGACTCCTTCCGGATCCACGGCGGCTACGGGTTCTCCAAGGAGTACGAGATCGAGCGCCTCTACCGCGAGGCCCCGATGCTGCTCATCGGCGAGGGCACCGCGGACATCCAGCGGATGATCATCGGCCGCCGGATCATGGAGGACTACAAGCTGAAGTGACGTCGGGGGAGAAGTCACTACCGAAGTTGTGAATTCGCCGCTTCCCGTACGGAATCCCGTACGGGAAGCGGCGAATTCGTACGAGAAGGTGCCCGGTACGACGCGCTACTTCGCCCGCTGCCGCATCGCCTGCAGGCTCTCCAGCGCCTCGGTGAGCCGGGCGTCGTCCCGGTCGGCGGCGGGCACCAGCAGCTCGGTGACCACGTCGAGGACGTCGGAGAGGCGCTCGTTGAGCCGGCGGTTCTCCTCCACGGACTCCATCAGCTCGGCCACGTCGGCCTCGAGCCGGGCGATCCGGTCGGCGTCGGTCCTGCGCAGGATGCTTCTCATGACTCAATCCTCATGGTCTCTTCCAGTTCACTACTAGACGACAGATGTCCGGGTCCTCGCGACCCAGTCGGGCCAGGCCGCGGCCCTGCACCCGCTCGACCACGGTGCCCCCGCGGCGCTCGATCTCCGCGACGATCCCGTCGGGGTCGGCGTACGTGCGGGGGTGCGGGCCGAAGAACGTCCGCCGCGACCGGCTCGCCGGGGTGCGGAACTCCAGGAAGGTCAGCCCTCCTCGCCGCCCGGCGACCGCGCAGAACCGCCACAGCCCGAGCCGTCCGGTGGGCGCGAGCGCGTCGATCAGGCCACGGGCGTAGATGTGCCGCGGCTGTGGCTCGTGCACGATCCGGGTCGCCGACACGAGGGCGGACTTGAGCGACTCGAGGTTCGTCGGCCGGTACGGCGTGTAGACGCCCGCGTCCGCCGCGGTGGCGAGGGTGGCCTTGCGGGCGCCCGAGCAGTAGTCCGTGGCGAGGACGTCGCGGCCCTGCTGGACGAACCAGACGGTGTCGCGCCCGGTGCCGGCACCGAGCTCGACCACCGGGGTGCCGGGCTCCATGCGCTCCTCGGCCCAGAGTGCGAACGCGGACGGCGTGCCCGGCACGGCGCGGTGCGGGCCCTTGTAGAACTCCTGCCAGTGCGGGAGCCGGTTGCGGGTCCCGCGGAACCACTGCGCCATCCGGCGGACGTTGGCCGGCGGGTGGTCGAAGTGGAACGCCGGGTCGGGCACCTTCCAGCCGGGGCCGTAGGTGAACTCCAGGAACCGCTCCAGGTCGGCCGGCGCGGGGAAGCTGACGCCCTCGAGGTCGATCTCGCCGAACGGCACGATCGCGTCCCGGTCGAGCCGGCCGCGCAGCGAGCCGGTGATGTGGAAGTGATCGTTGACGTGGAACGACCCGAAGACGTCGACCCCGGCGCGCTTGCCGCTCGGCAGTGGCACCCAGATCTTGAAGTTCGCGGCGCTCATCCGGACGACCTGCCACCCGAGGGAGGCCATCGTCCGCTCGGCGGCGCGGGTCTCCTGGATGATGTCGAACGGGTGGGAGTACTTGCTGAGGAAGGCGAGGTCGAGGTCGGAGTCGTGCCCGATCATGCGCCCCGACCGGGCCGCGCCGAGGAGACCGCCGTAGCAGAGGTACGCGTCCAGGCCGCACCTCTCGGTGAGGTCGACCAGCACCCGGTGGGTGGCGTCGATCAGCTCCGCGCGCGACTCGTCGGCGAAGTCGTCGAACGTCCGCTGCAGCCGACCGCCCTTGTCCAGCGACAGTGGGTTGCCGAGGTCGTCGACGAGGGCCAGCGGCGTGGAGGTACGGCCGAACCGGATCGGGCCGGAGAACAGCGGCTCGCCACCGTTGTGCGGCACGAGTGCGACGTCCGCGAGTCCCTCGAGCCGCTCGGCGAGCGGCCGGGGCCAGGCGACGAAGATCCCGCCGCCGGCGCGTACGGCGTCACGGCTGGTGCTGAAGGACCAGACCCGGTGGCCGCCGATGAGCACGTCCAGCGGCCCGTCGTACGCGCGGGAGAGGCGGATGCCCTTCCCGTCGATGTGTGTGGCCACGCACGTCCCTTCGCCCTGCCGGTCACCCGGTCAGCGCGTCAGCCTACCTCCGGCCAGCGGCGGGGGCGGGACCTTGTCCCCGCGGACCGCGGCGGCGACGGCCTTGGGCACCTCGGGGTTGAAGACGCTCGGGATGATGAAGCTCGCGTTGAGCTGTTCGTCGGTCACGGCGCCGGCGATCGCGTCCGCGGCCCGGAGCAGCATGTCGGTGCCGATGTCCGAGGCGCGGGCGTCGAGGAGGCCGCGGAAGACCCCCGGGAACGCGAGCACGTTGTTGATCTGGTTGGGGTAGTCGCTGCGACCGCTCGCGACCACCGCGGCGTGCTTGGCCGCCTCGGCCGGGTCGATCTCGGGGTCGGGGTTGGCCAGCGCGAACACCACCGGGTCCGGGGCCATGTCGTCGATCCACGCGGCGTCCAGGACCCCGGGGCCGCTGACCCCGATGAACACGTCGGCGTCGTGGAGCGCCTGGTGCAGGGTGCCGCGCACCAGACGCGGGTTGGTCCGGGCGGCGAGCTCGGCCTTCGCCGCGGGCAGGCTGTCGTCGTCGCGGGACAGGCAGCCCTCGCGGTCCCACACGACCACGTCCGTGACGCCGGCGGCCATCAGCAGCGTGACGATCGCGGTGCCGGCGGCTCCGGCCCCGGCGACGACGACGCGGGCGCCGTCGAGCTGCTTGTGCACGCAGCGCAGTGCGTTCTTCAGTGCCGCGAGGACGACGATCGCGGTGCCGTGCTGGTCGTCGTGGAAGACCGGGATGTCCAGCCGCTCGCGGAGCCGGGCCTCGATCTCGAAGCAGCGCGGGGCGGCGATGTCCTCGAGGTTGATCCCGCCGAAGCCCGGAGCGATGCCCGCGACGATCTCGACGATCTTGTCGGTGTCCTGGGTGGACAGGCAGATCGGCCAGGCGTCGATGTCGGCGAACTGCTTGAACAGGGCGGCCTTGCCCTCCATCACCGGCAACGCGGCGCCGGGGCCGAGGTTGCCCAGCCCGAGCACGGCCGAACCGTCGGTGACCACGGCCACCGAGTTGCCCTTCACGGTGAGCTTGGCGACGTCCTCGGGGTGCTCGGCCAGGGCGAGGCTCACCCGTCCCACTCCCGGCGTGTAGGCCATCGACAGGTCGTCGCGGGTGCGCAGCGGCACCTTCGAGCGGACCTCGATCTTGCCGCCGAGGTGCAGCAGGAAGGTGCGGTCGGAGACCTTGTGCACGGTGATCCCGTGGAGGGCGCCGACGGACTCGACGATCTCGGTGGAGTGCTCGGCGTCGGTCGCGGAGAAGGTGACGTCGACGACCAGTCCCTCCTGGCGGGAGTCGGCGACGTCGATCGCGGTGACGATGCCGCCGCCGTGGGCGATCGTGGTGGCGACGGCACCGATCAGGGTGTGGTCGAGCGTCGTGTGCAGACGCATCGTGATCGAGTACGACGCACTCGTGGCGGCTCGGCGGGCGGTTCGCGACATGCCCGAATCCTCCCATCCGGAAGGACCCCGTCGTGGGGCGGGCGCGTACCCACGAGTAGGTGGTCGGCCCCGGGTTCCGTGCCTCCGGCGCGAGGGTGGCACCGCCCGTCGTACCGGCAGGTGACGGGTGCGACACGTGCGAAACCTGCGATTCGGTCGACGCGTCACCACCGCGGTGACAGGGTGGGGTCGAGAACCCGCCCGCCGTCAAGGACGTAAGGATCGGACCCATGCCGGACAGCAACGCCAACGACGACCTCAAGGCGAAGATGCGCGAGGCGCTGGAGCGCAAGCAGGCCAACGACCGCGGCGTGCCGCAGGGTCAGCCGGTCAAGGAGAAGGCGCACGGCTCCGAAGTGGCCGGTGGCGGGCCGAAGATGCACCGCCGGAAGGCCGGGGGCGGCGGCTCCTGAGCCGCTCGGCCCGGTAGAGCAGCGACAGGCTCACCACGAGCGGGACCGCCCAGACCGCGAAGGCCCAGGCGAACACGACCAGCGTTGCGTTGAACGCGACCAGCGCGAGCAGCACCACCTCACGGACCCGTCCGGGCACGAGCACAAGGGCGCCGGCGAGCGCCTCGCCGGCGATCAGCAGCCCGATGAACACGTGGTGGTGCGGCACCACCAGGGACTCCCACGTCGTCCGCACGAAGGGGATCGGCGACCCGTCGGCGAACCCGGTGTAGGTGCTGCCGTCGAGCAGCATCGCGGCGTTCGCCGCGGCGCCGGCGAGCAGCCAGAGCACGCTGACCGCGCCGAGGCCGACCGCCAGCGCGCGGTCGTTTCGGCGGGCGCGGAGTCCGCAGACGACGATCGTCAGCCCGAGCGCGGCCCACAGCGCGGGCAGGAGTCAGCCGCCGATGAGGTCCATCGGACGGCTCAGCTGGCTCCGACGGGGTGGTCGCCGGAGAGCAGCAGGCCGGCCAGCTCGTGGCCCCATTCACGAGCACCGTCGAGCTGGTCGTCGGCCAGGGGCCCGGCCACGTCGTCGACGAAGAAGCTCCTCGGCGCGACCACCAGGCGGCCACCGCGACGGCGCAGCACCCGGGCGGCACTGCGGGCCGCCGAGCCCGGCAGCCGGCGCGCCCGCGATACCCGGGTGTCGAAGGTGGCGCAGGGCAGTCCGTGCAGGTCGGCGACGCCGTCGAGCCACTCCCGCAGGCCCCGGCTGGCCAGGCCCTGTCCGGCGCCCTGGCGGATCGCGTCCTCGCGCGTGCCCGGCCGGCTCATCGAGAACGCGTGCGTCGGACCGCCGGTGACCAGCAGGTCGACGTCCGCGGGGATCTCACCCGGGTGGGCGATCGTCACGTCCTGCACGACCACCTCGACGGCGTCGTGCAGCCCGTCGGCGACCGCGCGGGCTACCTGCTCGGAGTTCCCGAACATCGACTCGTACATGACCAACGCCTTCATGACACACCTCTCCGTTCCTGCCCCAAGCCTCGCCGCCGGGACAGAGGGCAGGGATGGGTCCAAGTCCCCGTCGTACGCGGTCGAAGGTCCCGGGGGCGTGGTGAGCAATCCCACGTGGCCACGTGGTTCCGGATCGGGGCCGCGTTCGGCACGATGGGACGGTTGCCATCCCGGCAGTGGAAAGAGGAGAGAGCCCCATGCAGTTCGGTCGCAGCTACGAGGAGTTCGAGGTCGGTGCCACCTACAAGCACTGGCCCGGCAAGACGGTCACGGAGTACGACGACCACCTGTTCTGCCTGCTCACCATGAACCACCACCCGCTGCACCTCGACGCGAACTACGCCGAGGAGACCACCCAGTTCGGCAAGAACGTCGTGGTCGGCAACTACGTGTACTCCATCCTGCTCGGCATGTCGGTCCCCGACATCAGCGGCAAGGCGATCGCCAACCTGGAGATCGAGTCCCTGCGCCACGTCGCGCCCACCTTCCACGGTGACACCCTGTACGGCGAGACCACGGTCCTCGACAAGTGGGAGAGCACCTCGAAGGACGACCGCGGCGTCGTCCACGTCGAGACGATCGGCTACAACCAGGACGGCAAGGTCGTGTGCATCTTCCGTCGCAAGGTGATGGTGCCGAAGAACAGCTACCTCGAGGCCCGCGGCGGCGAGCAGCCCGGCCGCCCGGTCCCGCAGCCCGACAAGAACTGGCCGGGGCCGCAGGAAGGCTGAGGGCGGCCGGCGGCGAATTCACTACCGAAGTTGTGAATTCGCCGCTCCTGGCACGAAATCCCGTACGAGAAGCGGAGATTCTCTACGGGAAGCGAGGCCGGCCGATCGTCCACAGGGGGTCAGATCGCCTCGATGTCCCCAACCCGGCCGGCGGGTGTGGTGAGCCGGGTCGCCGGGCGGGCACGGTCGGGCGATGGACGATCTCAGGACGCTTCACGACGATCATGTGTTCCAGCGAAGCGAAGCCATCGACAGCGGCTATCGCGACAAGGACCTGTACGCCGCCCTGCGGGCGCATGAACTTGTCCGGATCCGGCCCGGCGCCTACACCTTCGCCGATGTGTGGCAGGAGGCTGATGACATTCGGAGGCATCAGCTCCGCGCGCACGCCGTCGTGCGCACCCACGACATCCCGATCGCGTTGAGCCACACCTCAGCCGCGGTCGAGCACGGCCTTCGCCTCTTTGAACCGGACCTGTCGAAGATCCATCTGACGTGTCTCGACCGTCCGCTCGGCCGCACCACCAAGGACATCGTCTACCACCAGGGCGTCTGTGACGGCGACGACCTCACCTGGGTGAACGGCCGGCCGGTGGTGAACGTCGTACGCGCGGGGCTCGAGGCCGCTGCGCTTACCTCGGTCCCTGCCGGGATGGTGATCCTCGACTCGATCATCGACCAGAAGCGGGCCGGCCTCGACCAGATACACGAAGGCTTCGAACGGATGATGGGCCATCCGAAATCCCGTCATCTCCAGGTCACGGTGCGTCTGACGCGACAGGGGGCGCAGTCGGTCGGCGAGTCGCTGGCTCGGCACGGCATGTGGCTCGGCCACCTCCCGGAGCCGACGCTCCAGTTCGAGGTCCGCGACGAGTGGGGCCGACTGCTCGGCGTCACGGACTTCGCCTGGCCCGAGTACGGACTGATGGGCGAGTTCGACGGCATGATGAAGTACGGCCGGCTCCGTAGAGAGGGCGAGACTCCGGGCCAGGCTGTCGAGCGCGAGAAGTTGCGCGAGGACCGGCTGCGGGAGGAGACAGGTTGGCTGATGGTCAGACTGATCTGGGCCGAGATCTTCCGACCCGGACCGATGGCCGCGAAGATCCGCCGTCAGCTCGAGCGTGGCAAGACCCTGATCGTCGCCTGATTGGACCGTCGCTCCCCGTACGAGTTCGCCGCTTCTGGCACGGGATTTCGTACGGGAAGCGGCGAATTCACTACCGAAGTTGTGAATTCGCCGGGCCCGCCGGCGCGAACGCCCGCGCCAGCGGGAGGATCCCGAGCACCAGCACCATCGGTACGGCGAACCCGAAGCGCAGGTCACCCGACCCGACCAGGCCGGTGAGCACCGCGCCGATCAGGGCGCCGAGGTAGTTGAACTGGTTGAACCGGCCGATCACGGCGTCGACCCGGGCGTGCCGCAGGTGCGGGTCGAGGTCGTCGGCGCCGCCGGCGATCCGGGCGGCGGCCGAGAAGCTCAGCGGTGCGATCACCGCGACGCCGGCGCCCATCACCAGGAACCCCAGCACGGCGACCTGCCAGGTCGGCGCGAAGACCACGACGGCGAGCCCGGCGCACGCGACCAGCGCGCCGACCCGCAGCACCGCGACCGGGCCGAACCGGGCCACGACCGTGTCGCCGGCCAGTCGCATCGCACCGCTGGCCAGCAGGTAGGGGAAGGTCGCGAGGGCCACCAGGGACGACGGCGTCGGGAACACGTGGTCGAGGTACGTCGGACCCCAGGTGAACGCGGCGGTGTCGACCATGTAGAACAGCACCATCGCGACGCCGACCAGGATGATCGGCCGCCACGGCACCTCGATCTGCGGACCGGACGCCAGCGGGTCACCGACCCGCTTGAGGAACGGCCCGGCGAGCACGACGAGGGGGATCACCGCGAGCGCCGCGGTCGTGCCGAGGGGCAGGTGCGCGGTGGCGAGGGTGATCGCCGAGCCGACCAGGCCGCCCAGGGTCCACGCGCCGTGGAACGACGGCAGGATCGGCCGGGCGTAGCGGTGCTCGAGCGCGACCGCCTGCATGTTGGTGCTCGCGTCGACCACGCCGAGCGCCACGCCGTACGCCGCCATCCCGGCCACGAAGACACCCGTGGCGGGAGCGAGCGCCATCACCGGCACCCCGAGCGCGATCACGGCCAGCCCGGCCCTCAGCAGGGTGGCGGAGTCGTGCTGCCGGGCGAGCGTCTCGGCGACGACGGAGCCGACCCCCGCCAGCAGCACCATCATCAGCAGCAGCCCGGAGAGCTCCACTTCGGAGAGGTGCCAGCGGTCGGAGAAGTCCGGGAGCCGCGTGGTCAGGCTGATGAAGACCAGACCCTGCGTCGCGAACCCCGCCGCCGCGGCGAGGCGGGCCCGACCCAGCGCCGCGGCAGTCTGGTCGACGGGACTTGTCACCGCCCGATGATCGCAGAAGGCTCTGCCCATGGCCGATGATCCGCACGACTCCGCGACCGAGCTCTGGGTCGTCCGGCACGGCGAGACCGAGTGGAGCGCCTCGGGGCGGCACACCTCGACCACGGACGTCCCGCTGACCGCCGCGGGGGAGGAGGCGGCGAGGCTGGTCGGCGACCGGCTGGCGGGCACGACGTTCGACCTGGTCCTGACCAGCCCGCGGGAGCGGGCCCGGCGTACGGCGGCCCTGGCCGGCTTCCCGGACGCCCACGTCGAGGGTGACCTCGCCGAGTGGGCCTACGGCGACTACGAAGGCGTCACCACCGCCACGATCCGCGAGACGGTCCCGGGCTGGACCGTGTGGACGCACCCCTGCCCGGGTGGCGAGAGCGCGGTGCAGGTCGGCCTGCGGCTGGACCGGGTGGTCGCGAAGGTCCGGGCCCGCGGCGGGCGGGTGCTCGCCTTCGGCCACGGCCACGCCTCCCGGGTCCTCGCCGCGCGGTGGCTGGCCCAGCCGGTCGTCGAGGGCCGGAACTTCGCGCTCGACACGGCGACCGTCTCGATCCTCGGGTACGAGCGGGAGACGCCGGTCCTCGCCCGCTGGAACGCCTGACGCACTACGCTCGGAGCCGTGTCCCTCGCGGCGTCCTGTCCCCGCTGCACGTCCCCGGTCTCCGAGGCGGACGGCGTCTTCACGTGCCACCAGCACGGGCAGATCACCCCGCTGTGGCGACCGGACGTCGCGAACTACACCTCGTTCGCGGAGCTGGTCGGCCAGGTCGGTGACCTGCCCACCTACCTGCCCTGGCCGATGAGCCCGGGCTGGTCGATCGCCGACTTCGGCTGCGTGGTCGGCCGCGGCCGGGCCCTGGCGACGGTGACCACCACCGTCGGGACCAGCGACCTGGACGGCCCCGTCGAGGTCACGGTGGTCTCCGAGGACTCGGGGGTCGGGCTCGGCGCGCGCTGCGCCGGCACGGCGTACGACGACCCGGGCGAGCAGATCGGCCACGGCCAGCACGCCATCCACGTGCGTGCCGGCGGACGGACGGTGCCGATGTGGGCGGTGGACCCCCGCGACGACGACGACCTGCTGGCCAAGTCGGTGTTCGCGGGCGAGGCCGACGGCCGCTGGCTGTGGCTGGTGATCAGACCGGCGTCCGCAGCGCTGCTGCTGCGCGACGAGTGGCTGCTCGCCGACGTGACCGGCTTCGGGCCGGAGGCCCTGGAGATGCCGTTCGGGGGTCCCCGGCCGGCGTGGTGAGCACGCGGGTCAGCCCGGATCGGGGGTGTCCCTGCGCCGGGCGATGCGGGCGAGGACCGCCCGCCCCACGACGAGGCGTCCGGCCACGGCGACTCCCAGCGCGACCACCAGGCTGATCACGCCGGTGTGTCTCTCGCGGGGTCCTCGACCGCTGCGGGGTCCTCGGCCGGTCCGTCGGGGTCGACGTCCCGGGCGCGCCGGCCGGTGCCGTTCCCTCCGCCGAGGCGGGCGGGGCCAGGCTTGCGGTGCCGCGGTTCGGTGGAGCTGGACGGACGGTTCGTGCGCACGAGGGCGCTCCTCCCGGGGATCGGTGAGCTTCCGGGGGCGAAGACCTCCGGGCCGGGGGAGTGTGACGACGTTCGCGATGTGCTCTGGGTCACCTCGGTGACTCACCCGCTCCCTGCGAGGTTCCGCCCCGCGCACCGACCGGTGGCGGGGCGGACCCCAAGGGCCGTCCCGCATCGCCGGGGAGGGCGGGGAGGGGCGGGACGGCTTCCGCCGAGGCTCACCCGAGTGCGGGTCGGGCGAGCCCTGCGCCGCCCAATACCCTCTCCGGCCGGCGTGATGCGCCCGTGGCCGGAGAAACCTGCAGAACCCCTAGGCTCCTCCCATGAACTGGGTCCTGCTCACCGAGGTGTTCGTGACCCTCTTCGTGATCATGGACCCGGTCGGCACCATCCCGATCTTCCTGTCGCTGACCGGCGGCCGCTCGGTCCAGGTGGCGCGCCGGGCCGCGTGGCAGGCGGTCGCCGTCTCGTTCGGCGTGATCTGCGCCTTCGCGTTCTTCGGCCAGCAGATCCTGGAGTACCTGCACATCTCGCTGCCGGCGCTGCAGTGCGCCGGGGGCCTGCTGCTGCTCCTGGTCGCGCTCGAGCTGCTCACCGGCAAGGAGTCCGAGCAGGTCGCCACCGCGGACACGAACGTCGCCCTGGTCCCGCTCGGCACCCCGCTGCTCGCCGGGCCCGGCGCGATCGTCGCGACCATGGTGTTCAGCAAGAAGGTCGACGGCTTCGCCGAGTTCGCCGCCGTCGGCCTCGGCGTCATCCTGGTCCACGTCGCCCTGTGGCTGTCGATGCGGTTCTCGCTGCCGATCCTGCACCTGATCCGGGAGAGCGGCGTCCTCCTGGTCACCCGCATCGCCGGCCTGCTGCTCTCCGCGATCGCCGTCCAGATGGTCGCCGACGCCGTCCGCGCCTTCATCGCCGGCGAGGGCTGACCGGGCGGTCGTAGCCGCCTACTTGCGCCCCATCGCCTGGAACCGCTGCAGCAACCCCGCCGGGATGTGACGGGCGCCGGTCACGATCGCCTTGTAGCGCAGGCTCGGCACCGAGATCGCCTTCCCTGCGTCCAGGTCCGCCAGCGCCGCTGCGACCAGGTCGGGCGCCTCGAGCCACAGGAACCCGGGGGCCGAGTCGCGGCCGACGTCCATCCGCTGGTGGAACTCCGTACGCACGAAGCCCGGGCACAGCGCCATCACCTGGACGCCCTGGGGCGCGTACTCGTGGTGCGCCCACTCGCTGAACTTGGTCACGTAGGCCTTGGCGGCCGAGTAGGTGCCACGCGGCAAGAAGCCCGCCACCGACGAGACGTTGACGACCTGCCCCCGGCCGCGCGCGACCATCGGGCCCAGCGCCGCGTGGCACAGCCGCATCACGGCGACCACGAGCACGTCGAGGTGTGCCTGCTCCTGCTCGACGGTGTTGTCGAGGAACTTCCCCTTCAGGCCGAAGCCGGCGTTGTTGACCAGCACGTCCACCGGGCGCTCCGGGTCGGCCAGCCGGGCCTCGACCCGGGCCAGCGCCTCGCGGTCGGCCAGGTCGGCGGGCAGCACCTCCACGGTGACGCCGTACGCCGACCGCAGCTCGGCCGCGACCGACTCCAGCCGCTCCTCGTCGCGGGCGACCAGGACCAGGTCGTGGTCGCGGGCGGCCAGCTGGCGGGCGAACTCCAGGCCGATGCCGGCGGTCGGCCCGGTGACGAGGGCGCGGCGGGTCGACGGGCGGGAACCGGGGGCCGGCGGGGTGTGCGACATGCGGCACAGCATCGCCGCACCTGGTCGGCATCGGCAACCGTGGTGCGGCATGATGGGGCGTGATGTCCTCCACCCGCGTGATCGCCGTCGCCAACCAGAAGGGCGGCGTGGCCAAGACCACCACGGTCGCCTCCCTGGGCACGGCGCTGGCCGAGCTCGGTCAGCGTGTCCTGCTGGTCGACCTCGACCCGCAGGCGTGCCTGACCTTCAGCCTGGGCATCGATCCCGAGGACCTCGAGCTGTCGATCCACCACGTCCTCACCAAGGGCGTCCCGGCGACCGAGGTGATGGTCACGACCGAGGACGGCGTCGACCTGCTGCCGGCCACGATCGAGCTCGCCCGGGCCGAGGCCGACCTGCTGACCCGCACCGGCCGGGAGTACGTCATCCGCTCGGTCGTCGAGGAGCTCGACGGCTACGACTGGGTGCTGCTGGACTGCCCGCCGTCGCTGGGCGTGCTCACCGTCGCGGCGCTGACCGCGGCGACCGGGGTCCTGATCCCGCTGCAGTGCGAGACGCTGTCCCACCGCGGCGTCGGCCAGCTGCTCGACACGGTGCACGACGTCCGCCGGTTCACCAACCGCGACCTCGAGGTCTGGGGCGTGCTCCCCACGCTGTACGACGGCCGCACCAACCACGCCCGCGCGGTGCTCGACACGATCTCCGAGACCTACGACCTCGCCGTGATCGAGCCGCCGATCCCGAAGTCGATCCGGTTCGCGGAGGCACCGGCCGCGGGACGCACGATCCTGTCCACCTCGGGCACCAACAAGGGCGCGGTGGCCTACCGCGAGGTCGCCGCGAACCTCCTCGGGCGAGGCTGATTCGAGATGGGCCGGCACCGCCTCGAGCCGTCGCGTCGGGTCCGCCCGCGCTACGGCCGGATGGCGGCCGCGGGGCTCTCGCTCGTGGTGACGATGGTGGCGCTGCTCGGCGGCATCGGCGTCCTCCCGCTGCAGACGGCGCGCAGCGGTGGTGACCAGGCGCCGGTGGCCGCCCGGACCGCGACGGGCGCGAACGGCTCGGGTGCGAGCACCGACACCACCGGGGCGTCAACGAGCAGCCGGTCCGAGGCGGACCGCCAGACCGGCACCCAGCCGGGCAGCCAGGCAACCGGCCAGCCGGCCACTCCGCCGGCGGCGGGCACGGCACTGCCCGCGTCGAGCGGCGAGGGCCGCCGGGTGGTGTTCTCCAAGACCGCACAGCGGGTGTGGCTGGTCGGCGCCGACGGCACCGTCGCGTCGACGTACCTGGTCTCCGGCAGCCTCACCGACAACCTCGAGCCGGGGAAGTACGACGTGTACTCACGCTCGCGCTGGGCGGTGGGCATCGAGGAGTCCGGCGTGATGCAGTACTTCGTGCGGTTCGCGCACGGGCCGAACGCCGCGATCGGCTTCCACAGCATCCCCACCAAGAACGGCACGCCGCTGCAGACGGAGGCCCAGCTGGGCACGCCCCAGTCCCACGGCTGCATCCGCCAGAAACTGTCGGACGCCATGAAGATGTGGGACTTCGCCGACGTCGGCACCGACGTCGTCGTGGTCGCCTGAACCCGGGCCGGGCCCGGATCCAGGCGGGCCGGTCGGCTACTCCGCGGCCGGCTTGGCGGCGGCCTGGCCGCCACCACGGGTACGACGACGGTTGCGGTTGCGCGACCGTGCCGGCTTCTCGCCCTCGGCAGCGGGCGCGGACGCCGTGGCCTCGGAGCGACTCTCGGGGCGACCCTCGGGGCGACCCTCGGACCGCGTCCGGCCACCGCGCGAGCCGCCGTCGCGACCGCCCTCGCTGCGCCCACCGCGCCCGCCGCTGCTGCGGCCGCCGCGACCGCCCTTGGCGTCGTCCTTGCGCGGCTGCCGCGGGATGACGACCTGGCCCTCGGGGATCAACCGGCCCTTGGTGCCGGGCACGATGCCCATGTCGTGGAAGAAGTGCTCGGAGCTCGAGTACGTCTCCAGCGGCTCGTCGAAGGGCAGGTCGAGCGCCTTGTTGATCATCTTCCAGCGGTGCAGGTCCGACCAGTCCACGAACGTCACGGCGATGCCCGTGGCACCCGCGCGGCCGGTGCGGCCGATCCGGTGGACGTAGGTCTTCTCGTCCTCCGGGCAGGTGTAGTTGATGACGTGGGTGACGTCCTGGACGTCGATGCCGCGGGCCGCCACGTCGGTGGCGACCAGCACCTGGATCTTGCCCTCGCGGAAGCGCGTGAGTGCCTTCTCGCGGGCCGTCTGCGCCATGTCACCGTGCAGGGCGCTGGCCGAGAAGCCACGCTCGACGAGGTCGTCGGCGACGCGCTGGGCCTGGCGCTTGGTGCGGGTGAAGATGATCGTCAGCCCCGAGCCCTCGGCCTGCAGCATCCGGCCGATCATCTCGGGCTTGTCGAGGTCGTGGGCCTGGTAGATGAACTGCGCGGTCGCGGGCACGGTGGCGTTCTCGTACGACGACTCCGCGCGGATGTTCATCGGGTGCCGCATGTGGATCCGCGCCAGCGCCACGATGGCGGCGGGCATGGTCGCGGAGAAGAGCATCGTCTGCCGCGTCTCCGGAGTCTTCGCGAGCAGCTTCTCGACGTCGGGCAGGAAGCCGAGGTCGAGCATCTCGTCGGCCTCGTCGAGCACCAGGCTCTTCACGTGCGAGATGTCCAGCGCCTTGCGGTTCATCAGGTCGATGAGCCGGCCCGGCGTACCGACGACGACGTCGACGCCCGAGGCGAGTGCGTCGAGCTGGCCCTCGTAGGGCACCCCGCCGTAGACGGTGAGCACGCGGATGCCGCGGTCGGAGCTGGCGATGCTGAGGTCGCTGGAGACCTGGAGGGCGAGCTCACGGGTCGGCGCGACGATGAGGGCCTGCGGCTTGCCCGGCGCGACGAGCTCCTCGTAGTCGGGATCGTGCGCGGCGACGGTGCGCTGGATCACCGGGATGCCGAAGGCCAGCGTCTTGCCGGTGCCGGTGCGCGCCTGGCCGATCAGGTCGGTGCCCATGAGGGCGACCGACAGGGTCATCTCCTGGATGGCGAAGGGGGTCACGATGCCGACGCGCTCGAGGGCGTCGGCGATCTCGGGGAGTACCCCGAGCTCTCGGAAGGTGGTCAGGATCTTGCCGTTCTGTGTGGGAAAAGGATCTGGAGCAGGTGCCGCATCGGAAGCGGGTACCAGGGGTTCGGTGAAGGTGCCCAGAGCCAGCCCAGAGCCGGTACAGCGGCCGTCTGCCAGCCCCAGTCTATCGGTACGCTCCCCCCATGACCGAAATCGCGCAGCCGGCGCCCGCCGACGGAACGCCTCCGGGGCCCGCGCCGGAGGTCCTGGGTGACTCCCCGGGCGAGGGGCCGGTGGCCTTCCAGGACCCCGGCTACCGCGCCGCCGTCGTCGACCTCCTCGGCGCGATCGCGTACGGCGAGATCTCGGCGTTCGAGCGGCTGGCCGAGGACGCGCGGCTGGCGCCGACCCTCGCTGACAAGCTCGCGCTGGGCAAGATGGCCACGGTCCAGTTCAACCACGTCGAACCGCTGATCGCCCGGATCACCGCGCTCGGCTCGGAGCCGATGCAGGCGATGGCGCCGTTCGTGAAGCCGTTCGACGCCTTCCACGCCAAGACGGCGCCGAGCAACTGGCTCGAGGGCCTGGTCAAGGCCTATGTCGGCGACGGCCTGGCTGCGGACTTCTACCGCGAGGTGGCTGCGTTCCTGGACGCCGACAGCCGGGACCTGGTGATCGCGTCCCTGGTCGACTCGGGCCACTCCGGGTTCGTGGTCGACCGGGTCCGGCGCGCCATCGAGCGTGACGGCCGGGTCGCCGGGCCCCTCGCGCTGTGGGGTCGCCGGCTGATGGGGGAGGCGCTCTCCCAGGCCCAGCGCGTCGTGGCCGAGCGCGACTCGCTGGCCGCCCTGCTGGCCGGCGGCGTCGACCGGCCCGGGCTGGACCTGGCCGCGCTCGGCCGGATGTTCACCCGGCTGACCGAGAACCACGCCCAGCGGATGGCCGAGCTCGGCCTGGCCTCGTAGCCGGGCCTTGCCCTGCGCGGGTCAGACCCGGCGCGAGCGGCCGGTGGCACCGGCCGCGACCACCACCAGCACCGCGGCGACCGCGATCTGCCACAGGTGGCGCCACCAGTCGATGCCGTTCGTCGCGTTGTCCCACTTCGCGGCGTGGCCGTCGAAGGCGCCGTTGTTGCTGCCGAAGAGCCACCAGTAGACGAGGCTGCCCAGGAGCATCCCGCCGATGCCGCAGACCACAGTGAGCCACAGCGGGATGTGGTCACGGTCGCCGGGCGCGACGGCCTTGCCGAGCAGACCGATGACCAGACCGCCGACGAGCGTCACGATGATGGTCCAGAGCATGGGGCACCTTCTTCCGTGTCCGGGTACGGACGACGCCCGACCCGACGGACGTCGTACCCGGTTGCTCCACGATCATGGCGGCTCCGGGTCCCGAAGAACAGGTCCCGTGGCCGAGCGTCAGGAGCGGAAGCCGACCTGCCCGACGGTGCTCGTGGTGATCTCGACGTACGCGAGCTTCTCCACGGGTACGACGACGCGGCGTCCCTTGGCGTCGGCGAGGGAGAGGACCGTGCCGTCCGCGAGCGCGGTCCGGACCTGCTCCTCGAGGGTGTCGGCGTCGAGCTGGGTGTCGACGACGAGCTCACGGCTGGCGTGGATGACGCCGATCTTGACCTCCATCCGGAGGACCTCCTGTGTGGTTCGGGTGGCGCGCTCACGCACGCCGGTGGTGGGGGGACGTCGGTGGGTCAGCTCTGCTCGTCGGTGCGGGGGTAGCCGCGGATGCCGCGCCACGCGAGGCCGGCGACGAGCCCGGCGGCGGTGGCCTGCTCGATCGTGCCACTGTCGCGCAAACGGTCCTGCAGCCAGAACCGGGCGCTGACCTGGCCCATGCCGACCAGGGCCACCGCGAGCAGCCGGCACTGGTCGTCGGGCAGGCCGGTGTCGTCGTGGATGACGTGGGCGATCAGCTCGGCGCACTCCGTGGTCACCCGGTCGATGCGCTGGCGGACCGCCGGCTCGTTGGTGAGGTCGGACTCGAAGACGAGGCGGAACTCACCCTCCTCGCTCGCGACATAGGTGTAGAAGGCGTGCATCGTCGCCGCGACCCGCTGCTTGTTGTCGTCGGTCGACTCCAGCGCGGCCCGGGTGCCGTCGATCACCGTGTCGACGGCCCGGTCGAGCAGGGCGAGGTAGAGCTCGAGCTTGCCGGGGAAGTGCTGGTAGAGCACCGGCTTGGAGACGCCGGCGCGCTCGGCGATGTCGTCCATCGCGGCGGCGTGGTAGCCCTGCGCGACGAACACCTCGAGCGCGGACTCCAGCAGCTGGGCGCGCCGGGCCCGTCGCGGCAGCCGGCTGCCGCGCGGGACGCGTTCGCCGTTCGCGGGACGGGTCGCGGGAGTGCTCACGCGGCGGTCCCCCTCGGATCTCGGTGTCGTGATGACGGTCGGCGATGACGGGGGCGAGCCTACTCCGGGGCACCGCCGACGCGCAGACCGGCACCCGGGCCCCCCCATTTCCGCCGCATTCTGTGGCGAACCAGACAACAACGGGCGAAACCGGACTATACCGCCCGATTTGTCCCATTGAATGCGGCCCTCGACAGGGCTGAAATGGGATCAAGGAACCAGGCAAAACAGCCCGATCCGGACAAAAGAATTGGGGGCAGTAATCATGAGGAGCAAGAGCGGAACCCGCAAGACAGCGGCCCGCCGCTTTGCGACGGTCATGGCTGCCGTCGGAGCACTGCTCGTCTCGAGCGGCATCGCCTTGATGGCAGCCCCTGTGCCGGCCTCCGCCGGCTCGCCGACCGTGGTGCAGGAGGAATGCGTGCCACGGGACGCGTACACCGACACGACCGGCTGGGTCACGGAGTCGCCGGGAACGGGCTGGTACCAGGTCGACCAGCGCCAGGTGCTGGTGACCCCGGGCACCGACGCCGTCTACGGCGCCGGCCAGCGCTACTCGTGGAACCCGCAGGGTCCCTATGACGAGTCGGTCGTCCCGCCGGCATGGCCCACCCCCGCCCAGGGCAAGTGGACCGCCAACACCGAGGCGTACTTCCCGGGTCACGTGGGTGAGCCGATCGGTGAGGTCTTCCAGCAGGGCAACGGGAACGGCGGCGACAACGCCTCGTGGTTCTACTGGACCAAGGTGCTCCTCACGCCTGGCAGCGATCCCGTCTACCGCACCGAGTACAAGTTCAGCTTCGACTACCCCGAGGTCACCTGTGGCGTCGCGGCGTACGCCGATGTGCAGTGGATCGACCCGGCCTGCGGCACCAAGGCCGACTTCAAGACCAAGAGCGGTGACCCGGTCGACGTGACCTGGTCCGCCCCGTCGGCCGCCCCCGCGCCGGGTGTGACCGTCACGCTCACCGCAACCGCGATGGACGGCTACACCTTCGAGGGCCTCGCGACCAAGGCGTTCAGTCACACCTACGCCCAGGTCGTCCCTCCCGAGGGTCAGACCTACGACCCGGCCACCGGGCTGTGCTCGGCCACCACGCCGCCGATCGTCTCGCCGCCGACGACCACCACCCAGGTGAGCCCGCCGGCCGTCGAGTCGGCCGTCGAGTCGGCGACCGAGACGACCACGCCGACCGTGGTCAGTGCCGGACTCGCGGGTGACACCGCGAATGAGAGTCGCGACCAAGGCCTGGCGATCGTCCTCACCGGCCTGCTGATGATGCTGGCCGCCGGTGGCCTGGTCCTGACCAAGGGAGGCGAGCGCGCTGTCACCAGCTGATCGAGGACCCGGGCGGTGGCCGAGCGGCCGCCGCCCGGGAGCCGGGTGATACCTCGGTTGAGGCATTCACGACAAATGTCTAATTTGTGGCTTTTCTGGACTAGACCGTTGCGGCATCTCCTTTGCCCATTCCGGTCCCGGAGCCCTGCAATGGTATTAGCGGACAGGGTCTGGGGCTCTGTCCGTTCGTACTGATCACGCCGACCCGACCTGGGCCGGTGGGGGCCGATGCCTTCTCTGGGGGCATTTCGTTTTGCCGTGAGGCAATTGATCTGGGGCAGGAAAAAATGGGGAACAAGAATGTCTTCGGGCGGGTCACCGCCCGCCGTGCCGCGACCTTCCTCGGCGCGCTCGGCGCGCTGGTGATGTCCAGCGGCGTCGCGCTGATGGTGGCGGCCACGCCGGCCACCGCCGCGCAGGGCGAGCACGTGCCGGTGAACATCTGTCACGCGACCAGCTCGGACACCAACCCGTACGTCTTCATCACCGTCGACGACGACTCCGCGAAGCTCAAGGGTCACCTCAAGCACCGCAACGACCCGAACAAGCGCTGGAAGAGCGACGGCACCTGGGAGGGCAAGAGCCACGTCAAGGACGAGCTCAAGCCTGACCTGATCGCGTCGTTCGTCGACAGCAACGGTGTCTCGCACGCGCTCGACGGCAACATCACGTCGGCGAGCTGTGACGACACCGGCGAGGTCGAGGTCCCGCCCGCCGTCGCGGACGTCGACTTCACTGACCCGGCGTGCGACAACAACAACGAGGCGTCCTTCGACACGACTGGCGCCCACGTCGAGTTCAAGGTGACCGAGGGTTCGGCGGCACCCGGCCAGCACATCAAGATCGTGGCGACGGCCGACAAGGACTACATGTTCGACGACGAGTCGGTGACGCAGACCTTCGAGCACACCTTCGGCTCGGCGCTGAACCTCACCGGTGAGCCGTGCCAGCGGGTGTCGGTGCCCAACACGCCGCCGCAGACCGTGGTGAGCCCGCCGCAGACCAAGTCGGAGACCAAGACCAAGGCGAAGGCCAAGGCCGAGGCGGTCACGCCGACCGTCGTGCACGCGGGCCTGGCCGGCGTGTCGACCGAGGACATGCGGGGCGAGCAGGGCCTGGCCCTGATGTTCGCCGGCATGGTGATGCTGGTGGCCGCCGGCGGTCTCGGACTCCGCGTCCGTGGCGCGGCGTCGCGCAGCTGAACGCGGAACTGAACAACTGACCAGGACTGAGGGCGGCGTCCGGAGGCGACTCCGCAACGTCGCCCTCAGTCTTGTTCTCCTCCTGCTGACCCTGCTGCTGCCCCGGCGGCAGGCAGCCTCCGGAGCGGCCGCGGCGCGGACGCGGTCGGGCGGAGGCGCGCGGGGGACCGGACAGAGGAGGGGGTCGAGGGCGATGGAGCGGACACCGGTCGAGGGGACCACCCTCGTCCTCGACGAGCCGATCCCGGAGATCGCGGCCGAGATCGCGGCCGAGATCGCGGCCGAGATCGACTCCGGGACGGACTCCGGGACCGGGGACCGGTCCGGTGACGGCGGTCACGCGGATTTCCTGCACGCCGTGCGCGCGCTGATGCATGGTGGAGAGGTGACCAGCCACACCGGCATCCGCCCGGCCGACGAGCCGTCGGCGGTGCCGAACGTCGC
>Ga0255338_1002246_pt1 | contig 29481 bp, 30 predicted proteins | sample MeOH1_35cm_T4_19_FD_203715 | JGI IMG/M metagenome (GOLD analysis project Ga0255338, IMG submission 203715) | Sandy soil microbial communities from University of British Columbia, Vancouver, Canada - MeOH1_35cm_T4_195 | ecosystem: Engineered > Artificial ecosystem > Sand microcosm > Unclassified ... | reverse complement strand
CGAAAAAGATTTCCGTCAGCGACGTTACCGTTGTTGTCCTCAATAGACCCCGTCACGCCGCACTGCTGCAAGAACTTCGCGATGTCGGCGCAAGAATTCGACTCATCCAAGACGGTGATGTTGCCGCTGCCATCGAGGCAGCCCGTCCAGGAACCGGTATAGATATTTTGATGGGCATCGGTGGCACACCAGAGGGCGTTATTACCGCAGCCGCAATGATCTGCTTAGGTGGAACAATCCAAGGCCAACTCGCCCCCCGGGATGATGAAGAACGTCAGAAGGCGATTGACCTAGGCCACGATCTTTCGAAAATTCTTAGTTCGCGCGATCTCATCAATTCGGAAGATGTTTTTCTCTCTGCCACGGGAATTACTGATGGCGAATTGCTTCGCGGTGTTCGGCACACGAGTTTCGGTGCGATAAGTCACTCCATCGTGATGCGCGGTGAGAGCCATACCGTCCGTCTGATTGAGACCGAGCACAACTTAAGAGACTAAGTGAAAGTTACTTCATGTAATCAGCAATGCTTTCGTGGAGCCAGAACAGAAATGAACTAAGTCATGTTAGAGTATTCCTACTTCGTTAGATTCGTGTTAGTGCTCTATCAACTGAGTTACGCCTAAGGCCTCGAGAGAATATCTCGGGGCTTTAGTGTTTCTCAGAGTCAAATCGGGTGTGCATTTGAGAGTGAAGAAAGCAAGTCTTTCTACAGGAAATTTGGGTGGCAAGACTGGCAGGGTCCTTCGTATGTTCTTCAAAACGGCCAATGGCTGCGAAGTCAATCTGAGGACCGCGGAATAATGATTTTTACAAATGGGGAATCCCTGATCTCTTTCACTTAAGGCCACTCGCCTCCATGATGCAGGGCAGAATCGTGTTCGCGCTATTGGCGCCGCCCTAAAAGAGGTCTACGGTCGTAGTTCGCTATTTCGCGAAGTCGATAGGGGGAGATATGGACACGGTTTCGAGCATGACCGCCTCGGTGGTTAGAATTTTTAATGATGCATTTAACAGTCATGACATTGACTCGGTGATGGCGCTGATGACCGATGACTGTATTTTCGAGAACACCTTCCCCGCTCCAGATGGAAAACGTTATGAGGGCGCAGCGGCCGTTCGAGCTGAGCTAGGAAGGTTTCTTGCTAGTTCTCCTCATGCGCGCTTTGACGAAGAGGAGCTCATCGCGTGCGACGATCGATGCGTCGTCCGGTGGAGGTACACGTGGGGAGACGGGCATGTCAGAGGGGTTGATGTGATGCGTGTGCGAGATGGGAAAGTGAGTGAAAAACTCTCCTATGTAAAGGGTTGAGTCTCATCTGCCTGTGCGCCCGGAGGGATTCGAACCTTTACAGAGTGAGGACGATTTTTCCTTGAGCATGTCCTTCTCCAAGGTGTCGGAAAGCGTCGGCCATCTTGCTTGAGGAATAACGCTTATCAATAACGGGTTTCACTTCCCCGCTCTCAAGAAGTTCTCGCAACACCTTCATATCTGCCTGATTTATCTGGGCTATAAAGAAGAGCACATTCTGGCTACTTCTCAATGCAGCCAGACGCACTTTGGCGATGTGACTGAGCGGTCCGATCAGAGCACTGCCCTTCGGTGCTCCAACAATAACGAGAGTTCCCTGCGGATTGAGTATGCGCCTGGACTCTGACCATGATTTATTGCCGGCGAGATCGAGAATCAGGTCGTAGCGCCGATCACTGCGGGTGTAGTCCTCGAGTGTGTAGTCGATAACGTGATTGGCACCAAGTGATCGCACGAGTTCCACATTCCTAGAGCTGCACACACCAGTGATTTCTGCGCCGAGGACCTTCGCGATCTGTACTGCAAATGTCCCTACTCCTCCCGAGGCACCATTTATAAGAACTTTCTGTCCGGGCTGGAGCTTCCCCTTATCGCGCAAGCCCTGTAGTGCGGTGATCGCCGCTACCGGAACTGCTGCCGCCTCCTCGAATGTGAGGTTGGTTGGTTTCAATACAATTCCCTCGCGAACGCAGACGTACTCCGCTAATGCTCCACTCTTACCGCCAAATACCTCATCGCCGACTCGAAACGCTGTGACGTCTCTGCCGACAGCTTCGACCGTCCCTGCGAAGTCAATTCCCAATCTATTGTTCTTGGGTTTGAGTAGTCCTCCCCTTGCGCGCACGAGGAGCGGTTTACCTGACAAGGTATACATATCCGCCGGATTGATCGAGGCCGCACGCACACGGACCAACACGCCATCATCAGTCACCTCAGGCTTTTCAATCTCTTGGAACTCCAGTACATCGGGAGAACCATAGGTGTTGTGGACGATTGCTCTCATGAAACTTGGCCTCCCTCAAAAGTTAAAACGACGTTGCCGGTCTTCTCTTCCGTTTCCACATAGCGAGTTGCTTCAACAACATCCTCAAGTGAGTAGGACCGATCAATCACCGCCCGGTACTTGCCTGCCTCAATCAACTCCCTAAGAAAGAGGAGATCCTCTTTCCTGTACCTGCCGATTGCGAGTCTCGCCTTCTTCTTCCCGGTCCACCTTGTGAGCAAGGCCAGAATGGGGACGTGCCACATGAACCCGAGGTCGGCCGAGATGTATATGCCGCCTGGTTTCAACGAGTGCCGAGATCGTCGGAAAGAGTGCTTGCCGACAGAGTCGAAAACGACGTCGTACTCTTTGCCGCTCGATGTGAAATCCTCGTTCAGATAGTCGACGACCTCGTCTGCCCCGAGAGATCTCATGAGTTCGACGTTCTTGCTGTTGCACACTGCTGTGACATCGGCCCCGAAATATTTTGCCAGTTGCACCGCGGCGGTTCCGATGGAACCCGAGGCGCCGTAGACGACAATGCTCTGCCCTCTCCGCTCTGCCGGCTTCAGGCAGGTCAGCGCCAGGAGCGCCCCATCGCAAACGGCTGCAGCCTCCTTGAAGGTCATGCCCGTCGGCTTGCGCGCCAACAGGCCGCCTTCGCCAACACAGATGTACTCAGCGTTGGCACCCGCCTCAATTCCGAAGACCTCGTCACCCACCCGGAACTCGGTCACGGCCGCGCCGACTTCCTCGACCACTCCCGCGAACTCCATGCCAGCGATCGTCCTCCTCGGTCGCAACAATCCAGTGAATATGCGGGCAAAAAAGTATTCAGAACTTCGCAGGCCGGTGTCGGAGCGAGTGACCGTCGAGGCCTCGACCTTCACGAGGACTTCGTTCTCCTTCGGCGTGGGGCGTTCGATCTCTTCAACGTGGAGAACATCCGGGGTTCCGTACTTTCTAAAGACGACTGCTCTCATCACGCTCGACCGCCTTCCAGAGTTAAGACGACATTGCCGGTCTTCTCTTCCGTTTCCACGTACCGAGTCGCCTCGACCACATCCTCCAGCGGGTAGGAGCGATCAATCACCGCTCTGTATTTTCCCGCCTCAATGAGATCCTTGAGGAAGAGGACATTCGCCTTCGTGTACTTCGGTAAAACGAGCATGACCTTCTTATTGCCAATCCAGCGGGTGAGTAAAATCAGAAGCGGAACGTGCCACATAAACCCTGGATCGGTCTCCATGTAGATCCCACCCGACTTCAAGGAACGTCGGCACCGTCTGAATGAGTGCTTGCCGACAGCGTCAAAAATTACGTCATAGGTCTGACTGTTCTTGGTGAAGTCTTCCTGCATGTAATCAACGACCTGATTGGCTCCGAGCGATCTCACGAGTTCGACATTCTTTGTGTTGCAGACAGCGGTGACATCGGCATCGAAGTACCGCGAAAGCTGGACCGCGGCGGTCCCAATAGAACCGGAGGCGCCGTAGACGAGAATGCTCCGCCCCGGGCGCAGATCTGCATGATGCAGACCCGCTAGCGCGAGGATCGCTCCATCGCATACCGCCGCCGCCTCTTCAAAGGCCATGCCGGCGGGCTTAATTGCCAACGCGGCACTTTCCTCTACGCAGACAAAATCGGCGTGTGCTCCAGAGCCATTCATGCCGAAGACGGAGTCGCCCGCGGCGAACGTAGTGACCGCCGTTCCGATTGCTACAACCTCCCCAGCCAACTCCATGCCGAGGGTCTTCTGCTTGGGTCGAAGCAGCCCGGTGAAGAGGCGGGTGATGAAAATTTCAGCTCCACGAAGTCCGCAATCTGTTCGATTGACCGTAGTGGCGTGGACCTTAACGAGTACCTCATTTTCCTTGGGTGTCGGCCGTTCAATCTCCTCAACGTGAAGTACATCTGGGGTTCCATATTTTCTATATACAACCGCTCTCATCAGTTCACTTCCGTTTCTGATTGAGTTGCGGGCGCCTGATCGGCCCGCCGTACTTCCACAACTTTCCAGCTCGAAACAACTCAGCCGGCTTTCCTCCAGCCGAACCAGGCTGAGCAAGACGCCTAGTCGGGATCACCCATCCATCCTCAGCAACTATGCTCCGTCGAAAGTTCGCGCCATCTAATTGCACGCCCCATACCGCCTCGTATACCGCCCGCAATTCAGCCAGAGTGAAGGTCACCCCAATGAATGCAGTTGCGACACCCGAGACTTCGAGTTCGACGCGGACACGAGTGATTGCGTCTCGCACAATCCGTTCATGATCGAAAGCCAACTCGACCTCTCCGTTGAGCACCTCGGTGACTGGGACCAAGCGCGCATCTGCCGCGTCCGACCCGGCGACCACTGCTCCGACATCACGGAGCACAGCCAGATAGGCGACCGTTACGACGTTCATGCGAGGGTCGCGACCGGGATCGCCGTAAGCGCCGAACTGGGTCAACAATCTCGCGGCATCCACGCCGGTCTCCTCGGTCAACTCGCGCTTGGCCGCTTCATCCAACGTCTCGGTGGGACGTTTGAAGCCACCCGGAATCGCCCACTCACCCTCAAAAGGCGCTTGCCCACGACGTACCAGCAGTACGTTTAACTCACCTTCGGACATGGTCAGGATTACCACATCCACCGTCACCGCAAACGGTGGGAACTGCGATGGGTCGTAGTCAACGAGAGACTCGTCAACTTGTGTTTTGGTCATCATGACTCTTACGCTACCTCAGAGTTATAGTCATGTCAACCATAACCTGCCTGGCCTACGGCCAAGCATGGCGATAATCAATAACAGATTAAAGCTACAGAAGCACCCGCGAAAGGTAGGAAAAATTTCCTGCACTCTGTCATTGTGGAGAACTTGATTAGATGCATGTGTAAAAGTCACTTGGAGTGACCATCTAGATTTTCACAGACAAGAAGCAAGAATGAGAAAATCCGTGTTATGGTTTCCCTGCTTCGTTACTGTCGTATTAGTGCTCAATCAGTTGAGTTGCAACCTGAAGCCTCGGGAGAATACCTCGGGGCTTTGGTGTTTCCTAGGTTCATACGATTTTTCGGTGGCAAATGCGCAGGCATGAAGAAAGACCCCGCTCAATAAATGAGCGAGGCCTTTCTGGTGATATGCCCCTGACGGGACTCGAACCCGTATCTCCGGCTTCGTTACTGTCGTGCTCTATCCCTTGAGCTACAGAGGCACCCGCGAAAGATAGGAGAATTTCTTTGCTAGTAATTTCCTGCATTCTGCCGTTGTGGAAAACGTGACCGGATAGAGAAGCAATAGTTATTTAAAGTGATTTATCAAATTTCCACAAACCAAAAGGGATAATGAAAAAGTTCGTGCTACAGTTTCGATACTTCGTTGGGACCGCATTCGTGTTCTGAAGATTGAGCTAGAACCTAAAGCCTCGGGAGAATATCTCGGGGCTTTGGTCTTTCCAATGTGCTTGCTAGTTGGTCTTTTCGGGCGGATTGGCCAGTAATGATCTCGAATCAGTTTTGAGGCGCGCCCGAGGCGATGAAACTGGGCACTGGATAGCGGCTCTTCCTTCTTCCTTTACACTTTTTGCTATGGGGAAATTCGGCTCACTGGAAGAGTATCTAGATTCGCTGGATGTCGAAAAAGCGGAAACTCTGGAGTCGATAATTGAATATATTCTTTCCCAATTCCCACAACTAGACGTCAAAATCTCCTGGAATGTTCCACAGATTCACCGATACGGAAAATATGTATTTGGGCTTGCGGCCTTTAAGAAACATTTGACTTTGAATCCTTGGAGTCCAAAAGTGATGGCGGAGTTTAAGCCCAGGCTTAAGGATTACGTTTCTGGGTCAGCTACCTTTCAAGTCCCCGTAGGCTGGAAAATCGAGAAGAAACTATTGAAGGACCTAGTTCGGGCAAGGCTCAAAGAGCTGGACTAGCCCGGGTTGCAGGGCAGCTCTTCTTCACCGGGTATTTAAGAGTTATCAGGTATCGTAGAACTAATGAATACCCACTCCCATCGATTCAAGAAAGCTTGCGACACATGGAATTAACTACCTGTCTTTGGTTTGATGGCAACGCTCGTGAGGCTGCCGAGTTCTATGTCAGTATCTTCCCGGAAAGTTCCCTAGGCAGTAACTGGATCGCTCCGACCGATACACCAGGCAATCAACAGGGCTCGGAAGTCGTCGTTGATTTCGTAATCTTTGGTCGTCCATTTATAGCACTCAACGGTGGACCGGACTTCCATTTCTCGGAGGCGATTTCCTTTCAAATCCCGTGCAAGGACCAAGTTGAGATAGATAAGTACTGGGAAATTCTCATCAAGGATGGAGGAAGTGAAAGTAGATGCGGATGGCTTAAAGATAAATTTGGAGTTTCGTGGCAAGTAACCTCGCCCGCCATGGGGCAGTACATTGGTGGATCTAACCCTGAAGGCGCCAAGCGTGCCACTGAGGCGATGCTCGGTATGAACAAGATTATTCTTGATGAATTGCAATTGGCTTATGAATCAGCAACTCGTTAGTTCCGCTTCTTTCTCAGGTTTACGTTAGTTAGCACTCTCAGTCAGAATTGAGACGCGATTATTTGACACTGAAAGAAACCCACCATGAACTTCAAATTCAGTCACGGCGCCTTCAACGTCTTTAATACTTACTTTTCCATCAACTAGTACACCAAAGAGTGGTTCGTGACCTGGAAGTATTCCCAGGTCACCTTCTACGGTACGTGCAGAAACCATCTTCGCCTGCCCGGACCAGACCCTTGCTTCTGGAGTTACGAGTTCTACTCCAAGCACACTTTCAGACATGATTTAGCCCTTGGCCAGTTCTGCGGCACGACGCTCGACGTCATCAAGACCGCCACACATGAAGAATGCTTGTTCTGGAACGTGGTCGTACTTTCCATCAGCAAGTGCTTCGAAGGCTTCGATGGTGTCGTTGAGTGGAACGAATGATCCATCAAGGCCGGTAAAGACCTTGGCAACGAAGGTGTTCTGGGAAAGGAAGCGCTGGATACGGCGAGCGCGTCCAACGAGAATACGGTCCTCTTCAGAGAGTTCATCGATACCGAGGATCGCGATGATGTCCTGCAAATCCTTGTAACGCTGAAGAATCTGCTTGGTGCGGTTGGCAACACGGAAGTGGTGCTCGCCGATATAGCGAGGGTCCAAAATACGCGACGTTGAGTCAAGTGGATCCACCGCAGGGTAGATACCAAGCTCAGAAATTGGACGAGAGAGAACTGTGGTTGCATCCAAGTGCGCGAAGGTCGTGTGAGGGGCCGGGTCGGTGATGTCGTCAGCAGGAACATAAATCGCCTGCATCGAAGTAATCGAGTGACCACGGGTAGAAGTAATGCGCTCTTGAAGCTGGCCCATCTCGTCGGCAAGTGTTGGTTGGTAACCAACTGCAGATGGCATACGACCGAGAAGAGTTGATACCTCAGAACCTGCTTGAGTAAAGCGGAAAATGTTGTCGATGAAGAGCAGAACGTCCTGCTTCTGGACATCGCGGAAATACTCCGCCATGGTGAGAGCAGAGAGAGCAACGCGGAGACGGGTCCCTGGTGGTTCATCCATCTGGCCGAAAACCAAGGCGGTCTTATTGATAACGCCAGTCTCGGTCATTTCCAAGAAGAGGTCATTTCCTTCACGGGTACGCTCGCCAACACCGGCGAATACGGATACACCACCGAAGTTTTCAGCTACACGGTAAATCATTTCCTGAATAAGAACAGTCTTACCGACACCAGCACCACCGAAGAGGCCGATCTTTCCGCCCTTTACATATGGTGTGAGCAGGTCGATGACCTTGATGCCGGTCTCGAACATTTCAGTCTTTGACTCAAGTTGATCGAATGCTGGTGCATTGCGGTGAATTGGCCAGCGCTCTTTGATGTCAAGGGATGATGTCGGAACATCGAGTGACTCGCCTAGTGTGTTGAAAACGTGTCCCTTGGTGACATCACCGACTGGCACTGAGATCGCAGAGCCGGTGTCGCTTACCTCAGCGCCACGGACCATGCCGTCAGTTGGCTGCATCGAGATAGCGCGCACGAGATTGTCTCCGATATGCTGAGCCACTTCCATCGTCAACATACGCGTCTGACCGTTCATGGTCACATCAACGTGTAGTGCATTGAAGATCGATGGCATTGAGTCGGCGGGGAATTCAATATCCACCACCGGTCCAATAACGCGCGCTACTCGACCTTTTCCGGTTACTGTCGACATCATTCACTCCCTGCACTAGCCGAGGCGAGCGCGTCTGCGCCGCCAACAATTTCACTGATTTCCTGGGTAATTTCGGCCTGACGGGCCGCATTCGCAAGTCGGGTCAGCGACTTGATTAAATCATCAGCGTTGTCAGTCGCCGACTTCATCGCACGACGGCGAGCAGCATGCTCGGAAGCAGCTGATTGCAGCATCGCGTTGAAGATTCGTGCCTCGATATAACGAGGTAGGAGCGCATCCAGCACGCTAGTCGCATCTGGTTCAAACTCATACATTGGCAGCAGGCCTTCTGGAATCGGTGCATCAGTTTCGACGACCTCAAGAGGCAGCATCCGCTTTGCCATAGCAGTCTGGGTCATCATCGACTGGAATTCGGTATAGATAATATGAATCTCATCGATTCCGTAGTCCTCACTCGATGCATCTGCCACGAACGCCTTGATAAGTGCATCAGCAACTTCCTTTGCGTTTTCATAAGCCGGACTATCAGAAAAACCAGTCCACGACCCAGCAACATCTCGGTTGCGGAATTTGTAGTAATTCACCGCTTTGCGTCCAACAAGGTACGGACGCACTTCCAAGCCGCGCTCTCTCAGAAGGGTTGCAAGTTGCTCGCCCTCTTTGATCGCGTTATTTGAATATGCACCAGCCATACCGCGGTCTGAGGAGATGATCAGAACGGCAGCACGTTGTGGATTCTCTTCTGCCGTCGTCAATGGATGGTCAGTAGAGGAATATGTAGCCAATGCAGAAACCGCGCGGGTCAACTCGTTTGCATACGGGGTAGAGGCCCAAACTTTTTGCTGCGCCTTGACAATACGAGAGGCCGAAATCAACTCCATGGCCTTCGTAATCTTTTTAGTCGCTTTGACCGAACGCATCCGGCGGCGATAAACGCGTAGTTGGGCACCCATTGTTTACTTCTTTACCGCCGGCGCGACGTACTTGGTCACTTGCTCGTTTACTTCACCCTCGAGGGCGTCAACAGGCTTGTCATAGACAACCTTCACAGCAGAGGAAACAAAGCGGGACTTGAACATTGCGACTGCCTCTTCAAGTGCAGTCACCGTGTCGTCCTTGAGTTCCTTGGTCTCTGAAATCACGTCGAAGATTGACTTGCGCTCCAGAGCGATGAAATCAAGGAGTTCGGTTTCAAAGCGTCGAATGTCTGCAACTGCAACATCATCGAGTTGACCAGAAGTACCGGCCCAGATTGAAACAATCTGCTTCTCAAGTGAGTAAGGCGAGTACTGGCCCTGCTTCAAGAGTTCGACCATGCGCGCGCCGCGCTCCAGTTGTGCCTTGGATGCAGCGTCAAGATCTGAACCGAAAGCAGCGAATGCTTCGAGTTCGCGGAACTGCGCAAGGTCAAGGCGGAGGCGTCCAGCGATCTTCTTCATCGCCTTTGTCTGTGCCGAACCACCAACACGAGATACGGAAACACCCACGTTGATCGCTGGGCGCACACCTGCGTTGAAGAGGTCGGTCTCCAAGAAGCACTGTCCGTCAGTAATAGAAATTACGTTGGTAGGGATAAACGCAGAAACGTCATTTCCTTTTGTTTCGATGATTGGAAGGCCGGTCATAGAACCTCCGCCGAGTTCGTCGGAAAGCTTTGCGCAACGCTCGAGAAGGCGTGAGTGTAAGTAGAAAACATCTCCTGGGTATGCTTCGCGCCCTGGTGGGCGGCGTAGCAAGAGCGAGACTGAGCGGTATGCCTCAGCCTGCTTTGAAAGATCATCAAAAACGATAAGAACATGCTGGCCCGCGTACATCCAGTGCTGGCCGATAGAAGAACCAGTGTATGGAGCGAGGTACTTGAAGCCGGCTGGGTCTGAAGCAGGGGATGCAACGATGGTTGTGTACTCCATTGCACCGGCTTCTTCCAAAGATGCCTTAACGGATGCGATGGTCGAACCTTTCTGACCGATTGCAACGTAGATGCATTTCACCTGCTTCTTTGGATCTCCGGTTTTCCAATTCTCAAGCTGGTTGATGATGGTGTCGACAGCAACCGCAGTCTTTCCAGTCTGGCGGTCACCAATGATCAACTGACGCTGTCCGCGACCGATAGCGGTCATCGCATCGATTGCTTTAATACCGGTAGCCAATGGTTCTTTAACTGGTTGGCGCTGAACCACCGAAGGTGCCTGCAATTCAAGAATACGGCGGGCATCGGCTTTGATTTCGCCCTTGCCGTCGATGGGCCGACCAAGTGGGTCGACAACACGTCCGAGGAATGCATCTCCAACCGGCACAGAGAGAATTTCTCCGGTGCGACGAACCGATGTGCCTTCTTCAATTCCAGAGTAATCACCGAGAATAACAACGCCGATTTCGCGGACGTCGAGATTGAGGGCCAGACCCAATGTGCCGTTCTCAAATTGGAGAAGTTCGTTGGCCATCGTGGAAGGAAGGCCTTCGATACGGGCGATTCCGTCGCCTGCTTGCGTGACGGTTCCGACCTCATCACGTGCAGCGACTCCTGGATCGTACGACTTCACGAAATTCGCAAGTGCATCGCGAATTTCTTCTGGTCGGATCTGCAGTTCGGCCATCTTCTTCTCCCTTATTGGTCGGTTAAATAATTTCTTTAGGCGTGTACACCGACGAGAGCTCGTCCGGCATCCGCTATTCGATTACTGATAGTTCCATCGACGATTTCATCGCCAAACATCACGCTTACTCCCCCAACAATGGTTGGGTCGATTTCAAGGTTCACTCGCACTGGCTGACCAACTTGAGCAGTCAGAACGGTGACAAGTCGATCGCGCTGTGCATCACTCAGAGCCGCTGCCACCCGAACATGGGCAATAACGCGGTTACGGCGCGCTGCGAGCGCATAGAGGTAATCGTCAAAGGCGGCTTCAATACTTCTCCCACGAAGATTGCTGACCAGGTGAGTCACCAATTTGATGGTCGAAGTTGCCGCGGTCTTGCCAAGAAGTCCTTGGACAAGGGCACCTTTTGCATCAGCAGCATCAGCAGCATCAGGAACCAGAAGAGCCTTACGAAGATCAAATGATCCGGATATCGCTTGCGAAGTCGCAAAAAATTCATCCTCAACACGATCTAGCTCGTTGTCCATATTGGCTGCCGATGCTTCAGATTCAATCGCTAGTTGCTCGACCACTTGAACGAGATCTCCCGATGAAGACCAACGAAGTGAGGAAATGGTGGTGAGAATTCCAAGTGCCTTTGCATCCACTGACTTCCCAAAGATCTCTGTGACAAGAGTTGCCTTTGCGGCATTGTCACGTGATGGATCTGTGATCGCGCGGCGCAAGCCGATAGAGCCAGCGAGAATCATCGCTGCGAAGAAGAGTTCGGTACATAGAGTCGACGCCGCTTCGGGGGTAGCCCCTTTTACGGCAGCATCTATGGCCGAGCGAGAGACCTTTAGAGATTCTCTGCTGCTTCCGCCGAAATGTGCTCTCATTGCGCTCCTGGTACTCGGCTCTACTTTGAGGTTTCTAGGTCGTCAAGGAATCGGTCAACGACGCGTGAGGCTCTCGCCTGGTCATCGAGTGACTCACCAACGATTTTGGATGCTAGCTCGACTGCAAGCGCTCCAACTTCATTACGAAGCGAAGTGACTGCCTGCTGGCGTTCGGCTTCGATGGAAGCGTGCGCTGAGGCAGTGATACGAGCAGCCTCTTCCTGCGCTTTGCTGCGAAATTCTTCAATGATCGCAACACCTTGCGCACGGGCATCCTCACGGAGTGAGTGGGCCTCATCCCGCGCCTTTGAAAGTTGCTCGGTGTATTGACGCAGAGCGCGTTCGGCCTCAATCTGCGCCTTCTCTGCCTTCTCTATTCCCCCTTGAATTGCCTCCGTGCGTGCTGCAAATGCCTTTTCGAACATTGGCACGACTTTGGATTTCATGACGAGGAATAGAAGGGTGAAGGCAATAAAGCCGACAACCAACTCTGCGGTATGCGGAATGAGAGGGTTGATCTTCTCTACAGTCTCCGCTGCCAGATTAATTGAGTGCATCGTCAGAATTTAGAGAACGAACGCGAGAACGAGACCAAAGAGCGCAAGTGCTTCAGCAAGTGCGAATCCAAGGAAGGCGATTGGCTGTAGGACGCTACGTGCTTCTGGCTGACGTGCAACGCCACTGATGTAAGCAGCGAAGATCATGCCAGTAGCAATCGCGGGTCCGATTGCAGAGAGGCCATAACCGACCAGGTTGAGTGTGCCTGTCATTTTTCTTACCTTTCTAGCAAGTAATCAAGCGAACTGCTTGATGGGATTTTTATCTTTAGTGCTCGTCGGCTAGGGCGCCGGCGACATAGAGAGCAGTAAGCAGAGTAAAGATATACGCCTGCAGAACCTGGACCATAAATTCGAAGAAGGTCAGACCAATGCCGAATGCGAAGGCGAAAGGACTGATCAATTTCAAACCAATGACCCCCTTGAGCAGGTGGTCTCCACCCAAGATGAAAACAAGAAGGAGCAGGTGCCCGGCGAACATATTGGCGAAAAGACGGAGGGAGAGAGTCAGCGGGCGGACGATAAAGAAAGTCGCCAATTCCAACGGAGTCAGAAGGATGTATGCAGCCTTTGGCACGCCGGGCATAAACATGATGTCTTTGAGGTACTTACGGATTCCCTGCTTTCGAATTCCAACATAGTGGAAGACGACAAATGTGAACACAGCCAATACGTACGGAAAGCTCACATGCGACATCGACGGGAATTGAAGCAATGGAACGATTCCAAAAATGTTATTGGTTAAAACAAAAGTGAAGAGTGTGAACAAGTAAGGCACGAAGCGCATGAATTCGTGTCCGATGTTGTCGCGAGCAACATCATTGCGAATAAAGGAATAGACACTTTCGCCCGCAAACTGCAATTTTGAGGGGACTACTGCTGCCTTGCGTGAAGCCATAATGAAGAAGACTGAAACAAGAATGACCGACAGAAAGACCAAGAAAATAGGCTTCGTGGTGTATTCATTGTTGCCAAAAATGGGTGGGAGGTTGAAGTCGCTAGTGCTAGGTGGGACAAATCCACCACCTTCTGTACTCAACAAGTGCAACGTGCGCACGCACACTCCTTATATTTCTATAGACCTAAGGGCGCCAACGTTTGGGAAGATTCCGCCAGCGGGGCAACCTTATTGGCAAAGGTTGTTACCTGTGAAATCGGCACGAGTGCCGTCTCACTCCCTCCCAAACCGGAGCCAGATGAGATAAATAGCCGCACCGACCCCCAGGAGCAGCCCGCCTAGCAGGAAATATCGGGTATTGAGCCATCGATCCAAGAAGTAGCCGGCGCCGCCCCAGAAGAGGAGCCCAGAAAGGAGATACCCGAAGATTGACCAGGCGGCACCTTCATCGTTCTTCACTCAGTCTCCTCTATTTTAGATTCACTGCTGCTCGTGCTCTGCGGTAATGGTAGATGTATCTGAAGCTTTAAGAAACTTCGTATCTCCCCGCCCAGCCACGCCACCGTGAGTGCGATCGCAACAATGCCAAAGCTTGTGCGATCAATGCTGGACCGAGAGGTAAACCGAGTCAAGAGCCATAGAAAAACGCCCAAGGCAGCAATTTTGGCGAAATAAGAGAACATCGCCAAAGCAAAAGTCGTCATCGGATCCAATTTCCTGGAAATCGAAGAAACTGCAATGTGAACAGTGAAGTACATCACAACAACAAGCTGCGCCAGCAGGGCTGCAAATAATCCAGATTTTCCACGGAAAATCGTGGCAAGAATTATTCCGAGAATTCCTACTACAGCAGTCGGGATGAGTGCTCCGCGAATTAAATTCGCTTCATCACTTGAGTATGTCGATTTCTTCATAAAGGGGCATCAACCTGTCTCGTGCGCTTTTCCCGAACAAGCCAGCGACGAGAAATTGCCAAGCTAATCCCCATCAAGACCGCAGCCGTGACGATGCCAACCCATAAAGGTAAGAATGCAAGAAGTGTCGCCGGTACAGCTACGGCAGCGGTCCAGAGATACATAATGACAACACTGCGCTGATGTGAATTTCCCGCTCCGAGTAAACGGTGATGCAGGTGCTCTTTGTCAGGAGCAAATGGGGAGCGCCCGGAAAAAGCTCGACGGAAGACAGCCAGAATCAGATCCACTAAAGGAATAGCTAGAACTGCAAATGGAAGGAGAAGTGGAAGAAGTGTGGGTCCCTTATTTTCCGCAGTGATCGCATTTGCATCCACCTGTCCGGTCAACGTGATTGCAGCCGCAGCAAGAAGCAGACCCAGGAACATCGAACCTGAATCCCCCATGAAGATTTTTGCGGGGTGCGAATTATGCGGAAGGAAACCCACGCACACACCAACGATGATCGCCGTTATCAAGGAGGGCGATCCTGCTCGACTAAATCCGTTCACCACGGCAAGTAGATAAGCAAAAGCAAAAAATGACGCACCAGCGATTGCCACGATTCCTGCTGCAAGGCCATCAAGGCCATCAACAAAATTGACAGCGTTGATGGTGACAACCACGATCAAGACAGTGACCGCTTGACCGATACTTGGAGGCAAGGTCATTACCCCATTAATAGGCAACCATAAAATCTGAATTCCATAAAGAAGAAGAATGCCGGCGGCCAACGCCTGTCCGGCCAACTTGGTAAGAGCATCTAGCTGAAAACGATCATCAGCCATTCCCAAAATGATGACGAACGTAGATGCAAAGAAGATGCCTTGTAGCTCATGGCCAAATGAGCTTCCTACCAATGTCAGATGACGAGCAATGAGAAATGTAACCACCATCGAGATCCACATGGCTACCCCGCCCCAGCGGGCAGTGGGCAGTGTGTGGACATCGCGTGTGCGTATCTGCGCTACAACTCCGAAGTGCTCTGCCACCCTTTTAACAAAAGGAGTGACTAGGTAACAGATCGCTGCGGCCAGTAGAGAGGTGACTAGGTAGACGCGCATTGTCTTCTACGAGCCTTGGTTGCTACGCAGTGTAAATCGGAAAACGAGAAGTGAGTTGGTGAACTTCGGCACGAATATGAGCGAGGACATTCTCATCCTCGCTCGCAATCGCGCGGGCTATCAATGAGGCAATCACTTTCATTTCCGCTGGACCCATGCCTTGAGTTGTTGTGGCAGCAGATCCAACTCGAATACCACTGGTAACCATTGGAGTTTCTGGATCGAATGGAATCGCATTCTTGTTAAGGACGATTCCTGCCAGTCCGCAACGTTGATCTGCCACTTTTCCATTCACATTTGTACTGCGAATATCGATAAGGGCTAGGTGGGTCTGAGTTCCACCCGATACCGCTCTCATTCCTTCTTCTTCCAAAGAGTTGGCAAGTACTTGGCAATTGGAAATCACATTCCTTGCATACTCTTGATAAGAGGGCTGCGCACATTCCTTAAGGGCGACTGCTTTCCCCGCCACGGCCGACATAATTGGTCCACCCTGCATTCCTGGGAAAATTGCCTTATCGATGGCTGCAGCATGCTGTGCCTTTGAAAGAATCATTCCTCCGCGAGGGCCTCGCAAGACTTTGTGTGTCGTAAACGAGACGACGTCAGCGTAGGGAACAGGGGAAGGAATTGCTTTCCCAGCGACCAATCCGATGAAGTGGGCCGCATCAACCCACATAATCGCCCCAACTTCGTCGCAAATCTTTCGAACCGTCTCGAAGTCGATCAAACTTGGATATGCAGTGGCACCTGTACAAATCATTTTTGGCTTATTTTTTATTGCCAAATCCCGCAATTCGTCATAGTCAATCAATTCCGTATCCGGGCGTACGCCGTACGAAACGACATTAAACCACTTACCTGAAAAATTAACTTTTGACCCATGTGTCAGGTGTCCGCCGTGTGGGAGTGACATAGCAAGAATCGTGTCACCGGGCTTGGTGAAAGCGGCATAAACGGCAATATTGGCACTGGCACCTGAGTGTGGTTGGACATTTGCGTGTTCCGCGTCGAAGAGAGACTTTGCACGCTCAATCGCCAAAACTTCAGCTTTGTCTACTTCTTCGCACCCACCGTAATACCTCTTTCCTGCATAACCTTCGGCATATTTGTTTGAAAGGGTCGATCCAAGCGCCGCGAGCACTGCACGCGATGTGAAATTCTCGCTGGCAATAAGTTGTAAGTCATTCTGTTGCCGGCGCAATTCAGAGATGAGAATCGATGCAATGTCAGGATCTTGCTTAGTCAGGAGGTCAAAATCAGGACCATAGAAAGGAGTATCAACCATGAGGCCTAGCCTAGGCGTTACTTTTCAATTTACAGAATCTTCGCGCTCGATGTCAGGCAGATGTTCTTTGAGTTCCTCCAGAGTAATCAAACCTTCCCTCACAAGAGTTGGAGAAGTCTCGATATCTGACACGATCGTGCTTCCCAATGATGTCGCAAGTTTGCCACCATCAAATATTGCCGCTAGCACAGGACTCGTTGTTCCGATGTGTTCAGGATTCAGTATCGGGGAGTCACCCGAGTGCGCAGCGCTCACAACGGCGAGTGGTCCGCTCTTGCGAAGCAGTGAGAGGACAAAACCTGGGTTTGGAACACGAACACACATTTGATCTAGCCTTTTCCCGTCACCGAGATCCCATGAAAGGCCCTGTTGAGGTCGCAAGTAGAATGAAAGTGAACCTGGCCAGAAATTGCTCATAAGTACTCTCGCACTGGAAGAGACGTCTCTCGCTATGCCATGAAGGACTTCTATGCCAGCTATCAATACCTGCGCCACAACGCCCAGATCATCTCCTCGGAGCACATGCATAGAACGCACCGCGTCATGTGTAAACGCATCCGCTAAATAAACGTATCCATTTTCAAGCGGAGCTGCGATGACAAAACCTGAATGGATCCAACTCAACGCCTGCGAAACCTGCGCCTCTTGATCCTCAGGACGTATCTGAATTCTTTCAGCCATGCGGTTTCCTTATGGCACTGCTCCAACGAGGTCGCTGGCTAAGATCCATATGGGTCTTAATTTCAACAAAGTCTTCCAACAATTTGGTGTTGACCATACTAGCTTGCTCTTCGCCATGTTCCATCACAAAAAGCCCGCCAGGCTTGAGTAATCGTGCGGCTGAGTCAATGAAGATCCTGGGAATTTCCATCCCCTCGTCGCCGCCAAAGAGAGCAACATGAGGTTCATGACTTAAGACTTCGCTTGGCAACTCCTGATCATTGGGAATATATGGAGGATTTGCGACAACCAAGTCGGCTTTGACACCCATCAAAGCAGTTGCAACATCCTCTGCAACGATACGGACTTCCACATCTGCACTCTCGCAATTCTTTCGTAGCCAGATCAAGGCTTCCGCGTCATTCTCAACTGCGATGACATGAGCCGTTGGTACCTGTGTTGCGATAGCCAGAGCAATCGCACCTGACCCGGCGCCCAAATCAATCACACTTGTCGGTTCCTTCGAAGATTTGAGGTGGGTCAAGATGCTCTCGACGAGTTGCTCGGTCTCAGGTCTTGGAACCAGAACGCCCGGGCCAACTTCCAAAGTCAGATTGTAAAAGTAGGCGATACCCGTGATGTACTGAAGTGGTTCTCCATTCTCTCTCCTTTGGCAGAGTGCGGAGAAGTCCTCTTCGATATCCATCGGATCTTCAAATTCCGAAATAGCTTGCTCGACTCTGATGCTGTTATGCAGATCCATTCGAGAGATACCTAGGATGTGTGCAAAGAGATGCTCTGCATCAACTTCGCTAATCCCTAGGGCGCGGAAATTGCGCTTGGCTTTTTGAAGTTGGACTCTCGCTTCCATGGATTCCCGGCCTCTTACTTACCCGTTGAAGCCAATTTTGCAGCCTTGTCCGCATCAAGTAAGGCTTGAATCATGGGATCGAGTTCGCCTCCGAGTACAGCGTCTAGATTGTTCGCTTTAAAGTTGACTCGGTGATCGCTGATCCGATTCTCCGGGTAGTTGTACGTACGGATTCGCTCACTACGGTCTACGGTTCTCACCTGGCTCTTGCGCTCTGCCGATGCGATTTCATCTGCCGCCTCTTGGGCCGCTGCCAGCATGCGAGCACGCAAAATACGTAGAGCTGATTCTCTATTTTGCAGTTGGCTCTTTTCGTTCTGACAAGAGACGACGATTCCAGTTGGAACGTGCGTGATTCTCACAGCCGAGTCGGTCGTATTTACACTCTGCCCACCAGGACCACTTGACCGAAAAACATCGATTCGCAGATCATTCATGTTGATTTCAACATCTACTTCCTCGGCTTCAGGAAGCACAAGAACACCAGCAGCAGAAGTATGGATTCGCCCTTGTGATTCCGTTTCTGGAACACGTTGGACTCGGTGGACTCCACCTTCGAACTTCAATCGTGCGTACGGCGACTGACCCAATTCGGGCACTCCACGTGACTTAATTGCAATGGAGACGTCTTTATAGCCACCGAGATCGCTTTCAGTGGCATCGAGCACCTCAGTCTTCCAGCCGTGTTTCTCCGCATACCTCAAGTACATTCGAAGTAAGTCGCCGGCAAAAAGGGCCGACTCATCTCCACCGGCTCCGGCTTTGATTTCCATGATGACATCACGGTCGTCATTAGGGTCGCGAGGAAGCAGAAGCTCCTCCAGCTTGGTTGCGGCCGCCACGCAAACTTCCTGAAGAGCTGGAATTTCTGATTCAAAATCAGGGTCAGACTGCGCGAGTTCCTTGGCCGCCGCCAAATCATCTTCTGCGCTTCGCCATTCTCGGTAGCCTGCAACAACGGGTCCCAATTGAGCATAACGGCGCCCAAGCAAACGAGCCTTGCCTTGATCGCTATGAATTCCTGGATCAGCCATCTGTGCTTCAAGTTCGGCATACTCATTGACAAGATTGTGGGCAGAGGCAAAACGATCGTTCTCGTTCATTTTTGCCTCCACTCTTTATTAGTAGTTCATTTGCAGTTCATTAGCGCTTACTCAATGAGTAAAATCCGAAAAATAAAAAGACCGCAACCGTCACGAAGGTAACGGAAGCGGTCCTTTTGGAAAGCTACTTAGCGCCTGCTTTTCCGAAGCGCTCTTCGAACTTCGCAACGCGTCCACCAGTATCAAGAATGCGTTGCTTGCCAGTGTAGAACGGATGGCACGCAGAGCACACTTCAACGTGAATGGCACCGCTTGGAACGGTTGAACGAGTGACAAATGACTCGCCACAACCGCAGGTGACTTTAGTTTCACCATATGCCGGATGAATTTCCTTCTTCATTTTTTCCCTCTCGGTAGGGCTGGGTCGCCGTATTTAGCGGTCGTGAACCAGCTCATTATGGGCGTAAGGGTATCCCCGAAACGCCTTGTTAAGGAAATCCATCAATATCAGAGGGATTTACCGCTCAATTAGTGAGTAATTCAGCCTTCGTTTCCATTGGCCAGTGTGGTCTTCTGAACCTGCATGAGAAATTCGACGTTGGACTTAGTGCCCTTCATCTTCTCAAGGAGAAGCTCGAGAGCCTGCTGGGCATCCAGCGCGTGCAGAACCCGTCGCAATTTCCAAACAATATTGAGCTCCTCTGAGCCCATGAGAATTTCTTCTTTACGAGTACTCGATAGATCAACATTTACCGCCGGGAAGATTCGCTTATCTGCCATACGGCGATCGAGAATGAGTTCCATATTGCCGGTGCCCTTGAACTCTTCGAAAATAACTTCGTCCATGCGTGAACCGGTGTCGACGAGAGCCGTTGCCAAGATGGTGAGCGAGCCACCATCTTCAATGTTTCGCGCTGCACCAAAGAATTTCTTCGGTGGGTACAGTGCGGCAGAATCAACACCACCTGAAAGGATTCGTCCGCTTGCCGGCGCCGCGATGTTATAGGCACGGCCCAAACGCGTGATCGAGTCAAGGAGAACTACGACGTCGTGCCCAAGTTCCACCAGACGCTTTGCTCGCTCAATCGCAAGTTCGGCGACCGTTGTGTGGTCATCTGCAGGACGATCAAACGTAGAAGCGATGACTTCGCCCTTGATGGACCTCTGCATATCGGTCACTTCTTCTGGGCGCTCATCAACAAGAACGACCATGAGGTGACACTCGGGATTATTTGTCGTGATCGCATTTGCGATCGCTTGCAGCACCATTGTCTTTCCTGCCTTTGGAGGCGAGACAATAAGACCACGTTGTCCCTTGCCAATTGGTGAGATCAGGTCGATAACGCGTGTGGTGAGAACGTTCGGTTCTGTCTCAAGACGCAGGCGTTCTTGAGGATAAAGCGGGACTAATTTAGAGAATTCAACACGGTTGCGCGCCTCTTCAGGTTGCATTCCATTGATCGTATCCAAGCGGATCAGAGCATTAAATTTTTCCCGGCGCTCCCCCTCGTGTGGTTGACGCACTGCACCGGTGACGACATCACCCTTGCGAAGAGCAAAACGACGGACTTGTTGGAGCGAGACATAAACGTCATTAGGACCTGGCAAGTAGCCGCCGGTACGAATAAATGCATAACTCTCCATAATGTCGACCAGTCCTCCGACTGGGACAAGCACGTCGTCTTCGGAAATCACCGGTTCGCGCTCCTCGCGTGGCCCGCGTTCCCTCATTCGGTCGCGGCCACGGTCACGGTCGCGACCGCGATCACGACCGCGATCACGTCGGGATCCGCCGTCGCGGTCTGCACCGTCATTGCCACGGTCAGAGTTGGACTCTGGGGGGCGTTCTTCACTGCTTGATTGAGGGCTTTCTTCGCTCTCCTCAGCAGCTTCACGCTTCTTATTACGATTGTTATTGCGCTCTGCGCGTCGAGTTTCTCGCTCGAGTTTCGCTGCCTCTCGGTTGGCGGCCTGCAAATCGCTAATTGCTTGTACAAGCGCGGCCTTCTTCAACTTATTAGCGCCCCCAATCCCCAACTGCCCAGCAACTTCTTGGAGTTGCGGGAGGAGCATGGAAGATAGTTCGGGGCTGCTTGAGCGTACGGTGCCTTTTTCAGTCATTGAGCTTCATTTCAGTTATGGGAAAAATCCCGTGAACATTTTTTGATGGTTATCTGAATGTAAAACGCCTTAAGGCCGATCAGATGCTAAAACCATAGCACCAGGGATGGTCATCTGCAAAACCCCTCGCAAATCTAGTCAATCCCGAACGACTCCAGCGCCCATCGCCGATATTTCAAGTGCATGAAGGGCAAAGGTATCCCCAGCGGCTCTTTGCAGCTCAGCCACTTCACTCGGGTCACCTGTGTGCAATACTAAAACCGTCGGACCAGCGCCAGAGATGAAGGCCGCGACCCCTGCAGCTCTCAATTTATGTACAAGTGCAAACGATCTTGGCATCGCTTCTTCTCTATACTTTTGGTGCAAGAAATCTTCCGTTGCAATGAAAAGTAAATCAGGTCGGTTCGACAATGCATGCACCAGTAATGCGCAACGTGTGGAATTCATAACCGCATCTGCATGAGGCACTACGTCAGGCAAGAGTTTCCGAGCCTTCGTGGTCGCAACTGAATTTGATGGAATGAATGCGAGTGCCTTAATCCGTGGATCAACTGTTGACCCGACAGAACGTGACACCAATTCACCATGCCGGATTTCCTGCCAAGCGATCGTTGCACCGCCGCTGAGCGCTGCAGCCACATTATCTGGATGTCCTTCGATCTTCGATGCAATTGTCAGCAAGGCTTCATCATTCATGCGCTCGTCGCCCGAAAGGACAAGCGCTCGTGCCAGAACTAATCCACCAACTATGGCAGTTGCCGACGACCCGAGGCCTCGACCATGCGGGACGACGTTGAGCGCGCGAACTGCAAGTCCACGAGGCTTGCCACCCATAAAATCGAATCCTTGGTACATCGCTCTCACAAGTAAATTCTTCTCATCGCGTCGGACTGTCTCGGCTCCTTCACCAGTCACATCGATATCAAGACCTGGGTCATCCATAATTTGCGCGACATAACGATCATGCATTCCAAGGGCTAGGGCGAAAGAATCAAAACCAGGTCCAACATTGGCACTCGTTGCGGGAACCTGTACCTGTATGGGATTGGCTCGGAAAGTCGGTCTTGCCATGTCGCCCCCTAAACCTTGACTTAGATCAAACCTAGAGCGGAGGCTGCAACTTCAGCAATGGGGGCAATCACAATCGGGTCGGCGGCATTCTCAAGGGCCCAGTGAACATCCTTTAGCCCATGACCCGTCACCGTGATGACGATCCGCTTTCCATGAGGCAACTTGCCCATTGCCTCATACTTAACAAGTCCGGCAAGGCCAGCTGCGCTCGAAGGTTCGACGAAGACGCCTTCCCTACTGGCAATCAGACGGTACGCGCTCAAGATTTCATCATCTGTTACGGAATCGATAAGTCCACCAGATTCGTCGCGTGCTGCCACTGCCTGCCTCCACGAAGCGGGGTTGCCAATTCGGATAGCTGTCGCGATCGTCTCCGGATTGGCGACAATTTCATTACGGACTATCGGCGCAGAACCTTCGGCCTGGAATCCCCACATTGAAGGAAGATGCGACGAAATCTCATCGAGGCGATACTCGCCATAACCCTTCCAATATGCAGTGATATTGCCTGCGTTGCCCACGGGTAGCGTATGAATATCGGGAGCATCCCCGAGGAAATCAACAACTTCAAATGCGGCAGTCTTCTGTCCTTCAATCCGATATGGATTCACTGAGTTAACGAGTGCAACGGGATACTTTTCTGACAGTTCGCGGGCAAGAGCCAAACAGTCATCGAAATTTCCCTCGACCTGGAGAAGTTTCGATCCGTGGATGATGGCTTGCGCCATCTTCCCCATCGCAATTTTTCCCTGTGGGACAAGTACGGCTGGCACCATGCCCGCTTTCGCAGCGTAGGCAGCCGCGCTCGCGCTCGTATTTCCAGTCGATGCACAAATAACAGCTTTTGCCCCGTCTTGGGCGGCTTTGGAGATCGCCATCGTCATCCCACGATCTTTAAAGGACCCTGTTGGATTAGCGCCTTCGAATTTCAGCCAAATGTCATTGTTAAGTAATTTGGAAAGATGCTGCGCGTGAATGAGTGGAGTGCCACCCTCGCGAAGTGTGATGACAGGAGTATGTGAATCAACTGGAAGTCGCGAACGATATTCTTCAATCACTCCACGCCATTGGTGCGCACCCTGATCGGACGACATTGGATCAGACATTTTCAAGCAACTCCCTCAACTCGAATAACACTTTCAACACTTCGCACCATATCCATCTGTGAAAGCCTCTTAACCGTGGATGCCAGAGCGAGCTCAGTGGCACCATGTGTAACAACGATCAATTCGGCGTCCATTCCGCGACCTGTCTGCCGGACTGTCTGAATGGAAACGCCTTCACTGGCGAAAGCTTGCGCAACTGATGCCAGAACACCTGGTTTATCCGCAACATCCAAACGGATGAGGTACTGGGTACGAACTTCACCTATGGATGCTATGGAGCGATCTGCATAATCGCTCTCGCGAGGACCGGTTGCCCCAGTTGTCTTATTGCGCGCAACGGCAACCACGTCTCCCAAAATTGCGCTGGCAGTTGGATCGCCACCAGCGCCGCGACCATAAAACATTAATTCGCCAGCAGATTCTGCTTCGACAAACACTGCGTTGTAAGCCTCACGGACGGAGGCAAGAGGGTGGGTCCTCGGAATGAGAGCAGGATGAACACGGACGGAGATGTGATCTTCGGCAGTGAGTTCGGCAACCGCCAGCAATTTAATAACGTGGTTCATTGATTTTGCCACCGCGACGTCTGTTGCCGTGATCGAAGTTATTCCTTCGCGATATACATCAGTTGATGTGACGCGAGTGTGGAATGCAAGGCCAGCAAGAATCGCGGCCTTTGCTGCAGCATCGAACCCTTCAATATCTGCAGTCGGATCAGTCTCGGCATAGCCCAGACTCTGAGCCTGTGCGAGTGCCTCCTCAAATGCCAAGCCCTCTTCGTCCATCTTTGTGAGAATATAATTTGTTGTTCCGTTGACTATTCCTATGATCCGAGTGACATGGTCACCAACAAGAGATTCACGTAGGGGTCGCAGAATTGGGATCGCACCGGCTACGGCGGCTTCATAATAGAGATCAACGCCTTGCTTATCAGCCGCACTATAAAGATCGGCGCCATAGGTTGCGAGAAGAGCCTTATTTGCGGTGACGACAGACTTCCCATTGGCAATAGCAGCCAGAATCAACTCGCGAGCAGGATCAATCCCACCCATCACTTCAATGATGAGGTCGATTTCTGGATCTGAGACCACAGAGTTCGCATCTGTTGTTAAAAGAGAGGAATCAACGCCTTCGCGCATAACGCTTTTATCTCGGACTGCAATTTTCGAAAGGACAAGCCGCGCGCCAGAGCGAGTTGAGAGTTCCTGTTGGTGGTGGGCGAGAAGTCGGGCAACCTGGGTACCTACTACTCCACAGCCCAGCATCCCGATCTTGAGTACAGGCAGAGCCGAATTCATGTGCTTACTCTTTCACACATCTAGGTTGAGAAGATCGGCAAAGGTTTCGCGCCTAAGGATCACTCGTGCTTTTCCATCCATGACTGCCACTACCGGTGGCCTCAGGACATGGTTGTAATTGCTCGCCATGCTCCGGCCATAGGCACCCGTTGCAGGCGTTGCAAGAAAATCTCCCGGTTGAAGATCTCCTGGCAATTGAATATCTCTGATGACAATATCGCCAGTTTCGCAATGTTTTCCAACCACCCGGGACAGAACTGGCTCAGAATTCGAAACGCGATTGGCAATAACAGCCGTGTACTCGGCCCCATATAAAGAGGTGCGAATATTGTCGCTCATTCCACCGTCAACGGAGATATATCGTCTGGTTTCCTCAGATTCCAGAATGACATCTTTGGATGTGCCGACTTCGTACAGTGTAAACATGGCAGGTCCAACGATCGCACGGCCAGGTTCAATAGAGACCTTTGGAATAGCCATACGTGACTTCTCACAAGCTCGCTCAACCGCGTCGAATAACCATGGAAGAACATCGTTCGGTGCCAATTCTTCATCCTCTGGCAGGTAGGCGATTCCGTATCCTCCACCTAAATCAAGCTCTGGCAACTCTTGGCCAAATTCATCACGGTACTTTGCAAGGAGGGTGATGAGTCGATCCGCTGCAATACCAAAAGCGTCATGTGAAAGTATCTGCGAGCCAATATGGCTATGGAAGCCACGAAGTTCGATCTCTGAATGCTTGCGCGTCTCAACAATTGCCTGCCATGCCGCGCCACTTGCAATGGAAAATCCGAATTTCACATCCTCATGAGCAGTCGCGATTGATTCGTGAGTATGCGCTTCAATCCCAGGCGTCAATCGAAGAAGTACTGGCTGAATCTTGCCGTACTTCTTGGCGGTGGTAGCTACCCGCTCGATTTCGAAAAGAGAGTCGATAACAATTGTCCCCACGCCAACTTCGACTGCACGATCAATCTCTTCCATTGATTTATTATTTCCATGCACTTGCATCTTCATGGGTGGGAAATTTGCCGCAAGTGCGACAGCTAGTTCGCCACCCGTGCAAACATCAAGGCCAATCCCCGATTGCTCAACCCATCGCGCAACTTCAACGCAGAGGAATGCTTTTCCCGCGTAATAGACAGTACCGGCTTTAGTGCCAAATGATTTCTCAAGGGAAGACTTCCAAGAAGTAGCACGGTTACGGAAATCAAATTCATCTAGGAAAAAAGTTGGTGTTCCAAAATCTCGAGCAAGGTCGGTTGCAGAGATGCCATCCAAGTGGAGTAATCCATCAGGAAAAGAAACCTTCGACGACCAGACGTTGCTCATGACACTTACATCCGCTCTGGTGCGGCGACACCGAGAAGTTGAAGCCCGTTTTCAAGGACCTGCCGAGTAGCCGCGCAAAGATTCACGCGAGCAGAGTGAATCGACTCAGGTGATTCTTCGCCCATTGGCAAGACTCTGCAATCTGCATAAAAGCGGTGATAAACACCGGCTAATTCTTCGAGGTACCGCGCGACTCGATGCGGCTCACGCAGTTCAGCGGCACCTTGAATCACACGTGGGAATTGCGCGAGCGTGCCTAATAATTCGCTCTCGCGTTCGTGCGTCAACATGGCCGGATCGAAGTCATCAAGCGTGCCAGGCACATTCAATTCCACCGCATTGCGAAGAACGCCAGCGATACGCGCGTGGGCGTACTGAACGTAATACACAGGATTTTCATTGGTGCGCTTCTTGAGAACATCAATGTCCAAGACCATAGGAGTATCAACCGGGTATCGAATTAATGCATACCTGCCAGCGTCTACACCGACTTTCTCGACGAGATCTTCAAGCGTAATAATCGTCCCAGCTCGCTTGGAGAGCTTTACTTCCTCTCCTCCTTCCATAATCTTCACAAGTTGTCCGATTAGAACATGAATGTTGTACTCAGGATCATCTCCTGCGCAGGCCGCGAGAGCTTTAAGTCGGTTGACATACCCGTGGTGATCGGCACCAAGCATGTAGATGCAAATATCAAAACCGCGTTCGCGTTTATTGATGTAATAGGCGGTATCGGTAGCAAAGTATGTAAGTGCACCGTCGCTTTTTAGTAGTACGCGATCCTTGTCATCGCCAAAATCCGTAGTGCGCATCCAAGTAGCACCATCTTGTTCAAAGACATGACCCTGTGCACGCAGTTTGGCTAGACCATGCTCGACAGCGCCGCTCTCGTGAAGACTTAGCTCTGAGAACCAGATATCAAAATGGGTGCCGAAAACCTCGAGCACCCGCTGTTGATCGGCCAACTGCGTTTTGTAGGCACGGTCGCGAAATTCAATGAGTTGCTCATCCTTGGACAATGACAATATTTCTGGGTACTCAGCAACGACAGCGACGGCTAGATCGTTAATGTACGCGCCTTGATAACCGTTTTCCGGAAGTGGTTCGCCCACTGCTGCAGCCCGAACGGAGGCACCGAAAAGATCCATCTGATTGCCACGGTCGTTGATATAAAACTCACGCGTCACTTTCGCACCCGATGCGGCAAGAACTCGACCGAGTGCATCTCCCACTGCAGCCCAACGTGTGTGACCTAGGTGAAGTGGGCCCGTTGGGTTAGCGCTAATAAATTCAAGGTTGATGTTAACGCCCGATAAAGCCGTGCCAGTTCCAAAACTTCTACCCTTATCAAGGATCTGGCGGACGACCTCAGCAGCGCTGGCACGATTAAGGGTGATGTTGATGAAACCAGGGCCGGCGATTTCGACGAGCGCTACTTCATCCAGAGCTTCAAGGTCGCGCTTGAGCAATTCGGCGATTTCCCGAGGGGGCTTTCCGCTCCCCTTTGAAACCTGCAGAGCAATGGATGAGGCGTAATCGCCATGATCGCGATTTTTAGGTCGCTCCAGGGGGATGTGGTCAGGGATAACACACTCGAATTCGCCTTGTGCGACAAGGGTCCCCAGAGCAGCCTTGATTTTCGCTGCTAGTAACTCACCATGAGAGGACACCTGAGCAAGGCTACCGTTCGCAAGTGGGCGCAGGTCACACGATTTTGCTTTAAAGAAGCGCATTTTTCATCATGTAACCCAGAGGTGTTACGGAATCGTTAGATTAAATATCCGATTTGTCCGTTTCCAACCCGTGCCTTATTCAAAGGCGGGCAGTAGATTTCCAGGTAGCTCACGCCGGCCCGAGCGTGAAAACGAGTTATCTGCAGAGCCTGCATTCCCCTGCGAAAGGTACATTCTTTTGACCCTACGACGGAGAGCCATCGCCGCTCTTGCGGTAGCAGCGCTCGCGATGGGTGGGCTCGTAACGACGCCATCTTCTGCTGCCTCGGGGTTTATTGGGGTCATACTCCCCGAGAGCAGCGAGACGGGGCGCTGGGAAGCTTTTGACCGACCCTATCTGAACGCAGCACTCAAGGCCGCGGGTGTTAGTTATGACATCGAGAGCGCCGATGGCGACATTAATAATTTTCAAAACATTGCCGACCAGATGCTTTCAAGGGGCGCCAAGGTTTTAATTCTCGCTGGAATCGACTCGCCCACTACAAGGGCAGTGCAGGAGCGAGCAAAAAAATATGGTGTTCCAACCATCGACTATGACCGCATTACCTCTAAAGGTTCAGCCTCTTACTTCGTGGCCTTCGACAACATCGCGATCGGTCGTTCTATCGGACAAGGAATCAAATCCTGCCTCAACCGTGCTCGGAAAAAAACTGCCCGCATTGCTTATCTCAATGGACCAAGTGGCGATAGCAATGCTGTGCTTTACAAGCAAGGCTACGACTCGATTCTTGGGCCGCTTGTTAGGTCTAAGGCATACACGCTCGTTGACGACACGGCAGTTCCAAGTTGGGATCCAAGTAGCGCGGGGATAATTTTTGAGCAGCAACTTTCAAAATCAGGTGGGGAACTAGATGCCGTCGTTGCACCCAATGACGCATTTGGGTTGGCAATTATCAACATTCTCAAAAAGAACAAACTCAACGGCAAAATTTGCGTCTCTGGACAGGACGCCACCGTGGACGGACTCCGCGCTACCCTCGCAGGGGATCTCACAATTACCGTTTACAAGCCAATTAGGACGCAGGCAAACGCAGCTGCGAGTTTGGCGGCAACGCTATTGCTTGGCAAACCGGTCACCAACGCCACTCACAGAACAAATAACGATTTAATCAATGTGCCTTCCGTACTAGTAGCTCCGGTTGGGATCACAAAAGAGAGAGTGAAGTTAGTGATCGCAGATGGCTTCCAGAAGCGGGCCGATATCTGCAAGGGCCTGGAGGCGCTCTGCAAACAGCACAGAATCTGACCTATTTTGGAAGTTGGCCGAAAAGGCCATAACCTTGCCCCTGCCGATCCTTCTCGTCTTTCCTGGGGATCTACGCTCTTGCGGGAGTGGTGAAATGGCAGACACGCAGGTCTTAGGAACCTGTGTCTTCGGACGTGGGGGTTCAAGTCCCCCCTCCCGCACTCTGTGATGTGTCGAGTCATAGGTGACACATGTGGCCAGTCATAGGTGACACTTTTATTTTGCTTTTCTTGATTTTTTCGTTTCTTCATCGATCAATATGTTGGTCCAGAAGCTTCGTCCAGGTTGGAT
>Ga0255338_1002245_pt1 | contig 29489 bp, 23 predicted proteins | sample MeOH1_35cm_T4_19_FD_203715 | JGI IMG/M metagenome (GOLD analysis project Ga0255338, IMG submission 203715) | Sandy soil microbial communities from University of British Columbia, Vancouver, Canada - MeOH1_35cm_T4_195 | ecosystem: Engineered > Artificial ecosystem > Sand microcosm > Unclassified ... | reverse complement strand
GGACAAGCTCAACATCTACCTGCTTGATGATGGACGCCGGGACGAAATGCGGCAATTCGCCGAAGAGGTCGGGATCGGCTACATCATCCGGCCCGACAACCGGCATGCCAAAGCCGGCAACCTGAACCATGCACTGACCAAGACGCGGGGAGATTTCATCGCCATCTTCGACTGCGATCACATCCCCACCCGTTCCTTCCTCCAAGTGACCATGGGCGGGTTTCTCCACGATCACAAGCTGGCCTTGGTGCAGACGCCCCATCACTTCTTTTCGGCCGACCCCTTCGAGCGCAATCTGGGGTTGTTCCGCCGCATCCCCAATGAGGGCGAACTGTTCTACGGTCTGATCCAAGACGCCAATGACCTGTGGAATGCCGCATTCTTCTGCGGTTCCTGCGCCGTGCTGCGGCGCGCCCCGCTGGAAGAAGTGGGCGGCATCGCCGTAGAAACGGTGACCGAGGATGCCCACACGGCACTCAAACTCCATCGTCTGGGCTACAACTCTGCCTACCTCAACATTCCCCAGGCGGCCGGCCTCGCCACGGAGAGCCTGTCCGCCCACATCGGCCAGCGCATCCGTTGGGCGCGCGGCATGGCCCAGATATTTCGCCTGGACAACCCCTTTTTCGGCAAAGGGCTGACGTGGATGCAGCGCATCTGCTACAGCAACGCCATGCTGCACTTCCTCAATGGCATTCCACGCCTGGTCTTCCTCACGGCGCCACTGGCCTTTCTGCTATTTCATGCCTACGTGATCTATGCCCCGGCCCTTTCCGTCGCACTCTATGTGCTGCCCCACATGGCACACGCCAACATCATCAACTCGCGCATCCAGGGCAGCTTCCGCCACTCCTTCTGGGCCGAGATGTATGAAACGGTGCTGGCTTGGTACATCACCCTTCCCACCACCCTCGCCTTGATCAACCCGGGCAAAGGCAAATTCAACGTCACCGCCAAAGGCGGGCTGGTGGACAAGAACTATTTCGACTGGACCATCTCGCTGCCCTACCTGGCGCTGATCGGTCTCAACCTGATGGGCCTCTTGGTCGGCATCGGCCGCATGATCTGGGGACCGGCGGACGAGATCCCGACCATCGTCCTCAACCTGTTCTGGACGCTGTACAACATCGTCATCCTCGGCGGTGCCATCGCCGTCTCTTCAGAGGCCAAGCAAGTCCGGCTGTCCCACCGGGTCCACATGAAGCTGCCGGCGGTGCTGCATCTGCCCAACGGCAAACTGATCCAGTGCCATACCGAGGATTTCTCCGAGGGCGGCGTTGCCTTGGTGCCGGCCATCCTGCCTCATCTGAAGCGGGATGACCACGTCATGGTCTCCCTTTGGCGCGGCACGGAGGAGTTTGCCTTTCCCGCCCGGGTCGCCTCCCTGACGCCGCCTCAATTGCGCCTGCGCTGGGAACTGACAAATCTCAAGCAGGAGGCGGCGCTAGTGCAATGCACCTTTGCGCGGGCCGATGCCTGGGCCTCCTGGGCCGACGGCCGCCAGGTCGACCAGCCGCTGAAAGGTCTGCGTGAAGTGCTCTCCTTGGGCATCACAGGCTATCGCCGCTTGGGCGAACATGTCTCCCCCCGCCTCTCCCCTTTGATGCGCAGCGCCACCCGATTAGGCAGCTGGTTTGCCTGGTGGCTGCCGCGCACACCGACTTCGACCGCAACAACCCGATGAAACGACTCCTGCTTTCCGCTCTGGCCGCCACCATTCTCCTGGGCCAGCCGGCATTCGCCCCGGCTCAACCCGTGCCAGCCACGACGACACAGCGCCTGCCCCTGAAGCAACTCAGCGGCCGAAGCGTCTTGCCCCTGCGCACCACCGAAGGGCGCAGCATCATCACCTTTGGCTCCCGCGCCGACGAGCTCGTCACCCGCGCCGTGCTGCGCATTCGCTACACCTACTCGCCGGCCCTGATCCCGGGGCAGTCACACATCAAGGTCTCACTCAACGATGAAACCGTCGGCACCATCCCGATCACCAAGGAAGATGCCGGCCGGTCCCAGGTGCGCGAAATCGAGATCGACCCGCGCTTTTTCGCCGACTTCAACCGACTGCAGCTTCAATTCATCGGCCATTACACCCAGGAGGGGTGCGAGGACCCGCTTCACAGCAGTCTGTGGGCCGACGTCAGCGGCTCGAGTGAACTGGAAATCGCAACCACCCCGCTGCCCTTGAAAAACGACTTGGCCATGTTGCCGGAGCCTTTCTTCGACAAACGGGATCTGCGCCGGCTGACGCTGCCGTTCATCTTCGCCGCAACCCCTTCGCAGCCGGCGCTGAATGCCGCCGGCATCACGGCATCCTGGTTCGGCCAACTCGCCGGCTGGCGTGGCGCGCGCTTTCCCGCCCACCTCGACCAGCCCCCCAAAGGCCACGCCGTGGTGTTTGCCACCAACACCGAACGGCCCGCGTTCCTGGACAAGCACGCGCCCGTGGAAGCACCCACGCTGGAAGTCATGACCAACCCGGCGGACGGCTATTCCAAGTTGCTGCTGGTCCTCGGTCGCGACGGTAAGGATCTGAGGGATGCCGCCCAGGCCATGGCCCTCGGCAGCGCCGCCTTGTCCGGATCATCGGCACGGGTTCTCCACGTCAAGGCGGAAGCCGCGCGCCAACCCTACGATGCCCCCAACTGGGTGCGCGTGGACCGCCCGATGAAATTCGGCGAATTGGTCAACACCCCGCAGGACCTGCAGGTTTCTGGCCACCAGCCCGAACTCATCCGGGTCAACCTGAGAATTCCGCCGGATCTATTCACCTGGCGCAGCCGCGGCGTGCCGGTCGATCTGAAGTACCAGTATTCGCCACCGATCCGTGCCAGCGAATCGCGGCTGACCGTCAGCATCAACGATGAACTGCTGCAGGCCTTCAACCTGCAGACCTCCGGCCAAGGCGGCGAGAGCGCCCGTGTGCGCTTGCCCCTACTCGACGACATCCTGTTCGGCGACAGCCGGGAAATCCACCTGCCGGCCTTCAAGCTGGGGGCTCGCAACCAGATGCAATTCAGCTTCGCCTTCACTTATTTCAAGGAAGGCAACTGCCGCGACACCGCGGTGGAAAACGTGCGCGCGATTGTCAGCCCCGATTCGACCGTGAACTTCTCCGGCTTTCCTCATTACGCCGAGCTGCCCAACCTGAACTATTTCGCCACGACCGGCTATCCGTTCACCAAATATGCCGACCTGTCCCAGACCGTCGTGGTACTGCCCGACCAGCCCAGCGTGCGCGACATCGAAACGATGCTCACCTTGCTGGGCCGCATGGGCGAATCCACCGGCTATCCGGCCATCCGCTTCAAGCTGAGCGGCTCCGGTGACGAAGCCGCCTTCAAGAATGCCGACCTTCTCTTGATCGGCACCACGCCTCAGCAGAAACTGCTCCAGCGCTGGCAGGACCGTTTGCCCGCCAGCATTTCGGACTCGGTGCAGCACGTCAGTCAGCCGACACGCAGTTCCAGCCCGCTGTACGACTGGTTCGGCTTCAAAACGGCACCCGACCCGACCGTCTCGACCCAGGAAAAGATCGCAAGCAGCGGGCCGTTGGCCGCGCTGATGGGGTTTGAGTCGCCCGTGAGCGAGGGCCGCAGCGTGATCGCGGTGACCGCCACGGCAGCCGAGCAACTTCCCATGGTGCTTGATGCACTGGACGATCCCGGCCAGATTCGCAACATGGCCGGTAGCGTCGTGCTCGTTCATCCCGCGAAGGTCGAAAGCCATTTGGTCGGCAAGACCTATGCCGTCGGAGAGCTACCGATCTGGACCGCCATCTGGTTTCCGCTGTCGGAACATCCGGTGCTGCTGGCCATCCTGGCGATCTTGTCGATCCTGATCTTCGCCTTTGCCCTGTGGAGAACTCTCAAGGCTGTCGCAGCGAAGCGCGTGAAGGCGGAAGACGAGTGATTCGACGGCAGTTCCTCACGCTCGTTCCCGCCCTGTCGGCTGCGGCGCTGCCGTTGCAGGCAGTGGGCTCTACCTGCCGTGTCTGGCCGGCGTGGGACAACTTTCGCGAGCGTTTCCTCAACGAGGAGGGCCGGGTCATCGACTCCTCGCAAGCAGGACAATCCACATCGGAAGGCCAGTCCTACGCATTATTTTTCGCCCTCGTGGCCAATGACCGCACGGCTTTCGACCGCATCCTGCACTGGACCGAAGACAACCTGGCCGGCGGCGACCTGACCAGCCGGTTGCCGGCCTGGCAGTGGGGCAAGCGCGTCGACGGCACCTGGGGTGTCATCGACGACAACGCTGCGGCGGACTCCGACTTATGGATCGCCTATGTCCTGGCGGAGGCGGCGCGACTGTGGAAAACCCCCCGCTACGGTGCCCTGGGCGAGCTGCTGGCCGGCCGCATTTTGCGCGAAGAAACAGCCGACCTGCCGGGACTGGGGCCCACCCTACTGCCCGGCCCACGCGGCTTTCATGAGGCCAGTGACCTGTGGCGCCTGAACCCGAGCTACGTGCCGCTCCAACTGGTCCGCCGCCTGGCGGCACATTACCCCCAATCCGGCTGGCGCCAGCTGGTGCCGACCTCGATCGAGCTGATCGTCCGCTCCGCCCCGCTGGGTTTCGCACCGGAATGGATCGCCTACAAAACCAATGCCGGGTTTCAGACCGACCCCGTCACCCAGGGTGTGGGCAGCTTCAATGCCATCCGGGTCTATCTATGGGCAGGCATGCTGGCCCAGGACGATCCGATGCGCGCCGTCCTGTTGAGTACGTTCACGCCAATGGTTCAGCATGTCGCCACCCAAGGGACGCCTCCGCAGGAAGTCAACTCCCGCACCGGCGCCGCCAGCGGCAGCGGCTCCGCCGGCTTCTCCGCGGCACTGCTGCCCATGCTCGCGTCCACCCAGCGGCCCGACGCCATGCGCCAGCAACGCCTGCGGATCGACGCCAAAGCCCCGTGGGAACGATCGGACAACTACTACGATCAGGTGCTCACCCTCTTCGGGCTGGGCTGGACCGAAGGTCTCTACCGGTTTGCCCGGGACGGCGCCCTCCTCCCTCGCTGGACATGCGCTTAAAACGCCTCACCATCGCGATCAAGCTGGCACTGGGGACTGTCTTCGGCATCCTGGCGGTCGCATCGTCTCCGGCCGCTGAACTTGCGCAAGCGCCAACTGGCGACCCGGTGGCGATTCTGATCAGCCGCGCCCGGATGTGGGAAGGCCGCAACCGTCCCGACCTGGCTCGCGAGACACTGGAGAAGCTCTTCCGCATCACCCCCGATCACCCGGAGGCCTTGGCGGAAATGGCGTTGCTGGAAATCCACGCGGACCAAGCCGATGCCGCGCGCAAGCTGCTGTCCCGGCTGCGCCAGGTCCAGCCGGGACACCCGGCCATCGCTCGCCTTGAGGCTTTGCTCCAGCTGAACGGCAGCGCCAAGGCCAAGCTGCGGCAAATGCGCCAGCTGTCTCGCATAGGGCAAACCGAGGCGGCCATGGCGGCCTTCAAGAAGCTCTTTCCCGCTGGCCCTCCGGATGCTGACCTGGCCGTGGAGTACTGGCAACTGGTTGCGAATACAGACAATGGGTGGGAAGCCGCTCGCCGCGGGCTGGCCCAGCTGACCCAGGACTATCCAGACAATCTGCGCTACCGCCTTGCCCTGGCGAAACATGAAACCTCTCGCCTGCCGCTCAATCGTTCGGCGCTGGGCATCATCATCGAATTGGCGAAGTTGCCTGATTACGAGCGCGATGCGCGGGCGGCCTGGCGCCAGGCCGTCATGCGCCAGGAAAGAAGTCCCGCCAGCATCGTCCTCCTGCGCGACTACGTGGCACACAATCCGGGTGACAGTGCCGCTCAGCTACGCTTGGATGCGTTTGCCCAGGCGGAGGAGGCTCATCGCCGGCTGATGGCGAATCCGGCCTACCGCGCCAAGCTCGAAGGACTCGCCCTGCTCGACAGCGGCAAGCTCGACGGTGCCGAGGAACGCCTCGAGCAAGCCCTCGCCGGCTACCCCAAGGATGCGGATGTCATCGGCGGCATGGGGCTGGTACGCCTGCGCCAAGGCCGCCATGCGGAGGCCTTGGCGCATTTTCTCCAGGCCTTTCAGCTGGACCCCGCCGGTCGAAGCAAATGGACATCGCTGGCCGAGGCGGCCCGATTCTGGGGACTGATGCGGGCATCCGGCGACGCACAGGATGCGGGCGAAATCAATCTGGCCGAACGCAAGCTGCGCGAGGCCATGCGCCTCCAACCGCAGGAACCCAATGCGATGGCCGCCCTGGCCCGACTGCAGGTTGAGCAGGGCCGTCTGGCCGAGGCTGAAGGTACTTTTCACCAGGCCTTGCGCATCGAGCCGGCCAATCGAAGCGCATTGGGCGGCCTGCTCGCCCTCTACCAGCGCCAGGACCGCAATGCCGATGTCCAGGCCATGATCGCGGCCCTGTCGCCAGCCCAGCGCGATGCCTTGGGGGCCACCCTGAACGCCTTGCAGGCCGGCATGATGCGCAACAAGGCCGACCGGCTCCTCGCCCAGGGGCAGATCGAGACGGCAATGGCGCTGTTCGCCCAGGCGGTCGCAACCGAACCGGACGACCCCTGGCTGCGGCTCCCCCTGGCCCGGCTTTACGCTCGCCAGGGCAACAAGGCGCAAGGGCAGGCCCTGTTCGACGAACTGCTGTCACGGCATCCCGATGATGCGGCCACCCTCTACGCCCTCGCCCTGTACCAGTCCGGGCAGGACGAGGCGCTGCCGGCCCTGGCCACTCTGGAGCGGGTTACCCAGACCGAGCGCAGCGTCAACATGACCGCGCTGCAGCGGCGGCTGTGGCTGCAAGTCGAGAGCCAGCGGGCCAGGACCCTGGCCGGGTCCGGACAGCAGGACGCGGCACGCCAACTCCTGCGCCGCGCCGAAACCCATGTTGCGGGCGATATGGAGCTGACCCTCTCGCTGGCTTTCGCATGGGCCGATCTGGGGGACAGCCGTCACGCCCGGGAACTGCTCGACCGCCTCCAGGCCAGCGCCACGCCACTGCCGAACGACTGGCGACTGCGCTACGCGGCCTTTCTCAGCCGCATTCGGGCCGAAGCGGAACTCCAAACAGCGCTCAACGAGATCGAGGCCTCCGGCGGCCTGTCCGCCGAGGACGCTGCCACCTTGGCCGAGCTACGTGAATCCGCCGCGATTCGTGCTGCTGACGCCCTGCGCCGCGCGGACCAGCCGGAGGCTGCGCACCGCCTGCTCGCGCCTTTTCTTGCTGCCGCACCGGACCGGATCCCTCTGCGGCTGGCCGAGGCCAGCCTTTTTTCGGCGGCCCGTCGTTTCGATGCAGCTGAAAACGCCTACCGGGGCATTCTGGCACTCAGCCCCGTGGACCCCGCGGCCCGCGAGGGCCTGATCAGCACGCTGGTCCAGGCCGGCAAGCGCGCCGAAGCGCTGGCGCTGATCGAACAGGAACTGGCCAAGACCGAACCAGGCGACCTGGCACGCCGCCAAACGATGACGGGCTACCTCCTCGACTTGAAGGAATATCCCCGGGCACGTACGGAGACAGCGGCACTGCTCGCCGCCGCCCCCGACAATGCACGCGTCCTCGCCTATGCAGAGCAGTTCGCGCGGCAGGACGGACAGTTGGACCAGGCGATCGACTACCTGCAGCGCTCCCTGGCCGCGGAACAAGCTGAGCGGGCCGGTGACGCCCTGCAAACAGGCAGCGGCAGCCCCTACCAGTACCGCCGACTGGCCGAGATGCTCGACCAGCGCACCCCCTGGCTGGCCTCTGCCGTGGACTGGCGTTCGCGCACAGGTACGGCAGGCGTCTCCCAGTTCGACTCGTGGGAAATTCCGATCGAATGGAAGTCCCCCTGGCGCACAGACGAACAATTGAACTGGCGCGCCGACATCGTGCGGCTGGATGCGGGGACGCTGGATCTCGCCAATACCGCCGCGAGCCGAACCTTCGGCAGCCTGCTGTTATGCCAGCCGAACTGTTCGTCCGACCTGACCCGGCAATCCGCCGAGGGCGTCTCCCTCTACGCCGGTTACCAGCGGGAAGGCCTGCAAGCGGACGTGGGTACCACACCCTTGGGCTTTCCGGTGTCGAACCTGCTGGGCGGCATTCGCCAGAAAGGCGATCTGGGCCCGTTTTCGTATTCGGCCGAGGCCTCGCGCCGTCCGCTCACCAGCAGCCTGCTGTCCTTTGCGGGTACGCGCGACCCGCGCACCGGCACGGTCTGGGGTGGCGTCGTTGCCACCGGCGTTCGCCTGGGCCTGAGCCGCGACGACGGCGGTGCTCTCGGCGCCTGGTCATCGCTGGGCCTGCACCAGCTCACCGGCGAGAACGTGCAAAGCAACGACCGGATGCAACTCATGGCTGGTGGCTATTGGCGGGCACTCAACGAGGACAACCGGCTGTTCACGCTCGGCATCACCGGCATGTTCTGGCGTTTCAAGGAAAACGCAGGGGAATACACGTTCGGCCACGGCGGCTATTACAGCCCGCAGGAATACCGCTCACTGTCGTTTCCGGTCACCTTCGGGCAACGCCTGCAGCGGCTGTCCTACGTGCTGCGCGCCTCGGTCTCCACCTCGCAGTCATCATTCAACGCCGCGCCGTATTTCCCAACCGACAACGCACTCCAAGCCCAGGCGGGCGACCCGCACTACGCCGCCAGTTCCGGACCAGGCACAGGCCATGCATTCTCTGCCGCCTTCGAATACCAGATGAACCCACGACTGTTCTTCGGCGGTCGGCTGGAAATCGAGCGGTCCGACTACTACACGCCGAACCGGGCCCTGCTCTATGTCCGCCAGTCGCTCGGTCGCGCGGCCGCCCAGCCCGTGCTGCTGCCGCCTGAGCCCGTGTTCCCCTCATCGCAGTTCTAGCCATGCGCCAATTCCTTGCTCTCGTGCTGCTGGCAAGCCTCGCCCCGACCATGGAGGCCACGGCCTTCGACCATTACGACCCGGTGGCCCTGGACGAGTCTGCCGCCGCCTACATTCGAGACGGCGACTGGAATACTGCGCGCATATTGCTGGAGCGGGCCGCACGCTTGGCGCCCCACGACCGCCGTGTGCAGCGTCACCTGCAACAGCTCAAAGCCCGGATGGAAGGAACGCCAGCGCCCGCAGAAGTCGGGACGCCGCCGGCCGAAGATCGCCCAGACGACCGCGTCCTCCCCGAACCGCCAGCCATCTGGAACGCAAAATAAAGTGTGAAGTCCGCCGATAAGCCGGATTCTGTGCGCCGCGGCATTCTTGCGAACGCCGCGGTGTGACCGCCATTAATCTGGGCCGGGGGTCGCCCCACCGGCTCGGTGCTACCTACCCGCACACTCCGCGAGCCGCGTCAACGTGTGCCTACTTGGTATTGCTGCGCGTAGAGATTGCCCGTTTCACCCGCAACAGGTTGCCCCGCTGCGACTCGTCTCTGTTGCTCTGATCCTCACCTCGCGGTGGACAGCTGTTAGCTGCTACGCTGCCCTATGCAGTCCGGACGTTCCTCCAGTGCCTGGTTTCCCAGATTGCACCAGCGGCGGTCTGGCGGGCTTCACAACGCAATTATCGCGGATTAGGCATAAGCTTGCATCCGCTCCGATGAAACAACTCGTTCAAAATACGGCGCAACGTCTTCCCCCAAGGAGTCTCACATGAAAGCCGACAACATCCTGCAGACCATTGGCAACACGCCGCACATTCGCATCAACCGCCTGTTCGGCACCGGCCACAAGGTCTGGATCAAGTCCGAGCGCGGCAACCCCGGCGGCTCCATCAAGGACCGCATCGGCCTGGCCATGATTGAAGACGCGGAAGCGCGCGGACAGCTCAAGCCCGGCGGCACCATCATCGAGCCGACCTCCGGCAACACCGGCGTCGGCCTGGCCATGGTGGCGGCGGTGAAGGGCTACAAGCTGGTGCTGGTCATGCCCGACAGCATGTCCATCGAGCGCCGCCGGCTGATGCTGGCCTATGGCGCCAGTTTCGACCTGACACCGCGCGAAAAAGGCATGAAGGGCGCGATTGCCCGCGCCGAGGAACTGGTGGCCAGCACCCCCGGTGCCTGGATGCCGCAGCAGTTCGAGAACCCGGCCAACGTCGAGGTGCACGCCCGCACCACGGCGCAGGAAATCATCCAGGACTTCCCCGAGGGCATCGATGTGCTCATCACCGGCGTCGGCACCGGCGGCCACCTCACCGGCTGCGCCAAGGTGCTCAAGGCCAAATGGCCCCAGCTCAAGGTGTTCGCGGTGGAACCGACTGCCTCGCCGGTGATCTCCGGCGGCGTGGCCGCGCCGCACCCGATCCAGGGCATTGGCGCCGGCTTCGTGCCGAAGAACCTCGACACCAATCTGCTCGACGGCGTGATCACGGTGGACGCCGAAGCTGCACGCGAGATGGGCCGACGCAGCGCCCGCGAGGAAGGCATGCTGGTCGGCATCTCCTCCGGCGCCACGCTGGCAGCGATTGCGCAGAAACTGCCGGAACTGCCGGCCGGCGCCACCGTGCTGGGTTTCAACTACGACACCGGGGAGCGCTATCTGTCAGTCGAGGGCTTCCTTCCGGCGTGAGATCTTGCACTCCAGGCGCGTATCATTGCCGGCTTCTTCTGCTTGATCAACACAAGCCATGATCCGACTGACTGAACTCAAGCTCCCGCTGGAGCACACGGCCGACGCACTGCCGGCCCTCATTGCCCAGACACTGGGCCTCGCACCCGAGGCCATCACCCGCTTCACCATCTACAAGCGCAGCTTCGATGCGCGCAAGGCCGACCTGCTGCAGGTCTACATCGTCGATGTGGAACTGGCTCCAGCGCTCGAAGCCCGCCTGCTGGAAAAATTCGCCGGCCACCCGCACATCGGGCCCTCGCCCGATCTGGTGTACCACCCGGTGGCACAGGCACCAGCCGAACTGAAAGAACGCCCGGTGGTGGTGGGCTTCGGCCCCTGCGGCATCTTTGCCGCGCTGGTCCTGGCGCAGATGGGCTTCAAGCCGATCGTGATCGAGCGCGGCACCACGGTGCGCCAGCGCACCAAGGACACCTGGGGCCTGTGGCGCAAGCAGGTGCTGAACCCGGAATCGAACGTGCAGTTCGGCGAGGGCGGCGCCGGCACCTTCAGCGACGGCAAGCTCTACAGCCAGATCAAGGACCCGCGCCACCTGGGGCGCAAGGTGATGAACGAGTTCGTGCAGGCCGGCGCGCCGGCAGAAATCCTGGTGGAAGCGCACCCGCACATCGGCACCTTCAAGCTGGTGAAGGTGGTGGAGAGCATCCGCGAGCAGATCATTGCGCTGGGCGGCGAGATCCGCTTCCAGCAGCGCGTGACGGATGTGAAGATTGACGACACCCCCAAGGGCAAACAACTGCAAGCCCTCGCCGTGCTCGACCTCAGCACCAACACACCCTACGAATTGAAGGCCTCGCACGTGGTGATGGCGTTGGGCCACAGCTCGCGCGACACCTTTGCCACATTGTTCGACCGCGGCGTGGTCATGCAGGCCAAGCCGTTCTCGGTCGGCTTTCGCATCGAGCACCCGCAAAGCGTGATCGACCGTGCGCGCTGGGGCAAGCACGCCGGCCACCCGCTGCTGGGCGCGGCCGACTACAAGCTGGTGCACCACGCGCAAAACGGCCGCGCGGTCTACAGCTTCTGCATGTGCCCGGGCGGCACGGTGGTAGCCGCCACCTCGGAGCCCGGCCGCGTGGTGACCAACGGCATGAGCCAGTACTCGCGCAATGAACGCAACGCCAATGCCGGCATCGTGGTCGGCATCGAGCCGGTGGACTACCCGAACGGCGTGGACGATGCCGCCGACTGGCAGGCCGCCTTCGGCCCGGAGGACGGCGCCCGCTACGCGCAACAAGCCGCCGCCATGGCACGCCAGCAGCCGCCCCAGCCGCACCCGCTGGCCGGCATCGTGCTGCAGCGCAAGCTGGAAGCCAACGCCTATGTGCTGGGCGGCGGCACCTACGAGGCGCCGGGCCAACTGGTGGGTGACTTCATTGCCAACAAGCCTTCCGTCGATTTCGGCAGCGTGTTGCCCTCCTACAAACCAGGCGTGCACCTGGGCAACCTGGCCAGTGCCCTGCCGGGCTACGCCATCGAGGCGATCCGCGAAGCGCTACCGGCTTTCGGCAAGAAGATCAAGGGCTTCGACATGGCGGACGCCGTGCTCACCGGGGTGGAGACGCGCACCTCGTCGCCGCTGCGCATTCCGCGCGGCGAGGACTTGCAGAGCCTGAATGTGCGCGGCCTCTACCCGGCTGGCGAAGGCGCGGGTTATGCCGGCGGCATTCTGTCCGCCGGGGTGGACGGCATCAAGGTGGCAGAAGCCGTGGCACTGAACATGCTGCAGCCCACTTAAGGATTTCGCGGCGGATTGGGCGGCGGCGGCGCAGGCGGTTTGGGCTTGCGCACACGCGGCGGCGGTGGCGTGTCCGCCCAGGGCGGCGCCGGCAATGCCTCGGCACCGCAGGCAGCACGCACGGCAGCCCCCTGCACGGTCAGCGGGTACTGGGACTCTTCCATCACATTGCGCGTTTTGAATTCGTTGTACTCGGCCCAGGCCTGCTCGCAAGCGGAGGGCTGTGCCAGTGCCATCGTCGAGGTCAGCGCCACAGGCAGCAGCCAGGCGGCACGCAACAGGCTTTTTTTCCGCAGGTTCAGGTTCATATGATCCAATCTCCTTCCCTCAACAGCTGCCGGCCTGACCATTCCGCCACAAAGGCGACGAAGGCCGGTGCCGGCATGGGGCGGGCGAACAAATAGCCCTGGGCCTCGTCACACTCGAAGATGCGCAGCTGCGCCAGCATGTCGACGTCTTCCACGCCTTCGGCAATGGTACGCAGGTTCAGGCTGCGCGCCATCTGGATGATGGCACGAATGATGGCGGCATCGTCGGAGTCGGTGGCCAGGTCGCGGATGAAGGACTGGTCGATCTTGAGCTTGTCCACCTCGAAGCGCTTGAGGTAGGACAGGCTGGAGTAGCCGGTGCCGAAGTCGTCGATCGACAGCTTCACCCCCAGGCGCTTGAGCCGCTGCACCGTGGCCAGCACCTGTTCGGTGTTGTGGATCAGGATCGATTCGGTCAGCTCCAGCTCCAGGCAATGCGGGTCCAGGCCGCTGTCCTGCAGCGCACGGATCACCTTTTGCTCGACATCGCCGCGCCGGAACTCCACCGCCGACAGGTTGACCGCCATGACCAGCGGCGGCAGCCCGGCCCGCTTCCACGCTGCGCCCTGGCTGCAGGCCTCCTGGATCACCCACTCACCGATCGGTACGATCAGGCCGCTGTCTTCGGCCACCGGAACGAAGCGTGCCGGGGACACCATGCCCAAGTCGGGATGGTTCCAGCGCAGCAGGGCCTCGGCCCCGACCACAGCCCCCGTGACCAGATCGATCTGCGGCTGGTAGTGCAGTTCGAACTCGCTGCGCACGATGGCGCGACGCAAGCCGCTCTTGAGGCTGAGGTGTTCGACCGCCTTGACATTCATCTGCTCGTCGAAGAAACGGTAGCTGTTGCGCCCGGCATCCTTGGCCTGGTACATGGCGGTATCGGCATTCTTCAGCAGGGTGTCGAAATCCCGGCCGTCGCTCGGATAGATGGCGATACCGATGGAAGCCGAGGTGGTGAGTTCGTGGCCGTCCAGTTCGAACGGTTCATGCAGACGCTCCCGGATCTTGGCCAGCACGGGCATAATGGCATCGGTGTCGAACAGGTCCGGCAGCACGATCAGAAACTCATCGCCGCCTTGCCGGCTGATGGTGTCGGTTTCGCGCACGCAAGCGCCCAGGCGCAGCGCGATCTCCTTGAGCAGGGCATCGCCCACGGCATGTCCCAGCGAGTCGTTGATGGTCTTGAAGTTGTCCAGATCCAGAAACAGCAGCGCCACGCGCAGGTTGGCTCGATCGGCATAGGCCACCGCCTGCGCGAAGCGGTCATGCAGCAGCAGGCGATTGGGCAGGCCGGTGAGAACGTCGCGATAGGCCAGAAACTCAATCTGCCGCGCGGCCTGCTTGCGCTCGGTGATGTCGGTGGCAATCGCCAGATAGCCGTCAATCTCACCTGAGGCGCCCCGCAAGGGCGCCAAGGTGGTGCTCAAGTCGAACACGGTGCCGTCGCGCTTTTGCCGCTGCACTTCGAGCTGGATGATGTTCTCGCCACGCAAGACCCGCTCACGCAATTCCCGCGTTTCCCCCTCCTTGCTGGCCGGCACACTCGGCAGCGGCTTGCCAACGATCTCTTCCGCACGCCAACCGAACAGTTTTTCCGCCGCCAGGTTCCAGGCGGTGATGATGCCTTGCCGGTTGCGGGTATAGATCGCAAACGGAGAACTCTGGATGATGGTCTGGTTCAGATGTTTTTCGGCATCGAGTGTGCGGTTGGTGGCCTGCAGGGCAGCCACGGCACTGTTCTGATTGCGCCAGGCGAGATAGATGAAAGCGCAAAAGCCGGCGCTTGCCAGCATGAAAAGCAGCACCATGGCCATGGCCTTCAACACCTCTTCGCGCCAGCCGGCCAGATAGTCGCCAGCCGCCAGGCCGATAGCCAGATTCAGCGCGCCCGGCTGGATCTTGCGAAAGGAAGAGATCCGCTCCACGTTGTCGACGATGGAGCGGCCCTTGTAGGTGCCGCTGGTTTGCCCGCTCGCCAGCAGCCGGCGCAATTCGGGTGAACCGAAAGGCATGCCCACCGACTGGGCCACGCCGCCCGGCGAAGGGTGCCTGACCACCAGGCGGAAACTGTCATCGAAGAGGGCGAACGAGCCCCCGGCCCCAAGCTGCAACGGGGTGCTTTGCTCGATGAAATGGGTCAGCGGCACCGCCCCCACCACCACACCGGCAAAGCTCCCATCGGACGATCTGATGGCGCGCGACAGCGTGATGGCCCACTTGCCGCTGATGCGCCCCTGCACGGGTTGGCCGACGACCAGACCGGCATCTGGCTGGCGCCGCAGAAAGCTGTAGTAGTCACGGTCGGCAATGCTGACGCGGTCCGTCCGCTTGACGCCGGAGCCATGCGTCAGTTCGCCCTGCGCGTTGGCCAACCGCAAGCCGTCGAGCTCCGGCAGCTGTTTGAGCTGCCGCTCGATGCGGGCATTGAGCGTATCCGAAACTGCCGCGTTACCGGCCAGTTGATGCTCGGCCTCGCCGGCAATGGCCAACAGGGCCTGGTCGATCAGCCGCATCGACGCCATGATGTCATGCCCCATCAGGCGCGCCAGATTGTCGGTTGTCACGGCGGCCCGCTCTTCGAATTGCAACCGGCTCTGTTGCAGCGCCCAAGCGGCGAACAGGATCAGACCGAGGTTGAGCGCCAGCACAGCAAGCACCAGCCGCGCCACGAAACTGCGCAAGACAGGCACTGCATGGGGCCGCAATGGAATGGGTCTCACCTTCTTGGCTGGATGGCGGGCGCACATTGCCGAACTCCCGCCGTCGAACTAGCGACACGCCTCATTGTGGGCATGCCCCCGCCTGGACGCAAGCGGGTTACGCCCCATCAAGAAAACCCCGGAAGAACCGATATTCTCCCGGGGTTTTTCATCGCGTTCGCGCTTGCGAAATTGGTGTGCGCAGGCCCTAGCCGTTTTGCAACGCGGCGATGCGCTCTTCGATTGGCGGATGGGTCGAGAACAGCTGGCCGATGCCGCCGGCAATGCCCATGGCCGCCATGCTCTTGGGCAGCTCGCCCGCATGCAGGCCCCCCAGGCGAGCCAACGCGTTGATCATGGGCTGCTTGCGGCCCAGCAATTGCGCCGAGCCGGCATCGGCACGGAACTCGCGCTGGCGCGAGAACCAGGCCACGATGATGGCAGCCAGGAAACCGAGCACGATGTCGAGCACGATGGTCGTCACGAAATAGCCGATGCCGGGGCCGCTGTCGCGGTCGTCGCCTTTGCGCAAGAAGCTGTCCACCGCATAGCCGATGACACGGCTGAGGAACACAACGAAGGTGTTCATCACGCCCTGGATCAGCGTCATGGTGACCATGTCGCCGTTGGCGATGTGGGCCACCTCGTGGCCGATCACGGCTTCCACCTCTTCGCGCGTCATGCCCTGCAGCAGGCCGGTGGACACCGCCACCAGCGCCGAGTTCTTGAACGCACCGGTGGCGAAGGCATTGGGCTCACCTTCGAAGATGCCGACTTCGGGCATGCCAATACCGGCCTGGTCGGCCAGCTTGCGCACGGTGTTGACAATCCAGGCCTCGTCGGGCGACTGCGGCTGCTCGATCACGTGCACGCCGGCGCTCCACTTGGCCATGGGCTTGCTGATCAGCAGCGAGATGATGGCGCCGCCAAAGCCCATCACCAGTGCGAAGCCGAGCAAGGCCCCCAGGTTCAGGCCGTTGGCCGTGAGGTAGCGGTTGACGCCCAGCAGGCTGGCCACGATACCCAGCACCACCACGACCGCCAGATTGGTCAGAACAAACAGAACAATGCGTTTCATGCTTTCCTTCTACGACAGCCCGTCACGCGCGGACCGATGGCGCGAATGGTAAGGGCGGAACGACGAAAATCAAGGCGAAGACGGGGAAAGTCCCCATCACCTGTGGCCATTTGCCTCACCGGTCGCGGCATGATACGGGAAGCGCTGCGCTGCGCGCCGGGCGGAACACTTGCGCGTCGTCATAGAAAGCCGGGGCGTCATTGGCCGGCCACCAGCCGGGTACGCCCAGCACCGGCAGCGGCACGAAGGGCTTGCCCGCCAGCTTGGCCGCCGCAAGATCCTGCACCAGCCAGGCATCCAGACCCGCTATCGAATCAGTAGCAGGTTGCGCACGATAGACGTGGGCTGTGATCGGTTTTCTTGGGGAAACCAGTTTTTCCAGCAAGGCATGGCCAAACAGCAGCAGCGAAGCCTGCGCCCACAGCGGCCGCAGGTCGATGAACAGGCGTCGCCAGTCCCGGGCCACCAGGGCCGCCCACAAGGCATCGGGCGCGCGCAGCAGGGCGGCGTTCTCGTCGAACACGGTGATGGCATCGCGCACCGGCCCGCGCACCGCCTGCACGCCATCGGCCGCGATCTGTGCCGCCTGCAGTTGGTTGAGCCGCTGCTTGGCCAGGGGGAAATGCTGCCAGATGATGCCGTTGAAGAAATCATGCAGGCCATCGCGCGTCGGCACGCCGCGCCGCTCGAAAATGTACTGCTCGTAGGCCATGCCGTCGGGCAATGCCGCCTGCGGCACGAAGCGCACCGGCATGGCCGTGCAGCTGTTGAGCGCCGCGGCACAGGAAGTGCCGGCCATGACCTGCTGCGCCAGCGGCTGCCCCGCCGCGCGGTACGGTGCCAGCCAGGGCGCCTGCCAGTCGATCCGCGCTAGACCATGCGCCACGGCAGCGACTCGCCGGAACGCAGCGGCTTGAGCTCGGCCTGGCCGAAAGGAAAGCTCTCCGGCGGCGTCCACGACTCGCGCCGCAGCGTGATGGTGCCGCGGTTGCGCGGCAGGCCGTAGAAGTCGGCGCCATGGAAGCTGGCAAAGCCCTCCAGTTGGTCCAGCGCACCGGCCGCATCAAACGCTTCGGCATACATCTCGATCGCCGCGTGTGCGGTGTAGCAGCCAGCGCAACCGGTGGCGTGCTCCTTCAGGTGCACCGGGTGCGGCGCGCTGTCGGTACCGAGGAAGAACTTCGGGTTGCCGCTGCTGGCCGCTGCTACCAGGGCCTGGCGATGCACCTCGCGCTTGAGCACCGGCAGGCAGTAGTAGTGCGGCCGGATGCCGCCGGTGAAGATAGCATTGCGGTTGTACAGCAGGTGGTGCGCCGTGATGGTGGCACCTAGATAGCGGTCACTGGCCTGCACATACTGCGCCGCCTCCTTGGTGGTGATGTGCTCGAACACGATCTTCAGTTCGGGGAAGTCGCGGCGCAGCGGCATGAGCTGCTGCTCGATGAACACCGCCTCGCGGTCGAACAGGTCGATGTCGGGCGAGGTCACCTCGCCGTGCACCAGCAGCAGCAGGCCCGCGCGCTGCATGGCCTCCAGCGTCTTGTAGGTCTTGCGCAGATCCGTCACGCCAGCATCGCTGTTGGTGGTGGCGCCTGCCGGGTAGAGCTTGGCCGCCACCACGCCTGCGTCCTTGGCGCGCTGAATCTCGTCCGGCGGCAGGTTGTCCGTGAGGTACAGCGTCATCAACGGCTCGAACGCCACGCCGGCCGGAACGGCCGCCTGGATGCGGCGCTTGTAGTCCAGCGCCTGCTGCGCGGTGGTTACCGGCGGCTTGAGGTTGGGCATGATGATGGCGCGGCCGAACTGGCGCGCCGTGTGCGGCACCACGGTGGCCAGCGGCTCGCCGTCGCGCACGTGCAGGTGCCAGTCATCCGGGCGGGTGATGATGATTTCTTGCGTCATACCCTTATTGTCCCAGACCCGCAAGCAGATGTATTCACCAGGGCTGCCGCAGAACCGGCTCCGCCGGGCTGCTGGCAGCGCCCCCTTGAGGGGGAGCGGCGCAGCCGCTCGGGGGTGCTTCGTCAATGCCCCAGGATCTTGTTGAGGAAATCCTTGGTCCGCGGCTGCCGGTTCTCCGGGTGGCCGAAGAACTCGTCCTTGGTGCAATCCTCCAGGATGCGGCCGCCGACGTCGATGAAGATCACGCGGCTGGCCACCTTGCGGGCAAACCCCATTTCGTGCGTGACCACCATCATGGTCATGCCCTCCCGGGCCAGGTTCACCATCACGTCCAGCACCTCGCCCACCATCTCGGGATCGAGCGCCGAGGTCGGCTCGTCGAACAGCATCACGATCGGGTCCATGCTGAGCGCGCGGGCAATCGCCACGCGCTGCTGCTGGCCGCCCGACAACTGGCCGGGGAACTTGTCCTTGTGCGCCATCAGGCCGACGCGGTCGAGCATCTTGAGGCCGCGGACCTTGGCCTCGTCGAGGCTGCGTCCCAGCACCTTGACCTGCGCAAGGGTCAGGTTCTCGGTCACGGAGAGATGCGGAAACAGCTCGAAGTGCTGGAACACCATGCCGACCCGGCTGCGCAGCTTGGGCAGGTCGGTCTTGGGATCGTGCAGCGGCACGCCGTCGACGAAGATCTCGCCTTGCTGGAACGGCTCCAGGCCATTGACGGTCTTGATCAGCGTGGACTTGCCCGAGCCCGAGGGGCCGCAGACCACCACCACATCGCCCTTGTTGATGCTGACCGAGCAGTCGTTGAGCACCTGCACCGGGCCATACCACTTCGAGACGTTTTTGATTTCAATCATTGTCTTCTCCAGCACTCAGCGAACGATGGCAATCTTGGCCTGCAGGCGCTTGACGAGCCAGGACAGGGCAAAGCAGATCACGAAATAAACCACGGCGGCCAGCAGATAGGCCTCTTCCGGCCGGCCATAAATCTTGCCGGCGTTGGTGAAGCCCTTGAGCAGGTCGTAGGCGCCGATGGCGTAGACCAGCGAGGTATCCTGGAACAGGATGATGGTCTGCGTCAGCAGCACCGGCAGCATGTTGCGAAACGCCTGCGGCAACACCACCAGGCGCATGTTCTGGCCGTAGCTCATGCCCAGCGCCTGGCCGGCAAAGACTTGGCCGCGCGGAATGGACTGGATGCCGGCGCGCATGATCTCGCTGAAGTAGGCCGCCTCGAAGGCGATGAAGGTGATGACGGCCGAAATCTCGGCGCCGATGGGCTTGCCGATGAGGAACGGGATCAGCAGGTAGAACCACAGGATCACCATCACCAGCGGAATGGAGCGCATGCTGTCGACATAGACCGTGGCGGGCCAGGTCAGAGCCGGCCGGCCCGACAGGCGCATGAGCGCCAGCAGGGTACCGAAAACGATGCCGCCCAGGGTGGCGATGAGGGTCAGCTTGATGCTGAACCAGAAGCCACCGAGCACGAATTTCTGGATGATGTCCCAGTCGAGGAAGGTGAGATCGAGACCTAGCATGTCGGACCTCCCCAAAGGGGCAGCCACAGCAAACCACTGCTGCCAGCGACAACCGAAGACCAGAAACGCCGTGGAACCGGCTTCGCCGGGCCACTGGCGTTGCCCCCTGCAAGGGGGGTAGCGCAGCGACACAGCGTGCGCGAAGCTTGGGGGTGTGCCATATCAGTGCCCCCCGCCGGTGCCGCCCGCGACGATGAAACCGGGGATCTGCACTCGCTTCTCGATGTAGGCGAACACGCGATTGACGGCGAAAGCCGACAGCATGTAGAGCGCCGTCACGGCCAGGTAGACCTCGATGCCACGCGAGGTTTCCTCCTGCGCCTGCATGGCGAACATGGTGAGCTCGGCAATCGAGACGGCAAATGCGACCGCCGAGTTCTTCAGCAGGTTCATGGACTCGCTGGTCAGCGGCGGCAGGATGATGCGAAACGCCATCGGCAGGATCACGTAGCGGTAGGCCTGCGCCGTGGTGAAGCCCATCGCCAGCGCCGCGTAGCGCTGGCCACGCGGCAGGGCCTGGATGCCGGCACGCACCTGCTCGGCAATGCGCGCCGAGGTGAAGAAACCCAGCGCGAACACCACCAGCACGAAGCCCGGCACCTGCTGGAAAGCCGGGAACATCTTGGGCACGACAAAGTACCAGAGGAAGACCTGCACCAGCAGCGGGATGTTGCGAAACAGCTCGACCCAGACCGTGGCCAGGCGCACCAGCCAGGGGTTGCCTTGCAGGGTGCGCAGCGTGCCCATGAGGGCGCCCATCACCACCGCCACCACCCAGGAACAGCCAGCCACCGAGAGCGTCCAGCCCCAGGCGTCCATCATCCATTGCAGGTAGGTTCGGCCGCTGCCGTCATCGTTGAGGAATACCTGCCAGTCCCAGCTCATAAGGTGTCTCCGTCAAGAAATGGTGTTGCGCATCGGGTCGCAGCCTTGAAAGAACAAACCCTGCCCAGGGCGATGCCGCGGCAGGGTCATGCAGTCTTCCAGGAAGCCGCGTGTCACTTCTTCGCGTAATCCTCCATCGGCTTGTCGTTCGGCGTCGCCCAAGCGGCCTTGGTGCTCTCGCTGATCGGCAAGCCCACCTTGTTGTTCTTCGGCGGGATGGGTTGCATGAACCACTTGTCGTAGATCTTGGCAATCTCGCCCGACTTCATCAGGCCCTTGAGCGTGTCATCGGCCAGTTTCTTGAAGGCCGGGTCATCCTTGCGCAGCATGATGGCGATCGGCTCGACCGACAGCACTTCGCCGACGATCCTGAAGTCGGCCGGGTTCTTGGCATTGGCGATGTTGCCGGCCAGGATGGAGCCGTCCATCACAAACGCATCGGCGCGGCCAGATTCGAGCAGCAGGAAGCTGTCGGCGTGGTCCTTGCCGTAGATTTCCTTGAAGTCGATGCCGTTGGCGCGCTCGTTGCGGCGCAGCGTCTGCACCGAGGTGGTGCCGGTGGTGGTGGCCACGTTCTTGCCGTTGAGCTGGGTGATCGAGGTGATGCCGGAGCTGGCCTTGACGGCGATGCGCACCTCCTCCACGAAAGTGGTGACCGCAAAGGCCACGTCCTTCTGGCGGGTGGCGTTGTTGGTGGTGGAGCCGCACTCGATGTCGATGGTGCCGTTCTGCATCAAGGGGATGCGATTCTGCGAGGTGACCGACTGGTACTTCAGGTCCAGTTTCCTGCCCACCGCTTTTTCCAGGCTGCTGACGATGCGCTGGCAAAGCTCGACGTGAAAGCCGGCGTACTTGCCATCGCCCAGGGTGTAGGACAAGGCGCCGGACGAGTCGCGCACCCCCATGGTGACGCTGCCCGAGGCCTTGACCTTGGCGATGGTGTCATTGGCCTGCGCCAGCACGCTGCCGGCCGTCAAAATGGCCACAGCCAGTGCAAGAGCTTGTTTCTTCATGCGTTCTCCTTGGGGTGTCAGGTTTTAAAGCGTAGAGCGCATTCTATGGATTTGGCGGAAAAAAAGAACTCCAGTCCATCCCTTACGCGAACACTCATGTTTTCCGATCCAGCAGATAGCGCCACAGCGCCTCGGCCCGGCCTTTGGGAATATCGCGCCCCGCACCTTTGTGGGTCGGCCGCTCGCGGTAGGCCCGCACCTCCATGGTGATTTGCAGGCCCGGCAAGTCGGCCGGCACCGCGCTGACCAGCTTGCCGGCGCGCAATTCGTTCCTCACCGCACTGTACGGCAGAAAGGCCAGGCCATGGCCTTCAAGCGCCATGGCCTTGAGCCCCTCGGCCATGTCGGTCTCGTACACGCGATCCAGATGGATGGGCGTGCCGGCCTGCTTGAGCATGAAGTCCACCACCTGCCCCAGATAAGCCCCGGGGGCATAGCCGAGGTAAGGCAAGGGCTGGCCGACATGTCCCGGCAGCAGAAACAGCGGCTGGCCCTGTGCGTCCGCACGGGAATAGGGGGCGATGACCTCCTCCCCCAGACTGACCATCTCGTAGCGGTCGGCATCGAGCTGGAACGGCTGTGACGGATGGTGGTAGGCAATCAGCAGATCGCAGCCGCCTTCGACCAGCCGCACCACGGCATCGTGGACGTTGAGCGCAATCAGCCGGCTTTTCAGCGGCCCGAATTTTTCGCGCAGGCTGGAGACCCAGGCTGGAAAAAAAGTGAAGGCCAGCGTGTGCGGCACCGCGAATTCGATCACGTCCTGCCCGGCAGCCGTATGGCTGCGCAGCATGGCACGCGTGTTGTGCAGGGCCTGCAGCATCTCCAGCGCCTGGCCGTAAAGCGTCTGGCCGGCCGGGGTCAACCGCGTGGGATAGGCGCTGCGATCCACCAGGTCGGTACCGGCCCAGGCTTCCAGCGCCTGGATGCGACGAGAGAACGCCGGCTGCGTGACGTGGCGCAGCTGCGCCGAGCGGCTGAAACTGTGCGTTTCGGCCAGGCTGACGAAATCCTCAAGCCACTTGGTTTCCATGCCGCGGATTATGCGTCGCCCACGCATGCTATCAATTCAATAGCTATTCGCGCATATTTCATAAGGCCAGGAACACAGAATCATTCCAAACTTTGCTGCAGCGCCCACATGCGCGCGTAGATCCCGTTCTGTGCCAGCAGCGCCGCATGCGCACCGCGCTCGACGATGCGCCCGGCCTCCAGCACCAGGATTTCGTGCGCATCGACCACTGTCGAGAGACGATGCGCGACCACCAGGGTGGTCTTGTTGTGTGCCACGCTCTGCAGTTCAGCCTGGATGGCGCGCTCGTTGGCCGAATCCAGCGCCGAGGTAGCTTCATCGAAAATCAGGATCGGCGGATTCTTCAGCAGGGTGCGCGCAATCGCCACGCGCTGCTTCTCACCGCCGGAGAGTTTCAGACCGCGCTCGCCCACCATGGTGTCGTAGCCCTTGGGCGCGGCGGCGATGAAGGCGTGGATGTGGGCCGCACGGGCGGCCTCTTCCACCTCCGCCCGGCTGGCACCGGGGCGGCCATAGGCGATGTTGTATTCCACGGTGTCATTGAACAGCACGGTGTCTTGCGGCACGATGCCGATGGCCTGGCGCAGGCTGGCCTGGGTCACCTGGCGGATGTCCTGCCCTCCGATGGTGATGCGGCCCTGCTGAACGTCGTAGAAACGGTAGAGCAGGCGCGCCAGCGTGGACTTGCCGGCACCGGAAGGCCCCACGACGGCCACCGTCTTGCCGGCCGGGATCTCGAAGCTGAGGTGGTGCAGGATGGGACGCGAGGGGTCGTAGGCGAAGCTGACGTCCTCGAAGCGCACGGATGGGGCGTTCGCGCCTTGGGGCGACCCGGCGGCGCTCAAACGCCCGTCCGAAAGCAGCAGGAGGGCCGGCGCGCCGGGCGCATCGGCCACCTCGCGCTCGCGCTCCAGCAGGGTGAACATCTTGTCCAGGTCGGTCAGGCTCTGCTTGATCTCGCGGTAGATCACGCCGAGGAAGTTGAGCGGGATGTAGAGCTGGATCATGAAGGCATTGACCATGACCAGGTCGCCCAGTGTCATGCGTCCGTCCACCACCCCCTGCGTGGCACGCCACAGCATCGCCACCAAGCTGATGGCGATGATGAGTTGCTGCCCGGTGTTGAGCAGACTCAGGGTCGACTGACTCTTGAGCCGGGCCTGGTGCAGACGCGCCAGGCTCTCGTCGTAGCGCCCGGCCTCGAAATCCTCGTTGTTGAAGTACTTGACGGTCTCGTAGTTGAGCAGCGAATCCACGGCCTTGCTGTGGGCGATCGAATCGAACTCGTTGGCCTGTTTGCGGAACTGGGTGCGCCACTCCGTCACCGTCACGGTGAACAGGATGTAGCCCGCCAGCGCGGCCAGGGTGATCCAGGCGAACCAGACGTCGAACTTGACGGCCAGGATGGTCAGCACCAGCGTCACCTCGATCAGGGTTGGCACGATGCTGTAGAGCGAATAGGAGATCAGCGATTCGATGCCGCGCACGCCGCGCTCGATGTCGCGCGTCATGCCGCCGGTCTGGCGCTCCAGGTGAAAGCGCAGGCTCAGGGCATGCAGATGGCGGAAGGTTTCCAGCGCAATGCTGCGCGCCGCGCCCTGGGTGGCCTTGGCAAACACCAGTTCGCGCAACTCGGCAAACAGCGAGGTCGCCAGGCGCAGCGCTCCGTAGGCCAGCAGCAGGCCCATGGGCACCACCAGCACGGCGACCGCATCGCCGGGCTTGATGTCCATGGTGTCCACCAGGTTCTTGAGCAGCACCGGCACGCCCACATTGGCCAGCTTGGCCCCCACCATGAAAGCCAGCGCAGCCAGCACGCGCCACTTGTACTGCCACAGGTAGGGAAACAGGCGCCGCAGCGTGTCCCAGTCGGAATGCGGCACGGCCGGCTGGGCCGGGGTGCCGGCGGCGGAAGACAAGGCGGTATCGCCAAAGCGGCGCATGGAGGACAATCCAAGTTGTTGTTGTTCCAAGATTGTCCCCCATGTCCGAGATTTCAAGCACCGCCCCGATCCAGCCCCCCTCCGACGAGGAGCTGGTGCTCAAGGTCATCCCGATGCCGGCCGACTGCAATGCCAATGGCGACATCTTCGGCGGCTGGGTCATGGCCCAGGTCGACCTGGCCGGCTCGGTCATCCCGGCGCGTTACGCCGACGGCCGCATGGCCACGGTGGCCGTCAACGAGTTCATCTTCAAGCAGCCGGTGCGGGTCGGCGACATCCTGTCGTTCTATTCCAAGCTCACGCGCCTGGGCCGCACCTCCATGACGGTCAAGGTCGAGGTCTATGCCGAGCGCTTCCGCGCCCAGGGCCAGTTCGTCAAGGTGACGGAAGCCAGCCTGACCTACGTCGCCATCGACGACCAGGGCAAGCCGCGCCCGCTTCCCCGCCCGCAGGGCTGAGCCGGCCGCAGCGCCGAGGGGCCTACGACACGATGTAGGCGGCCGCGCCGGCCGACAGCAGCTTGCCGTCGGGGCCGAAAAACTCCATGCGCGTGGTAGCCACGCGCGAGCCCAGGCGCAGCACTTCGGCCCGCAGCTCAAAGTGCTCGCCGATGCCGGGGCGCAGGTAATCAATGCGCAGGTCGATGGTGCCGAGCTTGCCGAAACGGTGCAGCCGCTGCAGCGGCAGCTCGTCCATGTGGCGCGCGCCGATGGCGGCCATCACCGCCAGGCCGCCCATCGCATCCAGCCCGGCGCTGATGACGCCGCCGTGGATGCGGTTGTGGCCGTAGTGGCCGATCAGCGCCGGCCGCATGTCGATGCGCGCCGTCACGAACTCGGGCTTGAGCGCGGTGATCTTCAGGCCCAACACCTGGTTGAAGGCGATCTTTTCCTCGAAGATCAGCTTAAGCCCGGCAACGAATTCTTCCTCGAATTCAGTCGCGGGCGCGGTGGAAACAGGTTTGCTCATGGGCGCACTTAGAGTTTGGAGAAGTCAGGACGACGCTTCTCCATGAACGCAGTGAAGGCCTCGCGCGCCGCCGGCTCGCGCAGCATGCGGCCGAAGCTCGCGCCTTCCTCCGCCATCTGCTCCAGCACGCGCGTCGCCTGCCCCTGCTTCATCAGGCGCTTAGTTTCCACCAGTGCCGACAACGGCTTGGCCGCCAGCTTGCGCGCCTGCGCCTGGGCATAGGCGTTGGCCTCGGTCGGCGGCAGCACGCGGTTGACCAGGCCGGCTTCCAGCGCCGCCTCGGCCATGAAGGGTTCGCCCAGCAGCAGCGCCTCGGCCGCACGGTGGTAACCGAACATCTGCGGCACCAGCAGGCTGGACGCCGCCTCCGGGCACAGGCCCAGGTTCACAAAGGGCATGGAAAAGGCCGCGTTGTCACCGGCATAGACCAGGTCGCAGTGGAACAGCAGCGTGGTGCCGATACCGACTGCCGGGCCGCTGACCGCCGCGATCACCGGCTTCGGGAAGCCGGCAATACCGCGCAGGAAACGGAACACCGGTGCCTCTGCAGTGGCCGGCGGCTGGTTCAGGAAGTCGCCGATGTCGTTGCCGGCGCTGAACACCGTCTCATGCCCCTGGATCACCAGCACGCGCACGGCCGCATCGGCTGCCGCCTGCTCAATGGCATCCGCCATGGCGGCGTACATGGCCGAGGTGATGGAGTTCTTGCGCTCCAGCCGGTTGAAGCTGAGGGTGGCTACACCGTCTTCGGTGTGGACGAGGATGTCGGACATGTCGCTCATTCCTTGAAATAGACAATCTGATGGGAGGTGGCCAGCAACTGGCCGGCCTGGTTCCAGAGTTCGGCGCTCTGGTCGAAAAAACCGTTGAAGAAGGATTGTGCCCGCGCCTGGCCCAGCAGGTAGCCGCTACCGGTGGCAGCGAGTTCGTCGGCGCCGGCATGGAAGTACACCGTCATGGACACCGTGCCCACCGGCGTCATGCGGGCGCGGCGGCGCCAGACGCGCGGCGGGAAGACATCGGCCAGCGCCAGCAGACTGCAGAAGTCCAGCGGACGCGGCGGATCGTCGCGCATCCAGAGCTGGGTCAGGCTGTCGGCCTCAGTGCCGTCCCACTGTTCGGGGAGCCCGCCGGCACAAGGCCGGATGTCGTAGCGCTGCAGCCAGGCCACCGGCCGTTTCAAACTGCCGCGCGCGATGCGCTCGGGTGCCGGCACCTCGGGCATGACGGCATCAACCGCACTCCAGGTGCTGCGACGCACCGCCGTCACCACCGTGGCCGTGAGCGCCACCGCATCCTGCCCGGCCTGATCGGTCTGCGACAGCAACACCAGCCAGTGCTGGGTAGAGCGGTTGGTGCGTACCGGCCGGGCTTCGATATGAAAAGGCCCCTCGCCCAGTGCGGCCGCGAAATTCGCCGTGAAAGACACCGGTTCGCCCAGGCGCTTCGGATGCCGCAGCACCGCCTGCAAGGCCTGTGCGGCACTGATGCCCCCGAACGGCCCGACCATGTTCCAGTAGGCTGGGCTGGTCCGCCCCAGGAACAGATCTTCGGCTTGCGCCGTCAGCGCCATTGCCTCATCGAAAGCATGCTCGGCCATGGGACGCTCCAGGCAAGCCGTGTTGCTCATGCGGCCGCCGAACGCGACAGGCCGGACAGCCACTGCCCCATCTTGGGCCACAGCAAGGCCTCGTGCTCGCGCCGGAACGGGCCGAAATGGCCAATGCGGCGTACCGCCAGATCGGCCGGCGCAATGCGCTGGATGTCGCGTGGCGCGTTCTCATAAAAACCGATCAGGCTGTGCGTGCCACGCAGGGTCATCAGCTCATCGTCAGCAATGGACAGTGCCAGCACGGGAAAAGTCACGCTGGCGTAGCCTTGCCGCGCCGCCTCGCCCTCCGCCCCCACGCTGTAGCGCGGGTGCAGGCACCACTTGCGCCATTGCAGCATGACGCCGGCCGGCAGGTCGCCCACTTTCTTCAGCCTGCGCCCGGGGAAATAGCCGCACAGGCGGGTGGCCAGCGGCACCAGGAAGAACCAGAAGTAGGGCACGATGCGCTTGAGCTGCGGCGCGTTCTCGCGCCAGTAGCCGCTGCCTGCGGCCACACTGAGCAGGCCACTGACCTTGTGCTGGTTGTTGAGCAAGCCCGGGAGTTGAGCACCCAGGCTGTGCCCCAGCAGGTACAGCGGCTGCTCCGGCTGCGCCGCGTGGGCGTGGTCGATCGCGGTTTCGTAATCACGTGTCCAGTCGTACAGGTCGGCCTTGAAGCCGCGCAGGCGGCCATGCGGCGTGTCCGGCACGGAGTCGCCCGAACCGCGGTAGTCGAAGGTCGTCACACGCCAGCCCTGGCCCGCCAGCCACTGCGCGAACGCCGCATAGTAGTCCTGCCGCACGCCCATGGCGCCGCCGATCACCACGCTGCCCTGATTGGGGCTGTCGGGCTCGTAAATGCGGGCCATGAGCCTGGTGCCATCGCTCGCCTGTATGACTTCGGCTCTCATGTCTTGCTCCTCCAGTTCATTAAAAAGGCCACTCTGCGGTGGCCTGAATCGATGTCTTAGACGCGCTCGAAAATACCGGCGGCGCCTTGCCCCATGCCCACGCACATGGTCACCATGCCGTATTTCTTGTTGTGCCGGCGCAAGGCATGCACCACGGTGGCCGAGCGGATGGCCCCGGTGGCCCCCAGCGGGTGGCCCAGCGCGATGGCGCCGCCCATGGGATTGACCTTGGACGGGTCCAGGCCCAGGGTGTTGATGACGGCCAGCGACTGGGCGGCAAACGCTTCGTTGAGTTCGAACCAGTCGATGTCGTCCAGCTTCAGGCCGGCCGCACGCAAGGCGGCGGGAATCGCCTCGATCGGGCCGATGCCCATGAGGTGCGGCGGCACACCGCGCGAGGCGAAGCTGACGAAGCGCGCCAGCGGCGTCAGGCCGAAACGCTTGACCGCATCGCCACTGGCCAGAATCAATGCACCCGCGCCGTCCGAGGTCTGCGAGCTGTTGCCGGCCGTGACCGAGCCGCGCGCGGCGAACACGGTCTTGAGCTTGGCCAACGCCTCAAGCGTGGTGTCGGCACGCGGGCCTTCGTCCAGATTGACGGTGCGCGACTTGGCAATCACCTCGCCACTGGCCAGGTTGGCGCTGCGGTCGGTCACTTCGATCGGCGTGATCTCAGCTGTGAACTCGCCGGCCTGCTGTGCACGGATGGCGCGCAGGTGCGACTCGAGCGCAAAGGCATCCTGCATGTCGCGGCTGACCTTCCACTGCTGCGCCACCTTCTCGGCTGTCAGGCCCATGCCGTAGGCAATACCGACATCGCCGTCGCGCTCGAAGATGGAGGGCGACAGCGAGGGCGAATTACCCATCATGGGCACCATGCTCATGCTTTCCACACCGGCGGCGATCATGACCTCGGCCTCGCCGACGCGGATGCGGTCGGCCGCCATCTGCACCGCCGACAAACCGGAGGCGCAGAAGCGGTTGACGGTGATGCCGCCCACGCTGGTGGGCAGGCCAGCCAGCACGGCGCCGATGCGCGCCACGTTGAGGCCCTGTTGCGCTTCGGGAATGGCGCAGCCGCACACGATGTCCTCGATGGCAGCCGGGTCCAGCCCCGGCGCCTGGGCCAGCGCGGCTTTCAACGTGGTGGCCAGCAGGTCGTCCGGGCGGGTGTTGCGGAAGAAGCCGCGGTGCGAGCGGCCGATGGGCGTGCGCGTGGCGGCGACGATGTAGGCGTCTTGAACTTGTTTCATGTGAATTCCTCGTGGCCGTATCAATTGCGCAGGGGCTT
>Ga0255338_1002244_pt1 | contig 29489 bp, 35 predicted proteins | sample MeOH1_35cm_T4_19_FD_203715 | JGI IMG/M metagenome (GOLD analysis project Ga0255338, IMG submission 203715) | Sandy soil microbial communities from University of British Columbia, Vancouver, Canada - MeOH1_35cm_T4_195 | ecosystem: Engineered > Artificial ecosystem > Sand microcosm > Unclassified ... | reverse complement strand
TCGGCTACACGGTGACCGACGCGGCCAACGGCACCGACGGGCTGGCTGCGATCGCCGCTTCCAGGCCCGACGTGCTGGTCGTGGACTACGCGATGCCGGACATGACGGGTGCGGAAGTGATCTCCCGGGCGCGCGACATGGTGGGTGACCTGCCGGTGATCCTGGCGACGGGCTATGCCGACATGGCAACCGTCGAACGGCTGGCCGGCCGGCCGGCGATCCTGCGCAAGCCCTTCGACATCATTTCCCTCGGCGATGCCGTGGCGCGGGCCATGGAGCGCGCGCGCGAGGACCAGAATGCGCTGAGCGGCGCCTGAGGATGGCGCCCCGTGCCCGACGGCCGTGATCGGCGGCGGCGCCGCCGGCCCGATGGCCGCGGTGTACCTGGGACGGGAGCCGGACGGGGACGACGGGCAGGCGCTGGCCTTCGACGTGCTGTACCGGCCCCTGGGCCTGGTGCATGCCTCGCAGCCGGCCGCCGGTGCCGGGTCCGCCCGGATGGCGCCCGGCCGTTTCGCGAGCTAAACTGCTCCGGCCGGTTGTGCAGGCCCTCGTCAAGGCGCCGCGTTCGGCGAGGAGAGACGGCATGGCGACGATACCCTGGCATGAGACATGGATGCGCGACACCTATTCGCGCTTCGACAGCCGCAGCGAACTGCTGAAGGCGGTCGACCTGGCCGTCTTCATCCACGACAGCAACCAGACGGAGGAATCGCGCCAGCGCATCAGGGACGCGCTGGACGCGTACATCGCGGGCCACATCGCGCGCAAGAAGGACTGGACCAAGAGCGTGCGCAACGCGAAGGGGGCCGTCACCAACCTGCACCGTGCGGTGAACGACCTGGACGCGCGCAAGCTGACGGAATCGGACCTGGCGGCGATCAGGGCGCAGGTGGAGATGCAGCAGGCCGCGCTGAGGGCGATGTTCCTCGGCAAGAAGATGCAGTTGCGCGCTTTCGCCAAGAAGCGGCACAGCGAGGACGTCGCCAAGTTCGTCAAGAGCGCGCAGGGCACGGCGGCGAACATCCGGGACCTGAGCATCACGAAATCCGGCACGAAGGCCAACCAGGGCGTCAACGTGGTGGCCGGCACCGCCGTCACGGACAAGTTCAAGGAACTGGTGCAGACCGTCTGCGGCGCGCTGGACCCCGAGACGGTGATGAAGGCCCTGGGGCTGGGCAGCGTCACGGATTTCGCCAAGAGCATGGCGCCCGCCCTGGGCGTCATCGCCTCGGCCAGCGACACCGCCGTCGGGCTGTGCAAGATCGCCTGGCAAAGCTACAAGGCGTCCACTTTCAGGGAGGCCAGCACCTGGTCGATCGCTCCCGGCGACCCGCTCGCGGCCTTCCATGCGCTGGAGACGCTGCTCGACCGCGAGATCAACTCCACCATCGCCAGCACGGCGATCTCCGGCGCGGCGTTCACGGCCAAGACGCTGTGCGGCGCGCTCGACCTGGGCGCGGCCAGCGGCCCGGCCATCGGGCTGGCCGAAACCATCGCCAAGGCGATCCAGAAGATCACGGAGTTCGTGCGCGACTACGGCGAGGTGCAGAAGGCCAACGCGCTGCTCGACGCCGGCACGTACGGCATCGGCCTGTTCAAGACCTGCCCGATCCTGGGCTGCTACTACCTCGTGGTGCAGGACCACAGCACCATCGTCAACATGGCCGTGGCCGACTACGGCACGCCCAACTGGATGATGGACGTGGAGCGCATGCTCAATGCCGCGCGCCCGGTGCTCTCGAAGGCCGGCGAGTTCGTCCGCGCCTCGCCGTTCGAGATCCCGGGCATGGAGAACTACAAGGGCATCAAGCTGGCGTCATGGGACAAGATGAGCACGGCGGACAAGGCCGCCAACGCCAAGCAGCACGTGATCGACGGCCTGATCGACGCGGCGTCGAAGAAGAAGCCGCCGGCGCCCACAGTGGACCGCTCGCGCATCGTCGGGTTCGGCAGCGAGAGCTCACCGCCCTCGTCGGCCAGCGCACCCGCGCCGGCGTCGCCGCCGCCGCTGCCGCCGAGGCCGCACGCCCGCGTGCAGCCGCCGCCCTTGCCGCCGCGGCCACCCAAGCCGATCAAGGTGGCGCCGCCGATCCCGCCGCGCCCGCCCAAGCCTTTGCCGCCGCTCGCGACGGCGCCGCCGCTGCCGCCGCGGCCGGTGCGGGTGCAGCCGCCCGAAGCCACGGACGGCGCGCCGATGTCGCTCGGCGAATTCGCGCAGCGCAACCGCGCCAACCTCCCACCCAGAATCGAGTGACAACCGTTGATCATCAAGACCGTCGAACCTTTCGTCCTGCATGTCCCCGTCACGGGGTCGCAGATCGCCGACAGCACGCACAGCATCACTCACTGGGGCGTCGTTGGCGTCCGTATCGAAACGGAGGATGGCCTGGCAGGCTACGGCTTCACCGGCACGCATGCCCACCTGCCCGGCGACCACCTGGTCACCCGCTGCATCGCCACCTGCCATGCCCCGCTGCTCATCGGCGAGGACGCGGGCGACGTGCAGCGACTGTGGCTCAAGCTGGCGCGAAACCCCGCGCTGCAATGGATAGGCCGCGCCGGCATCACCACGCTGTCGCACGCCGCCATCGACATCGCGCTGTGGGACCTGAAAGCCAAGCACGCGGGCGTGCCGCTGTGGAAACTGCTGGGCGGCCAGGTGCGCGACCGGGTCCGCGCCTACAACACCGACATCGGGTGGCTCAGCATTGCCGACGACCAGCTGGTCGAAGGCGCGCTGCGCGCCGTGGCCGAGGGGTTCAGCGGCATCAAGATCAAGGTGGGATCGACCGTGGAGCGGGACCTGCGCCGCCTCGAGGCGGTGCGCCGTGCCATCGGCCCGGACGTGACGCTGGCCATCGACGGCAACGGCAAGTGGGACCTGCCCACCTGCCTGCGTTTTTGCCGCGGGGCCGAAGCCTTCGACGCCTACTGGTTCGAGGAGCCGCTCTGGTACGACGACGCCAAGGGCCATGCCGAGCTGGCGCGCGCCACGCGGATTCCGGTCGCGCTGGGTGAGCAGCTCTATACGCAGGACGCCTTTGCCGAGTTCTTCCACCAGGGCGCCATCCATTGGGTCCAACCCGACGTGACGCGCATGGCCGGCATCACCGAGGTGTGGCGCGTGTGCGAGACGGCCCATTCGTACCGCCTGCCGGTGGCGCCGCACGCCGGCGACATGAGCCAGGTCCACGTCCACCTGAGCTACGCGCACCCGGCATGCGCCGTGCTGGAATATATTCCGTGGATCAAGGACTGCTTCATGGAACCGGCCGAGGTCGTCGACGGATTTTTCAGGCTCCCGCAGGAGCCCGGCGCGGGAACGACGCCCACGCGCGAAGCGTGGGAGCGGTTCAGCCGGCCGGCCTGAACATGGCCCCCACGCTTGTCACTTCGTGTAGTGCCGGCTCGCGCCGCCTCCGTGCGCGCAGCTGTACAGCGCAGCGAGCCGACGACGCCTCGGGGCGGCCCGGCGCCGCCTGAGCCCCGATGGCCATCGAGCCCGTCGATTCCATGGGTCGCCCGGCCGGCGGCTGGCGGCTGCGGCTGTATCGCATCATCTACGAGTCCGACACCCAGGCCGGACGGCTGTTCGACAAGATCATCGTCGCGGCCATCGGGGTCAGCGTGGCGGTGGTGATGGCCGACAGCGTGCGCGCCTGGAATGTCCGGCACCGCACGGTGTTCGAGATCGTGGAGTGGTTCTTCACGCTGCTCTTCACGGTCGAGTACTGTGCCCGGCTGGCGGCGGTGGACCGGCCGCTGCGCTACGCGCGCAGCTTCTTCGGCATCGTGGACCTGCTGGCCGTGCTGCCGACGTACCTGGCCCTCTTCCTGCCGGAGCTGCATTCGCTGATCGACGTGCGGATCCTGCGGCTGCTGCGCATCTTCCGGATCTTCCGGCTGACGGAATACGTGGCCGAATACCAGGTCATGGGCGAGGCATTGATCGCGAGCCGCCGCAAGATCCTCGTCTTCCTGTTCGCGGTGATCATGGTCGCCCTGATCCTGGGCACCTTGCTGTACGTGGTGGAAGGCCCCGAGCACGGCTTCCACGACATCCCCACCGCGGTCTACTGGGCCATCACGACCATCACCACCGTCGGCTTCGGCGACATCACGCCCAAGACCGACGTCGGCCGCTTCATCGCCTCGGTGATGATGCTCATCGGCTGGGGCACGCTGGCGGTGCCGACCGGCATCGTGACCGCTGAGATGACCGTGCGCCGCCACGCGCGCCCGCCCTTGGCGCCGCGTGCCTGCACCCAGTGCAGCTCCGAGGGCTACGGGCCCGAGGCGAAGTTCTGCCAGCAGTGCGGCACGGCGCTGCCGCCGCTGGCCGCCCCTCGGGTAAATGCGGAAGCAGCGGGGGCGCGGTTGGACTAATGTCCTTTCTCCTTCCACCCAAGGAGAACCTCATGCGCAAAAAATCTCTTGCCATGGTGGCCGGGCTGGCCCTCCTGGCCGCGGGCGCGGCCTGGGCCAACAACTGCCCCAATGAGATGAAGGCCATCGACGCCAAGCTCGAGACCAAGCCGGCACTGTCCAAGGACGTGCTCGACAAGGTGACCCGGCTGCGCGCCGAAGGCGACGCCCATCACAAGGCGGGCAGGCACACGGAGTCGATGAAGGCGCTGGGCGAAGCGAAAAAGCTGCTGGGGATCTGAGCCCCGCTCAGTCGATCGCGGCACCACGCGCCGCGAGCAGTTCCCTCAGGACGCTGCGGTGGCAGCGGTTCTCGTCCTCGCAGTAGCAGCCCATGGAGAACGACGTGTGGTGCGACAGCGCGGCGAGCAGGTCGAGCACATGGCTCGCGTCGGGCTGCTTCATCTCGGCGTGGAACCTGCGCTTGAACGCGGCCCAGTCCTTGTCGTCCTTCGCCGCCTGGCCCTGGGCCATCAGCTCGGCGCTGGGCGCCAGGTTCGGCAGCCAGGTATCGTAGAAATCCCGCTTGGCGAACTCGGCCTTGGGCACGCCGCGCGGCGGCCTGCGCACGGTGCCCAGCCGGGGGCCCTCGCCGGCGGCGCGGGGTGTCCCGAGGCGAACGATATGGATTGTCATGGTGATCACTTTCTCCTTGAAGGGGCAAGCGTACGGCCTTCGGGAGCAATGATATAAACAACGCCACACATGGCCACACCGCACGCCACCCCGGGAGAGCCCATCGACATACGTCCGCTTGGCGCAGGGCTGGCGGCGGCGAAGACCGTCGCGCTGTTCAAGTCGGAGGACCTCGAAGTGATGCGCGTGGTGCTTCTCGCCGGCAGATCCCTGCCGCCGCACAAGGTCCCGGGCGAGGTCACGATCCAATGCCTCGAAGGCCGGATCGACGTCACGGCCGAAGGCACGAGCCATGTGCTCGGTGCCGGGCAGCTGCTGTATCTGGAGGGCAACGTCGTGCACGGCGTCACCGCGGTCGAGGATTCCTCCGCCCTGGTCACCGTCGCTTTGCACGGGTAGCCCCGAACATCGAAAACCACCGTTCCGCCGCGAACGCCGGCTGCGACAGCAGCTGGAGGCCGGCCATGGCGACGGCCACCCAAAGGACCCATCCCCATGACCATCGAACTGACGAAGGAAGCGCGCAAGGAGGCCATTGCGTCCATCGAGCGGTACTTCTCCGAAAACATGGAGGAGAGGATCGGCAACGTCGCGGCGGGCGGGCTGCTCGGCTACTTCCTGGAGGAGATCGGCCCGCTCGTCTACAACAAAGCCGTGGCCGATGTGCAGGAGCGGCTGCAGATGCGGGTGGCTGAACTGGACATCGAGATCCACGAAGAAGAATTCCAGTACTGGCGCAAGTTCGACCGGCAGAAGAAGGGCCGGTGAGGGGCGGGCTTACCGCCGCTTCGGCGCGACGAGCCTGTCGTGCACTTCCCTCACCATCATCAGCGCCGCCGAGCCGTAGTACTGGTGGAACTCGGGCGTCATCTCGCCCCTGACGACCACCGGGTCCGTCGCGACGAGCTTCCTGGCCTCCTCGATGTCGGGGACCGCGAGGATGAAAAGGCCGCGCCACCCGTCGACGCCGTCGAAGGGGCCCGCGAGCGCGAGCTTGCCTTCGTCCGACAGCCGCTTCATGTTGGCGAAGTGGCCCTTGAACATCTCGTCGCGCTCCGGGCCGGCGGGCACCTTGTTCGGCCCCGTTCGCAGGAGGACGAAGACATAGCTCCTCATCCCATTCTCGCCGGCACCCAGCGAGCGGGCCAGTTCGGCGTCGTACGCCGGTTTGGCGGCCGGGGCCGGAACCTGTGCCTGCGCGGGGGCAGCCAGTAGGGCCATCGCCACGCCAACAGTTGCAAGGGCCGGCTTGGGCATGGGGACTCCTTCACGCATGAAGAAAGGGCAATGCTAGCGGCGCACGGTCCAGACGTCGATATCGGTCACCACCCGCGCGTAGCGCTGCTTGCTCCAGTAGGCGGAGGCCCAGTCGATCAGCACCACGATGCGGTTGCGGAATCCGATCAGGAAGTAGATGTGCGCGAACAGCCAGAACAGCCACGCGAAGTAGCCGCTGAACTTGAAGTGGCCCACCGGCGCCGTGAGGTCCACCACCGCGGCGTTGCGGCCGATCGTGGCCAGGTTGCCGTAGTCGCGGTAGCGGAAGGGGCGCGTGGCTTCCCCTGCGAGCCGGCGCACGATGTTCGCGGCTGCGGCGCGCCCCATCTGCTTGGCCGCGGGCGAAACGCCGGGCACGGGTTGCGGCTCGCCGTGGGGCGGATGGCTTTTCGCCAATGCAAGGTCGCCGATCACGTTGATCTCCGGATGGCCCGGCAGGGTGAGGTCGGGCTGGACGGCGATGCGGCCCGCACGGTCGGTGACGGCGCCCGTCACCTGCTGGGCCAACAGCCGCCCCAGCGGCGAAGCGGCGACGCCGGCCGCCCAGATGACGCAGCGCGTGTCGATGGTGGCGGGCGCGCCCGCGACGCCGGCCTGCACTTCCACAGTGCCGGCATCGATGGCGACGACGCGCGAGTCCAGCCGCACTTCGACGCCGAGCTTTTCCAGCTGCTCTTTCGCGCGCTGGCTCAAGTCCGGCGGCATGGCCTGCAGCACGCGCGACCCTCCCTCCAGCAGCAGGACGCGCGCGCTGGCGGGGTCGATGCGGCGGAACTCGCCGGGCAGCGTGTGGCGTGCGATCTCGGCCATCGTACCGGCCATCTCCACGCCGGTGGGCCCGCCGCCGACCACGACGAAGGTGAGCCACGCGGCACGCAGGGCAGGGTCGGGCTCCTTCTCCGCAGCCTCGAACGCCAGCAGGATCCGGCGGCGGATCTCGAAGGCATCATCCAGCGTCTTCAGGCCCGGTGCGAAGGGCGCCCAATCGTCGCGGCCGAAGTAACTGTGCGTGGCGCCCGCGGCCACGATCAGGTGGTCGTACGGCAGCGCGGGACCGTCGTCGAGCATCACTCGCCGCGCTTCGGTGTCGATCGCCGTCACCTCGCCGAGCAGCGTCGTGACATTGGGCTGCTTGCGAAAGAGGTGGCGCACCGGGGCAGCAATCGCCGGCGCCGACAGTCCGGCCGTAGCGACCTGGTAGAGCAGTGGCTGGAACAGGTGGTGGTTGGTCCTGTCCACGAGGGTGATCTCTACCGGCGCGTTGCGCAGCGCCCGCGCGGCTTCGAGCCCGCCGAAGCCGCAGCCGATGATGACGATCCGGGGTTTGTTCCTGTCGGGGGAGGCCATGGCCGGGATTATGCGAGGAAGGCACAATGGGAATCCAAAGGAGCCAGCCCCATGTTCCCCACCTCGATCGCCGGCAGCCTGCCCAAGCCCGCCTGGCTTGCCGAAACTCGCAAGCTCTGGCCGCAGTGGAAGGCCCAGGGCGACGAGCTGAAGCAGGCCAAGGCCGACGCCACGCTGCTGTGGATCAAGGCGCAGGAGGACGCGGGGCTGGACATCGTCACGGACGGCGAGCAGTCGCGCCAGCACTTCGTGCACGGCTTCCTCGAGCAGGTGGAAGGCATCGACTTCGAGCACAAGGTCAAGATGGGCATCCGCGACAACCGCTACGACGCGATGGTGCCGCAGGTGGTCGCGCCGCTGAAGCTCAAGGGGCGGGTCCATGCTTTCGAGGCGCAACTGGCGCGCGCGCATACCAAGCGCAAGCTCAAATTCACGCTGCCCGGGCCGATGACCATCGTCGACACCGTGGCCGACCGCTACTACGGCGACAAGGTGAAGATGGCCTTCGCCTTCGCGGAACTGCTGAACCAGGAAGCGCTGGCGCTGCAGGCCGACGGCGTGGACATCATCCAGTTCGATGAGCCGGCCTTCAACGTGTACATGAAGGACGCGGCCGACTGGGGCGTCAAGGCGCTGGAGCGCGCGGCGCAGGGCCTGGCCTGCACCACGGCCGTCCACATCTGCTACGGCTACGGCATCAAGGCCAACGTGGACTGGAAGGCGACGCTGGGTGAGGAGTGGCGCCAGTACGAGCAGATCTTCCCGGCGCTGGCGGCGAGCTCGATCAGGCAGGTGAGCCTGGAGTGCTACCACTCGCACGTGCCGCCCCACCTCATGAAACTTCTGGAAGGCAAGGACGTGATGGTCGGCGTGATCGACGTGGCCAGCGACACGATCGAGACGCCGGAAGAAGTGGCGGATACCATCGGCAACGCCTTGCAGTTCGTGCCGAAACAGCGGCTGTTTCCGTGCACCAACTGCGGCCTCGCGCCCATGGACCGCGTGGTGGCGATGAAGAAGCTCCAGGCGCTGGCCCAGGGCGCCGAGCTCGCGCGGCGGAGGTTCGGCTGATGGCGAGCCTGAACCGCGCCGCGTTGGCCCGCCTGCGTTCCGTGCTGCAATCGCACGTCGACGACCAACGCATTCCCGGCGCCATCGCGGTGGTGGCGCTCGGGGACCATGTGGAAATGTTCGAGGCGCTCGGCCGGCAGGACCCGGCGGCCGGCACGCCGATGAAGGACGACGCCATCTTCCGCGTGTACTCGATGACCAAGCCGCTGGTGTCGCTGGCCGCGCTGATGCTCGCCGAGGAAGGCCGGCTGCACATGGGCGATGCGGTGTCGACGTACCTGCCCGAATTCGCGAACCAGCAGGTGGCCGTGGAAGAGGGCGGCACCGTGAGGCTCGAGCCCGCGCGCCGTGAGGCGACGGTGCATGACCTGCTGCGCCACACGGCCGGCCTGACCTACGAATTCCTGGGCACCGACGCCGTGCAGCGCCGGTACGAATCGGCCGACGTCGTCAACCGGTCGCGGACCAACGCGGAGTTCTGCAAGGTGCTGGCCGCCATTCCGCTGGCCAGCCAGCCAGGCAGCTGCTGGCAGTACAGCCGCGCCACCGACGTCCTGGGCGCGCTGCTGGAAGCCGTCTCGGGCCAGCCCCTGGGCTGCCTGCTGCGCGAGCGCATCCTCGCGCCGCTGGGCATGAAGGACACGGCTTTCTTCGTGCCGAAGGACCAGTGGCATCGCATCGCCGAGCCCTTCGCGAACGACCCCGAGACGGGACAGCCCGTCACGATGATGGACGCGCGCGAGGTGCCGAAGTTCGAATCCGGTGGTGGCGGCTTGCTGTCCACGGCCGCCGACTACATCCGCTTCCTGCAGTTCATGCGCAACCGCGGCACGCTGCAGGGCACGCGGCTGGTCTCGCGCAAGACCATCGAGTGGATGACGTCCGACCACGTGGGCCCGATCGCCGTCAACGGCGACCTCCTTTTGCCCGGCTACGGGTTCGGCCTGGGGTTTTCCGTCCGGCTGGCGCGCGGCCTGGCGCCGCAGCCGGGCTCGCCCGGCCAGTATTTCTGGAGCGGGATCGGCGGCACGTCGTTCCTGGTGGATCCGGCGGAAGACCTGTTCGCGATGCTGCTCACGCAGGCGCCGAACCAGCGTATCTTCTTTCGCAACCTGTTCCGGCACCTGGTCTACGCGGCGGTGGACTGAACAGAATCCCTGGCGGTGGCGCGGCGGTGTGCGAAGTGCTAGGCTGCTGCACATGAGCACGCAGGACCATTCCGCCCATTGGCACGACCATTCGAACGGGGAGCCGCACGACCACGGCTCCGGCGTGCCCCCGTGGAAGCACGACGGTGTGCGCGTCATTCCGGGCAACCGGCTGGATGCCAACACGGCGCAGACGCCGGGCATGGACCGCCAGGCCGCGATCAGCTTCGCGCGGGTGGGCGCGCAAAAGCTCTGGGCCGGCACAGTGACGATCCACGCCAACGCGAAGACCGTTGCGCACCATCACGGCCACCTCGAAAGCGTGATCTACATCGTCAAGGGCCGCGCCCGGATGCGCTGGGGCGAGCACCTCGAGTTCACCGCCGAGGCCGGACCCGGCGATTTCATCTATGTCCCGCCTTACGTGCCGCACCAGGAGATCAACGCCAGTCCCACCGAGCTGCTGGAGTGCGTGCTGTGCCGCAGCGACGGCGAGGCGGTCGCGGTGAACCTGGACATCGAGCCGGCCGAAAAACCCGAGCAGGTGCTGTGGGTCGACCCCACCCATCCCCACGGCGGCGTCTAGCACGTGATGCCCCAGAGCGACATCGCCATCCTCATCGTCGAGGACAACCCGGACCACCGCGAACTGATCCTGCTTGCGCTGCGCGAATGCTGCGACGCCGCGCGGCTCGCCGCCGTCGCGGACGGCACGGAAGCGCTGGATTTCCTGTTCGGGCGCGGCAGCTTCGCGGGCCGCGACGTGCGCAAGCAGCCGCGCCTCGTGATCCTGGACATGAAGCTCACGCAGCTGCATGGCCTGGACGTCCTCCACGCCATGCGCGCCGACCCGCTGACGCAGTCGGTCCCCGTCGTGATGCTGTCGAGCTCGACCGAGAAAGCCGAGCTCGACAGCTGCTACGAAGCCGGCGCCAACAGCGTGGTCCGCAAGAGCGCCAGCTACGAGGAGATGCAGCGCAAGATGCGCCAGGTCTACGAATTCTGGGTCACGGTCAACGAAGCAAACCGCTCGTCGCGCGTCTGACTTGCGCGCGCGAGCCCTGTTGTGGGGACCGCTCTTCCATGAAGGGTGAGCAATCTGCGCTTACCGATGTCACGTTCACCTACGTGCCGCCTGGCTTTTCGCGGGCTACAACCGTTGGGAAGGAGTACCCCAGCCATGTCCCCCGGTCCCAGCGCGGGCCCCGAAAATACGCCCGAAACCCAGCCGCCTGATCCCAAGCGGCCGGCCGACCGCGCATCCCTGGCCCCCACCCTTGCGGTGTTGGCCGTGGCCGGGGCCGCGGTCGCGGCGGCATTCATGGGGACGCAGCCCGATACGCCGAATGCGCAGTCCGGGGCCGTGGCGCCGGCACCCCGGCAGGAGGTCGTTCGCGCGCCGCCGCTGGTGGTCAAGGCGCCGCCCTTGAAGCCGTTGAAGCCCTTGAGGCCCGCGGCGCCCGGCGGACAGCAGGGCAGCGAGTTGCGCGGCCCGACGAGGGCGATGGGCGCCGCGCCGGCATGCAACGAATGCGGCGTCGTCGAGGCGGTGGTGGCCGCCGGGCCGGGCGAGGGCTTCCAGATGCGCATTCGCATGGACGACGGCAGCCTGCGCACGGTGCAGCAGCGCGGCGCCTTGGCCGCGGGCACGCGTGTCGTGGTGGATGGCGGCGCAGTGCGCTTGCCCGGCTGATCTACGCTTCGGCGACCTGCAGGACCAGCTTGCCGAAATTTCCGCCGGTGAACAGCTTGACCAGCGCTTCCGGGAAAGTTTCGAGGCCTTTCATCACGTCCTCCCTGCTCTTGATCCGGCCATCCTTGAGGTAGCCCGCGAGTTCGGCCACGGCGACGGGGAAGCGATCGGCGTAGTCGAACACGACCATGCCTTCCATGCGCGCGCGGTTCACGAGCAGCGACAGGTAATTCTTCGGGCCTTGCACGGGCGTGGTGTTGTTGTATTGGCTGATCGCCCCGCAGATGACGATGCGTGCGCCACGGGCCAGGCGCGCGAGCACGTCGTCGAGGATGTCGCCGCCGACATTGTCGAAGTAGATGTCCACGCCTTTCGGGCAGTATTCCTTCAGCGCGGCCTTGACGTTGCCGGCCTTGTAGTCGATGCAGGCGTCGAAGCCCAGCTCGTTCACGACCCAGTCGCATTTCGCGCGGCCGCCGGCGATGCCGACGACGCGGCAGCCCTTGATGCGGGCCAGCTGGCCCACCGTCTGGCCCACTGCGCCGGCCGCGCCCGACACCACCACCGTCTCGCCGGGCTTTGGCTGGCCGATGTCGAGCAGGCCGAAGTAGCCCGTCATCCCGGGCATGCCCAGCACGTTGAGCCACTGCGTGATCGATCCCAGGCGCGGGTCGATCTTGAATACGCCATTGCGCTTGATCTGGTCCTCGGCGACCAGCAGGTACTCCTGCACGCCGAGGCCGGCGGATACGAGGTCGCCGACCGCGAACTTCGGGTTCTGCGATGCGATCACCTTGCCCACGCCCCCTGCGCGCATCACCTCGCCGATGGCCACCGGCGGGATGTAGCTCCTGGCATCGTTCATCCAGCCGCGCATCGCCGGGTCGAGCGACAGCGCCAACGACTTGATGAGCACGCCGCCGCTCGCCGGCTCCTGCACCGGTTCGCTGGTGAACGCCCAGTTCTCGCGCGTGGGCGTGCCGACGGGGCGCTGGGCCAGGCGGACCTGGTGGTTGACGAGGGAGGCGATGGTCATGGGTGTCTTTCCTGGGAGCCGCTGGCCGAAGGTCCCGCATCGTAGCGGCGGGCCTTGCAACAGCCGGTAGCGGACGTGACAGGAAATCCGGGAACCGTGCCTGCGGGGAATGTCAGGAGGGTGGTGCCGGGCGCAGTGCGGCGGTGCCCGGGCCCGGAAAAATATCGCGCCCTGTGCTGTAATGATTCGAGAGGGTGACGACCGATGTGTTGGGACCGTGCCGGACCAGGGCGGCGCTTTTTCGGCACGGAAGAAAATGGAGGCTTGCCTATGCCCGCGAACCCATCGTCCGCGCTTGCGGACAGCCGCGCCGAACCGTGGCGCGAGAACCTGGCCGGGCGCTATGCCCGGGTGCGCAGCCACAGCCTCGCGCTGGCCGGCCCCTTGTCCGTGGAAGACCAATGCGTCCAGTCGATGCCGGACGCGAGCCCGACCAAATGGCACCTGGCACACACCAGCTGGTTTTTCGAAGCGGTGGTGCTGTCCGCGCATTCACCGGGCTTCAAGCCGTTCGATTCACGTTTCTTTCATCTTTTCAATTCCTATTACGAATCGCTGGGCCCGCGCCATCCGCGGCCCCAGCGCGGCCTGTTGACGCGGCCCGGGCTGACCGAAGTGCACGCCTACCGCGAACACGTCGACGCCGCCATGCAGCGCTTCATTGCCCGCGCCGAGCCAGGCGCCTGGGAAGCTGCCGCGCCGCTGGTCGAGCTGGGGCTGAACCACGAGCAGCAGCACCAGGAACTGATGCTCACCGACATCCTGCATGTGCTGTCGTGCAACTCCATGTTGCCGGCCTATCAGGCGGCGGAAGCGCCCGGGCTGCGGCTGGCCGCTTCCACCGAGCCGCTGGAGTGGATCGCCCTGCCCGGTGGCGTGGTGGAAGCCGGCCATGCGGGCGAGGGCTTCGCCTTCGACAACGAAACACCGCGCCACGCCGCGCTGCTGGCGCCTTACAGCATTGCCAATCGGCTCGTCACCTGCGGCGAGTACGCGCAGTTCATGGCCGACGGCGGCTACGAGCGCGTCGCGCTCTGGCTGTCCGATGGCTGGGCGGCCGTCCAGGCCGGCGGCTGGACGGCGCCCGCCTACTGGATCGCACCCGGCGACCCGCGCGCGCCCGCCGGCCACTGGCAGGTGTTCGGCCTGAACGGCGTGCGCCCGCTCGACCCGGCTGCGCCCGTGAGCCAGCTGAGCTTCTACGAGGCCGCGGCGTATGCGGAGTGGGCGGGCGCGCGACTGCCCACTGAATTCGAATGGGAGGCGGCGTACGGCGCCCCCGGCATGACGCAGATGACGGGCCATGTATGGCAGTGGACGCGCTCGTCCTATGACCCGTACCCCGGCTTCCGGCCGCTGGCCGGCGCCGTCGGTGAGTACAACGGCAAGTTCATGGTGGGCCAATTGGTGCTGCGCGGCGGCAGCAGCGCGACACCCGCCGGCCACACCCGCGCGACCTATCGCAACTTCTTTCCGCCCGGCGCGCGCTGGCAGTTCTCGGGGCTGAGATTGGCAAAGGATGGCGCATGCTGACCCGCACGCTGATCAACATCGAAGCCGGGCGCGATGCCGGCGACAGCCGGCCGGCGGAAGACGATGCATCTGCCGGCGTGTTCGCGCACGACCTGATGCGGGCGTTCGCATCGCGGCCGCGCAGCATCTCGCCCAAGTACTTCTACGACGAACAGGGCTCGCAACTGTTCGACCGAATCTGCGAACTGCCCGAGTACTACCCCACGCGCACGGAGGTCGGCATCCTGGCTGCCAGGGCCGGGGAGATCGCGGCGCAGATGGGGCCGCGTGCGGAGATCGTCGAGTTCGGCGCCGGCTCGCTGCGCAAGGTGCGCCTGCTGCTCGACGCCATGGACCGGCCCGCGCGCTACCTGCCGATCGATATCTCGGGCGGGCACCTGGCACGGTCCACGGGGATGCTGCAGCGCGACTATCCGGGCCTGGACGTGCAACCCGTCGTCGCGGACTACACGCAGCGCCTGCTGCTGCCCGCCACGCTGCCCGGCGCCGGGCGCCGCGTCGGGTTCTTCCCCGGCTCCACCATCGGCAACTTCACGCCGGCCGAAGCGCTGCATTTCCTGCAGGTGGCGGGGCAGGTGCTGCGGGGCGGCGCATTGCTGCTCGGCGCGGACCTGGTGAAGGACCCGGCGGTGCTGCACGCGGCATACAACGACTCGCAAGGGGTGACGGCGGCGTTCAACCTCAACCTGCTGGCGCGCGCCAACCGGGAGCTGGGCACGCGCTTCGTCCTGGAGCACTTCGCGCACAGCGCCTTCTACAATGCGCCCCTGCAGCGCATCGAGATGCACCTGGTCAGCCGGCAGCGGCAGAAGATCGCCTTGGGCGGCGAATGCTACGGGATCGAAGAGGGCGAGACGCTGCACACCGAGAACTCGCACAAGTTCACCGTCGAAGGCCTGCGGGCCCTGGCTGCGCGTGCCGGGTTCCGCCCCGGCCCGGTGTGGACGGACGACGAGCAGCTATTCAGCGTGCACTGGTTGCACGCGCCCACCTGAATTGGAGAATCGATGAAAGCCAGCTGGAACGGCACCGTGATCGCGGAAAGCGATGACACCGTGGTCATGGACGGCAACCACTACTTCCCTGCGGAGTCGCTGAAGCGCGAATACATCACGTTCAGCAATCACCGCACCACTTCGTCGAAAGGGCAGGCCAGCTATTACTCGCTGCTGGTCGACGGTGAATTGAAGACGGACGCCGCGTGGTACTACCCCGACCCGAATCCGGACGCGGAAACGATCAAGGGCCGCGTGGCGTTCGGCAACGGCATCAAGGTCGAAGCCTAGGGCTCGAACCCGGTGCGCTGCAGGTGTTCTGCCAGCGCCGCATCCATCGTCTGCGCGTGCCGGGGGAACCAGGCCTGCAGCTCGCGCGTCATCAGCCGCAGCGGCGTGATGTCGCCCTGCAATGCCTTCGCCGCGCCCTCGCGCATCACCCTCAGGATCATGCGGTGCTGCATGGCGTGGGTGTTGCCGGGCGAGAATCGCGTGGCGCGCATCCACGCCTCCTCCTGCGCGAAATGGGCTTCAGTATGGTCGATCAGCGCCTGCCACGCGGCGGGCAGGGCTGCGTTGTCGCTGTTGCCTGCCTGCGCCAGCAGTTCGACGAACTCGCGGTGCTGCTCGTCCATGACGGGCAGCCCGATTTCCAGTTCCTCGGTCCAGGGCAGTGTCGGCATGGATGTTCTCTCTCTCTTCCTGGCGCGAGCCTATCCTTGCCTTGCCGGCAGGGCTTGACGCAGGTCACGAAAAATCCCGCCGCGGGCAGAGGCCCTGGCGCGCCGGTTAAGCTTGCGCCATGATCCTTCCGCCCGCCCTGACCCCTCCCGGACAGGTGCCGAAAGTCCTGCGCCGGCAGGGCTATGCGGTGCTCGGCGCACAAGCCGTGTGCGAGCTGGCGGACTGCCTTCTCGCGGAGCTGATGGCGCTGCGCCCCAGCTGGGAAGACCTGCCCCCGGACAACTACCTGAAGGACGGCGGGCGCTACCGGCGGCGCCGCCATTCGTGCTTCGTGGTGGAGGACGGCGAGGTGGTCCAGGCGCCGCATCGCGCGCACTGGCAACCCGTCGAATACAACGCGCTGCATGGCGGCATGGAGCGCTGGTTCGAGCCGATGGAGCCGGGCGTCGTCGCAACCCCGGCTTGGCGCAGGCTGCTGCAGGCGCTGGCGCAGGTCAGCTCCGGCCTCAAGGGCGAGCGGCCGTGGTTCGTGGAGGCGCACCAGTTCCGCATCGACACCGAAGGCGGGATCGGGCGGCCGACCCCCGAAGGCGCGCACCGCGACGGCGTGGACCTGGTGGCGGTTTTCATGATCGGGCGCGAGGGCATCAAGGGCGGCGAAACGCGGGTGTTCGAAGCGGCCGGGGCCGCCGGCCAGCGCTTCACTCTCACCGAGCCCTGGAGCCTGCTGCTGCTGGACGACGAGCGCGTGATCCATGAATCGACGCCGATCCAGCCGGTTGCGGCAGGAGCCCATCGCGACACGCTGGTGCTGACCTATCGCGCGGGCGGCTTCCAGGCGGTCTGACGCGCGGCCGGGATTTCAGGGTCGCTTGTCGAGCCAATCGGCCCAATCCTTGATTCCCGGCAAACCCGCCGACGTCCAGCCCCTGTAGCCGCACGCCTGCGGCCTAGCCTTCCTTTACGCATTTTTTACGGCTGGGGCGTAAAGCTCTCCGACGTTTTTTCCTCGTGCGCCGCATATTTCACTTCGTCATCGACGGAGGAATTCAATGGACATCGTCTTTGTTGCGCTGCTCGCCGCCCTGTGGGGCCTGATGGTGCTGCTGGTCAAGGGTTTCAAGCGGCTCGAGCGCCCGAACGGGGGCCGGCCATGATTCCGCTCCAGGCCTTGTACGGCCTGGTCGGCATGTGCTCGGTGCTGCTGCTGGCCTACCTGGTCTATGCGCTTATCCGCGCGGAGGAGTTCTGATGACCTCGTCCGCGTGGGGCCTGCTGGCCCTCTACATGATCGTGCTGCTGGTGCTGGCTTGGCCCGTGGGCCTCTGGCTGGCGCGTTTGGCGTCCGGCGAGTTTCCGCGCTGGATGCACAAGGTGGAGGCCCCGCTGTACCGCGCCGCGGGGACCTCCCCCGACAGGTCCATGGACTGGGTGCATTACGCGCTCGCCGTGCTTGCCTTCAACCTGCTGGGGGCGCTGGTGGTCTATGCGCTGCAGCGGTTGCAGGCCTTTCTCCCGCTGAATCCGGCCGGCATGGCGGCGGTGACGGCCGATTCCGCGTTCAATACCGCCATCAGCTTCGCCTCCAATACCGACTGGCAGGGCTACGGCGGCGAATCCACGATGAGCTACCTGACCCAGATGCTGGCGCTGGGCGTGCAGAACTTCCTTTCGGCGGCCACCGGCATCGCCGTTGTCTTCGCTCTGATCCGGGGTTTCGCGGCCCGCTCGACCGGCGTGGTCGGCAACTTCTGGGCCGACTTGACGCGAGTGACGCTCTGGGTGCTGCTTCCGCTGTCCCTGGTGTGGGCGATGCTGCTCGCGCAGCAAGGCGTGGTCCAGAACTTCGAGGGCTACAAGGAAGTGCAGACCATCGAAGCCGTGAAGTACCGGCAGCCCAAGCTCGGGGCCGACGGCCAGCCGCTGAGGAACGCCACGGGCGAAGCTGTGATGGAGGACAAGGCCACGGACAGGCAGACGCTGCCGATGGGCCCCGCCGCGTCGCAGATCGCGATCAAGCAGCTCGGCACCAACGGCGGAGGCTTCTTCAACGTGAACTCCGCTCATCCGTTCGAGAACCCGACACAGCTTTCCGGCTTTCTCGAGCTGCTGGGCATTTTGTTGATTCCCGCGGCCTTGTGCTTCACGTTCGGCCGCATGGTGCAGGACCGGCGCCAGGGCTGGACGATATGGGCGGCGATGACCGTTCTCTTTCTGGCGGCCACCCTCCCGACGATGGTTTTCGAGCAGCAGGGAAATCCGCGGATCGCCGCATTGGGCGTCGATCAGTCCGTCACTGCCGCGCAGGCCGGCGGCAACATGGAAGGCAAGGAAGTTCGGTTCGGCACCGATGCCTCAGCGCTGTGGGCCTGCGCCACCACCGCGGCGTCCAACGGTTCGGTCAACTCGATGCACGACTCCTACACGCCGCTCGGCGGCCTGGTCACCCTGTTGAACATGCAGATGGGCGAGGTGGTGTTCGGCGGCGTGGGCTCCGGCTTGTACGGCATGCTGGTGTTCGCCATCCTGACGGTCTTCATCGCCGGGTTGATGGTCGGGCGCACGCCCGAATACCTCGGCAAGAAGATCGAGGCCCACGAGATGAAGATGAGTTCGATCGTCATCCTCGTGACGCCGTTGCTGGTGTTGCTGGGCACCGCCCTGGCCGTGATGACGGAGGCCGGGCGCGCCACCATCGGCAATCCCGGTGCCCATGGCTTTTCCGAGGTGCTGTACGCGTTTTCCTCGGCCGCCAACAACAACGGCAGCGCGTTCGCGGGCCTGGGCGCCAATACGCCCTTCTACAACACCGCGCTGGCTATCTGCATGTGGCTAGGCCGGTTCGCGATCATCGTGCCGGTGCTGGCCATCGCAGGCTCTCTTGCCGCGAAGAAGAGGTTGCCGGTGACGGCGGGCACGCTTCCCACGCACGGGGCGCTCTTCGTGGGCCTGCTGGTGGGCACCGTGCTGCTGGTCGGGCTGCTGAATTACGTCCCCGCGCTCGCGTTGGGCCCCGTTGTCGAACACCTGGCCCTGTGGGGTGGCAAATGAACAAGCAAGCCGCAATCGAGCCCAAGGAAGACCCGGCGCTCACCCAGATGAACAAGAAGGCCGCGCTCATGCGCAAGAAGTCACTGACGCTGCTCGACCCGGCCCTGCTCAAGCCCGCGCTGTGGGCCGCGTTTGTCAAGCTCACTCCGGCTGTGCAGTGGCGCAACCCCGTGATGTTCGTCGTCTACATCGGCAGCATCGTGACCACGCTGCTTTGGCTGCAGGCACCCAGGGACCAGGACGCCGGATTCGTCCTGGGCGTGGCCGTGTGGCTGTGGTTCACGGTGCTGTTCGCCAACTTCGCCGAGGCGCTGGCCGAGGGCCGCAGCAGGGCCCAGGCGGCGACGTTGCGCGGCATGCGGCAGGAGACCTGGGCCAAGAAGCTGGCGGCGCCGAAGCACGGCGCGAGATGGCTGCCCGAGAAGTCGGACAACCTGCGCCGCGGCCACGTGGTGCTGGTCGAGGCCCACGACATGATTCCGCTGGACGGCGAAGTCATCGAAGGCGTCGCCTCCGTGGACGAGTCGGCCATCACGGGCGAGTCGGCGCCGGTCGTGCGCGAGTCGGGCGGAGACTTCTCGTCCGTCACCGGCGGCACGCGCGTGCTGTCGGACTGGCTGGTGGTGCGCATCACCGTCAACCCCGGCGAGTCGTTCCTGGACCGGATGATCGGCATGGTCGAAGCGGCCAGGCGCCAGAAGACGCCCAACGAGATCGCGCTCGCCATCCTGCTGATCGCGCTTGCCATCGTGTTCCTGGTCGTGACGGTGACGCTGCTGCCGTTTTCGGTGTTCAGCGTCGATGCGGCCAAGGCCGGCACGGTGGTGAGCCTCACGGCGCTGGTGTCGCTGCTGGTCTGCCTGATTCCGACGACCATCGGCGGGCTGTTGTCCGCGGTCGGCGTCGCGGGCATGAGCCGCATGATGCAGGCCAACGTGATCGCCACGTCGGGCCGTGCCGTGGAAGCCGCCGGCGATGTGGACGTGCTGCTGCTGGACAAGACCGGCACCATCACGTTGGGCAATCGGCAGGCATCGTTGTTCGTTCCGGCTCCCGGCGCGACCGAAGCCCGGCTCGCGCGTGTCGCGGTCCTCGCATCGCTGGCCGATGAGACGCCCGAGGGCCGCTCCATCGTCGAGCTGGCGCGCCGCCAGCGTGTGGACGACCGGCCCGTGGAAGGCTCGATCTTCCTGGCTTTTACGGCGCAGACCCGCATGAGCGGCGCCGACGTGCCGCGGCCCGGAGGCGCACCGCTGGTCGCGCGCAAGGGCGCGGTGGACGCCGTGCGTGCCCACGTCCGGACGCTGGGCGGCACGATGCCGGCTGAAGCCGTGCGTGCCGCGGAGGACATCGCGCGGCGCGGGAGCACGCCACTGGCGGTCTCCGAAGGCGCGACGGTGCTGGGCGTGATCGAGCTCAAGGACATCGTCAAGACCGGCATCAAGGACCGCTTCGGCGAACTGCGCCGCATGGGCATCGAGACCGTGATGATCACCGGCGACAACAAGATCACGGCCGCCGCCATCGCGGCCGAGGCGGGCGTCGACGATTTCCTGGCCGAGGCGACGCCCGAGGACAAGCTCAAGCTGATTCGGCGATACCAGGCCGAAGGCCGGCTGGTGGCGATGACCGGCGACGGTACCAACGACGCGCCGGCACTGGCGCAGGCCGACGTCGCCGTCGCGATGAACAGCGGCACCCAGGCCGCCAAGGAGGCGGGCAACATGGTGGACCTGGATTCCAACCCGACCAAGCTGCTGGAAGTGGTCGAGACCGGCAAGGCGCTGCTGATGACGCGCGGCTCGCTCACCACGTTCTCCATCGCCAATGACGTGGCCAAGTACTTTGCCATCATCCCGGCGATTTTCATGGCCACGTACCCGCAGCTGGCCGCCCTCAACGTGATGCGGTTGACCAGCCCGTCGTCGGCCATCCTGTCGGCGGTCATCTTCAATGCGCTGATCATCGTGGCCCTGATCCCGTTGGCGCTCAAAGGCGTGCGTTACCGCCCCGTCGGCGCGGCCGCGCTGCTGCGCCGCAATCTCCTGGTCTACGGGCTTGGCGGTCTCATCGTGCCATTTGTCGGCATCAAGGCGATCGACATACTGCTGGCCGCCGTTGGCCTGGCGTGAAGGCAATCATCATGAACAACGTTCTTCGACCCGCAATGGTCCTGTTTGCCGTGCTCACGCTCATCACCGGTGTGGCCTACCCGCTGGCGGTGACGGGTGCCGCCCAGGCGCTATTCCCCAATCAAGCCGCCGGCAGCCTGATCGTTCGCGATGGCAAGCCGGTGGGTTCGGCCCTGGTCGGCCAGAACTTCTCAGACCCGAAGCACTTCTGGGGAAGGCCCTCGGCCACGGCACCCATGCCCTACAACGGCGGCGCGTCCAGCGGTTCGAACCAGGGGCCGCTGAACCCGGCCTTGACCGATGCCGTCAAGTCGCGCGTCGAAGCGCTGCGCACGGCCGACCCCGGCAACAAGGCGCCGGTGCCGGTGGACCTGGTCACCGCCTCGGCCAGCGGTCTGGACCCGGACATCAGCGTCGCCGCGGCGCGCTACCAGGTCGCACGGGTGGCCAAAGCGCGCGGCCTGACGGTGGACAAGACGGCTGCCTTGGTCGAGGAGCACATCGCGCCGCCGCTGTGGGGCTTTCTCGGTGAACCACGGGTGAACGTGCTGCGCCTGAATCTCGCGCTCGACGCCTTGAGCTGATTCGCTACAGTGGCGTATGGGCAGTAACGACGACTCCCGCCCCGATCCCGATCAATTGCTGGAGCAGATCCGCAGCGAAGAGGGGCGCGCGGGAAAGGGCCGCTTGCGCATCTATTTCGGCGCCACGGCGGGAGTCGGCAAGACCTATGCGATGCTCAGCGCCGCCCAGCGCGAACACAAGGCGGGCGTCGATGTCGTCGTCGGCGTGCTGGAGACGCACGGGCGCGACGAGACGGCCGAGCTGTTGGCGGGCCTGCAGCAACTCCCGCTGCGCGAAGTCCCGTACCGCGGCCGGACGCTCAAGGAATTGGACCTCGACGCTGCTTTGGCGCGAAAGCCGCGGGTGTTGCTCGTGGACGAACTCGCGCACTCCAACGTCGCGGGTTCGCGCCATCCGAAGCGCTGGCAGGACGTGAGCGAGCTGCTGGAGGCCGGCATCGACGTGTGGTCCACCCTCAACGTGCAGCATTTGGAAAGCCTGAACGGAACCATCGGTTCGATCACGGGCATACGCGTGCACGAGACCGTGCCCGACACCGTGCTCGACCAGGCCGACGAATTGGTCCTGATCGATGTCACTCCTGACGAACTGATCGCGCGGATGAAGGCCGGCAAGGTGTACATGCCGCAGCAGGCCGAGCGGGCGGCGCAGAACTTCTTCCGCAAGGGCAACCTGATCGCGTTGCGAGAAATCGCCCTGCGCCGCACGGCCGAGCATGTGGAAGACGATGTGCGCAGCTACCGCGTGGAGCAGTCGATCTCGCCGGTGTGGGCCACCGAAGGCGCCCTGCTGGCCTGCATCGGCCCCCGCGAGGGGGCAGAGCAGACCGTGCGGGCGGCGGCGCGCCTGGCCGGCCAGCTCAACGTGCGCTGGTATGCGGCTTATGTGGAGACGCCTGCCCTGCAAAGGGCGAGCAGGGAGCAGCGTGACTCGATCCTGGCGGTCCTCAAGCTTGCCACCGACCTGGGCGCCGAAACGGCCGTCCTGGCCGGCCGCGATCCTGCGGCCGAACTGGTCAGGCAGGCACAGGCGCTCAATTGCGCGACGCTGGTCGTGGGGCGGCCCCGGTCTGGCGGCTGGGCCTGGCGCCCCTCGATGACGCGACGCCTCGCGACGCTCGCGCCAAGCCTGAGCGTCGTGGAGATCGGGCGGACCGAGAGCGTGCGGCGGCTATCCGGGGTGGTCCAGGCCGCTCACGACGAGGAGGCCCGGGCCGACCGGATGCAGACCTGGCCGCGCTATGCGGGGGCTGTGGCGAGTTGCGTGGCCATCACCCTGCTGGTCACCCCGCTGCGTCACTATCTGGATCTCGCCAACATCGTCATGATCTTGCTCCTGGGCGTGGTTCTGGTGGCGCGGGCCTGGGGCCGGGGGCCGGCGGCCCTGGCGGCCGTCCTGAGCGTCGCCGCCTTCGACTTCTTCTTCGTGCCGCCCCGCTTGTCGCTGGCCGTGTCCGACGTGCAGTACGTGGTGACGTTCGCGGTAATGCTGGTCGTGGGCCTGCTGACTGGACAGCTGACAGCCGGCCTGCGTTTCCAGGCGCGCATCTCGTCCAGCCGGGAGCGGCGCGCCCGGTCGCTGTTCGAGTTGACCCGCGAGTTGTCGGCGGCCTTGCTCAGTTCCCAGGTGTGCGAACTGGGCGCCGCAGCAGTGCAGCGCGACTTCGGTGGCCTCGCGCTCGTGCTGGCGACCGATGCCACGGACCGGCTGGTGCTGCCGGAAGGCGCAGCGGAAGGTTTCGATGCGAACGTCGCCGATTGGGCCTTCCGCAATGGGCAGTCGGCGGGCCTCGCGACCTCGACGCTTGCGGCCCAGACCTGGCACTACGTGCCGTTGAAGGCGCCAATGCGCGTCCGCGGCGTGCTTGCTCTCAAGCCGGCGCAGCCCCGCTGGCTGGTGATTCCCGAGCAGTTGCAGCAGCTCGATACCCTGGCGCGGCAGATCGCCATCGCGCTCGAACGCGTGCACTACGTCGACATCGCCCAGAAAGCGGTCGTCGAGATGGAATCGGAGCGCCTGCGCAACGCGTTGCTGGCGGCGATTTCGCACGATGTTCGAACGCCGCTCACAGCCCTCATCGGGCTGGCCGAGTCGCTGCAGCAATCGCAGCCGCCGCTGCAGCCGGCGCAGGCCGAGGCTGCACGCGCGTTGGCGGAGCGGGCGCGCGAACTCAATGCGCTGGTCAACAACCTGCTGGAGATGGCGAGGCTGCAAAGCGGCGAAGTCAATCTGCGCATGGAGTGGCAATCGGTCGAAGAAGCCGTCGGTGCCGCGATCCGCGCCTCGCAGTCGGCGTTGGGCGGCAAGCCCGTGCGCACGGACTTGCCCGCCGATCTGCCGTTGGTCGAATTCGATGCCGCCCTGATCGGACGTGTCCTGGCCAACCTGCTGGAGAATGCCGCCAAGTATGGTCGCCCGCCCATCGAGGTCAGCGCGAGCGCGAGCGATGATGCGCTGGAGATCAAGGTACGCGACCATGGACCGGGCCTGCCGCCTTCGGCGAAGGGGCACGAGGAAGAGCTGTTCGACAAGTTCACCCGCGGCCGGGTCGAATCGGCCACGCCCGGAGTCGGGCTGGGCCTGGCCATCTGCAAGGCCGTAGTGGACGCCCACCGGGGCCGGATCAGGGCCGGCAATGCGCCCGATGGTGGCGCAGAATTCACGGTGCGGTTGCCGCGCAAACCGCCCCCCGCCCCCACCTTGTCGAGCGAGTAACGCATGTCCATCACCGCGCCAGTCGCTGTCGTCATCGAGGATGAGCCGCAGATCCGCCGGTTCGTGCGTGGCGCGCTGGAGGCAGAGGGTTGGCAGGTTCACGAGGCCGCCACGTTGCGCAGCGGCCTGGCCGAGGCCGGAACGCGCAAGCCGGACTTGCTCGTGTTGGACCTGGGCCTGCCGGATGGTGACGGCATCGACTTGATCCGGGACGTCCGCGGATGGTCGAGCCTGCCCATCATCGTGCTCTCGGCCCGGGTGGACGAGGCGGACAAGATCGCGGCGCTGGACGCCGGCGCCGACGACTACCTGACCAAGCCCTTCGGCGTCGGGGAATTGCTGGCCCGGGTCCGCGCCAACTTGCGGCGGCCTCGGGGTGGCGCCGACGGCACGGCCGGCGACGCCGATGCGATATTCCGGTTCGGCGATGTCGAGATCGATCGCCGCGCCCGTGTCGTTCGCCGTGACGGCAGTGACGTGCACCTGACACCCATCGAATACCGGCTGCTCTCGGCACTTGCGGCCAACGCGGGCCGCGTGATGACGCACCGCCAGCTGCTGCGCGAAGTCTGGGGACCTTCGCACACTGGGCAGAGCCATTACCTTCGCATCTATATGGGCCACTTGCGGCACAAGCTGGAGCGCGACCCCGCGCAACCCCGCCACTTGCTCACCGAGACGGCGGTGGGATATCGACTGGTCGTCGACGCCTGAGCCGGGTGGTCTTCGCGATTCGTCGGCCAGCCAGTACAGCGGCTTCGGCTCGGCGCAGCGCCAATGGGTGGGTGCGAAGTCGTCAAGGCCGGTTGCGGGACTGCAGCGGGAGCAAACCCCGCAGCCGCCCGATCATGCGCCAGCCCCACCACAGCTTGAGCGCCCACGCGAGAGCGCGCCGCGGGCGCAGCAGCACCGCAATCGCGACGATCCCGGCCACCCATTGCGGGCGGGCCGTGAGCCAGTGCAGTCGGTCGCGCGCCGCGTCCGCCAGCGACAAGGTGCGCTGCAGCGGCAGCGTCTCGGCCGCCAGGCGCCCGCGCAGCATCCGGCTCCGCGCCAGCAGCTCGCCGCGCCGCACCTGGAGCTCTTGCCGCCGGGGCGTTCCCATGGCTATTCGCGCGGCGCGAGGCCGCTGTGGTCATCGGCCAGTTCGGCCAGGGTCGCCTCGAACATGCCGCCGGGGCTGCGCAGCTTGCGGCTGCCGGCCCGGATGACGAACACGCCGCCGGCCAGGAACGCCAACGTGAGCACCGCCAACGCGGCAAGGCGGTAGCCTTCGGCGAACAGCATCAGCACGAGGGCGCAAAAGAGGACCGTGCCCACGGTCACCAGCATCAGGCCGATGCCGGCCAAGAGCAGCCCGCCGGCGATGCGCAGCTTTTCCTGCTCGAGCTCGTTGCCGAGCAACCGCACGCGCACCTGCGCGATCTCCACCAGCGTGGCCATCATCTGGCGCAACGAGGCGAAGAGGCCGCCCTGCGATCCCGGATCGCTCATCGCGACGTATTCAGCGGCGGCTGATCAACATGCCGAGCACCACGCCCACGCCGGCGGCGATGCCGATGGCCGTCCAGGGGTTGTCGTGCACGTAGTGGTCGGCCGCCTTGCCGGCGTCCTTGGCCCGGGCGACGGCCGTTTCCTGCAGGTGGGCCAGGTCCAGCTTGGCCTGCTCCATGCGCGCCTGCATGCGCATGCGCATCTCGGAGGCCTTGTCGCCGACCTCGCCGGCGGTGAGCTTCATCAGTTCCTCGGCGTCGGCGATGACCAGCTTCAGGTCGGTCATCAGCTTTTCCTTGTGGGCAGCGGTCATTTCGGACATGGGGCCTCCATTGGGGTTGTGTCTGTGTCAAATACTAGCCCGGGCGGGACGTGCCGGCCGGAAAATATTTGGTTTGCTGTCGCCGATCAAAGGCCGGCACTCCGCGGCCCCGGTGCCGCGCGGGGCTTCAGTCCCGAACGTCCGCCACCGGATTGGCCCCGAAATCGGGCCGCGCCAGCACGGCCAGCACCCGGGCGGCGGCTTCCGCGGGCGAGCTGAGCATGCCCTTTTCCTTCAGGCCGATGAAGTTGCCCACATCGGGGAACTGCCCGGCGTCGGCGCCGCGCAGCTGAACCTGCATGTCCGTGTCGATCACGCCGGGGGCGAGCGAGCAGACCTTCGCCCCATTGGCTTGGCCCGCCTCCTCCAGCGCGACGCAACGGGTGAAGTGGTCCATGCCCGCCTTGGCGGCGCAATAAGCGGCCTGCGAGGCCATGGCGCGGCGGCCCAGGCCGGAGGAGATGTTGAGGACCTTGCGCTGCGCCGTCCAGGACTGGGTGCCCCTCAGGAACACGGACGTGAGCAGCATCGGCGCTTCCAGGTCCACGCGCAGCACGTCCGCGAGCTCCGGCGCGGGAATGGCCGACAGCGGCGCCACGCGCGGGAGGAGGCCGGCGTTGTTGATCAAGGTGACCGACGCGAACGATGCCGCATCCTGGCCCGCGAGCCAGCCTTCCAGCCGCAGCGCCGCCACCTCGGGCCGGGCAAGATCCTGCGGCCACTGCTCGCAACGCACGCCCTTGGCCGTCGCGCGCTGGCCGAGCGAGTCGCTGTGCCGGCGCGACATGCACAGCAGGTCATGGCCGGCGTCGATCAATTGCCCGGCCATGGCCAGGCCCATGCCGCGCGAAGCGCCGGTGATGATGGTGAGGTGTTGGGTCATCCCGACATCGTAGCCGCGTGCGCCTCAGGCGCCGCCGGGCCGCTCCAGCGCGGCTGAAGCGCCCTCGGGGGACTGGGCCGCAACGCGATGCCTCGGCACGTGCGGCCCGGTCAGGCCGCCACGACGATGGGGAAGGACGCGCGCAGGCCGTCGGCCCCCGGGACGAACGGCACGGTGACCATGGCGCGCGCCTGGTCGTCGAGCCGGCGCCAGATGAAATCGCGCTCGTTGTGCGGGTCCCCCTCGACGTACAACTGGGTGGTCAGCAGCTCGCGCGCGCCGAGCTTGACCTTCACGTGAATGTGCGGCGTGCGGCCGCTGTAGGCCACCGGCCGGATGGTGCGGAAGCGGTAGCGGCCGTCCGCACCCACTCCGACGCGCCCGAAGCCCTGGAACGCCGGATCCGCCTTGCCGCCGTCACCCGGATGGTGGTAGTGCCCGCCCTCGTCGCATTGCCAGATTTCCACCTGCGCGCCGGCGACGGGCTTGCCCTGCAGGTCGGTGACGACACCCTCCACCCACGACGGCTGGCCGCGCCGATAGTCCACGCTGCCGTTGCGCAGCAGGTCGAAATCGGCGTCCTGGGGCAGGCTGACGGGATAGAAAGGCCCTTCCGTCTGCGCGGGCGTGTAGCGGCGCGTGGGCGCGGGTTGCGCCCGCAGGCCCGTCCAGGCCATCGGGAATGACACCAGCGCGGCGGTGGCAGCGCGCCGGTTGAGCAGGGAAGGGGGCATGTCGATCTCCTGGGCGTGTCTTGTCTCGGAGCCGCGCCGGCCGTGCCGAGTTCCCCGCCTCAGAACGGTGCGGTGCTGGCGAACGACAGGGCTTGCCCCGTGACGGGATGGGCCATCCGCAATCCGGTGGCGTGCAGCAGCAGCCGGGGCGCGGCCGCCTGCACCTCGGGCGGCGCGTACAGCGTGTCGCCCAGGATGGGGTGCCCCAGGGCCTGCAGGTGCACGCGCAGCTGGTGCGACCGGCCGGTCAGGGGCTCGAGTTCGACGCGCGTGCTGCCGTCGTCGTGGGCGAGCACACGCCATCGGGTCTGGCTGGGCTTGCCCTGCTCGCGGTCCACGATGCGACGCGGCCGGTTCGGCCAGTCGGCAGCCAGCGGCAGGTCGACCACGTGCCAGCCTTGCTCGTCGACCTCCGGTCCCGCCTCGAGCCGGCCGCCAACGACGGCCACATAGCGCTTGCCGACCTCCCGCTGGGCGAAAGCCTGGCTCAAGCTCCTTTGCATCTCGGCGCCGCGAGCCATCAGGAACAGGCCGGACGTGGCCATGTCCAGCCGGTGCACGATCAGCGCATCGGGGTAGGGGCGCCGGGCGCGGGCGGCCAGGCAATCCTGCTTGTCCGCGCCGCGGCCGGGCACACTCAGGAGGCCCGAGGGCTTGTCGAAGACCAGCAGGTGCTCGTCGGCGTGGACGAGCACCACCCCGTCCCCGGCGGCATCCGATAATTTGCCGATGAGCATGCTCGCGTCGATCCCTTTTTCGCTGCAGGCCATTTTGCTGCTGGTGGCGTCCAATGTCTTCATGACCATGGCGTGGTACGGCCACCTGAAGAACCTGGCCACGTCACCCTGGTACATCGCGGCCCTGGTCAGTTGGGGCATCGCGTTGGCCGAATACATGTTCCAGGTGCCCGCCAACCGCATCGGCTTCCAGCAGGCGGGCCTGACGGTGGGCCAGCTCAAGATCATGCAGGAAGTGATCACCCTCATGGTGTTCGTCCCGTTCGCGGTGCTGTACCTGGAGGAGCCGCTGAAGCTCGATTACGTCTGGGCGGCCCTGTGCATGGTGGGCGCCGTCTATTTCATATTCCGCAACGCCTGAGCCGGCGCGCCAGTTACACTCGCCGGGCCCCCGAAACGATCCCCAACCAGGAGCCAGCAATGCTGTTTGGCAAGCTGCTGCCGCGCGAAGGCAATTTTTTCGAGTTGTTCAACCAGCACGCCGACCGCATCGTGGAAGCCGGACGTGCGTTCTCGCAGCTGGTGGCCAACTACAGCGACGTGCACCTGCGCGAGCAGTACAACCGCGACGTGGACAACGCCGAGCGCGCGGCCGACCGCGTGACGCATGAAGTCAACCGCATGCTGCACAAGACGTTCATCACGCCGATCGACCGCGACCAGATCCACAAGCTGATCAACACGATGGACGACGTGTGCGACCTGATCCAGGATTCGGCCGAGACCATGGCGCTCTACGACGTGCGCCACATGACCGAGGAAATCACCCGCCTGACGGACCTGAGCGTCAAGTGCTGCGAGCGGGTGAAGGAGGCCGTGTACATGATCGGCAAGCTGGCCGACGGGCCCACGGCCGAGGCGGCGCTCAAGACCTGCGAGGAGATCGACAAGCTGGAATCGGACGCCGACCGCGTGATGCGCTCGGCCATGAGCAAGCTGTTCCGCGAGGAGCCGGACGTGCGCGAGGTCATCAAGCTCAAGGCGATC